>ERZ795058.5538-NODE-5538-length-11403-cov-4.614029_pt1 | contig 11403 bp, 8 predicted proteins | sample MGYA00375142_ERZ795058 | MGnify/ENA primary metagenome ERZ795058 (study PRJEB30187, sample SAMN05720210) | activated sludge metagenome | isolation source: anaerobic digester from wastewater treatment plant | place: Japan | collected 2015-04-20 ...
CCCCGCCGTTCAAGCAAAAAAGATGAGCTGCTGGACGAAAATATGCCCCCACGCCCCGCTCCGACCCCGCAGCCGGCACGTCCTCCCCCGCGGCCTCGCCGCCTCAGTGGAAAACCCAACCGCCCGAAACCTGGGAGCGCCACGCTCCTGAGTGGCAGTTTGTGAACCGCCGATTCGCCCCCAAAGCCCGCCTCGGAATTCGGCTCTCGTCCCTCGTCCTCGGCTCTCGAAATCGAGCCGTCCACCAGATCAACCAGCGCCTGCGACCGCCGGCATCCTGGCCGGCACAAGCCCCCGCCGTGCTATCATCGCCTCTCTCATCCGCCCCTCACAGCCGCGCGATCACCGCCCGCACGAAATCCTCCGTCCCCCCCGTCCCGCCGATGTCCGCCGTCAGGTTCTCCGGATTATGCTCCAGCAGAATCTCGTTATACGCCGCCTTGATCCGTTCGGCCGCTTCCAGCTCGTGGATGTAATTCAACATCATCACGCTGCTCATGATCAGCGCCAGCGGATTGGCCAGCCCGCGACCCGCAATGTCCGGCGCGCTGCCGTGAACCGCCTCGAAAATCGCGCAATCGTCGCCGATATTCGCCCCCGGCACCACCCCCAGGCCCCCCACCAGCCCCGCGCACAGGTCGCTGATCATGTCGCCGTAGAGATTCTCCAGCAGCAGCACGTCGAACTGCGTCGGGTCGCGCACCAGCTGCATGCAGCCGTTGTCGATGATCAGTTGTTGAAACGTGATCCCCTGGCCCATCTCCGCATGCGCCTGCTGCGCGCATTCCAGAAACAGCCCGTCGCTCTTCTTCATGATGTTCGCCTTGTGGAACACCGTCACCTTCCTGCGCTCGCGTTCGCGCGCATATTTGAATGCGAATCGCGCGATCCGCTCGCACGCCGGCCGCGTGGCGATCTTCAAGCTCTGCACCACCCCCGGCACGATCTCGTTCTCGATCCCCGAATACAGCCCCTCGGTGTTCTCCCGGATGACGACGATCTCTACATTCTCAAAGCGCGTCTTGATCCCCGGCATCGACCGGACCGGACGCACCGCCGCATACAGCGCAAACCGTTTGCGCAGCTGCACGTTGACGCTTGAAAACCCCTTCCCCACCGGCGTCGTCACCGGGCCCTTCAGCGCCAGCCGGTAATGCTCGATCGCCTCGATCGTCTTGGCCGGCAGCACGTCGCCATATTCCTCGGCCGCCGTCGCGCCCGCCGGCAACGTCAGCCAGTCGATCGCGACCCCCGCCGCCTCCAGCACGGCCTGCGCCGCGCGCGTGACTTCCGGTCCGATGCCATCGCCGGGGATGAGACAGATCGTGTGAGCCATGCGGGTATCCTTGGCGCGTCAGTAGGCTGGGCCATGCGGCCGGCGGCCGCGCTCACCCCGACCGGGCTTTGGGTCGGGGATTGAGATCTTTGGGGTCGGAGAATATGGCCTCCGGGCCGCTGCCTCAGCATGGCAACTCAGCCCCGCATTGTCAAAGCCCACCCCGCCCCCTCAAAAAATCCGGCTCTCGGCGCTCGTCCCTCGTCCTCGGCTCTCGAAAACCGCTCCTTTGCCCCATCATCGCCTTCTGCCTCCTGCCCCTCGCCCGCCTTATCTTCTGGCACGCGACATGCATCAACCCTTACCCGCACCCTGCTTCCTTCGGGAACGCGGGGCGGACTCGCCGCGTCCATGCCCGGCCAGCCGATGTCCCACGATGAGGTGTCCCAACCATGACAATCCGATGGAGCGTGATTCCACTCTGCCTGATGACGGCCGCAGTCACTGCCCAGCCGCCCGTTCAGGAGGTTTTCCCCGCCACCCCGGCCGACGGGGCGGTATCCAAGCTGACCGAGGACGAAGTCATCCACGGCTTGAGCGACGAACCCGGCGATCCGGGCCACAGCACGATCGACAGGGAACTGGAAGCGGCGCGCGAGGCTTACATCGCGGAGGATAAGGATTCGTCGCTCCAGCACCTGACCAATGCGCTGGTTATCCTGAGCCACGAAGCCGCCTGGTCCGCGGGGGAATACGAGGCGACCCTCCGCGAGGCTATCGCGGAACTCGAAAAACTGGCCCATGAGGTCCAGGAAGGCCAGATCGAGCGCGACCAGATTGGCGACCGGTTTAAGGATGCCTATTCGAAGGTCTATGCCGGGCTGTCGCGCTATCACCTGAGCCGCGCCGAGGGAATGGTCCGGGAGCGCCAGACGCGCGAGGGCATCGTCCGCAACGACCAGCGCGCGACGGAGACCGAATCGGCCGCGGTGGCAACGCCCGCCCCGCTGGCGATCGACGTCGAAACAACCCCCGCCCAGACCACCGACGACGACGAGCATTGGCGCGTGGAACTGGGCCGCCAGATCTCCGGCGCCACCGAAAACGTCCGCGCCTGGTCGCGCGAGACCGGCCGGGAGATCCGCGATGAACCCGTCATCGCCGAACTGCAGGAAATCGCCGGCCGCATCATCGCCGGCACCGGCTGGGCCACCGAGGAAGTCGGCGAAGCCTTGAACCGTTTCGGCGAAAAGATCAAGCAGTACGGCCGCGACCAGACCGATCAGGGGCGCACGAAACAGTTGAGCGACCCCGATGAAGCCGCCGACGAACGCGCCGAGATGGAACGCGAAGCGGCGAAACGCGCGCGCGACGCCGCCGAGGAAGCGGCCGAGGACCATTGACGCCGGCTTCCGCTGCGCCGCCAAAAGAACACGCCACCCGCAACGGCCTGCGGCCGCGGCAGGTGGCGCTTGTTTTCGGCCCCCCTCCATTCGGGGAGCGGCATGCCGGCTTATTCGGCCGGGGGCATCGCCGGCGGCATCGGCGTCGTCCCGGGCGGCGGAGCGAAACCGGGGGGCATCCCCGGCATCCCAGGGGCGCCGGGGGCGGGCGCTTCGGGTCGACCAATCAGGTTCTTCGCTTTTAGCTGCCAGTAGAAAATAAAACTGGCCGCGACCAGCAGCACGACGATCACCACGATCTTGACCGGCTTGCTCATGAAATCTCTCCTCCTGACGTGGGGTGACGGTTCCGCGCACCTCGAGCTGGGGGACCACCCGACGGGCCAGCACTACGGAACCCACCGCGATGGTGTGACAAATATACCTTGGGCCGGAAATACGCTAGCTAATTCTGCGCGCGAAAGCGAAAAGTAACATGCGACCCGCCGACCCCGGCCCCGAACCCTCCGAATCGCGATTCGGATCGGGATCGCCATCGCCATCGCGATCGCCAGCGCCTTCGCAATCCCTCTCGCCCGCCATCCAACCGATCACCCCACGCGGAGCCCTTGATTCATGCAGCGCCAGCCACCTCCCTCTCCGGCGCGCCCTACCCCCCGGCCCCTCTCGCGCCGGCGCAAGGCGGCCTTCGCCCTCGCCGCCGCCCTCCTCCTGCTCCTCGCGCTCGAGGCCGGCGCCCGCCTCTGGCTGGTCTATGACCGCCATCTGCCCGCGGCCCGCCCCGACCTCGCCGCGCTGACCTACTACCCCGAGCTGCGTCCTCTCCTGCTCGCCGACCCGCCCCCCGGCGCCGACACCTGCGACGTCCTGCTGCTGGGCGGCTCCGTGCTGTTCGAATACTACGGCGGCCCCGCCCTCCACCTCGAGGCGGCGCTCGAGCAGCGCCTGCATCGCCCCGTTCGCGTCTGGAATCTCGGCCGCCCGTCGCACGCCTCGCGCGACAGCCTCATCAAATACCGCTGGCTGGATTCGTTGCGGTTCGACGCCGTCGTCGTCTACCACGCGATCAACGAGCTCCGCACCAACCATGCCCCCGCCGACCGCTTCCGCCTCGATTATGACCACGTCCCCTGGTATCGCGAGGTCAACGCGCTCGCCGGCCACCCGGCTGGCGGCTTCAGCCGGGCCTGCGCCCTCCCGCTCCTGGTCCGCTACGCCCCGCTCTGGCTGGAGCGCCAGCTCCGTCCGCGCGGACCGCTCGCCCCCGACGCCATGCCCGGCCCCGAGGATCTGATCCACGGCGACGACATCAAATCGACGGCGAGCCTCGCGGCCAATCTCTCCGAAATCGCGGCCATCGCCCGGCGCCGCGGCGACCCCTTGCTCCTCCTGACCTACGCCTGGTGGCTGCCCGACGGCTACTCCGATGAGGACCTGCTGCACGATCGCGAACTGGCGATCGCCCGGGCCGAGGCCCGCCCGCCCACCGTCGACGGCCCGCGCCGGCTCCCCTTCGCCGATCCGCTTTACGCCGATTTCGCCCAGCCCGTCTCCATCTGGGGCCGGCGGGAACAACTGGTCAAGGGCCTCTCGCTCCACAACGAGGTGATCCGCGCCGTCGCGCGCGATCACGCCATCCCGCTCGTCGACCTGGCGGCGCGGATGGGCGACTCCGGCGACTATTTCATTGATATCTGCCATCTGAGCCCCGCCGGCGTCGCCCGGCTGGTCGACGGCATCCTGGACGGTCTGACCTTGCTCAGCTTCCCCGCGGCCCCCGGCGATCCCGCCCGCCAACCAGCACACAGCACCTGACCCCCCCGCCGGCTCGGTGTGGAACAACAACCGATGTGGGGCTACCAGCCGGTGTGGGACCGGCGCCCTCGTCGGTCATTCTTTGACCCGCGTTCGCCGGGATGCCTCGAGTCTGGCCGTTCGCGCATCCCGCCGGGAGGCCAGAATGCAGCCGAGGGTTGAGCGCAGCGACACCACCGGTCTCCCGGCCCCCCACCCCCATCCTTTTTTGATTGACATTCCCACCAATTGTTCACATCTTAATCGTCGATATGGCCGCAATAGCGGGCGGCCCACGCCGTCCCCGCCTTCCCCCAATCGGCGACTTCGCTTCCGTTCACGGGGTTAACCGGCCACCCACAACGCTCCGACCTGAGGAAACCCTGCCTGGCGGTCCCCAATCCGCCTTCACCCCACAGATCCCGTCGATACAGCCTCCACGACGTTCGCTGTCTCTTCCCGCGGGTGCGCACCGCGCGCACAATCGATTCCCGTTCCACAAGGAGGTTCCCATGAACCCGTCGCGTTTGAGGATCCATCTGCTTGCGCCCGTTGCGCTGGCCTGCATGCTGGCCGGGTGCGGCCCAAGCGTCGAAAAAAGCATCGCCTTCCAGGAACAGGTCTCCCGCACCGATTCCGTCGAGGAGTCGCTCAAGGACCTGAGCCGTCAGCTTTCGATGCTCGACACCGAATTCCAGCAGGTCTCGCGCATGGTCGCCGAGGGCCAGGGGGGCGCCGGCGGCGCCGACTCCAACGCTACCAAGGCGCTCGAGGCCCGCGTCCTGCGCCTCGAACAGGCCTTCCAGGAATCCCAGAAGACCCTGACCGCGATCCAGAACGCCCTCGAGGAGGGCAAGGGCGTGCGCATCGCATCGGCCGCCCGGGTGGCGGCGGCCCCGCCGGCCGAGCCCGCCCAGCAGCCCCAGGAAGTCAACGAGCAGGTCACCACGGCCAAGCTGAAGGTCGTCGGCAAGGGCTCCTCCCGCGCGGTCGCGGCGCCGGCCCCCGCCCCCTCGCGCCCGGCGGCTCAGCCCCGGCCCGCCGTCCGCGTCGAACAGCCCGAACCGCGCGAGGCCGCGCGCCGCAGCGGCATCTATCACAAGGTGACCCAGGGCCAGTCGATCGATCAGATCGCCAGCCACTATAAGACGAGCGTCGGGGCGATCCGCCAGGCCAACCACTTGCCCGAACGGGCGCGGTTGATCGCCGGCCAGCAGATTTTCGTGCCGACGGGTCGCTAGAGGGAGCGGATCGCCGGCGCCGTCAGTCCCGCGGCCGTGTCCGTCGGGCGCGGTCGCGGGCGGCGGCGATCCGCCGGGCCTGTGCGCGCGCCCATTGGCGCGCCTCCCCGGCCAGTTGCCCCAGCGCCGCCGCCTGCCCGCGCACGTCGCCCGGCTCGGGGCCGCCCAGGCTGCCCCGCCGCGCCAGCGCCTGTTCCGGCCGGCCGGCCGCATCCAGTTCCTCCGGCGTCAACGGCGGGTCAATCCCCGCGCGCCGCAGTATCTCGTTCAGCGTCGCCGCGCTGATCCAGCCCCGGGCTTCATCGCGGGCGACCGCTTCGGCCACCACATGATACGCTTGGCGAAACGGCAGATGGCGCGTGCGAGCCAGATGATCGGCCAGGTCGGCGGCCAGGGCGAACCCGGCCGTCGCCAGCTCGCGCAGCACCGGGCGGTCCGCCCGCAGCCCGCCCAGCACCTCGGCGAACACCCGCGGCGCCTCCCCCACTTCCTCCACCAGATCCATCACCCAGTACTTCGTCCACTGCGTGTCGCGGTTGTAGCCGGTCAGCAGTCCGCGCCCGACGCCGGCCAGGTTGGCCGCCAGCCCCTGCACGGCCAGCGCGCGCGCCCGCGTCACTTCGGCGAAATCCGGATTGCGCTTGTTGGGCATGATCGAGCTGCCGCTCACATGCGCGTCGGCCAGCCGCAGCCCGACCCGCGGCGGCGTCGACAGGAAAATCAGATCCTGCCCCAGGCTGGCCAGATGCGACATCAGGATCGCCAGCACCCCCCCCAACCGGGCCTCCGCTTCCCAGCGCGTCGAGATCGCGTCCAGGCTGTTGGCCTGCGGCGCGTCGAACGCCAGCAGCCGCGCGCTCAGCCGCCGGTCGATCGGCCACGACGTGCCGAAACTGGCCGCCGCCCCCAGCGGACTGACATTGATCAGCGGCCACAGCGCCCGCAGCGCCGCCAGGTCGCGCGTCAGCGCGAAGCCATGCGCCGCCGCCCAGTGCCCCAACGTCGTCGGCATCGCCGGCTGGCCGTGGGTCCAGCCGGGGGCGATCGTCTCGGCATGCGCCCGCGCCAGCCGGCCCAGCGTCTGGACGAGTTCCGCCGTCGCCAGCGTCTGTTCCAGCAGCCGGTCGCGCAGCCACAGCCGCACGTCGGTGGCCGATTGGTCATTGCGGCTGCGCGCCGTGTGCATCACCCCGGCCGCCGCCTCGTCGCGCCGCGCCACCAGCCGCTCCAGATTCATATGCACGTCCTCGAGCGCCGGGTCCAGCCGCAGGCGCCCCGCGTGCCACGCCTCCTCGATCCGTTCGAGCTCCTCCAGAATCAGCCGGCAGGTGCCCGCGTCGATGATCCGCCGCCGCTGGAGCATCAGGCAGTGCGCGCGATTCGTCCACAGATCGTACGGAATCAACTGCTCGTCGGCGGCGGGGCGCCCCTTCACGTCGCGCCCCGAACAATAGGCCAGGACGGCGGCCGACGGGCCGCCGCTCGTGCGCTTGGACCAGATCGGGCCGGACGCGGGCGGGCTGGACATGGAACGGACTCCCTCGGGGATGCTGGCGCCGGCTCCCATCGGCGGCTGCACGGCCAATGCGAACGACTCCCCATCATTTCCGTTGCCGGAGCCCTCCGCAAGCCTTTCGTTCGGCCTCGACCGCACTCGTGGCAGGAGGACGGGGCCGCTTCGACCGCTCCCCCAAAAAAAACGGCGGATTCAGCGAAAACTCAGTGGCTTTCATCCCCGGCCGGCGCTATCCTCACCCCTTTTCTCCGGCTCGCCGGGTCTCAACTGAGGGGGTCGCCAAGCGATGAAAAAACTTGAGTTTCCCGACCCATGACGCTATTTGAAAGGGACCCTTTTGGGAACTGCCGTCACTTCGAGAGTTGGTTGGATCTCCGCGGGCGAGCCGCAGTGAACGATAAGAGGGGTGTAAGTTGAGCCGGAACAGGTGCAAGTGGGCGATGGGCGCGGCGCTGGTGATCGCCTGCGTGCTGGCCGGTGGTTGCGCCACCGGCGGTGAGAGCGAACCCCAGCCGGAGGACCTGACCCTGCTGGTCACGCTCAATAAGAGCGTCTACCGCCCCGGCGAAATCGTGGAGGCGCGGGTGAAGCTGGCCAACAATACCAACGAGCAACTCGAACTGCCCAAGCTGAGCGCGGCCGACGGCGGCTCGATTTCCTTCTGGTACTCGCTGGCCACCGAGCCCGACGCTTCGATGCAGCGCCCCCCCGTCGTCTCCCGGCTCGAACGCCCCGAGGGCCTGATCACACTCGCGCCGGGGCAGAGTGAGGAGCGCACCTTCGTCTTGACCCGCCTGGCCGAATACTCCGGGCCCATGCTGCTCCAGGTCCACTACGATCCCAACCCGGCCGGCTCGGGCCGCACCGAACCGAAGATCTTCAGCAACCCGGTGGCCTACGACGTCAAGGGCGAGCTGCTCTTTGGGCGCGATCCCTCCGGCTACTTGATGGAGGAGGAGGCGATCGGCCTGGCCAACGCCGTCGCCCCCGGCGAGGTCCGCAGTGGCGACGCCATCCTCATTGAGGACGAAATGGGCTTCTATAAGTGGTGGGTCAACCTGCAGGTCCAGCGCGAGGGCGGCCAGACCCAGACCCTGGCCTGGCTCGTCGATCCCTACTTCGGCCGGGTGATCGGCCAGGCGCAGCCCTTCCCCGAGAACATGCAGAACGATCCCCGCACCCGCGGGCAGAAAAGCTTGCGTCGCGATCCGAGCCGGCCCGATCGCGTCTACATGGAAGATTGAGCTGCTTGCGCCGTGGCCGGCGGGCCGCGCGCCGCGCAGTTTGCCAAACCTGGGGAAAGGAGGCCAGGGTATCGCCGATTAAGTGTTAAGCGCTGATTGCTAGGGCAGTCGCCTCGGCCGTCGGGCCGGGGTTGATCCGCTGCACCGCCCGCGTCGTCCGTCCCGGATCTCCTTCCGATCCGCCTCGGACTTCCCGGCATGGCCGCTGTCCACGCCGCCTTCAGGGGGCGATTCACGGTTCAGCAGACTGCCCCTTTGGCCCTGCAAGCCACCAGCAGCACTCATATTCCAATGGAGGAGCGTCACATGTACAAGAGACTGGCCTGGCTGTGGGCGGCCGGTTGGCTGGTCGCCACCAGTCTGGCGACCGCCGCCACGGTGGACGAAACCCGTCACCTGCCCCCCAACGACTACCCGTCCCATACGGTCAAAATCCTGCGGACCACGAATAAGGCGCAGACCCAAAGCTACGTCCCCGTGGTCTTCACGATGCGCAACAACAACCCGTTTAACGTCATCCAGTACCTGCATCGGCCGATTCAGCACGAAGAGGGCCTCCTCTTCACCTTCGTCTCGCCCGAGGGCAACGGCGGACACGTGCTCTATTGCGTCCCCGAATACATGATCGAGTCGCTCGGTCGGCTGGTTGCCGCCCTCGATCGCCCCGGCCTGACCACCTCGGCCGGAACCACCCGCATCTACCGCCAGCTCAAGCACCGGCGCGCCAGCGCCACCGACCCGGGATTCATCGAGACCGCTGCTTCGTTCTCCACCGGCAACGGCAATGACTTCCTGATCGACCCCTGGGCCAACGCCCTCTACTACGAGGACGCCGACTCCGGCGCCATGGCCCTCGATAACGCCCTGACCGACTGGCTCGACGTCCCGACCGCCATGGTCGACGTCATGGTCAAGGTCTACGAACTGGCCGCCTACAACGACGCGACGATCGGCCTGGATTACATCTCCTGGAAGAATGGCCCCGGCCGCGACCTCTTCGCCGTCGGCCTCTTTTCCGAATACGCCAGCGTCGAACGCGCCGGCAGCAACCTGAGCGTCTTCCCGCCCAACGCCGATCCCTCGGCCCTCGGCCTGCGGCAGGGGCTCAGCACGCGCAACAACCTGAGCGCCAGCGGCTGGAATTACGCCTGGAGCTACAACGTCGATTCCTCCTTCTTCGATTACCTCCAGACCAAGGGCAAGGCCCGCGTCCTGAACCGCGCCCGCCTCTCGATGCTGAACTCCTGGCCGGCCTACCTCGATTCGGGCGATCAGGTCATGTCCTACGCCGTCGGCACCTCCAATCCCTCCGGCATCCGCGACTCGGGCGAGATCTTCCAGGCCAACACCGGCCGCCTGATGACCGGCACGACCAACCAGATCGTCACCAGAGAACCCGAGGATCTGGAGCAGCTGATCCTGAACCTCGTCCTCAACGGGTTCGACAGCGGCCTCTCCGGCCTCTCGCCGTATTCCTATTGCCTCGAACCGATCGAGACCGGCTTCTTCCTGGCGCTCGACAATGTCATCGGCGAACAGTCGGTCACGTTGGAAGTCGACATGGAGTGGAGCGATTACACCGCGTTTGACGACACCGGCTTCCCGCAGATCCAGTGCCGCAAGCTCCACATCGAGGATCTGCGCCTCGCCCTCGGCGACGAAATCATCATCGGCGGCCTCAAGCGCCAGGCCCACGCCGTCGCGACCCAGAAGGTCCCCTTCTTCGGTTCGCTCCCGATCGTCGGCTACCTCTTCGGCGGCGAGGACAACCTCAACAAGCAGACCGAACTGGTCGTCGCGATCAAGCCCGTCGAAATCACCTCCTACCAGATCGCCCGGGATGATCAGGCGGTCATCGACAAGGCGACCGGCCAGGCCGAAATCGTCGAGCCGGATACCACGATGGGCTTCGATCAATACATCTTCGACAAGGCCCGCGATGTCGAGGCCATGCCGTTCAACTGAGCGGCGGCCCCGTGCCATTCGCCTTCCAACCCTGCCACTGAATGAGAAGAAGGAGTCAGCTCATGACGACCAAATGGCTTACCCGAAGCATGAGGGTCCTGGGCGTGTTCGGACTGTCGGCGGGCCTGACTTGGGCCGCCTACCCCGAGTTCGAAAATGTCCAGCGGCTTAACGCCGATCCCTCCCCGACCAAGTCGGAAAGCAACATCAACGAATACACCTACCAGGACGAGCAGATCAACATCGTCCCCTCCGACGGCGTGGTCAAGGTCCTGCGCACCGATCAGAAGATCCTGATCAACGACTACGTCACCGCCGTCATCCCGATCAAACACGCGGAGCCGCGCGAGCTGCGCAACGTCTTCCGCCAGGTCACCGCCCTCGAAGGCGGTCGCGCCGAGGTCATCCGCGACAAGGAAACCGGCGAGAACTTCCTCCAGGTCATCGCCCCCGAATACATGATCCCCTATCTGCGCGACGCCGTCGCCGCCCTCGATGATTCGTGGGTCGAGGAATACAACGACGGCTCCTCGGATCTCTACCTCAACATGCAGCATCGCGATGCCGCCGAGGTCGATTTCTTCGCCGCCAACTACGCCGGCAACGACGGCTTCTCCACCATCGACACCACCAACAACAGCGTGCGCCGCTACGACGAGATCTATCGCAACGAGAAATACGCCGCCGCCGCCACGCTCTTCGACATCCCCTGCAACCAGGTCGAGCTCGAAATCAAGGTTTACGAGGTCAACACCTCCAATGACCTGAAACTCGGCCTCGACTACATCAACTGGCAGAACGGCCCCGGCCGCAACCTCTGGTACTTCGTCCAGTCCGGCTACAGCGCCGAGCAGCGCGCCTTCGGCCGCACCAGCGTCTTCGATCCGTTCCTCGACGCCCGCGCCCCGATCCATCCCGGCGTCACCGACAAGACGCTCGTCCAGGATACCGCCGCTCGCGCCGG
>ERZ795058.5550-NODE-5550-length-11380-cov-4.275762_pt1 | contig 11380 bp, 10 predicted proteins | sample MGYA00375142_ERZ795058 | MGnify/ENA primary metagenome ERZ795058 (study PRJEB30187, sample SAMN05720210) | activated sludge metagenome | isolation source: anaerobic digester from wastewater treatment plant | place: Japan | collected 2015-04-20 ...
CAAGAATTAACGCCCAGAAAAATGCTGTCCTTTTACTTAACATCAATTTCACCTCATAAAATTATATATTACACAATCTATTATTATTACTGTTAATACAGCTCCTAAAACCTATATGTTTCGGTTATTCCTTTAAAAGATTGCATTTGCTGCAATAACCGTAAATCTCAAATTTATGGCCGGTAACCTTGAAACCCATTGTACTTAGCTTATCTTCTCCCATATTTGCATAAGGGCATATATCAATCTCCTTTGTCTCCCCGCAGCCTTTACATATTATATGATGATGGTGCGCCTGCCCGCAAAGTTCATAATGGCTGACCCCGCTTTCTATCTGCAGTTTATCAATAATCCTCAGGGTGCATAAAAGTTGCAGATTTCTATAAATGGTGGAAAAATTAATCCCCTCGGATTTCCCCTTTACAAGATTAAAAATCTCCCAGGCTGTATGATGGCCTGGATTCTCATTAAAGGCTTCGATAATAAGCCTTCTTTGCCCGGTAAGCCTATAGCCCTTTTCCTTCAATATTATTTCGGTTTTATCCAAGTAGTTCATTTCTTCTCACATCCTTATCACGCCCGCACAATTACTATATATGAATCGGGTACAAAATATCCAGTTCTAAATTTTCTTAATGACTAAAATGCCAAGTAATATGAATACGGAAGTTAATACAATGGAACCTCCCGGCGCAAGGTCAAAATAATAAGAGGAAAAAAGGCCGATAATCACAGAAATCAATGCAAAAATTACCGACAGGAAAATTGTGTTCCTGAAGCTTTTTGATATCAACAAGCTGCAGGCCACAGGAACTACCATCAATGAGGATACCATCATTATACCGACGACCCTCATGGAAACAACAATGGTCATTGCTGTCAGGACTGTGAAATATGTGTTTAAAGCGGCTGTCGGAATTCCGGCCAGCTCGGCGCCCTCCTCGTCAAAGGCCATGTAAAAAAATTCCTTGTAAAGTAACCATACCGAAATTATTATAATGATGCTCAGGCTTAGAATAATGTATATATCAAGAGTATTGACCGCTATGATACTCCCGAAAAGGTAGCCCATAAGATCCGAATTAAAGGACTTTGAAAGGCTTATTAGCACAACGGCCAATCCTATACTTGCAGATAGCACTATGGATATGGAAAGCTCGGCATATTGAGAAAAGCGCTTTCTTAATTTTTCCACCCCGATAGCAGCCGCTATAGAGAAAATCAGTGCGCCCCATAGGGGATATATCCCTGCTCCCATACCGGCTGCAATACCCGCCAACGATGCATGGGAAAGGGTATCTCCTATCATTGATAACCTCCTCATGGCAACAAAAGTTCCGATAATGGGGCAGATTATTGCCACCAACAGTCCTGCAGCAAAAGCCCTTTGCATGAATTCATAATTAAGAAGTTCCGGCATTTTAATTATCCCCCCTGTGCTTATGGGTTATTTGGGACTTGTTTTGATTTTGATAAAGCTCCCCGAATATATCTGCATTCTGATTTATTATGCAATCATGTTCATGGAGCCTTCCCTCAAATAAGCACAATACCCTGTTGACCCGCCTGTCAATGGCTCCTATATCATGGGTAACCATAGCCAAAGTTATGCCCTTTTTCTTATTAAGAAAATCCATTAATTCATAAAAGCTTTCCTCTGATTTCTGATCGATTCCGACTGTCGGTTCATCCATAAATATAACTTTTGGATCGCTGACCAGGGCTTTCGCAATAAATACCCTCTGCTGCTGTCCTCCGGAAAGCTTTCCGATCAGTCTCTTTTTGTATTCCGACATCCCTACGGTCTGAAGCGCAGTCTCAACCTTTTCCCGGTGGGCCTTGCTTACGCGCCTTGCCAGGCCTACAATAGGGTACAGATTCGCTGAAACCACCTCTTCCACAGTTGCCGGGAAGCCTAGGTTAAAAAAAACTGATTTTTGCGGTATATAGCCTATTTTTCCCCACTGGTTGAAATTATTTATATCCGTACCAAATACCTTTACGGTACCCTTCTGAGGTTTCAACAAACCTAGAAAAATCTTCAACAGTGTGCTTTTGCCCGACCCGTTGGGCCCCACTATCCCCAAAAAGTCTCCATCCATTATGGAAGTACTGATCTCATCCAGTACATTTATCCTTCCATACCCGAAGGTAATATTCTCTACCCTTACAATTTCCTCTCCCATTTAATCACCCAATGCCTTTTTCAAGTTTTCAAGATTTTCGTACATTACAGTTATATAATCCTTTCCGGACTTTATATCCTCTTCACCTAAACCTGCAGCATCGTTAAGCACCAGAGTCCCTGCCCCCACTTCCCTTGCCAGGGTCTCGGAGAGCTTCGGGCTTGTAAGCTTTTCGAAAAAGACATACTTCACTTTATTTTCTCTGCATTCCCTGACAAGCTCAGCCATTTTTGAAGGGCTGGGCTCTTCCTGAGGGTTGATCCCTCTGATTGCAATCTGCCTGAATCCGTAGTCATTTGCGAAGTAGCCGAAGGCCTCATGGGATACAACAATCACGTTACTCTTAAAAGACTTTGAAGCGTCCCGGATATCTTTGTCTAACCTTGTAAGCTTTGAATCCAGTTCTATCTTGTTTTTTCCGTAATACTCTGAATTTGCAGGATCAATCTCAATAAGTGCTTCATAAATAGTCTGTGCCTGCTGCATCGCCCTGATAGGGCTTACCCATATATGAGGATCATACATGCCATGCTCATGCTCTTCCTCTTCACTCTCCGCTTCTTCACCGTGACTGTGCTCTGAAGACTTCAGCAGCTCTATGCCCTCACTGGCGTCAACTATTTTTGTTCTGTCCCTGTCGATTATTTTTACTATACTATCTATCCATGGTTCCATTCCTGCCCCATTATATATCAGTATATCTGCATTGTTAAGCTCTATTGCCAGCCTGGGAGTCGGCTCCCAGTCATGAGGCTCCGCTCCTGCCGGTACCATGGATACTACCGATGCTTTATCCCCTGCAATACTGCTTGCAAGAAAGTACATCGGGTAAAAGCTGGTATATATTTTTATGCCCCGATCAACGGACTTATCACCTGCTTCTGAACAGCCCGGCAGTACTATGCTGATCATTAGTAAAATTACTATTACTTTTATTGCTTTTTTCATTGCTCGTTCCCCTTTTTGCAAACTATTTGCATTTACATTTTATAATATTGCCAGGCTCCGTGTCAATTATGCAAAAAAAATACACCTTTATCGGCGTATTTCATTTCCGGGCATAACCCTCGTATCTCGTATTACTTCCCCGTCAAGTACTTCATCGGATCCACGGGAGACCCGTTCTCCCTTACCTCAAAGTGCAAGTGTGGTCCCGTAGACAATCCGGTGCTGCCTGACTTTGCTATTACCTTATCCTTTGTAACCTCATCCCCTACACTTACCAGGAGCTTGCTGTTATGGGCATACAGCGTGGATATTTTGCCGCCGTGATCTATTATTACGGTATTCCCGTAACCCCCATAATACCCGGAGTATATTACCTTACCCGTATTTGCGGCAATTATATCGGTACCCTTTGGAACTGCAATATCTATACCTGTGTGCATCTTCTTCTTTCTAAGTATCGGATGGGTTCTATTGCCGAAAGATGATGTAATCTTATAATATCCAGGTGACGGCCAGGCAAGAGCTCCTCCAATATACTTCTGGGAGGACTGCAGCGCCACAATCTTCTTCTCAATCTCCTTTGACTGTGCCAACAGCTTGTCCTCTTGACGCTCCAGCTCTTTAAGGTCACTGATTATCTCTTTCAGAGTTTTTTCCCTATCCTGCTTTGTCATTTCAACCTGTTGTTTCTTATCGGCTATCTGCTTCTTGATTCTTTCTTTCTCGGCGAGTTCTGACTCCAACTGGTTTCTCTTATCTTCCACAGAGTCCCGGTAGACCTTCATATCATTAAGCAGATTCATATCGAAGCTGATAATTTTTTTCAGGAAATCAACCCTTGATATGAAATCAGAAAAGCTTGTGGAATTCAATATTACAGACATGTACCCAACATTTCCATTTTCATACATTACCCTTACTCTCTTCTTCAAAAGCTCTTTCTGACTGCTTGCATCATTTGAAGCCCTCTCCAGCTCCATGGTAGTACCCGCGATCTGGCATTCCAGCTGGGAAAGAAGGCTTTCGACCTTAGAGAGCTCATCCTCGGCTTCATTAAGCTTATGGTCCAAGTCCTCAATGGCCTTAGATATATTCTTCTTTTCATTCTTTACCTGATTAATGGTCTGTTGGGTCTTCTTTATCTGTTGATCGAGCTTGTCCTGCTCTTTCTGGAGCTTGTCCATTTCATTCGGTTCTGCCGCGTATACACCGGCAAAAGGCACGGAAAGTGCAAGTACCAGCAGAAATGCAACTATTCTTTCCTTCAACTTCTGCCCCCTCCTATACTCTAATAAACTTTCTTACTGAAATAAGACTTCCAGTCGCGCCAATAACAACCCCTATAGTAATCAAAAGTGCCACCATGCTTGAGATGATCTGATTAAATGGCATAATGGATATGGACATAAATCCTATCATCTGGTTTTTCACAAGATTGGAGCAGTAATAATATGCCGCCCCCAACATAATGCTTGCCGAAACAGCTCCAATCACACCCACTACTATACCTTCAATAATAAAGGGCATTCTGACAAACCAGTCTGTGGCACCTACGAACTTCATTATTCCGATTTCTCGCCTTCTTGCATAAAGTGTAAGCTTTATGGTATTCGCTATAATAAAAATCGATATAAACAGCAGTATAAGTATTATCAGCAAACTGCTCATCCTCAAAACATAGGTGGTGTTCAAAAGCTTTGCAAGCTCCTCTTTTCCATATACCACTTTTTCAATGTTGGATATCGCTGATATCGACATTGCCACACCGGATGCCTGATCAGGGTCAGAAAGTGTTATAAGAAAAGCATCCGGAAGAGGATTATCTCCATCAAGTCCTTCCAGCAAATATGAGTTTTCACCCCAATTTTTCTCCAGATTCTTAAGGGCAACGGCTTTGGATATAAACTCTACAGATTTTACCCCATTTACGGATTTAATCTCGGTACTCATAGTATTTATTATGTTTTGGCTTAATCCATCGTTCAGATATACCATCATCTCAATTTGCGACTCTAACTTGGTTGCAGCAAAATCTATATTAAGAACAATAACAAAAAATATCCCTATTACCAAAAGCGACGCTATTACTGAGGTTATCGCTGCAGCACTCATTGTCCTGTTCCTCTTAATGCTTCTGAACCCTTCCCTGATAAAGAACTTGCCCGTTCTAAGCTTCACCGTTATAGCCACCTCGCATTTCGTCCCTGGTGATTATTCCGTTTTCTACTGCAATAACACGCTTCTTCATCCTGTCTACAATATCGCTGGCGTGGGTAGCCATCAGTATTGTGGTACCCCTTTGATTTATCTCACTTAATGTCTTCATTATGTCCCAGGACATTTCGGGATCCAGGTTCCCTGTAGGCTCGTCCGCAATAAGAATTGAAGGGCTGTTAACCATTGCCCTGGCCAAGGATACTCTCTGCTGCTCCCCGCCTGAAAGCTGGCTGGGATAAAGGCCCGACTGCTTGCTCAGGCCTACCATGCTCAGTATTATAGGAACCTGACGCCTTACCTCCCTTGGAGGGGCTTCAATGACTTCCATTGCAAACGCGACATTCTCATACACCGTCTTTTCCGCCAGAAGCCTGAAATCCTGGAATACCACCCCTATGTTTCTTCTGTGAAATGGAATTTCTCTTCTTTTATATTTTGTTATGTCCTTATCCCCTATGATGATACTGCCTGAAGTAGGCTCAATTTCTTTGAGAAGAAGCTTTATAATAGTTGACTTGCCGGCTCCGCTGGAGCCCACAAGAAAAACAAATTCCCCATTATCTATAGTCAAGCTGATATTTTTTAACACTTTATTCCCATCTGCAAATTCTTTGCATACGTTCTTAAATTGTATCAATCAATCACACCCCTTACCCCAAAACCAGCAATAAGAATACAGCGATTTCTGCGCTAACAAATTATACTTCTACAATAACTTTGAAAAACCCTTTTAAAATGCTATTTTTTTTAATCATTCATGTCACTTCGCAAATAAATTACAAAACCCCTGATTTTTCTCATCAGGGGTTAGAATTACAGACTACTATGCAGGTTTAATGAAACTGCCTATCCAATCCTTCATATATACGCTAAAAGTTAAATTTATCCAAAGCACCCGTACTGCTGCCTTTTTCAACTCTCGCCTCCGTAAGGCTATAAACCACCGGTATTACCACCAGGGTCAGAATTGTGGACAGCATAAGTCCGAACATAAGGGATATGGACATGGGTCTGAAAAGCTGGCTGCCTGACATTACAAGGGGTATAAGCCCTATGACAGTAGTCGTTGTAGTCAGCATAATAGGCCTGAAACGCATATTTACAGCGCCCTTGCATGCTTCCTCAACAGGCTTCCCCTGCTTTCTCTCGGAATTGATATAATCCACCAATACTATTGCATTGTTTACAACTACTCCCAGGAGACTTACTATTCCCAGTAAAGCGGTGAAGGAAAGGACTTGTCTGAATATGAAAAGTCCAAGTACCGAGCCAATTATTGAAAGGGGTATGGTAAGCATAATAATCAGGGGTTGCGAAAAGGAATCAAATTGAACAAGCAGTATGATAAATATCACAAACACAGCAAAGATGGAAGAGTTTCCAAGTTCCCCAAAATACTGAATGATTTTACTTTTTTCACCGCTGTATACTATGCTGACGTCGTCCAGCTCCATCTTACTGATTTCCTTTTTCAACGCTTCCTCAATACCAACCGCACTGAAGCCTGACTGCACATCACTATACACTGTGACGCAAAGTTCTCCATCGTGTTTCCTGATGCAGGGCAGCTCACTTTCAAGCCCTACATCAGCAAGATCCTTTAATATTACCTTATTTCCTGCAGCTGCAGACTTTATTCTGAAGTTCTCCAGATCTTCCTTGCTCTTTATGTTCCCCTTAAGCACTATATCATATTCTTTGCCGTCCTTTCTGAATACCGATACGGTTCTGCCCTGCAGCAATATGTTTATCTCATTCTGCAGATCATAATTTGTTATGCCGGAAATGCTTGTTTTGTCGCTTTCAATACCTATGCTGAATTTGTATACTCTGTCCGAAAAATCATCATCAATATTCATTGCCCCTTCAATGCCCGAAAGAGCCATTCTTATTTGTTCCGAAACCTCTCCAAGCCTCTCGATATCTCTGCCGGTTATTCTGACAGTGACAGGGGAGCCTATGGGGTCACCCTGCTCCAATTCCTTTACAGTTACGATCCCCCCTGAAACATTGTCGTTCAATTGTTTTTGTATATAGCTGACAAACTGTGTATTGTTCCTGAAGCGACCATCCTTCTTCAGATCCAGCCTTACCAGATACTGTCCGAAATCCTGGGATTTTGTATATATCGGGGTTGCATTGTAAAACTTGGGAAGTCCACCCCCTATGGCAGCAGTAAGGCTTATTACCTCCTTCTGCTGCTGCAGAATAACGGCGACCTCTTCCATAAGCTGCTCTGTCTTTCCTATGTCTGTATTCTGTTCGGTCCTTACATCTATATAAATCATATTTTTATCTGCCTTAGGGAAAAACTGAAGCCCCAGGATCAGAGCAACGGCAATAGTAATTGTAAAAGCCAGTATCGACAAAGCTACAACAGTCCTCTTTTTCTTCATTCCAAGCTGAAGCAGCCTGTCGAAAAATCCCTTTATTTTATATGCCCTTTCTTTGTCATGTCCCGGCTTGAAAAATATATAAGCCATTGTCGGCGTAACAAAAAGTGCTACCAGGTAGGACAATGACAACGAAATCATTATAATCTGGGGTATGCTTCTTACATACTCACCGGCAACCGAAGTCATCAGCATAAGAGGCAGGAATGCCCCCACAGTAGTCAGGGTGGATGTAAAGACAGGAATAGCTACTTCTTTTACCCCTTCCACACAGGCTTCCATTTTTTCCTGACCCAGATCTATTCTTACCTGTATTGCGTCGCTTACAACTATTGCATTATCCACCAGCATCCCCAAGGCTATAATAAGTGCCGCCACAGATATCTGATGCAGTTTGATGTCTGCAATATACATGAAGATAAAAGTGCTTATCATGGAAACAGGTATTGCAGTTGAAACAATAAGCGCATTCCTCATTCCCATACTGACAAATACCACAATGACTACAAACAGAACACCCTCAAGCAGGTTCAGCACGAAATTGTTTATTGACTTCCCTATATCCTCAGGCTCAAACAAAACCTTATCGAATATTATATCCTGGGGCAGCCTGTTCTTAAATTTGTCAATGATTTTTTCCACATTCTTTCCCACAAGCACTGCATTCATGTTTTCCTTGAAATAGCCGGTAAGAAGCACTGTATTTTTGCCATTATGTTTTATTTTATAATTCGCTTCCTCCAAATCCATTGATACCGTAGCAATATCCTTTATTTTTGCTGCAGAACCGTTTTCCGGAGACACAGCAATAACTGTGTTTTCTATATCCGAAACAGAGGAGTATGCCGCAGGCACACTGACATCTATTTTTGTATTTCCGTCATTTATCTGCCCCGGGGGAATCCTTATGTTCTGCGCAGAAATTATGTTCCCCAAATCCCCCATGGAAAGGCCCATATAATCAAGCCTATATGCATCAACTTCTATCTTTACTTCTTTTTCCTGCTTTCCCACAACCTCAAATCGAGACACCCCAGAAACCGAACTTAAATCGCTTTTCAACTCTTCCGCATAGGAGGCCAGTTCTTCATAACTGTAGCTGTCCCCGGACATGCTTATTATCATCCCCGCCGTATCAATTAAATCGGTGTTTATATCAATCTCTCCGCTGCCCTGAGGTAGTTCAGCCTGAAGATCCTCCATCTTCCTCCTAAGCTCAGTCAATGACTTATCAATATCCGTACCCTTCTCCAACCTCAGCACCACTATTGAAACACTGTTCTTCGAGGTTGAATCAGAATAATCATAGCCTTCAAGCTCCTTTATTTTGTTTTCAATCTTGCTTGTAATAAGTCTTTCCATATCGACGGGGGACGCCCCCGGATATATAGTTGTCATTACAGCTACAGGGGGAGTTATATCCGGATACTCCTGTCTTGGAAGCATATAATAGCTGTACAACCCTAAAACCATAAGAGACGCTACTATGAATAATGTTATTTTTTTATGCTTTACTGCGGCATATACTATTCCTTTTTTCATGACTGCACCTCAAATTATTTTAATACTGAGATTCCGTCCCCAGCCCTTAACCTTTTCATCCCTTCAACCACAAGCTGTTCTCCGGGTTTAAGCCCTTTTACCTTTGCCGTATTTCCGGTTATGCCTTCAATAACGACCTCCCTTTTTTCAGCTATGCTTCCCTTGGCTAAATATACATAGTCCGTTCCATCAGAGAGCATTGAAGTCAGAGGTATCCATATGCCGCTTTCATTTCCTGTTATTATTTCAACCTTTGCTACAGCACCCAGATTGAGGCTGTCTTCAATGGTTATTTCAGTGTCATAAGTCCTGGTTTGGGCGTCAGGCACCTGGGATATATTCGTAACTGTCCCCTCAATTATTCTATCCCCGGATATCACATTTGCTTCTGTGCCTATAATCACTCTGCTGTAATCTTTTTCTGCAAGCCCGACATTTACCACAATACCTTTGTTTCTTATTACAACTGCAGGATAGCCTGCCGGCACCAGTTCACCCTTCTCGTACAATATATCCACCACATATCCTTCAATATCGGATACCATGACCGCATCTTTGAGCAGGCCCGCTTTGTAATCATAATCCGCCTTTGCCTGCTCCAGCTGATTAAGCAGTGCTTTTTTGTCCTCGCTTCTGGCACCGTTTTTCACCTGGTTCAGAAGCTCCCTGGCTTGATTGTACTCCGACTCCTTGATATCCGCTTCAAGCTTTACCTTATCAAGCTCATTTTTGGGTATGGCCCCGCTGTTGTACAGGGCCTCTACTTTTTTGCAATTGCTAATCACGTAATCATAGGCATCCTGAGCCTTCTTTACGTTTAATTCTGCATTCCTGAGTTCCTCCGGGGATGCACCGTTTAACGCTTTTTCATAAGCTGATTGAGCGGCACCCAATTGACCCTTTGATGCTGCCAGGGCATACTGCAGATCCTGGCTCTCCAGCTCCATCAGCATATCTCCCTTTTTTACATACTGCCCTTCTTTGGCATGAATCTTACCCGCCCTGCCGTTACTCTTGAAGGCAAGCTTCTTAAGCTCACTGGGGCCTACTATCCCCGAATAGCTGATTATGGCGGGGCTTTCCTGCTCCTTTACTTCTACAGTCTTGACCGGTTTGATCCTCTCCTGGGCTGCATTGCCCTTATTAAAGCAGGCTGTCGTGGAAACAACAATCAACACCGCCATTGCCAACACAAAATACTTTTTCATCTTCCCTGCACCCCTTATCAGAATCATATTAATAAACCAATGTTCATTTTAATCCCAAAAAAAATTAACGGAATCTTTTCCTTATATCGCTGAAGTAGAAAGCAATAAACTGGGAAGCTACCTTCTTAAGCTTCTCAGCATCCTCATACTTCTTATTAATCATTGTCATACCCTCCACAAAACCTACTGCTATGACTCTAAGCAGGTAAGTATCCTCTATCCTAACATCCGCTCCCTTGAACTTTCTCAAGAAGTCCCCTTTCAGAAAGTCTTCCACAATCGACACTATCTCTTCCTTTATGCTCTCGTACTTTGTTCCTCCGCTGCCCTCAAATAATATCAATAATTCAATTTTATGCTCTTTGGAGATTTTTAGAATCTGTTCTGAAAGGAATTCGAAAAAGCTTGTGTCAAATCTTTGCTTTACCATCTCCACACTCTTTTCTACCAGCTCCATAAGACAGTCATAGGCAGGGCCTATGACAGCGTAGAACAACGCTTCCTTTCCTTCAAAATACCTGTATAGGTTCCCCACAGTCATTCCCGCACCCACGGCTATATCCCTCATGGATGCCTTGACAAAGCCTTTTTCCGAGAATTCCTTAATAGCAGCTTCATATATACGGTTTCTCATTTCATCCTTTAGAACTTGCATCAGTAAACACCCGCTTATTATTCATTAATTATACTTTATTACTATTCCTGATTTTTGTCAAGAAAGCAGAGGGAAGCAGAGGGGACGTTCTTTTTGCTTATGATTCCCCCAATTCCTTTTTTATTTTCTGTCCCGAAGAAGTAACCGAAAGGCCGCCCAAACCCGTGCATCTAAGTTCACGAGGAATGGATTTTCCTACCGAATCCATGGCCTTTATTGTTTCGTCAATGG
>ERZ795058.5557-NODE-5557-length-11371-cov-4.737982_pt1 | contig 11371 bp, 16 predicted proteins | sample MGYA00375142_ERZ795058 | MGnify/ENA primary metagenome ERZ795058 (study PRJEB30187, sample SAMN05720210) | activated sludge metagenome | isolation source: anaerobic digester from wastewater treatment plant | place: Japan | collected 2015-04-20 ...
GGTGAACTATTAACTTCAATTACATAGTTCTGTTTTCCAGATTGGATAATATCAACACCAGTCCATATACCACCTACTGCTTTAGATGCGAGAATAGCCATTTCTTTTTGTTCATCTGTAAGCTTTATTTTTTCAATCTCAGAACCCAAGCTATAATTACTTCTAAAATCTCCAGATATTCTAAGCCGTTTCATTGCTCCAATTACTTTATCACCAAGAACATGAACACGAATATCACCATCAGAACCAATATATTCTTGCATTAATATTTCTGTTGCTGGATTCATCTTCCATATAGCTTGGAGTGTTGATTTCAGGCTTTCTATTGATTCGGCTTTAAATACACCAATACCTTTTGATCCAGATATTGTTTTCATTACAACTGGAAAACGACCACCAACTTTATCTATTGCTGTATCTAACATTTCTTGATCTGCTACAAGAGCTGTTTTTGGGCATTGAACACCAGCATCATTTAATAATAATATTGTTCTATATTTATCATTACATTTTTCAATACAATCCCTTGAATTTACTACATAAATATCCCTTTTTTCTATTTGAGACAATGTATCAAGGCTGAATTGTAAATTAGCTACTGATTTTCTTGTAAGAATAACAGTGTTTTCTTTGTTTATTTCAAATCCTTTTTCATCACCAGAATTATATATAAACCACTTATCTTCATCTTCTTTTTTAGCAATATAACAACTATCTGAATAAGCAACGAAATATTTTATTCCTCTTTCTTTGCATTTTTCTACAAACTTACCAGCTGTTTTATATAGATTATTAGGATGATGTAAATCTTTTTTGCCTGTCAATATAACAAGACGAACACCTTTATTATTGGCTTCTTTACCTTCAGATAGCAAAAAATCAGTTATTCTAAACATTGATATTCCTCATTAGTCGTTGTAAGCACTATTAATATTTTGATCTTCTAAATCTTTTATATTATCATCAATAAGTGGTAACATTGTTCCATCCTTATCATAATAATATTGATTAAAGCTTAAATATGGTGTTTTACCTTTTGAAATCATTGATAAAATGGTTCTTGCTGTTTCATCTATATCACCATCAAAATAATTTCTAAGTTTTTTCTTTAAATCAAAAGATGTTATAAAGGAAACAATATCATAATTTTTACTATCAAAATTTTCAACATATGCAAATTCATTTTTACCAACTGATTCATTCAAATATTCATCTATCTTTTTTTCAATATTCATATTGTTCCCTCCCAGTAACCAAATACTTCTGCGCCTGGATTCCATCGTAGTTCATCGGTAAATGAAGCAAATCTAAACTTTCCTGATAATGATGCGTCCCAAATAATATCTTTACCATTGTTATTTGGATCAAGGTATCCACGTCTTTGTGGTCCCCATCCACCACCCAACTGAAAGTATTTATCTTTTTTATAATGTATATTCATTGAAATATATGGTATGGGTATATATTTTTTTAACGATATAGCAATCTGAAACATGAATACGGCATTAGGATATTTTGTACACCAGTCATTCCAAAATAATATATCATATTGTTTATCTTTAATAGTAAATGTCCATCCTTTATTACCAACATCAACTTTATGATATGTACCGGCTACTTCTGGAGGTGAATTAAAACCAAGATATTCACTAATATCCCTAAAATACTCTAAAATTCTACTTGGACTATATGGTATATATCCTAATCTTAACATTAAAAGACTTTTAGGCTTGACATTTTTAAATACAAATGGAAAACAGTTGTCTCTTAATACTTCAGCTGGATTTCTAACAAAATCTTCTAAATTAACCGATTTTCCATAGATATATGTATCAAACCATTTCCATTTACGAAGAAATGAAATAGTTTTAATAAACCATTGTTGTTCCCAAAGATTTTTCATCATTTATCACCAGATATTAATTCCTTATCTTGCATTTCTTTTGCTACTTCATAAAATATATCTTTTAAGTATTTTTTATTAGCATCGGGTATCATTGATAATTGAATATTACTGATAGATTTATGCCCTCCAGATTGCGCTTTAACAATATCCCATGCGGTAACAGTTACTTTATCAAGTAAATCTTTTTGTTTCTGACTTAAAAATTTATATTCTTTATTTGACACACTATCCAATATTTCAGACCATTTTTCACTTCCAAGACCTTTAGCTGTATTCTTAAATAATGACATAAAATCTCTAAATGTAAAACCCATAATACGTTCTTTAGAACCGCGTTCTGAAAGTTTTTTTATTTCACCTAATGTTATTATATCAGATAGCATCTTTGATTTAAATTTTTTTAATACATCAGCACAAAGTTCACCAAGATGAACAGGAACATCTCCTTTTATAAACGGATTTTTAGACACCTGAACCATACCCATCGGCCATGCTATAACCATAAATTGAGCACTGGGCCAAGTTTTAAAAGGTGTATATCTATCATAAGCATACATCATACTTCCACCACCATATTGAACAATAGTATTACCCAACATTATTGATTCACCATTTTTAAGACTTTTTACATCAGACAGTTTTCCTTCTTTAGCTTTGTTTTTTTGATTTTCTGTATAATCTCTCATACTTACTTCATATTCTTTAGGGGTTCTATAACCTTTTTCTTTAACAAGTCTTAGAATAACATTATATATTGATTTTAAACTTGGATTAGATTGTAAAACAAGTTCTTTAAGGAACCCAGGTTTATTTTTATATACCAATGTTAATTTATTAGTAACAAGACCCATAGCCTGTTTATTTTTAGAAATATCAACTGTTTTATCCATAGTAAACACAGAGCGCATAATATCTTCTGGTTTCAATCCAGTTCCAGCAAACGCTGCAGAATCAACCATTGATATTATTTTTAAATCTTCAGGTGGAAACAGCTCTGATGGTGAAATAACACTTGAAATATAATCAGCATTTGAAGGAGTATGAACGAATGCTAAGCTCATATCTTTTGATGCTCCAGAATGCTCAACATCATGATGATCAGTCCATAGATGCATCATAGGTTTTGAATGGGCGAAATCAACCATAGCAAACAAAATACCTTTACCTCTCATTGGTTTGGGTATTTGATATTCCATATCACCATATTGAATCATCTGAGCATCAATAGTTTTTATACCATATCTTGAAAGATATTCTTTTAAACCAATAGCAGATGTAACACCATCAAGGTCTTGATGAAAATATATTACTGCTTTATCAAAATATTTTGCTATTTTAGTAATATTTCGCATACCAGATTCCATCAGAATTGATGATCTTAAAACTTCCTCAATTTTTTCTAAAATATACATTAGTACCCCCTCTAATTATTTCTTGGCTTAATATTCCTTTACGATTCTTTTTCTTAGATTTCCTTCTTACCATTCCTGTTAATCTTTTATCAAATGTTGCAATATCATCAGTCATTGTTGATGGTCCCATTGGAACACCATCTTCTTTAATACTCATAAGGAGGAATTCAAAATTATCAAGAGCTGATAATATTTTTGGCTCAGCTTTTATTTTACTTAACAACATTCTTATTTTTTGTAGTTCTTTTTGTATGAGTTCAATATCAGTATGAATCTTATTATAAGTGGCTATTTCTATACCAAATAAACTCATTAAAATATGACGAACATGAGCTGTAAGACCAATAGTTGCTCTGTCAAGTTGCATAAGAAACGCTGTTATTTCTTTTACATTAACATTTTTTAATACATCAGCCATATCTTTTTTAAGTTGTTCTTTTTGTTTTGGATTTTTTGACAAAAAATATAACGTAGCATATGTAAATAAATCAACAAGATTGGATTGTGCTTTTTCTATATAATCAAAGATCGTATCTGACCTTTTTACATTAATACCAATTTTTTCACCAATCTTTTTCAATAAATTAAAAAGATTATCAGGTATAATATGTTCATTGACAATATCATTTTTTGTCAAATACAATAAAGATGATAAATATGGAAAATTATTATCTTGAATATATTTATTTAATCGCATTATGTTTTTCTTCCTCTACATATATATATTGTTTATTTCCTTTTTCATCAATCCAATATTGTATTGTTCCTTGTTTGTTTGATGGTCCTCTTGATTCAATAATATTTTTTACAGACCTTTCCACAGTTACATTAACAATACCTAGAACTATTGCATATACTGCTGTAAATAATGCAAATCCAACAAGAACAACTGTAATCATTGTTTTTACTTTATTTTTAAGATCATCTAATGATTTTTTAAATTCATCAATCACAGTATCATATTCATCATTACTTTTTGATAAACCATTCAATAATGTTGTATATTTATTAAAAATTATATCTACTTCTTTGTTTCTTTCACGAAAATATTCCATATTTTCTTTATTTTTTGTGAATATACAATTTCTAAAATCTTCTATTTTCTTTGTTATTTCTTTATCATGTTCTGATATTTTATTTACAATATCCGTAGAAAGTTCTTCAATGTTTTCTGATAATTTACCAATATTTATAGATGTAGCACTAAGATTTTCTTTTAATGGTACAACAAACATATCAACAACACCTATTGGTATCATATCTGGTTTATTTGAACTTGCCATTTATTGCCTCTTGAGTTTTTGAATATTTGATTGTATTTTACTAATACTTTTATCTATTTTAGCAGTAATTATATCTTTTTCTTTTGACCATTCTTCTACTTCCTTAGCAATATAAGATTCCAAAAATTTTTCATTTTCTATTTTCTGTGTAATATCTCTTGCAGTTCCAATAGTACCAACAAGTTTACCATCTTTTATTATAGGTGCCTTAGTAACATCTAACCAAATATTATCACCATTAACTTTAAATGATTCTATAAAATGACAAGTTTCCATGTTCATAGCTAATATTTCAGAATCTATAACATTATCATCAACTTCATCTGTAATATCAAATATTGATTTTCCTATTATTTCATCTGCTTCTTTTTTTAATACATCTCGCATTGCTTTATTGACAAACGTGAAATTATTATGAATATCCTTTGTCCATACCATATCTGGTATAGAATCTAATATAAACTGATATTGTATTGATAAGCTTCTAAAATTTTCTTGTGTTTCAATTAAATCATTTAAAATTGTTTCATGGTCTGTATGATCAACAACAATTCCTCTAACACCAACAATATCACCTTTATTATTTTTTATAGGTGATGAATATATCAATGCTGGAAAAAATTCTTTTATATTTTTTTTGATACATAAATATTTCTTACCTTTTATTATTTCACCACCACTAAGTATTCTTTTAAAAGCTTCAACAGCAGTATCAATATAGTTTGGATGAATAAAATCTTTAAAATATATTCCATTATTAAAATCTTCACATGTAATTCCAAACATTTCATATGCTGATTTATTAAGATAAGTTATTATACCATTAGAATCCATTTCATAAACAGTTTGTGGTAATAGATTTGATAATTCTTTACACTTTTTTTCACTTTCAGCAAGTTCAAGTTCAATCTTTTTTCTTTCAGTAATATCAGTTATAACACCAACAATACCCTCTATGTTACCATCTTTATCATAAAATGTTGACTTGTTAATAATAATGTTTCTTATTTCACCACCATTATTTGATTTGACAAGACCTTCATATGAATGACTGCCACCTTTGGAAAACAATATTATATCACTTTTATAATATTCATTTACAATATCAAGTGGTGATATGTCATATACTGTTTTTCCAACAATCCACTCTTTATTAATTCCAAATAAATCTTCAAACGCTTTGTTACATCCAATATATTTACCATTTTTATCTTTATAAAATATTGGATTTGGAATAGTATCTAATAATATTTCATTAAATCCCCCATATGAAATCATTTTTTAACCTCTCTAATACTTCCATCTTGTAGTACTTGATAAGCTTTTAATGTTAGAACAGGTTCATTAGGATCAATAATATTATTTACCTTCTTAATGTTTTCAATGATTTCAGAAGGTATCTTGTTATATAAATCAAGAAAATCAACACAGTTAGGTAGAAAATCATCGTATATATAAGCTCTACGATATATTCCAGTAGATAGATACTTTTTTAGGATGATATACATTTTTCGTTCTGGTACGCTACCACGTTTTAAGTTACCAGATCGTTCTACATAGAATTTATCGGGGTTTAATCCAAATTTCTTAAATGTTGATAGAAAAATATCTTTATTATCTAGATCAGCCCTAGCTGTAAGAAAAATAACTTTAGCATTATTTTCAATCATTTTCTTTAATTTTTCTATCATTTTTATTATTGGCTTTGATGTTTCATAAAAAAATTTAGCATCTGTAAATTCAGAAAAATCAAATGTTTCACCTGGTTTTAATTTGTATGAATTAAATTCTTGATTACTTAATCTTGCTACTTCTTTACCATCTTTAACTACTCTTATCATAGCATATGTTTTAAAAACTGTTTCATCAATATCAACTATTATTAGTGAACGCCCACGATTAGATTCGTTTAAATATCTAAAAAATTTCACTTCAAAAACTCCTTTTATTTTAGATTATTTTATATTATTTATATAAAGTTAATCATAAATAATATAAAACATGAGGGGGATATTATAATGCGATTTGAACAATATTTGAATGAGGGGTTTAATATACCGTCAAATCTAAAGAATATCTTAGAAAGAATAAAAAAAGAATTAAATAAATTGACTTTTTCAGAAATGGAGAAAAAAGGAGCTAAAGCATTTTATACGTTATTGAACGATAAAGATATTGTTAAAGATGAAAAAGCTTGGAATGATCTTTTAAGATCATATATAGAATTTCCCACCGGTGATAATGGAATGTTATCAAAAATGCTTAAAGATTATAATATAGATAAAGAAGAAAAAAGAGTATCAAGATCAACAAGAAATAAAGAAGCAATGACAAAATATTTTAGTATGACTTCTGAATCATTGATAAATGAAGATGCTCGTCACTGGTGGAAACTTATTAAACAAGAAGGATTTCCAACATTAGCCTTCTATCCAGCATTACAGGTGTGGCTTGAAATGGATAAATGTTTAAAAGGTGATACATTCAATACAAAGGTTATCATGTTTTATGCTGCATTATGGTTAGTTATTGTAAGTGGGAAATATGTTGCTGGTTGGATGAAATGGAAAAAAGAAAAACCAAATGAATATGAATTAGAACGTAGCATGGGTAAAGGGGGATTGATATGATTGAAAATATTATTAATAAGTATCTTCTGTCAGAATCAGTTTCTAATGATATATATAGTCAACTTGGTGGCAACAAATTTATTGCTATGACAGGTGCTAAAAATTTAATATTATCCAATAATTCATTATCTATGAGGCTTCCAAAGGCTAAAAATGGAATAAATTATGTAAAAATAATTCTTAATTCTTCTGATACTTATGATTTAGAGTTTGGAAGAGTAAATGGTTTAGATTATAAAGTAAAGAAAATCATTAAAGATGTTTATGTAAATAAATTAATTGATGTTTTTGAAGAAGAGACAGGTCTTTATACATCACTTTAATATTGGAGGAATGAAATATGCCAATACCTAATAAAGGAGAAAGCAAATCAGAATACATATCAAGATGTATTCCTTATATAATGAAAAAAGGAACTGCCAAATCTCAAGAGCAAGCAGCTGCTATATGTTATTCAATATGGGAAAAAAGAGCCAATGAATCTAAGATAGAAATGTTAATTGATAAATATCTTAATGAAGAAAATTGGTCAGCTGATGTGGTAACACATTGGGAACCACCAGAAGGATTGTTTACAAAAAGCGCTAAAGCTATTGTTATAGCATTAAAACGTGCTCCAGGTGGCCTTTCAAAAGCAATAGCTCGATTAAACTTTTATATCAATAGAGCTGGAAGTAATTTATCAGCAGAACGTAAATCTGAACTTGAAAAAGCTAAATCATTGATAAAAAAGATGAAAGGTTCTTCTGGTGATTGATATTATATAATATCTTAAAAATAAATATATGTAGCGCTTGTTCTATTCCAGTATGGCACGAGAATATAAGGGGGATTAAATATGATAAACGAAGCTAAATTTGAATGTTTGGAATGTGGTAAAAGATTCACTAAGATGTTGGGTAAAAAAACGACAGAAGTTAAATGCCCTAAATGTAAAAGTACTGATGTTGAAATTATCAAAGATAGTGTTGAATATAAGATTGAAGCTTATTTGAGAGAATCAAAAATACCAGATAACAAAGAAGATGAAGTTATAGATTATCTTAAACATGGTGATGATCCAGATGATGATTTTGATCCTGATGAGTTGGAAATGGGGATTGAAGTTGAAAAAGAACATAATGATAATCCAGATGTTGCAAAAGCAATAGCTAAAGCTCATTTATCTGAAATACCCGATTATTATACAAGATTAAAGAAAATGGAAAAAGAAGGCAAAAAAGCCAATGAATCATTGGATTTCGATGATACACCTGAATCAATATTTCAAACCATGCCAACAAGAATTCTTATGATGATTGCTACTAAAAAAATTGATCCGGTAAAAATAGCTAAAGAAATACTTGCTGATAGAGGTATTGATAAATCTAGTATCTGGGTTGGTTTTGATAAATCTAAAAAATTGTGGGGTATAAAATGAAGTTTGATTGGTTTATAACATCTACCAGCATTGGGCTTCCCAATGGGGTAAGTGTTTCATATGATAAAAAAGTTTTTAAAGATATGGTTGATTTCATTATTAGTTTACAACCAGAACAGCTTAGCCATATCCAAATAACAAAAATTATTGATATTATTAGTTCTTTTGATATGGTTCCCGAAGGAGAAAAATATGTTGAAGAAACAACAATGATTAAATCAAATCGTAATAAAATGATAGAATGGTATAAAAAATATAAAGAATATCTTGATATACACAAAGATATGAATAAAGGATGGAATAGATTAATATAATATGTCAAATGTTATGAAGCATAGCTTTGATCCATCAAAGCATGATATATTTGTTCCAAGAAACCCTCATAAATATATAGGTAAAGGCCCAATAATAATAAGGTCTGGATATGAAAGAACATTTAGCCAATGGTGTGATTCTAATCCTGGTATTATAGCATGGAGTTCAGAAACAGTTGAAATTCCATATTATGATCCAGTAAAAAGAAAAAATAGAAGGTATTATCCAGATTATATTATTAAAACCATTGGTAAAGATCGAAAAGAAATGACTTATATTGTTGAGATAAAACCGTATAAAGAAACATTACGACCAGTTCTTTCAAGGAACAAATCAGAGAAAACAAGACTTTATGAAGCAGCTACCTATGCAACAAATGTTGCTAAGTGGAAGGCCGCTGATATGTTTTGTAAAGTACACGGCTGGCAATTCAAAATATTAACTGAAAAAGAACTTTATAAGTAAAAAATGAAAAATGTTAAATGGAAAAGACTTAAATATGAACAAGTAAAAGAATATATTGATGGTGTTAATGGTTATAAACTTTTATCTTTAGAATATAAAAATTGTTATAATCAAAAGTTAGAAATAAGATGTCCAAATGGACATATATTTAAAATGGTGTTTAATAATTTTAAAAAAGGGTTTAGATGTAATCACCCATCATGCATGAATAAAAGGAATTCTGAAAGTAATAAATTATCTATAAATGATGTAAGAAAAGATATTGAAATTGATGGTTATAAGTTATTGAGTGATGAATATATTGGATCAACAAATGGAAAATTATCTATAATGTGTAATAAAAATCATGTTTTTGAAATGAGACATAGTGCTTTCAAACAAGGTGAAAGATGCCCAATATGTTCTTTAGAATTAAAGAAAAACAAATATGATGATGTTAAATTTTTAATAGAATCAAATGGATATAAATTATTGAGTGAAAAATATACGAGAGCTTTGGATAACATTATTATAGAATGTAATAAAGGGCATGTTTTTAAAATGAGATATAATTCATTTCAACAAGGTCAAAGATGCCCAGAATGTGCTAAATATATGTGTCGTTCTAAATATGAGGATTATATTGTTGAATATATTGGTTCTATTTATAATGGTAAGATTATTAAGAATGATAGGACATTGATTAAAAACCCCAAAACAGGTAAATATTTAGAAATAGATATTTGGATTCCTGATTTAAGAAAAGCAATAGAATTTAACGGTGATTACTGGCATAACAATCAATATGTTAAATATAAAGATGGTATTAAGTATGAATGGTGTAAAAATAATAATGTTGATTTATTGGTTGTAATGTATAGTAAATGGTTAAAGAATAATGATTTTAATTTAATAAGAAGGTTTATAAATGGCTCTTGAACGAAAATTTAAAGCTCGCGATAAAAATAGTACTGTATGGTGGAGAAGTGGACATATCTATACCTTTAGATATAAAAACTTTGAAAATGACCCCACCCCTACTGTTCTTTGTTTATATGCTATAAAAGGTATTAATCCAAATACTGGGCATAGATGGAATTTAATGCAAGCCATCAATTTAAATTATATAGCAAGGCATGATCGCAAGCGATTTTTACATATATGGTTAGATATTTTAGAGAAAAATCATGGAAATATAAGATTAACGTGGGAAACAGTATTGAGAAGATTTCCATATTTGGCTATAGCATGTAGAAGGTATTTGTTGGATCGAAAAATGTTTGCTGATTTGAAAGAATTGGAACTTGATGATATTGAATCTATTGTAGTTTCTACTTGGGCTAAAGATTATTCAAGACAAGTTCAAAGAACATTATTAAAAAAATATAAAAAAGCAAATAAATACCTTAGAAGTATTATTACCAGTTCCTTTACTGGTTTAAGACCACCGGGACCATATTATAGGAATGATACTGGGAGACAGTTTGGAAAAGGTAGTAAGGAGAACTTATGAGTAACCAAACATACATGACTTTATATGAAAATGAAGTAAGAGCAGTTGAAATATCAATAAGAGATCAAAATGATGCTATTTGGTATCCATCATCAGCATATGTAAAGATTGTTGATGACGATGGTGATACTATTGTGAGTGAAATTCCAGCTATGGTTTCAGAAAATACTATTTTAACTAAGGTTGATACCAATATTACAAGTGTTCCAGGTAAATATCATTTAATATGGAAAATACTTAAAACATCTGGATCAACCACATATACTTTTTATCACAAGACAACTTTAACTGTTGAGGAATTATAAATAATGTCAATAGGGTTTAATGTTTTAAATACAACTATACAATTAAATTTTGAAGTTAAAGATTATATGGAAGGAACAATAACTTATAAAGTGTTAATAGACTGGATGGAAACATTTAGTGTTGGTGATATTTTTATAGTGAG
>ERZ795058.5559-NODE-5559-length-11369-cov-19.784073_pt1 | contig 11369 bp, 5 predicted proteins | sample MGYA00375142_ERZ795058 | MGnify/ENA primary metagenome ERZ795058 (study PRJEB30187, sample SAMN05720210) | activated sludge metagenome | isolation source: anaerobic digester from wastewater treatment plant | place: Japan | collected 2015-04-20 ...
AAAACATCCCCCATATACTCCAAACCATCAAAAGCAATGTCTTATCAATTCAATAATCAATAATCTCCTTGACACACAAGAGTCTGCTGAATATACTTCGCGCAACAGAAAGCAAGTTCTTATCAATAATTTAATATGGAATCTGCAACCGTGACGGAGAGAGGCCGAACATGCTGAAGACCGAAAACCGATCCTGGCTGCATATAGCCCTGGTGGCTATATTTTTCATGGTATTTCATATCGGTTCCGCCCTGGCGGCGCCCATCTTCGTCGACAACGGAGACGGGACCGTCTCCGATAATGCAACGGGCCTGGTTTGGCAGCAGAGTGACGCTCAGAACAGCGGCAGATTAAGCTGGCAGGGTAGCATTAATTACTGTGCCGGCCTTGTTCTGGGAGGACGATCGGACTGGCGGCTGCCCACTTTTGATGAACTCAAAAGCATCGCCTTTAGCTACGATAGCAATCCCAAGATCGACACCAACTTTTTCCCCGGCTGCCTTTCGGAGCTCTACTGGTCCAGCATCGACTATAGAGAAGACACCTACCCCTATGACGAGGCAAAGGCCTGGGGCGCCGAGTTTTACTACGGCGGAAGCTACTACGGTGCCAAGAGCACCCCCGGGTGTGTCCGTTGCGTGCGCAATCAGGCCGATACGACCCCAATGACCTTCACGCCATCCACTCTGGACTTCGGTGCCCCGGCGCCGGGGGAAAGCGTTGACAGGACCGTGACGATCACCAACAACACAGGGTACGTCTTAAGGGACATGCAATTGACCTTTAACGGGCCCGCCGACGCCTCGCTTTTCACCGTTCTTTCACCCGACTTCACCGACAATGCAAACAAATACCTCTATCCCGGCCTGTCCGTGGATGTCACGATCCGCTACAGGGCAACCAAGAAGGGCCTTGTTCGGGAGCAGGCCGATTTTGACTACATGTACAACAACACTGACGGCGGCACGAGCATTCTCGATGTCCGGGCCGGCGCCCGGGAAGAAACAACGGTAACCTACGGAACAAAAAAGCGCCAGCAGACGAGCGACGATCCGGTCGCACTCGCCACGGGCGAGCTGTTGTACGGCCCCGTAGAGGTCATAAACCTGGGCGGTCCCCTGCCGCTCACCGTGTCTGTCCGGTACGCCGGCCGCCTGGCCCGGGAGAACCTCTCCGGCGATGCCGACACCTTTTTGGGCCACAACTGGCTGCACAACTACCAGATCCGGATCGAGAGCGCCGGGACCGATGCCGCGGAGATCGCCTTCCGCTGGGGTGAGCGCCTGAGCTTCGCCAAACAGGAGGGCCAATGGGTCCTCTCCGGGAGCCCCGCCGTTCCCTTCCAGTTGCGACAGGATGGGGGCGGCCTGTTTCACCTGCTGGACCCCCGGGATGAGCGGATTTACGGTTTTCTCACCGACGGCCGGCTCAAGCGCATCCGGGACCGGAACGGCAACCAGATTACAATCATCTATGTGGACGAGCTTCAGGGGGGCGATATCCGCTCCATCAAGACCATCACCGACGGTTTGGGACGCTCGCTTACGTCCGGACCGTTCAGGATCAATGCCAACCGCCTGGCAATACCGTACCGTACCGACGGGTATCTCACCTCTATCAAGGATATGCTCGGAAACACCACCCAGTACCACTACACAAGCGAAATCGGCGACAGTGGGTACCAGTTGGCTTCCGTGACCCATCCCCTCGGCAACACCCCCTGGACGAACGCCTTCGACAGCCAGGGGCGGGTGGTCGGACAGACCGACGCCTACGGAAACGCCTGGACCTTTGCCTACGACACCCCGAGCGAAGGCGTCACGAAGATCACCGATCCCGAGGGCCGGGAATCCTTCTCCCGCCATGGCAGCGGGGCTGTTTGGACCGGCGTCGCCGACCAGGCGGGCAAGGGCTTCACCCTGGTCAGTGACGATGCTGGGAGGCCGACGGAACTGACCGACCGCCTGGGGGATAAAACCTCCTTCACCTATCACGCCCCGTCGGGCCGGCCAGCCTCCAAGACCGACGCCAAAGGACAGAGCACCACATGGAACTATGAGTCGCAGGAACAGACATTTATCAATCCCGACAACGACCAGACCTTCACCTTCACCTTTTACAACCTGAGCCGCATCAACTACGCGGACGGCACCCGCCATGCCTTTACCTATGATGCCAAGGGCAATGTCCTAACCAGTACCGATCGGGCAGGGCACGCCTGGACCTATACTTACAACGACAGGGGACAGGAGCTGACGGCAACCAATCCCCTGGGCGGCACAACGACCAACACCTACAATGCCGACGCCACCCAGGCCAGTCGCACCGACAGCGACACCGGGACCACGACATACGGGTATGATACCTACAAGCGCCTCAACCTCGTCACCTATCCGGATGCGTCCACCGTAAGGATGGTCTACGACAAGAAGGACCGCCTCACGTCGATGACCGATGAGCTGAACCGGACCACCACCTTTACCTGGGATGCCAACGGCAACCTGATCAAGCTCACCGATTCGGAGGGAGGAGAAGTCCTGTTCGAATACGATCTCATGGATCGCCTGGTCAAGACCACGAACCGTCTGGGCGCAGCATCGACCAGGACCTATGACCGACTGAGTCGTCTCGCCGGGATGGCCGACACCACGGGGGTAAAGGTCGCCTATCAGTACAATTCCCGGGGATGGCTCAATCAGGTCACCCGGGCCGGCAAGTCCTGGACGATGACCTACGATGACGAGGGGGTCCCCGTGACCCGCACCACGCCTCTTTCGCGCACAACGACGGAAGTCACCGACAAGCTGGGGCTCGTTGTCTCCGTTACCGATCCCATGAACGGGACGACAGGTTATGGCCGGGACGCTATGAATCGTGTCACCTCCGTCACCGCCCCGGACAACAGAGTCACGACCTACGCCTACAACGCCCTGGGGTTGTTGACCGGCGTGGCCCTGCCCGGAGGGATGGATGTCGCCTACAGTTATGACGATATGGGCAATCTCACACAGATCAGGGACCTCAATGGCAACTCCTGGGACTTTGACCATACGACGATGGGCCGTCTCAAGAAACAAACCGACCCGCTGAGCCGGACCGTTCAGTACGGCCATGACAGCCGGGGACAATTGAATGCTGTCGCCTATCCCGACGAAGGCACCCAGAACATCACTTACGACGCCGCCGGCAATGTCCTCCGCAGGCAGTACAGCGGCGGGCCCGATCTGGTTTATTCCTACGATGCCCGGAACCGGCTCCTGACCGCCAACGATCTTTCCATGACGCGGGACGCCGAAGGGCGGATTATCGCAACGGTCGACGGCGACGCCCTCTTCGGCGCAACCTATGATGAGGCGGACCGTCTCAAGACCGTCACCTATAACAACCTCTTCACGGTTACCTATACCTACGATGTGGGCGAAAACGGAACGGGCCTGCTTACCCGGGTCAGTGACAATCTGACCAACACCGAAATCACCTTTTCCTATGACGACGACCATCGTCTGATCGTTACAGGTTTGCCCGGCGGCAAGACAATGACACGGACCTGGGACAATGCCGATCGTCTGACCCGTCTCCGGTCGGGGGACCATATCGATCTGTCCCTCACCTACGATGCGGGAGGGCGTATTACCGCAATGGACATGACGGCGCCCCTGACATTGGAATCGCACATGCCCACCATGAAACGCACCCTGACCTACGACGCCGCCTCCCAGACAAGCGCCGCCGGCTACAGCCACGACGCCCGCGGCCGTACGACCGCCGCGCCGGGGCTGACCTTTGGCTGGGACGGCGCCTCGCGCCTGACTGCAGCCGGGGATACGAGCCTGACCTATAATGGTCTGGGGAAACTCAGAACGCGAACCAGCGGCGGAACAACCACGCACTTTTATGCCAACCGCGCCATCGGGCTTTCCCCCCTTGTCGCTGAAAAGAACGGGACGACCGGCCAGTTTTCACGCTACTACGTGTGGACTCCGGAAGGACGCCTTCTCTACATGATCGATGCCGCCGACGGCAACAAGGTCTATCTCTATCACTTCGATCAAGCGGGGAATACCCTTGCCCTGACCGACGCAGGCGGCACAGTCACTGACGCCTATGCATACGATCCATACGGCCGCCTGCTCGCCCGAACCGGCTCCACCACACAGCCCTTTACTTTTTCCGGGGCCTGGGGCGCGCGGCAGGAGGGGGAAAGCGGCACGCTATACCAGATGGGTGCCCGCTACTATGATGCAGCAACCGGTCGTTTTCTCACGCCCGAACCCCTGTGGCCTCAAGTGGATGAACCCAGGGCCGTCAATCCCTATCAATATGCTCTTGCCGATCCTCTCTGTCGTGTGGATCCGACAGGGCTTGACGACGTACCTGCCGAGAGACCCTTAAACCATGGGGAACACATGGCCTATTTGCGGGAAGAGATAGAAAAGATCAAGGTTCAGGAAAAAGAGGAAAAGGCCAAGCGTGAGGAAGAACGCAGGCAGGAGGAAGCCAGGCTGAAAAAGGAATGGCAAGACAAACGTGAGCAGGACATGAAAGCGCTTGCGGCCAAGTTGAATAATCAGTTGATGGGGCTCGTCTTGAGGGAACATGCTCACTTGCGTCCAGCGGAACTGGAAAAACAAATACGGGATAACGAGAAGTTTCTCCCCGGCGCCTGGGACCAGTTTTTGAAAGGGCTCGCAATACGGGATAAGACGCTTGCCGATCTGGAGGCAAAACGGGAGGCGGGCAAGAAAATTGAACCGCAGGAAGTTCAAGACTTCAAACTCCTCAACATCGGTCTCGGGATGCTGTTGGGGAATATCGAAACGGCATTGGAAGAACTGGATCAGGCTCGGGGCGAACTTGCCGAGATCAGGGGCCAGTAGGGGGCAAGCCAGGAATGTACCCTCGATTCGGCTCAGGGTCGAATGGAGACCATGATATGAGAAAAAAGACATGGTTGGGATTATTGACAGCGATTCTCCTGCTTGGAGAACTGATGCTGTCCGTCCAGCCGATTCAGGCGGTCACGATCCTGTTCTCTTATGACGATGTGGGGAGGCTCGTCAGAGCCGATTGCGGGAGCGGCAAGGCGATCGTCTATACCTACGACGCCAACGGCAACCTCCTTACGAACATGATTCGCGGCCAGATCAACCAGGGCGATGTGAACGTTGACGGGGAGGTCAACCTCCAGGACGCCCTTGTGGCGTTGCGCCTGCTGTCGGGTCTGCCGGTTCCGGATCAGAATATTGCCGATTACCTGGCCGGTCATAATGCCGGAGATACGGTGGGTCTGCCCGAGCTCCTCTGGATTCTCCAGAAAATCGCCAGCCTGAGATAAGGCTTGAAAGGTCTATATTATTTTTCCCGCCACCCCCTCCCGGTCCAGGGGGTTTTCAGCGCCGGGTCCTGGCCATCTGCGCCAACCCGGCCGCCGCCCATTTTACCCTGTTCGCCATCGGCCCGCTTTCAACCTTGGAAGAGATTCCAGTACCCCATCAGACCCGCCGCGTTGCCGATCAGGAAGGGGGAGAGGCCCCCGCAGATGAGCGTCTTCTGGCGGTAATACATCCACCCTCACAGCCAGCTCGTCAGCACGGCGGCGATGGCCAGGTTGATCGACGCACAGATGTGCAGGGAGCCGAAGAGGAGAGAGGTGACCAGGATGGCCGAAAACCAGCTTCTTCTGCCAGCGAAGAGCCGCTGACGATGATCGCCTTCTGCCGTGGCACGATATCCACGATCCGGTGGTAGGTTTCCAAACCGTCTATGCCGGGATCCATGATCATGTCCAAAACCATCAGATCCGCCCTGTGGGTCCGGAGATATTCGACCGCCTCCTGATGCAGGTCTATGATGATAACTTTTCAAGGGATTACGGATTCTGGCGACCCTATGTTGAGAAAGTGATCTACCGCTATCTCGACTGCGGCGATCTGAAAAACGGCTTTGCCCGCGTGAGATGCAAAGATTGCGGCCACGAATATCTACTGGCCTTCTCGTGTAAGCGCCGCCACTTCTGCCCATCTCGTCATCAGAAGCGCGTGGTGGAGTTCGGCGAATGGCTCTGCACGGATGTCCTCAAGAAGGTCCCACACCGGCATTTTGTCTTCGGCATCCCGAAGATGCTGCGCCGTTATTTTCTCTATGACAGAAAGCTTCTTGCCTGCTTGAGCCGGTGCGCCTGGGAATCCCTAAAGGGCTTCCCCGCGCTGGAATGGCTTGCCGCCATGTGTTCCCATATCCCGAATAAAGGCGAGCAGATGGTCAGATACTACGGCCATTACAGCAACGTCTCACGGGGAAAAAGGAAAGAGGCGGGAACGGATGAGGATATCCCTTGCATCCTCGATGCGCAGGGGAATGAAAAGACCTTCCGGCGTAACTGGGCGCGCCTGATTCAGAAGATATACGAGGTCAATCCCCTGGTCTGCCCAAAGTGTCAGGGGAAAATGCGGGTCATCGGCAGCATCGAGAACCCTTCCGTCATCCGGGCCATTCTCGAACACCTGGGGTTATGGCTCGCACGCGCCAGACCGCCGCCCAAAATCCATGATCCGCCTGCCTACAGCACAGGCAGGTCGGCTGCACCATCCAGCGCGGATGACGTCTCGCAGATCCCCGCCCATGACGATCATTCCTACGGGGACCCGCAATACTCCTGGGACGATTACATCCAGGCATGACGCTTCGTGAAAAGAGGCGTGCCGGTGATGTCTGCTCAAAACACGATTCAAATTGCCTTCCCTACGTGCAAATTGCGCAGAAATAAAGCCACCGGCGACTGAAGGACCGCCGCCGACCCACATACCGTATAGCCAACCCTGATTTTCCGATGGAAATATCCCTTGACAGGCAAATACATCCCCCATATGCTCCAAACCATCAAAAGCAATGTCTTATCAATTCAATATAATTAAACCCCGCTCTCTTCCAGCAAAGAAGCGGGGTTTTTCGCTTTTTCCTGACATGGTTCTTTCCTTTCCGTTATCTGAAAAGATGGAACCGGGTGTTAAAATCCTTCCTTAAAATTGGGGAACGCTTCAACTAATAGTCATTTGCGTCAATGATTTTGTCGGCAAATAGGAACAATGATCGTATAAAGCTTTTATTCCTTTTGCAGGTGCACCGTACGGATGGGGAAGGGGATCTCGATGCCTTCGGCTCGGTAACGGCGGTGCAACCTCTTGACGAATTCGTGACGGATGACGAACTGGTCGGCAAACTCCCGGCAGCGCATTATGACGTTGAAGTCGATGCTGGACTCGCCGAAGGTGTGGAAGCGGAGGACCGGTTCAAAATCGGGTATGCCGCCGGGGACCTCGCGCATGGTCTCCCGGGCCACCTCCAGGGAGATCTCCTCCACCCGGGCCAGGTCGCTGGCATAGCTCACCCCCACCGGAACGCGGACGGCCATCTGGGTTTCCGGGTTGTAGAAGTTGGTGACGATGGCCGAGGCCAGTTTGGAGTTCGGGATGATCACCATGTTGTTGGGCAGGGCCCGGATGGTTGTATAACGCCAGGTGATGTCCGTGACGTAACCCTCCTGGGCGCTGTCGAGCTGCACATAATCACCCGGGCGGACCTGCCGGGAGGCGATGATGTGAATCCCGGCAAAGAGATTGGAAAGGGTGTCCTGGAGGGCCAGGGCCACGGCGAGGCTGCCCACCCCCAGGGCCGTCAGGATAGGAGTAATGGAGACGCCCAGGGACTGCAGGACGATCAGGGCGCCGACGATAAAGATAAAAATCCGGGTCAGATTGGCGAACATGGAGGTGGAAAGCAGGGGGCCTCCCACCCTGGCGCTGTAGTGATTCACGAAGCCCACGAGGAACCGCGCCGAGGCCCAGGTAAGGGAGACGATCATCGCCACAAGGAGCGCCTTCTGCAGGAAGCCCATCAGGCCCGGCCGGATGGCGACATTGTTGATCGCCCCGTAGATCCCGGCCAGGGTGAGCCAGAGGAGGGGCATGCCGCGGAGGGACCGGATGGCGAGATCGTCCAGTTCCCACTTCGTCCTGTTCGTCAGCTTCCGGAGCTCGTAAAGGACGATCTTTTCCACGATCAATCCGCCCATCACCCCGCCGGCCAGGAAGGCCAGGGGGAGGAGGTATTCCCGTAAAGATTCGAAATCAAAGGTCATATCTCTCTTTTCCCCTTTTATCGGATACTATGGACATAGACAACGAGACGGGCAAAGTCAAGGGAAAACGGGCGGGACGGCGGCGTGAAAAAAGGCCGATGGTTTTATTGCAGGTGGAAACGGATGGGGACGTCCACCCACATGGCCACGGGAATGCCCAGTTTCCGGCCGGGTTCGAAAATCCACTTTTTCAGGCCGGCGAGGGCCGATTGATCCAGGAGGTCATGTCCGGAAGACGTCTTGACCTTGAGTCGCCCCACCTTGCCGTTGGGCAGCACCTCCACGTTTAGGAGGACCACCCCCTCATGGCCCCGGAGGCGCGCCAAACGCGGATAAGCCGGATGGGGGTTCTCGTGATACCGGGGTACCGCCAGGGAGGTCACGGCCCCGCCTGTTTCTTTACCTCCCGCCGGTCCGCTCATAGCCGCCGGCGGCGGGGTAGTCCGTCCGGACGCCGTGGCGGCGTCTTCTCCGGCCCCGGCGCTGCTCCCGTCATGGCCGAAGGGCAGGCGCCGCGCCAGGGAGGCCAGGACAGCCGCCGCCCGTAACGGTTCGCTACGGGGATGTTCGGCGGTTGCCGCAACCGGTTTTGGCATCGGCGCCGGCGCTGTCTTTATCTGCCGTGCCGCCGCCGGAGGGTCGGGATGCCGTGCCGGGAGAACAGGCGCCCGGGCCAGGGAAACGAGATCGACATGGAGACAGGAATCGAATCCCTTGACCGGACGGGGCGGCGTCGAGAAGGCCAACCCGCCGGCGAGGATCAGGGCCGCCAGGGCGTGGACCCCCAGGGACAGGAAGACCCCCCTCCGGAGCTTCAAGTTGTCCACCGTGGCGCCCAACCTCAAATCCATTTGTTCTCTTTCCAATCCATTCACCGCGCTATGAAACCGCTCCTATGTTCAAAATTCCAGGGTCAGCCCTCCCTTGAAGGTTCGCTCCGGCATGGGGTAGTAGGTGTTCAAGCCGCCCCAGGAGTCGTTATCAGTACCGAAACCCGCATATTTTTCACCGTTTATGTTCTCGACGGCGGCGAAGGCCCGGATGTTGAGGAAACGTTTTCCCAGGGTCTGCCGCCGCTCGAAGAAGAGGAAGAGATTATAGAGGATAAAAGAGGAAAGCTTCTCCGTATTGTTGTCGTAGTCGCCCGAGAGATAGCAGTTGCTCACGTAACGGACCTCCGGGCGTAGGGTGAAGGAGAAGGGCAGCTTGATGTCGGCGCTGGCCCCCATGATCCGGTTGGGAACGAGGGGGAGTTCCTTTTTGTTGTACTGGCCGTCTTCAAAGGTCGCCATATGGTAGGTGAACTGTCCGTTCAGGGTTACGATACCATTGACATTCCAGGATAATGATCCCTCCAGTCCCTGGTGGCGGGTACGGTCGAGGTTTTCGTTTCGCTTCGTGGCATTGTTCCAGGTGATCTCGTCTTCCATGTCGATGCGGAACAACGACAGGGAGACCTTCAAGGCTTTTAGGGGGTACAGGAGCGTCCCCACCTCCATGCTCTGCCCCTGCTCCTTCTCCAGATTGTTATAGAAGCCACCGCCCCAGCCGTTGAAAGATGCCTGTTCGTCCAGAAAGGGGATCCGGTAGATCCGGGCGTATTTGCCGTAAAGATTGGATTTCTTTCCCAACAGGATCGTCGCGCTTCCCTCCCAGGCCTCGGCGGCGTGGCGTTTTTCCTGATTGGTGAAGCTGTTGGCCGGGGTCAGGGCGTCCGTATAGTCGCCGCCGAGGGTGGTGTCCCCGGCCCGATAGCCCGCCGCGAGGATCAGGCGTTTCCAGGGGGAAAACTCGTCGCGGACGTAATACTCCAGCGTCTTCCGCCGCAGCTCCGCCCAGCCCGTCTTTACCTGGCGTTCCCGGCTGTCCCAGGCGGTCTTGCGATACGGCTCGTTATAGTAATCCAAGCCGGCGGTCAGCTTATTCTGAAAGCCTAAGATGTCTTTCTCGAGGGTGTACTTGGGCGTGAAGGAGCAGGAATCCATATCGGTGTTCGTGTACTGGTTGGTATTCCAGGAAGGCATGTTGAACTCGTAGGCGTTCTTGCCGTAACCGAAGATGAGGTCCAACTGCCCCAGGGATTCATGAACGGCCGTGGCGCCCAGGTTGATCCGCCCCGTCCGGTCCCGGCCGTCGTCATCCGGCGCGGCGTTGGTCCAGTTCTGCGTGGTTGCGGGCTGGTACTGGCGGCGGTCCTGCTCCATCTGCCCCTTGGTCAGAGCCCCGGGGAGATTGTAGTCGCTGTGATTTCCCGACATGCCCAGCGACAACTGCACATGATCGCTGAGATCATATCCGAGATCGAAACCCGCGGACTGTGAGGCGAGTTTCGAGCGCTCCCGGTAGCCCCAGGAAAAGTAGTTTTCCCCGTTGACGGCATAGGAAAGCTTGCCCTGCCGGCCCGTAATGCCGAGCCTTTCGTTGTTCAGGCCGTAACTGCCCGCCGTGGCCGCCGCCGTGGCCGCCGGGGCGCCTTTCCCCTTCTTGGTAATGATATTTATTACCCCGCCGATGGCATTGTCGCCGTAAAGGACCGTATTGGCCCCCCGGACCACCTCCACCCGTTCGATGTTCCCCAGGGGGATCTGAAACCAGTTGTTGGAACTCATATCCGGACGGTTCTGGCGCCGGCCGTCGATGAGCACCAGGGTCTTGCCGAAGGGATTTTCCCCTCCGAAACCCCGGAGATCCACCATGGACTGGGGGGACTGGCCGCTGTAGGAGCGGATCTGTATCCCTTCCAGCTTCTCCAGGACCTCCACCAGGGAGGTTGCCCCGGACTTCTTGATATCCTCCTCGGTAATAACGGAGACGTCGGCAGGGACCTTCCGCACTTCCTCCCAATCACGGGTCGCCGTAACGACCACCTCCTTCATGCGGAGGGCCGGCGCCACTCCCCGGCTCTCCCCGTCGGAAACCGACGGCGCCGTCTTTTTGCCTCCGGCGGCCGCCGGTCCCGTCCCCGGACCGGCGCCGGAAGGCACGGCCATCGCGCCGCCTGCTTCGCCCGCATTTTCCCGCGGTGTTGAGGATTTCGGCTCAGCATCGCCGTGCGACGCCAAATCAAGAAACCCGACCCGGACCGCCCGCGGAAATTCCGCCCGCGGAGCCGGGCGCCGCGCCCCTTCCCAGGAAAAAGCCGGGGTGGACCCCAGTGCCGTAACCAAGATCAACGAAGCCAAACCCAACCACCAAACCAGCGATCTGTTCATGATTCCTCCTTCTTCCCCCG
>ERZ795058.5563-NODE-5563-length-11367-cov-18.410449_pt1 | contig 11367 bp, 9 predicted proteins | sample MGYA00375142_ERZ795058 | MGnify/ENA primary metagenome ERZ795058 (study PRJEB30187, sample SAMN05720210) | activated sludge metagenome | isolation source: anaerobic digester from wastewater treatment plant | place: Japan | collected 2015-04-20 ...
CGTCCACCCCCGGTCCGAGGTTGACGAAGGCCCCGAAGGGGGTCAGGCGCACCACAGATCCCCTTTGTATGGTCCCTTCTGGATAGGCGCTCCGGACTTCGTCCCAGGGATCGGCCAGGGTGGACTTCAGAGACAGGCTGATCCGCCCGTTTTCCCAGTCCAGCTTCGTGATGGCTACCTCCAGGACCTGGCCCACCGTCAGGCGCTCGTTGATGTCCGTGACCCGTTCCCAGCCGATTTCCGACACCGGGAGAAGCCCCTGGACACCGCCGATATCGACGAAGGCGCCAAAGTCACGGAGGGAAACCACGGTACCGGAAACGACCATCCCCTCGCGGAGGGTTTCTTTCAGGGCCTCTTCTTCCTTCTTTCTCTCCGCCTCGCGGATGGCCCGGTTGGAGAGGATGATGTTGCGGCCCCGCTCCGAGTACTCGACGATCTGGAACGCCATGGTCCGGCCCAGGAAGTCCTGTCCTTTGTCCATCCGGCCCAGCCCCATCTGGGAGAAGGGGCAGAAGCCCCGCATCCCCCCCGGCAGCTTGATATCGTAGCCGCCCTTGATCTCCTTTTCCACCATTCCTTCCACCGGGATCCCGCTCTGCCAGATCTCTTCCAGATATTGCCGGGCGGAATCCCCCGCCCCGATCCGGGTGGTGAAGAGCTTTTCGTTGTGTCTCGAAGACAGGAAATAGGCCGTCAGGACATCGCCTTCCTTCACGGCGACGTTCCCCTCTTCGTCCGCCAGCTCCTTCCGGTCCAGATAGCCCTCGCTTTTGCCGCCCAGATCCAGAAAGATCCAATCATTCGTAATTTTTACGATCTTTGCTTCCACCTTCTGTCCGGGTTTCAGAAAATCCTGCCGCACCGGAGTCTGTTCAAAAAGTTCGGCAAAACTCTTCTCTTCGTTGCCTTCCATGTTTTCGCTTGTCGCCATTTCCCTTCCACCTGTCTGTCCAATTTTTGCTTTCTGGGAATGAACCCGCCATTCCTTCCCCTCTCCATAGCGACAAATCGCCACAATGACAATGTCTTTTTTCCCAAGGTCATGAGGCGCGGCTCATACCGTGGCCGGAGGGGTTTTTGCGGGCACGCGATTCCATGTCTTGGCGGGGTTATGGCCGCTTTGCCGTCCCGGCCAGAAGCCGGTCGAGGGCCAGGTCGTAGGCGCCGAACTCGCTGAGGTCGTTGTGCCCGCCCCCTTCGATGCGAATAAGCTCGTGGGGTGAGCGGATCAGCTTTTCCAGCCTCACCGCGGCGTCGTAGGGGATGATATCGTCTTTGGTCCCGTGGATGAGATAGACCGGGCAGGCCACCTCCGGGAGCCATCGGTCGGTGGGAAAGGGATATTTCAGGATCAGTGAGATAAGGCGCCGGGGCAGTAGTGGGTAGTGATGGGCGGCCAGGTCGGCGAGGCTGAAAAAGGGCGACTCCAGGATCAGGAGGCGCGGTTTGCCGGTCCGGGCAAGCCAGGCGGCCATGCCGGTGCCGATGGAGCGCCCGTAAATCACGATCCGTTCCGCCGGGGTGGTCTCCCGGAGGCGTTCGTAAACCGCCAGGGCGTCGTCGAGGAGCTGGCTTTCGCTGTCGATGCGCCCCGTGCTCTTGCCGAAGCCGCGATAGTCGAAGATGAACAGTTCGTAGCCCCGGGAGGTGAAATCCCGGGCCACGTCGCCCCAGGTACGGAGGCTGCCGGCGTTCCCGTGGAGGTAAAGGACCACCCCGCGGGCCTCAGGGACGCGGAAGTGGAGGGCGTTGATCACCGCCCCCACCACGGGGATGTTCACTTCCGCAAATGATTCCGAGAAGTTGTAGCGATAATCCCGGGGGAGGACTTCGGGATGGAAGATCATCTGCTCCTGGGTGCAGCCCATCAGGAGGGTGAAAAAACATGAGATCAACCAGGGCGAGATAAATCTTTTCACTTTTAATCTCTTTGGGTCGAATTCCCCAGCGCTTGCGACGATGGTAAAATTGGGTACCACGATCCGACCCGGATGGGAAGAATAATGTTTTCTCCTTGACATTCGCTGGTCTTTACCGGATGATCCAATCATAAAAACCGAGGAGGAATGACTTATGAAGAAAATATTTTTGGCGGCGGTAATCGTTCTGTTGACCGTATCCCTGGCCCTGGCGGCGGGTCCCAAGACCTATCAGGTTACGGGTCCCGTGCTGGAACTGACGAATGACGTCATCACCGTCCAGAAGGGCAAGGACAAGTGGCAGATCGCCCGGGACAAGGACACGAAGGTTAAGGGAGACCTGAAGGTCGGTTCCAAAGTTACCATCGAGTACATCATGAAGGCGGTGGGCGTCGAGGCGAAGGCGGACGCGAAGAAGGATGCCAAGAAGAAATAAGTGCAGAAAGGGAGAGGGATCATGAAGGACGCGGCGCCCGCATTGCCAATCGCCAGAGGAGAAAAGGGGGATATTGCCATCCTGCCGCGCATGGCCAACCGTCACGGCCTCATTGCCGGCGCCACCGGCACGGGCAAGACGGTGACCTTGCGGGTGCTGGCGGAACAGTTCAGCGCCGCCGGCGTGCCCGTCTTTCTGGCGGACGTCAAGGGGGATCTGGGGGGCCTCTGCCGCCCCGGAGGAGACAACGCCAAGGTAAAGGAGCGGATCGACGAGCTGAAGATCGCGGGCTTTGAGTTCGCCGGTTATCCCGTGGCCTTCTGGGATGTCTTCGGCGCCAAGGGGCATCCACTGAGGACCACGATCTCCGAGATGGGGCCCCTGCTGTTGGGGCGCATCCTGCGGCTCAACGATACCCAGAGCGGCGTTCTGAGCCTCATCTTCAAGATCGCCGACGACAACGGCCTGTTGCTGCTGGATCTCAAGGACCTCCGTTCCGTCCTGCAGTTTGTCGGCGACAACGGGGAGAAATTTCGGACGGAATACGGCAACGTCTCCAAGGCCAGTATCGGCGCCATTCAGCGAAACCTCCTCGTTCTGGAAGAGCAGGGCGGGGACCTGTTTTTCCAGGAGCCGGCCCTGGATGTCAACGACCTCCTCCAGACCGATACCGACGGCCGGGGGGTGATCAACATCATCGCCGCGGACCGGCTGATGCAGTCGCCGCGGCTTTATGCCGCCTTCCTGTTGTGGCTCCTGTCGGAGTTCTTCGAGCAGCTTCCCGAGGTGGGCGACCCGCCCAGGCCCCGCCTCGTCTTTTTCTTCGACGAGGCCCATCTTCTCTTTTCCGACGCCCCCAAGGTCCTGGTGGAGAAGATCGAGCAGGTGGTCCGGCTCATCCGGTCCAAGGGGGTGGGGGTGTATTTCGTCACCCAGAATCCCCTGGATCTACCGGAAACGGTCCTGGGCCAGCTCGGCAACCGGGTCCAGCACGCCCTGCGGGCCTTTACCCCCCGGGACCAGAAGGCGGTCCGGGCCGCCGCCGAGACCTTCCGGGCCAATCCCCGGCTCGACACGGCCCAGGCCATTCTGGAGCTGGCCGTGGGCGAGGCCCTGGTGTCGGTACAGGATGCCAAAGGGACCCCCACCGTAGTGGAGCGGGCCTGGATTCTTCCGCCCCGGAGCCGCCTGGGGGTCCTGGAACCGGCGGAAATGGAGCGGACCATCCGGGGATCGGTGCTGTACGGCCATTACGAGCGGACCCTGGACCGGGAGAGCGCCTACGAGAAGCTGCAGCAAAAGGCGGCGGAGATTCAGGCCGCGGCGGACCAGGCAGCGCCTGCCACTCCGGCGGCCGGCAGGGAAAAGCCTTCGGAGTTACAGAAGTACGTGGGCGCCTTCGTAAAGAGCGCCGCCCATTCCGTGGGGAGCCAGATCGGCCGGCAGATCATCCGGGGCGTCCTCGGATCCCTTTTCGGCGGCCGGCGCTGATCGCGGCGATATCATTTTCCTCCCCTCGTCACGTGCAGTTGCATACGGCGATCCCTGCCCCGGGGGCGCTTTATCCTGTAGTAACTTGAGTCAAGTTACTCAGACGGAGGCTGATGCACGGGAGGGCGTGCCTCGCCCTCCTCTGGGCGGGCGGCAGTGGCGGCGGGCGAAGGATGCGCTCGCCTGTTTCGATGATCTCTTTAACCCCCATGCCCGGTGCGGACACAACGAAACATGAAAATATCCGGGTAGTTGTGGGCAATTTCATATAAATGGTTATCTTTTCCTGGATCCATTGTCTCAATTTCTTTGCCGCGGCAATCTTTCCCTCCGCGAACGGTTGGGCGGCCTTCTTCTGGAAGCGGTTCTTTTAGTCAGGATATCTGGCCCGGAGATTGAACGAGGTCAGCTCCACCAGTATTCCCTTTTGTGCTTCCGAAAGCTTCAGATTCGCCTTGGCGGTGATTACGACGAGGTCAGTGCCTCCCCCGCTCCAGGTCTTGGGTGTTGGGAAGCCCTCACTCCCTTCTTCTCCATCGCATATCTCCTTCCCACCCTCACCTTATACTCTAAATTACAGGATGGGAAATGTCTCACTTACATTGGCACAGAGGGACCGTCGATGAGGCAAGGAGGATGAAAGCGAAGGAGATTTTATTGATATGAATTTCCTTTTTGAGTGTCGGATTAAATAGGGATGCTGTTTTTGCCTGTCAAGGTATAATGTTCAGAGAAAAACAAGGGCGGCGATACGTTTGGATGCGGAATGCGGATTGACGGCGGTCATTATTGATCAGCCGACCCACTTTTTCAGTCGATTATCCTGTTGGGTAGGCATTCCCCTCCTTCATGGGGCAAGCTTGCGGAAGTCGCGGCATTATAGACGGAATTGATCAAACATATCTGCGGTTATGAACTCAATGACGGGTATTTTCCCCGGGCGGCGGCGATCAGGCAGTGTATGTTGATTGGCGGCGGTCCTTCCAGAGCCGCCGGCTCTCTTTGTGGGTGACATGCCCGTCGGACAGGCAATTTGCAGCACTTTTCGGGCAGACCTATCCGGTACACCTCTTTTACGATGTGTCATGTCTGAATGTAATCGTCCCAGGAGGATTAGCCCTGCTTCATTCCGCTGATTCTATGATTTGAGGGTCCCCATAGAAGTGATCGTCATGGATGGGGATTCGCGAGACGTCATTCGCCCCGCCGTCAGGACCCGTGGAAATGGTAGGCGGCCTCCACCTTCCGGATCATTTCGGTGTACTGTTCGTTGGAGAGGTTCTCCATTCCCAGGGCGGCGGCGATCCGCTTCGTGAGGTCCGTAAGCATGCGTTCCTGTTTTGTCAGCACCGCCCTGGTGAACGAGGCTATGAGTTTCTTGGCCGTCCCGGCATCCCGGCGGTGGACCCGCAGGTACTCCTTTTCCATTTTGGTCTGCATCCCGGCAATATCCTTTTCCAGCCGCGCCGCCGCCGCCGTCACCTGCGGGGCGAAGCGCGGATAGTCCTGCATGACCAGCGCCTGGAGTTTCCGGTATTTCCAGAAGACGGAGACATTGTCCGCCTTGTCCGTGGCGATCCCGTACTCCCGGGGGATGTCGGTCAGGCCCTGGTAGAAGGGGATGTAGGCCGAGAGGGCCGTCATCCCCAAGGCGATGTACTGCACCGCGGCGAGATCGCCGGGCAGGTCGGGCCGGCTCTGGGTGATATGGGAGACGGTGGTGCGGATAACGCTGATGGGCCGGTAGGGTTCCTTCGGATTCCGGTGCTGATAGGGATCGTGGGCGGTGCCCTCATAGCGGTTACGAAGACCTTGGGCGACGTCGCGCACGGAGATTTTTTTCTTCGGTTTGACGAAGACCGGGTACAGGCCGTCTTCAGATCGGTATTCCAATCCGGAATAGATGCGGAGCAGCTCCCGGACCCGGGGGTAGTTGTAGGTCTTGTCGTTTTCGATGTCCCGGACGTAGGCCCGAAAGAAGTTGAACGGCCCGCTCTGGGGATCGTACAGGCCGTGGGCGGCGGCGAACGCGACAAGCCCCGGCGAGGACATGACATTCATCGGATCCTCCATGTCTGCGGTCTGGAATCGTCCCTGGTTGGCGGAGACGAAAAAACAATCGTCGGGGATGCGCTGGGAGAGCCAGTGATGGCCGCTGGCGGTCTCGAAGTACCAGGCTTCCCGGCCGTCCATAAAGGCCACCCCGAATCCCTCCCCGGCCCCCGCCTTCTCCATGTACTCGCCCAGGAGCCGTACGCCCTCCCGGGCCGAGGTGGCGTAAGGCAGAATGATGGAGGTTATGGAATCCTCGATCAAGCCCTTCTTCACATCATAGGGGTCCGCCTTCAGGGCCGCCGGGCTGTTGAAGATGGTCTCCGTGGCCGACATCGCCACGCCGTAGGCGTTGATCCCCGTTTCTTCGTAGGAGTGGTTGGGCTTGGTCTGGGTCTTCCAATAGGGGAAGGAGGTGTAGGCCAGGGCGTCCTTCGGGAGGGGACAGGTGAAGGCGTTGTTGTCGTCGTTGCCGATGGTGTTCGACCGGAAGAACGCCCCCTCTTTCCGCGCCGGATGGAAGATCAGGTTGTGGGCCTCCGCCGGTCCGGAAGTGTCCTCGTTGCGGGCGATGATCAGGGAACCGTCGTCCGTGGCGCCCCGGCCCACGATGATCGTCGTGCAGGCCAGGACGTTGGCGTCGATCAACAGACCGGCGATGATCAGAAAAGAGCCGATTATCCTCTTCATGTTCATTGTTCTATCCTCCCGTGGCAAATTTATCTATTTTCCTTCCCTTTGGCTCAGGAACAAGGCCTATGCATAATTCCCGTTGTCGAAGAGGCTTTGCATTACCCGGTAATCGTCGTGCGCTGGTTCGAGCATGGTCCGGAAGCTACATGATTCATTTTAAAAATCAATCCCTGTGATGGTCCCGGGCGGAGAAGATGATGATCTTCTGTACCGGACCCGAACCCGAGCGAGGGGCCAAAACGTGAGACATTGTCCTCAGGAAGCGGCGGCATAAAGTTGACAAACTCGATTAACCAGAAAAATATATACATTTATAGGCATTATGTGCTTGATATGATTGGTTAATATCTAAATAGTCATTTGTCGGGGCAATCGTCACGCCATCTCCTTGGTAGGGCCATGATTTTAAGTTTGAAGAATTCCATAGCTCCAAATCCGAAGGAGCCTGGTCAAAGGCTTTCAATTCCCTCGCCGGTGACTTAACGATGCGCGTTTCCCTGGAGGGGCTTGGCCGCCATCTTTTACCACACCCCCGGCAGCAGGCGATAACGCACCCGGCGGGCATAATCATCGTAGCCGTCTAATTCCTTCCGCAGGGTTTCATCTTCCAGGAGGGTCCGAATCACCAAGACCGCCATGACCAAGGCCGCGGGAATAAACGCCCACCATGAATCCAGCCAGGGCGGCGTGGCCCAAAACGACATGAGCGCCCCGGCGTAACCGGGATGCCGGAGCCAGCGGTAAGGGCCGCTCGTCACCACGCGATGTCCGCGATCGGTCTGAATCCGCACCAGCGCGGAGAAGAAACGATTTTCGATCAAGGCATAGGAGGCCAGGGCATATCCCGCCAGAATAACCGCCAGCGAGACGATCTTGATCGGCGGACCGCAGGCAAATGACGGATCGAACCGCGCCTCCAATCCCGCGACGAGCGGTATCAAGCCGCCGCCCAGTCCGACCAGCGGCGACAGAATCCTGTCCCAGGGTTTCTCGTTTTTGTGCCGCATGAAGAGAGCCCGCTCGACAATCAGGTCCGGGTGGCGCCGCGCCGCCAGGGCACGGCTGACCACTGCGCCCAGAATCCAAATTCCCGCATAAATCCACGCCTCCCACCAATCCCAACTCCCCGTGATCAACAGCGGCAGGAAGGGAATGACGACCAGGGCAAAAAGCATCAGGATGGGCATGCGGACAGGGCAGGTCTTTGGTTCAGGGTTCATATCCATCTCTATTTTCGCCTCCGTTCCCGGTTCGGGCGGCAGTTGGTTCGTCTATCCCTTGATACGGAACTCAAGGGCGACCACCCCTGGCCGTGAATAGCCGGGAGACCCTCGGCTTGCCCGCGGCAGAAGATGATTCTCGCTCCCCGATGAGCGGTTTGCCCAATGTGTGCGAGTTCCGTCATCTGGAGCTTGTCCCTCAGCACGTGTACCGAAGCGTCGTTTTGCGGGTGGGCTAAGGCGAGGATGCGGGTAAGTCGTGACGTCTCGAAGGCATACCGCATCTGGACGAAGCCGATTTCCGCGCCGTAATCGTTTCTCTCCGCCTCCCGGGAGAGCACAAACCCGAACTCAAAGTCTTGACCGCCCAGGCAGTCCGTCGGTATGATGCCGGCGAATCCCACCGGACGCTCCCGGTGGTTGGCCGTCAGAACTCCCATGCCGACCGCGGCATCTTCAGCGGTGAAGTATTGCTCGATGAAGGCTTCCGCCTGTTTACGGTTCACCGGGGTTCCGCCGAAGAGGTAAGCGGTTCGGTCTTCATCGCCCAAAAGTGAAACAATGAAAGGGATGTCCTCAGTGGCGATAGGGCGCAGTGTGAGACGCCGAGATACCAGAGTCCTCATGTCCTGACTTTCCGAAAGCGTTTGTATCGACCCTTGTCCCGTCGCAAGGGGACCGGGCGGTCCGCCGCATGCGAGGAGATAGATGAATTCATTATGCCCGGTGCGGCCCCTCCATTCCGGGTCGTGCCCCCCGCCGCGTGAGAGCGGATTGATCCAGGAACCTCGCCGGATAATACGACGGGCCGCCTCATCCCGTTCTTTGCCCGAACCGTCTTGGCCATATCGCCGACATCGATCATCAGGATGTTCCGAAACAAGCACAGCAAAGCGTTAAAGGCCGGATTCCGCTCATACTGTTTCCGCGTAAATGGATATTACATGTAACAGGAGGAAATCAAGGCGATTTATTGCCTTGACAGTAGCTGCCCTGCCGATTATTGTCTAATATCGTTCAAGATACCAATTACAACTGGAAGCTTCGCGTCCCGGCAGGCCCGGAAGTTGACCATACGGCGCTTATTCGTTATATTTCCGAGCAGGCAAAATATTGTAAAGCTGTTCTTTCCATGTGTACCGGAACCTTTCTCATGCACAGGGCAGGGCTTCTATCGGTAAAGAAGGCTACAACCCATTGGAATTCTCTCAACCGCTTAAAGGAACTTGGAGATGTTGCGGTAGTTGAAGAACGTTTTGTCCGTGACGGAAATGTCTGGTCTTCCGCGGGGGTATCAGCCGGCATTGACCTCATGCTTGCCCTTATCGCAGATATTGCCGGCGAGGAAATTGCGGGCGGAGTTCAGCTTGCATCTGAGTACTATCCGGTACTAACGCGTTGTGGCGCTTCACATAAAGCTCCGATGGCACCTGCATACTTAAGGAACGCGGTCTGACAAAACAATCCCCACGACCGCTTACAGCGGCGCAATTTTTCCACCGTTGCGCCTTACAATGAATACGGAGATAGAAATCCATGGGCAGTGTTCAGAAATACCGCTATCGAGTCGTAGATGTTTTTACGAATCAGCCGTTGGCGGGAAATGCCTTGGCCTTGTTTCCTGAAGCATCGGGAATCGATGCCGCATTCACGGTGACCGGGGGCAGGACGGGAGCCATGTCTGATTCCATTTCGGGGGTGAAGGGCCATTTTCGTCAGGACTCGAAGCAGAGTTTTTCCATGACGGGGGGCGGGGGCAGGGGATAATCGCCGGTGTAGCAGGCCAGGCAGAAGGCTTCGGCGGGCATCTGCGTGGCCTCCACCATGCCGGGGAGGGAGAGGTAGTACAGGGAGTCGAGGCCGATGAAGCGGGCGATTTCGTCCACCTCCCCCTTCTGGGCGGCGATGAGCTCCCCCTTGGAGGAAAAGTCGATGCCGTAGGGGCAGGGATGGCGGGTAGGCGGGCAACTGATCACCATGTGGATCTCCTTTGCCCCGTTATTGCGGAGGTTCCGGACCCGGTTCCGGCTGGTGGTGCCGCGGATGATGGAATCCTCCACGATGAGGATGCGTTTGCCTTCCAGCAGGGGGCGCACGGGATTCAGCTTGACCCGGACGCCGAAGTCCCGGACGGGCTGGGTGGGCTGGATGAAGGTCCGGCCCACGTAGTGGTTTCTGATCATCCCCATTTCAAAGGGCAGGCCACTCTCCTCGGCATAGCCCAGGGCGGCGTAGTTGCCGGAATCGGGGAAGGGCATGACGAGATCGACGTCGGGGCGGAACTCCTGGGCCAGACGGTGCCCGAGACGCTTCCGGCAGAGATAGACGTTCTGACCGAAGATCTGGCTGTCCGGCCGGGCGAAATAGATCAGCTCGAAGATGCAGTGGGCGTGATCTTGCTCCGGGAAGGGGGTGAGGCTCTGCACGCCGGTTTCGTCGATGATGACGATTTCCCCCGGGGCGATGTCCCGGACGTAGGTCGCCCCCACAAGGTCGAAGGCGCAGGTCTCCGAGGCTACTACCCAGCCGCCGTTGATCCGTCCCAGACAGAGGGGACGGAAGCCCCGGGGGTCCCGGGCGGCGATGATCCGGTGCCGGGTCAGCATGACCAGGCTGTACGCCCCTTCCACTTCTCCCAGGGCCGCGCTCAGGGCCGCGGCGAAGCCGTTTTTCAGCCGGGAGGCCATGAGATGGACGATGACTTCCGTATCCATGGTGGATTGGAAGATCGAGCCCCGCTCCTCGAGGGCGGCGCGGAGCTGCCGGGTGTTGGTGAGGTTGCCGTTGTGGCCGATGGCGTAGTATTCCTGGCCGTGGTGGGCGACGAAGGGCTGGGCGTTGGAAAGAACCGAAGCACCGGTGGTGGAGTACCGGACGTGGCCGATTGCCAGATGCCCTTTAAGCCGGGAGAGGTTGTCTTCCTTGAAGACCTCGGAGGCCAGCCCCATCCCCTTGTGATGCCAGATATCGCACCCGTCGGCGGAGACGATGCCGGCGCTCTCCTGGCCCCGGTGCTGGAGGGCGAAGAGGCCGAAAAAGGTCATCCGGGCCGCCTCGGGATGGCCGAAGACGGCGAAGACGCCGCACTCCTCCCGGGGGCGGCCGGTGTCGAAATAATCAATTATTTCCGTCACGGTTCTTTGCTCATGTGAAAAGCTGACGACGCGGTAAAATTGGCCCCATCCCCTACCTGACCTCCCCCTTGCGGGGGGAGAAACAATGACCTTTCCCCCGGTTGCACATTTAAATGAATATGTGACGGCACGCACATGAATGTTTCACCTGAAAATGCGTTCCTATGTAGTTCACTTCCTTCACCAATTAATTTCCTCCCCTTCAAGGGGAGGATTAAGGTGGGGATGGGTCTATTTTTCATCCCCCTTTGTGAAGGCAAGCCGTCATGAGAGTTTCCTTCCCGCTTGATAGTAATCCTGCAGGGGCGTTACCTCCCAGTCCCGGCTCTTCAGGGCGGCGATGGCCTCGCTCAGGGCCTTGGCACCCGCCAGGGTGGTGGTGTAGGGGATGTTGTAGATCAGCGCCCCCCGGCGGATGT
>ERZ795058.5566-NODE-5566-length-11365-cov-23.094076_pt1 | contig 11365 bp, 9 predicted proteins | sample MGYA00375142_ERZ795058 | MGnify/ENA primary metagenome ERZ795058 (study PRJEB30187, sample SAMN05720210) | activated sludge metagenome | isolation source: anaerobic digester from wastewater treatment plant | place: Japan | collected 2015-04-20 ...
GCCTTGGCGGAGTCGCCGCCGACAAACCACGGCGCGCGGCTATAAAACCCATACAGGCCCTCGCGTGCCTCCAGGCAGTCGGGCGCGAGCTCGACGGCCCGCTGGAGCGCGGCGAGCCCGCGCTTGGTCAGAGCCAGCGAACGCGTTTTGTTGGCGTGGCGCAGGCAGGCGTTGCCGTAGGCGCTCTGGTAGTCGGCGTTGTCGGGTGCCAGCGCCACGGCCGCCGCGAGGTGTTCGACGGCGGAGGCGAGCTCACTGAGCCGCGACTCGCAGGCGCCGAGCAGGTACAGGGACTCCGCATCAGCCGGCTGCGCCGCGATGAGCGGTAGCAGGAGCGCACGCGCCTCGGCATCGCGCCGCGCGGCGATCGCCTGCCGGGCTGCCGCCAGATCGGGGCCGGCCGTGCAGACCGATTGGAGGCACAGACACAGGGCAAAGACTGCGGGAGCGATCTGGCGCATGGTGGAGCGGTCCCCACGCAATACGCCGGCGCACCGCCTGCCAAGCTCAAGCAGACCCGCCCGCGCCGTGAACTCGACGCGAGCGAAGACGCGCCCCCGCGGAGCTTATTTCCGGCCGTCAGCGGCCGCAGCAGCCTGGAGCAACGGCTCGGTGTAGATCGCGTCCTTCGGCTTGAAGGCGGAGTTGAGCCGGCCGGCCTTGATGAGGAAACCGAGGCAGCGGTTGTAGTAGGTCTGCAAATTGCCGCCCTTGGTGTTGGTCACGATGGCCTGTTTTGGGGTGTGCAGGGGGACTTGGGCGAGCTCCTCGGTCAGCGTTTCCACCGTGTAGGTATCGGTGCCGCCGAGCGTGCTCTCGGAGGCGATCTTCGCGACCTCGGCAGCGTTGGCCGGATCGGCGACGTAGGCGACGGCGCGGAACCAGACTCGGAAAAACGCTTCCAGCGACTCCTTCGGAATCTCGCGCACAAACGCACCTCGCGCCGCAAAGCCCTCGGGCATCACGCCCGGATAGTCCGCCGTCGTGGCCACGACCTTGCCCGCGTGTTTCTCAACCATGTCGCCGGCATCCGGCTCGCAGGTGACGACGGCGCGGAGTTTTCCCTCGCCGAACATCTCCTGCATCTTCGGGCCATCGGCCACCTCGACGAGCGTGTAGTCGGCGCCGACGAGCCCCCGCGAGGCCAGGTACGCGTTGAGAAATTGGGAGACGGCGAGGTTGTTCATGTACACGCCAAGACGCTTCGGCTGCATCGTGGCGATATCCACACCGTCGCGTACCACGATCTTGTCGCCGCCGTGCGACCAGTTGACCTCACCCAGAATCAGGACGTCCGCCCCCTGATTGGCGCACTCGATCCACGAGCCGATCATGTCCGTGGCGAGGTCCAGCTCGCCGTTCTTCAAGCCCGCGATCACCGCCTGGCTCGTGTCGCTGCGGGTGAAGACCACGTCGAGGTTTTCCTCTTTGAACCAGCCGTGCGCCTCGGCGACGTCCATCGGGACATTGGGCAACCAGTACGAATAACCGACACGGATCTTGGTGGGCGCCGCAGCTCCGACGAGCGCGCTGACGGCAAACAATAAGCAACACAGGGTATTCCGAAAACAGGGGTACATGAAGGGCTTCATCGACCAAGTCGGCCCACCGGTTTAACAAAAAAACCGCCTTACCGGTTTGCCCTAAGGCCCTTCAAAAACGCTTTCAGGGGAACCCGCCCCCACCCCCGCCGCACGATTCCCTTTGCGCTTCGCCCGGCGTTTTGCAGCCATCCCTGCGCACATGCGCCGTCTCGACCAACTCCTCGCCAACCTCGGCTACTGCTCCCGCCGCGAAGCCCGCGACTGGGTGGAGGACGGTCGCGTGACGGTCGCCGGCAAACCCGCCCGCGACTCCGGCGCCAAGGTCGATCCCGCCTCCGTCCTCGTCGATGGCCAGCCGCTCGACCACCCTGACGGCCTGCTACTGCTCGTCCACAAACCCCTCGGCTTGGTCTGCTCGCACGACGACCGCGAAGGCCCCTCCGTTTACACCCTCCTGCCCGAGCGCTGGCAACGCCGCAATCCGGTCGTCACCAGCATCGGCCGCCTCGATAAAGACACCTCCGGCCTGATCCTGCTCACCGACCAGTCGCCGCTCGTCCACCGGTTGACCTCGCCCAAGCACAAGGTCCCCAAACTCTACCGCGCCACCCTCTCGGCGCCCGTCGCCCCCGCGCAACAAGTCGAGCTCGCCGCGCTCTTCGCCGCCGGCACCCTCGTCCTCACCGGCGAGCGCGAACCCTGCGCCCCCGCGCAACTCACCTTCCGCGACGCCACCACCGCCGAGCTTACCCTCACCGAGGGCCGCTACCACCAGGTGCGCCGCATGTTCGCCGAGCGCGGCCACGAGGTCGTCGCGCTCCACCGCGAGCGCTTTGGCGACCTCGCGCTCGCCGACCTGCCCGCCGGCCAGTGGCGCGAACTCCCGCTCGACACCTTCGGCCCACTCTAGGATTCATCCCTTTCCCGCATGGAACTTCCACAACTCACCGGCGCTCAGAAAACCCGCCTCCGCGGCCTCGGCCAGACGCTCGAACCGTCCCTCAAAATCGGCCAGGCCGGCGTCACCCACGCCGTCACCCGCGAATTGCAACGACTCCTCGAGGCCCACGAGCTCGTGAAGGTCCGCTTCATCGGCGCCGACCGCGATGTCCGCGCCACCCTCGCCGCCACCCTTGCCACCGAAGTCCCGTGCATCCACGCCGGCTCCGTCGGCTCCACCGCCCTTTTCTATCGCCCGCCGGACGACCCAAAGCGCGCCCAAATCTCCCTCTGAGCCGACGCGACCCACGCGCCGATTGAGACCATCGCCATGAAACTCGCAGACCTCGGCTGGGACGAACACTTCGAGGCCGCCTTCGCGCCGCACGCCGCCGCAGGCCTGCGCCCGGCGCGCGTCATCTGCGAGCTCAAGCACGCCTACGCGCTCAACACCGGCGACGACGAACTCGTCGGCGAGTGCCGCGGCAAGCTCCTGCACGCCGCCGGCTCTCGTGCCGAGTTGCCCTCCATCGGCGACTGGGTCGCCACGCGCCCGCGCCCCGGCTCCAGCAAGCTCGACATCCTCGCCGTGCTCCCGAGGAAAACGCGTTTCTGCCGCCGCGCCGCCGGCGAGCACGGCCACGAGCAGACCATCGCCGCCAACCTCGACACGGTCTTCCTCGTCTCCTCGCTCGACTCGAATCTCAACCTGCGCCGCATCGAGCGCTTCCTCGCCGTCACCCGCGAAAGCGGCGCCGAGCCGGTCATCCTGCTCAACAAAGCCGACCTGCTCGACAACGCCGACGAAATCGCCGCCGAGGTCACCGCCATCGCTGGCGACGCCGCCGTCATCCCGATCAGCGCCGAGACCGGCACCGGCTTCCGCAAACTTTCCCGCTGGCTCAAAAAAGGCCGCACCATCGCGCTGCTCGGCTCCTCCGGCGTCGGCAAATCCACCATCGCCAACCGCATCATGCGCGACGAGGTGCAGGTGACCGCCGAGGTCCGCGAAAAAGACAGCAAGGGCCGCCACACCACCACGCGCCGCGAGCTCTTCGTCGCCCCCTCCGGCGCCATGCTCATCGACACCCCCGGCATGCGCGAGCTCCAGCTCTGGTCCGCCGACGTCGGGGAGGCCTTTGCCGACGTCACCGCCCTCGCCGCCCAGTGCAAGTTTTCCAACTGTCGCCACGGCTCCGAGGCCGGTTGCGCCATCCAGGCCGCCCTCGCCAGCGGCGCCCTCCCCGCCGAGCGCTGGCAAAGCTACCTGAAACTCCTCGTCGAACAGGAGACCATGGCCGCGCGCCTCCACGCCCGCCGCGAACAGCCCAAAAAGATCGCCTGGCGCAAAGCCGCCAAAGAGTCCCGCGTCCGCCCCCGCATCACCGCCGACCACGACTGAAACGAAGTCGGAAGAGTGAAAAGTGAAGGGTGAAAAAGAACGCGCGACGGGCACCGCCGACCTTGCGGCGCCGAAACAGGGGCATTTTCCCGCCGCCGCGGGGTTGACGCAACACACCGGCACTGCTGTCTTTGCGCCCATGTTTACAATCATTGGCGGCGACGGACGCGAATATGGCCCGGTCCCCTCGGACCAAGTGAAACGCTGGCTGGCGGAGGGCCGTGCCAACCTCTCGACGCGCGCCAAACGCGTCGGCGAAGAGACCTGGGGCACGCTCGGCGATTTCGCCGAGTTTACCGCCGGCGGCACGCCGCCTCCGATGACGCCCCCACCCGTCGCCGTCGCCCCCGCCGCGCCGGCCTACCAGTCGCCCTACGCCGCCCAGGCTGCCACCGCGCCGCAGAGCGATCTGGAGCTCGCCAACCGCTGGGTGCGCCTCGGTGCCCAGATTGTGGATAACATTTTCTGCATGCTCCTCATGATTCCCGGCCTCATCTGGATGGTCATCGGCATCGTCTCTCAGCAGGCCACCGATCCCAACCAGATCGACTGGGTCCCCCTAGTCGGCTCCGTCGGCCTCATGGGCCTGGGCGTGTTGATCGTGCTCGGCATCCAGATCTGGCAGCTCACCACCCGAGGCCAGACCGTCGGCAAGCGCCTGCTCGGCATTCGCATCGTCAAATACACCGACGACTCCGCCCCCGGCTTCGTCGGCGCCTTCGTCATGCGCGCACTCATTCCCGGCTTCATCGGCGCCATCCCGTGGGTCGGCGGCCTGTTCTCCCTCGTCGATATCTGTTTCATCTTCCGCGAGGATCGCCGCTGCATCCATGACCTGATCGCCGGCACCAAGGTCGTCACCGGCCAGCCCACCGACGCCCCCGCCGCATCCGAATTCCGCCAGGCCTGAGTCGCCTAGATAATCCGGTCTTCCATCGCCTCGCCGCTCTCAAACGCGGCGAGGTTTTTTATGAACAGCCGCACCAGCGCCGCATCCTGATCGGCGCGCCCGCCCGCCGTGTGCGGCGTGATGTAGCAGTTGGGCAACTCCCACAATTCGTGCTCCGGCGGCAGCGGCTCCGGCTCAAACACGTCGAGGTACGCCGCGCCGAGCCGACCCGAGCGCAACACCTCCGCCAGCGCCCGCGCATCGACCGTCGCCCCGCGCCCCACGTTATAGAAACGCGCCCCGGCCTTGCAGCACGCCAGCCGGCGCGCATTCACGAAATCCCGCGTCGCCTCGTTGTCCGGCAGCACATTGATCACGTGGTCGGCCAGCGGCAGCACGCGCGTGAGATCCTCCACGCCGATCACGCGCACACCCGATTCGCTGCGCGCCTGCCGCCGCACCGCATACACCGTGCAGCCGAATGGCCGCAGCAGCTCCACCAACCGCCGCGCGATCGCGCCGTAGCCGAGCAGCAGCACCGTCTGCCCCGTGAGCAACTGCGAGGCCGCCCGCCGCTCCGTGTAGCGCCAGCCGCGCTCCGTCAACTGCTCCCGGTACGAGGGCAACAACTGCCGCCCGAGCGCCAGCATCATCGCCAGCACATGTTGCGCGCACGGATCGGCAAACACGCTGGAGGCGTTGGTAAGCGCCGCGCCACGGGCGCGAAACGTCTCCCGGAAAACCTCGGTGTCGTACCGCGCATAACCGGCCGTCGTCAGCGCCACCCAGCGCAGGCGCTTCGAGCGCAGACAATCTTCCGGGTCGGGCTGGCCGAGCGCGATGTCGGCCCGCGCCAGCGCGGGATCGCGGCTCCCAGCCGCCAGCACGCTCGCGCTCGCCTCACTCGAAAATACCAGCCGGTGCGCCGCCGTCGCCTCGCGCAACTGCCGCAGCGCGGCCTCGTCGAAAAGTGCGTTGCACCAGATCGTCAGCGGCATGGCCGGCCTCCCGCGTTGCCCGCACGGCCACCACCTGCCGCCCGCACCAAACCACGCGCGCGGCGCGGCGCAAAATCAGAGAGCGGAGGGCGTGACGTGGACGGCATGCGGCGGCGATTCCAGCGGCGGCCGCGCTCCGTGCGCAAGCCCCATCACGCCGAGGCAAACGCCTCCACCGTCCCCGCCGGGCGGGCACGCCGCTCGCGCCACGCTCGCTTGAGCTCCGCCGTCAACGAGGGAAACGCGATCGGTTTGGTCAGGTAGCCATCCATGCCGGCGGCCAGGCATTTCTCCTGGTCGCCCACGAGGGCATTGGCCGTGAGCGCCACGATACGCGGCTGGCGCTCGGCGGGCACTCGCGCGCGGATGCGCCGCGTGGCTTCGCATCCGTCGAGCTCCGGCATCTGCACATCCATCAGCACGAGGTCGTAGTCGCCGCGCTCCACCGCCGCCAGCGCCTGCGCGCCATCGACGACGAGCTGCGCCTCGCACCCGAGCTTGCGCAGCATCTGCGCGATCACCTTTTGATTCACCAGATTGTCCTCGGCCACGAGCAGGCGCAGCTCGCCGAGCGAGCCGAGCTCCGCGTCGCCAATCTCGCCCAGCGGCACGACAGTGCCGCGAGCGCCCGTCGCGGCGCCCTCCAGCCAGTGTGCGAGCGCCTGCGGCCCGAGCGGCTTGCTCAGGCATGCCTCCGCACCGTAGTCGCGCAGACGGTCGCGCAGCGTCAACCGCCCGAAGTGATCAAGCAGCGCGCGGCGCGCGGTGCCGGCATGGGCGCGCAACGTCTCCGCGAGCGCCGCCGGGGCCGCCGCCTCCAGCGTGCCATCGATGAGGAGAAAATCGTGGTGCCCCAGTGCAGGCCCGAGCGCGCACAGTTCGGCGACCGACGCCACCTCGCGCACCCGCACGCCCCAGGGCTCGACCAGCTCGCGCACGCAGCGGCGCACCGTGGCGTTGTCGTCGGCAATCAGCAGTTGTTTACCCGCCAGCGCCGCCCGCGGAGCAGACCAGGGCGAAGCGACTGGCGCCGCCGCCTCCGGGCAGGGCAGCTCGAACCAGAAGGTGCTGCCGTGCCCCGGCTGGCTGCGCAGACCGATCCGGCCGCCCATCAACTCCACCAGCCGCCGGCTGATCGCCAGCCCCAGGCCCGTGCCGCCGAAGCGCCGCGCCATCGACGCATCGACCTGGCTGAACGGCTTGAACAGCACGCCCTGCTTTTCCGGCGCGATGCCGATGCCCGTGTCGTGCACCTCGAATCGCAACTGCGGCCCCGAGGCCGACGGAGCGACCGACAGGTGCACCAGCACCTCGCCGCGCTCGGTGAATTTCACCGCGTTGCCCAGCAGGTTGACGCAGATCTGCTGCAAGCGCGTGGGGTCGCCCGCCACGACCTCCGGCACGCCGGGCTCGATCTGGTAGAGCAGGTCGATGTCCTTTTCCACCGCGCGCGCCGCGAAGAGGTGCAGGCAATTCAGCAGCGAGGCCTCCAGCGGCACCGGCTGCACCTCGAAATCAAGCTGGCCGGACTCGATCTTCGAAAAGTCGAGAATGTCGTTGAGCACCTTGAGCAGCGCCTGGCCCGACTGCTGGATCGTGCGCGCACACTCGCGCTGCTCCTCGTCGAGCCGCGTCTGCAGCAGGAGGCTCGTCATGCCGATCACGCCATTCATCGGCGTGCGGATCTCGTGGCTCATGTTGGCCAGAAATTCGGACTTGGCCCGCGCCGCCGCCAGCGCCTCGTCGTTGGCCGCCGCCAGCGCGACGTTGACCTGGTTGAGCTGCACCGTCGTCGCCGCGAGCTGGTCGATCTTGTCGCACAGCAGGCGGTGCTGGAGATGCACCAGCCGGTGCACCGGGATCAGCCCGAGAAACTCGCCCGCCGGCGTCGTCAGCACCACGTCGTCGTAAAACGCACTGCCGGTCCGCGCCTGCACCGCCGCCAGCACGGAGGTGACCGCCTGGTCGGTGTCCACGCAGAGAAACTCTTTTTTCCACAGCTCGCTCACCGGGCGTTTCGCATACACCGCGAAACCGATGCCCGAGCGGCTGCCCAGCACGCGGTCCACCTCGCTGCGCATCAGCAGCCCGACGACGCGCCCAGCCTCCAGCACCGCCGCGCAATCCACCCCCAACCGGTGCAGCGTACGCTGCGCCGCCTCGATCGCGCAGGAGGCCCCCAGCGAGCACTGGTGCGCCACCAGCCCGCTCAACACGCCCGCCGCCTCGGCCGGCGCGGAAAACTTCGTCGTGGAATCGGTGCTCGTCATACGCCGTCCATGTCAGCAGGCGCGGGAAAACCGGCGCGAGGACGATCCCGCCCCCGCCGGTTAAATCGCCGCAACGGCCATGCTACGACCGCGTGACGGAGATCGCCCTGCCTCTATGGTTGCAATGAGCCGCGAAAACCGGGAGCGTCCCCGCTTTCTCGAAATTATGTTACGTAAGATCATCGCGAAGCTGCGTGAAACGATCACGCCTTCCGCCAAAGCCAAGAAACCCGCCGCCGGGTCACACTCCTCTTCCTCGCCTCGTTCCTCGTCGCGTGACCGCTCGCGCGGCCAACCAGGAAAGTCCGCCCCGCGCGACGCCAGCCGCTCCCACGCGCGCTCCGCCGACCGACCGCGCGATGCCGCCCGCGGCGAATCACGCAGTCACGGTGGCCAGAGCAGCCGTGGTGGCCGCAGCCGCCGCGACGACCGCCACTCGGATCGCCCCGCGCACTCCGCCGAGCCCCGCCAGCGCCGCGAGCCCACACCCGCTCCGCCGCCGCCCGACGTGCCCAAGATGGACACCGCGTTTTCCAAGCTCGGCCTGGCCGACGCCCTCGCCTACGCCGTCGAGCAAAAGGGCTACACCGAGCCCACGCCCATCCAGGCGCAGGCCATCCCGATCGTGTTGACCGGCCGCGATGTCATGGGCTCCGCCCAGACCGGCACCGGCAAGACCGCCGCCTTTGCACTCCCCGTGCTCCAGCGCCTCGGCACCCACGGACGCCTCCGCTGCCTCGTGCTCGAGCCCACCCGCGAGCTCGCGCTCCAGGTCGAGGAAGCCTTCCGCGACTACTCCAAGTTTACCAACCAGCGCGTCGCCGTCGTCTATGGCGGCGTCGGCTACGGCAAGCAGATCGAGGCGCTCGATCAGGGCATCGACATCATGGTCGCCACGCCCGGCCGCCTCCTCGACCACCTCGAACAGGGCAACACCTCCCTGCGCGACGTCGAGATCCTCGTGCTCGACGAGGTGGACCGCATGCTCGACATGGGCTTCCTGCCCGACGTCAAACGCATCGTCCAAAAGTGCCCCACCGAGCGGCAGACGCTCTTCTTCAGCGCCACCATGCCGCCCGAGCTCGCGCAACTCGCCAGCTGGGCCGTGCGCGATCCGGCCCGCATCGAGATCGGCCTGCGCCGCTCGCCCGCCGAGACCGTTTCCCACGCCTTCTATCCCGTCGTCGAAGCCCAAAAGTTCGACCTCCTGAAGTCCATGCTGGAGCGCACCAACTTCGAAAGCGTGATCATCTTCTGCCGCACCAAGGTCGGCGCCGACCGCGTCGCCTCCTGGCTCACCGGCTGCAACCACGCCGTCGGCGTGATGCACTCCGACCGCAGCCAGGGCGAGCGCACCGAAGCCCTCGCCGGCTTCAAATCCGGCAAGTACTCCGTGCTCGTCGCCACCGACATCGCGGCCCGCGGCCTCGATATCGCCGGCGTCACCCACGTCATCAACTACGACGTGCCGGAAAACCCGGAGGACTACGTGCACCGCATCGGCCGCACCGGCCGCGCCCAGAAGACCGGCGAAGCCTTCACCATCGTGGGCGAAGACGACGTACGCCACGCCCGCTCGATCGAGCGATTCATCGACTCGACCATCGAGCGCAAGCGCCTCGAAAACTTCCCGTACACGTACTCTGCGCTCTTCACCGACGAAGCCAACGCCACGGCCACCAAGCCCGCCAGCCGCCTCGCCGGCCGCCTCCGCCGCTAAACCGCGAGCGCGTTTTCCGTTTCCTGAGCCGGCGGATTTCCCCGCCGGCTTTTTTGTGGGCGGAAGGACCCAAGTCACAACCAAACCTCCTCGTAGGGGCGCAGTCTTGCTGCGCCCTGGTTTGAGAGCACGGGGGCGGATTTAACCGAGAAGGGCGCAACAAGATTGCGCCCCTACACCCGACCACCGCCACACGCACTCGGATTGGGCAGCCTCAGTCGGCCAGCGCCGAGTAGTAGCCGTTGGTGTAGTAGGAAAGGATTTCGCCTTCGTTGAACGGCAGGTGCTGGAAGAGCACGATCGCCACCGTCCGCTCCTTCGGGTCGATCTGGACATTCGTCGTCGCCATGCCGTCCCAGCCAAAGCAGCCGACGGAGCCCGGCGAACTCGACTCGCCCGGTTGCGTGAGCACGCGCACACCCAGCCCGAAGCCGTGGTCGCGTTGCCCGAACGGATGCGGTTGGGCGAGGTTCGCGATGTGGTCGCGCGTCATCAGCTCCACCGATTTCCGGCTCAGCAGGCGCACGCCGTCGAGCTGGCCACCGTTGAGTAGCATCTGCGCGAAGCGCGCGTAGTCCGCCGCCGTGGAAAACAGTCCGCCGCCGCCACTGTAGAGCCCCGGCCTCGCCACCGTGAGACGGTCATTATAGCCGCCCTGCGCCGACTCGACGAGTTTCCCCTGCGCATCGTGTTCGTGGAGGAAGGCCACCCGGGCGCGCTTAGACTCCGGCACGCTAAAGCCGGTATCCTGCAGGCTCAGCGGCGCGCAGATACGCTGCGCGATAAACGCGTCGAACGTCATCCCCGACGCCTTTTCGACGATCGCGCCGAGCAGGTCGGTGTTGATGCCATAGACAAACGCCGTGCCGGGCTGGTGCGCCAGCGGCATCCGCCCAGCCTTGGCCACAAACTCGTCGAGGTTGGCCGAGGACCAGAGGTCAGCCTTGTGATAAAAGGCCGCGAGCGCCGGCGTCGCCGAAAAATCGTAGTAGTAACCCGCCGTGTGCGCGAGCAGCTGGCGGATCGTCGGCGCCGACTTCGCGGGCTCCAGCACCGGCGCGTCCACCGTGCCGCCGACGAAGACCTGCGCGCCCTTCAGCGCCGGAAGAAACTTCTCCGCGGGGTCGTCGAGCTTCAGCTTGCCCTCCTCCATCAGCATGAGCACGGCGGTGCTCGTGAAGAGTTTGCTCATGGAAAACAAGTGCACGATGTCGTCCTTCTGCAGCGCCTCGCCGGTCGAGACGCGGCGCACGCCGTGGGCGCGCCAGTCGACGACCTTGCCATCGCGGGCCAGCAGCACGATGTAGCCGGAGTACGCACCAGCGTCGACGGCGCGGTCGAGCGTCGCATGCAGGCGATCAAGTCCAGCGGCGGAAAACCCGGCCTGCGCCGGCTCCACGGTCGGCAATGGCCAGGAGGCCGGAGCCGCAGCGGCACAAACCGCCATGGCGCATACGAACAAAAACGAGCGCAGTCGGAGTAACGAGGGGTGTCTCATAAAAGGAGAAGTTAACGGCACAACGCGGCAAAACAGTCAGGAGCCTGCGGCCGGCGCGAGGCCCTCCCGCCAGCACCAGTGCCATGGCTCGTAGGCGAGCCCCTG
>ERZ795058.5568-NODE-5568-length-11359-cov-9.274858_pt1 | contig 11359 bp, 12 predicted proteins | sample MGYA00375142_ERZ795058 | MGnify/ENA primary metagenome ERZ795058 (study PRJEB30187, sample SAMN05720210) | activated sludge metagenome | isolation source: anaerobic digester from wastewater treatment plant | place: Japan | collected 2015-04-20 ...
ATCAGACAACTTAATACAGATACTATTGGCCGGCCCACGTTCAAATTAATAATTAAGGTGGTATGTTAAAAATGTCAAGAATTTCAATTTCAAATATAAATATGATTGCACCTGCGGGATCAACAGTAAACAAATCTATTGCAACAAACAATAGTTCTGCTTTACAGTGTATTACTTCTAGTGATGGCCCCTCTTTGGATATTTCTGATGTTGTGAGTGGGTGTTTAAATATTGGATTTAAATTTAGTGTTGCTCCTACTGCCGATTCAAAATTAACATTTTATGTTTTATATTCTAATGATGATGTCATATATGACAATAGTGCAAATGTTGCCAATTTGGTGAAACTTGGAGAAATTGTTTTGGCTGCAAATACAAATCAAATTTATACAGTAATTCCTTTGGATGGTAAACTTTTTAATAAGAATATGAGATTGGCTTTTACATGTAATGCTACTGCTGGTACAGGCGTTATTAATAGGTTAATTGCAACTCTTAAAAAATTGATTTAAGGATATGATATTATGTCCAATGAAATTGCTTTCAGAACAGAAGTATTCTTTAATAAAGGATACAGTGATAAAATAGAATTTACAAAAGAAGAATTTGAACAATTATCTCAACAATATCCTGATGCTTTCAAACCAGTAGAATTGCCACCGGAACAACCATCTTTTGAAGTCTTGGTTAATAGAAAAATGGAAGAAATTATGGTTGCATTTCAAAATGAAATAGAAAATGTTGGGGTCATGACTTCTCTTGGTATCAGAATGAAATTTAGAGAGGTTGACATTTCAGCAGTTGATGGAATGGTAAGATATTCACAGAAAATTGGCATGGATAAATGTTTGATGATTGTAGATGCAGATGGAAATGAATATCATAATCATTTTACATTGCAAGAGGGAGAACTATTAAATATTGAAATGTTTACTGCTCAATTAAAGGCTTATCAGAAATTGAAGGAAATTAAAAATTTAATTGCTCAAATTCAACAAACTGGTGATATAGAAGAACTTAATAAAATAAAGTGGTAATAGAAGACGGCTCATTGAGCCGTCTTTTTATTTTATAATTTAATATCAGATATTCCAACATGAAAAGAGGAGAAATAATGAATGTCATGGATTAGCCTGTTTGTTATCATTAGTATTGTGTTGTTTATCTTTCTAATTATTTTAAATGTGGGGAATATACAAAAGACCAATCATAAAATAAATGATTTAGAACAACTTGAAAAGAAAAAACTTGAAATGAAAGAATTAGAAGAACATCTTAAAAAATTATCAGAAATCAATATATCTTACTCTAGAGAGTTGGATACTTTTACTAAATTTCAAGAAACCGTCTTAAAAAGATCATCTGATTTAGAGTTGCAATTCAAAACTCTTTTTAATAATTCTCCAATTGGAATATGCCGAGTGTCTATAAGTGGAAAATATATTTACGCAAATTCTGCTTTAGCTAGAATGTTAGGCTATTTTGATGCCACTGAATTGACAAGTCTTGCTCAGAATACATCAGAACAAATATTTATGTTTCCCGATGAACGAAAAAGAGTTATTAAAAAACTTTCCATTAAACCTTATGAACCAGTTTTAATTGAACATGAATTAAAAAAGAAAAATGGAACTTCCATATTTACAAGATGTAGGTATATGGGAGTATTAAATGAAAGAGAACAATTATCTTATATGGATGTTATAATAGAAGATATTTCTGATTTAAAGAAAAAAGAACAAGAGTTATATGATCAAAATGACATGATCATGGAATTATTAAAAGAACAACAAGAAATGAATGATCATTTAGACAAACAGGTTAAAGAGAGAACAAAAGAATTAGAGAAAAAGAGATATGAATTAGAAAAGATGAATCATGAATTATTAAAAATGAAAAATCTTTTTGAGAACATGTATAAGAAAGCTCCAATTGGATTATTTAGATCAAGTATTTCAACTGGCAAATTTCTTTCTTGTAATGATGCAACTGCTCATATATTTGATGTAAGAAATGCTGACGAATTTCTTAAAATAGTTAATGCTTTAGATATTTGGGGAAATAAAAAAAGAAGAGATGAATTAATAGAACATTTTAAAAATCTTCCTTCAATGACTACCTATAATTATATTGATTATTGCCAAACACCAATATCTAAAAAAGAAAGATATGTATCTGTTTCAGAACTTGCCAATTTTGATGATGATTATTTTGAAGGAGCATTTATTGATGTCACGGAAGAGTATTTAGCTAAAAAGAAATTGGAAGAAATGAATAAAAATTTGGAAAAGATTGTAAATGAAAGAACACATAATCTAATTGAACAATATGACTATACACAACAATTAATATCTAAATTGGAAGAATCTAATAACCTTCTTAAAATGAAAACTGATAATCTTGAATTGAATCAATTAAAATTGAAATCAATAATTAAAACAATTCCAGATAGTATACTTGTTTGCCAAATAAATGGTCAAATAACTGAATCTTATAATATTCCAGTCGATTTAATTCAGTCAGAACCAATTGGTTCAATTTTATCTTTGTTTAATTTAGATAATGCTTCTTATATGATTAAATGTTTTAGGGAAATTCTAAATGAATATAAGTCAGAAATCAAAAATGGAATAATTAAAGAAACACATAATAATCAAATCTATTGGTTTGAATATAATATTTTTAAAATGAATTCTGATCATGTAATTTTTGTTTTTAGAGATATTACTTCGCGAATACAAACAAAGACGTTATTAGATTCCATATTACAATCAACACAAATTCTTTTAACAAAAAGGCCTTTTGAATGTGCATTATATGAATCTCTTGAATGGTTCAGTAAACTCAACAATGTTCAACGTGTGTTTGTATACAAAAATGAAGAAGGGTCTTATATTAGTTCCCTAATATCTGAATATCATGAAGAACATCTCTTTGATTTGAACAAAGATCAAAATAGACAATTGGACTATCAAAAAATGTCAGATGACCTTTCTATTTATAATCAATTAAAACAAGGAAAATGTGTGGAATTTATTATGAAAAATGAAGACCATGAAAAATTGCCAATTGTTAAGAGATTGAAACTTAAAGGAGTTAAATCAATATTATGTGTTCCAATTATTTTTCAATTAGATTTCTTAGGATATTTGGGTATTAGTGATTATGTGTCAGATAGGATTTGGTCAGAGCCTGAAAAGAAAACATTATTAACATTTGCGACCAATATTGGTTTGATGATGGAAAAGGAGAATTTTTGATGAAATTTTGTAAACATCTAACCATTAGACAGAAATTATATTTTAGTTTGGTATTTACTTTTTTCATTTCCTTTTTGTTAATTTTTGTTATTGGAAATCTTTATATTGAATTATCCTTTAAAGAATCTGATGAAAAATTACTTCAAAAAGAAATGAATTTATTATCTCTTATTATTGACAATTTTCAAGATAAGATTGATGGGTTTATATATGATTATTCATATTGGGAAGAAACATATAAATTCACTTCAGATGACAATAAAGAATTTGTAAATAGAGAATTGTCGGACAATTTCACCATTTCATCCAATTATATAGATTTCCTACAAATTATTTCTGTAAGTGGGGATATTCTTTTTCAACATGATTATACAATATTGAAAACTGGCATACCGAAAGAATTTTTAAATATCAATAAATCATTTATCAATTTTAAAAATGATAGTTCCATTTCTGGATATTATTTTGTGGAATCAAGAAATGAAATGTATTATATTGTTTCATATCCAATTGTTTGCCCAAAACATAAAGAATATCCAACAAAAGCTAGTTTAGTTGGTATCAGTAAATTGAATTGGAATAAAATATTTCCAAGAGGTTTTTTACTTTTTGATTCTTTAATTGATTTTCAATTTAAACCTCCATTTGATTTGAAACAAAACATGAAAATTCAAAATACACAAGATCAATTATTTTCAGAATATATTTTAAAAGATGTTCAGGATAGACCCGTTGGTAAAATTCAATTAACAAAATCATTTAAAATCAAAAATACTTTAGATTCATTTTTTACCTTAATAATGTTTATTTTCTTAATAGTTTTTATTCTTTTTCTAACACTTCTTTTTTACTTTTTCATTTCCATTTTTAGGAAAATCAATCAGGTTTGCCTCATCATATATGAAATTAATAATATGGGATCATTAGATGAAATTGAAAATCTAAATATTCAAGAAAAACAATGTCAGTTCGACAATAAAAATGAATTTGAATTTTTAGATTGCCAACTTTATAAAATGATTAATAAATATTTCAATAAGGGAAGACATATCTAAAATGAGCGATAGATTTTGGGAATTTTTAGAAACGGTTCTTAAAAAGGATAAGGACGTTTTTCTAGCGATAATCTTTTTGGCAATCCCCCTTGGTTTATTAGGTTTTGGGATTATTACACCTGATCATTTTTTCAGTTTAGAAAAACCAGTCATAATCTTTTTTATCATATCATTTATTCTAATACTATTCTTTTTCATTTTCGTTAGAATAAATAAAATTTTAAAAGTTGTTGGAGATAGTTCTTCTGACAAATCATCTGCACCAGAATATACACAAATTGTAGAATTAATGACTGAAATCTCAAAATACTTAAATGATCGACATGATGAAAATTTAAAATTGGTCACACAAATGATTCAAGTTCAACAGGCTCTTAAAAAGATGCCTAGTAAAAAACAAATCATTATGATGGTCGAATATGGATTAATGACATTAACATCTAACCTAATAGAAACCTTAATAACTTTTTCAAGACAAAATGTGAATCTTATACAAAATCAAAATACTCAACAAAATTTAATTCGAAAAGCAGAATTAGACATTAGTGATGCAAAAAATGAATTTTTAAAAATTATTAATGTTCATTTAAACAGGTTGGTATCACCTGAAATATATTCACAAATGGAATATGAATTAGATCAATATTTAACGGACACTGTTAGAATTATTTTACGTGATCAAGCAAATCTTGAAGATAAAATTATAAATATCAATCTTCTTGCAAGAACTCTCTCAAACAATATTTTAGGTTTAATTGCAAATAATTTGAAATGGCCTGACGAGGATTGATGGTTATGACTTCGACAAATTTATTAATAATCTTGTGTGTTGTAATGATTGTTCTTTTAATTATTGGCTATAATTCCAATGAAGACAATAATTTTAACAAAAAGAAAAAGAACATTGAGGAAAAAAAGAAAAGAAAGGATGACCTCAATGTTATTAAGAACCTAACAAAAGAAATAGCTCAAAAGGATGAACAATCAACTCAATTAATTCAAGAATTTCTTAAAAGAGAAACTGCTTCAATCATAATGAGTGAAGAGAAAAATAGATTTTACGAATCAATTATGGATCACACATCTTCACCAATTTATGTTCAGGATATGAAAGGAAAATTTATTTTAATAAATAAAGCTTTTACAGAAATGTTTAAAATAAATAAATCAGAACTTGATCTACAAAAATATAACAATACTAATTTTCTAAATAGGCTTCTTACGGATTTTGACATGCATGAAAATCTTTTGTCTGATGCTTTTGTATTTGATTATAAAGAACCAACTTCTTGTTTATTTCAATTGACAAATGGAAAGGTTATTACTATTAAAAAAACCTATTATCAAAATTCTGTGATGGAATCTTTTCTAATTGGTATTATTAGTGATATTTCAGAACTACACAAAGAAAAGGAAACCGTTTCTTATGAAAAGAATATGTTAGAATCAATTCTAGATTCATTACCATTACCTATTTTCGTGACGAACGAAAACCTTATTGTTCTTAAAGTTAATAAAACAATGTGTGAATTATTTGGAAAAGAGAAGTCTGATTTTATCAATACAAAATATTGTTGCAAAGATATATTTCAATGTGGTCAGTGCAAGCCTTGTCAAATTGATGAAAAACAAGAATTTTCTGAAAAAATATATTTGGATGGGCAATTGACGGAACAAAAAAGATATGTTGTTGTTATTAGAAAAGAATTTCTTTTAAATGAAAATAAACACTTTGTAATTTCCATGTTCGATAAAAAACATGATTACGGACTTTTTTAAGATTGTGGTGATTTAAATTATGATTAAAAAATACTTTAGACAAAAAATATCATTCTTATTTTTAATCACCATTTCAATATCTTTTTTATTGTTAAATGGAATGAATCATATTGAAGTTTATAAGAAATATACTGAATCAGTTTGGAAAAACAATTATTCCTTTATTTTAGAATCAACTTCTAAGAACATTTCAAATTACATTCAACTCAATAAAAACATTAAACCATTTAATGAAAGCTTACGAGAAGCTTTGATTTTTTATATAAAAAGTTTCTCTCTCCTTGATTCATATACCACGTTTTTCTTTTATGAAACACAAGAGAACGATTTAATAAATGATTCTTTCATTGATCAATTTAGAGATAGAATTTATTATAAACTAGAGAATGATCCAAGTGGTATTATCAAAATGTCAACAATAGATGATTATCTTATTCTGACAAAAAAATTTATGTTGCCAGAAAATAAAACTGTTCTACTGGGAATTTTAATTACTCAATCAGATTTAATTGAATATTCAAATATTTATCTTTTTATCAATAGAGAAATTAACAATATTTTATTTTTTGGAATATTTATCATTCTGTTAATTCTTTATGATTATTATCTTTATGTTGAAAATGAGGGATAATAAATGGCAGATTTTAAACTTGAATTACTTGTGCAAGTTGCATTAAATCAAGAATCAACTGTTTTATACACTGTTCCAAATGGAAAAACTTGTATTATCACAGAATGTATTTTATGTAATACTTCGCCGAATGATGTAAATATTTATCAATCTTTTGTCAAAAGAGCTGAAGGACTTAGCACTAAAAATACAATTATTAAAGATTTAACCCTTAAACCAAATGAAACTTATCGAATGACATTTAGCACATTTCTTGCCCCATATACGACAATTAGAATGCATGCCACGGAAGAGAATGTTGTCTCTTGCCAAATCTCTGGAGTTCTGATATAATAAAGGAGGTATAATATGTTTAGGTCAATAAATCAAAGATTATCAAATGATACAACAAGATTACAAGAACCTATTGTTATTGATCAAAATGTTCAGGGGATTAAAAAAGGTAATGGTTTGTTTGCTGGAAATAATTTAGAAACTGTTATTGCACATGGTTTGGGATATGCCCCAAAATATGTAAATGTAATTCCAATAAACAATCCTCAAGGAACACTGGGCGAAATATGGACAAGAATGGATCAGACAAATATTTATGTTGGTAATACTGGAACATTTACAGGTCAATTTGTTTGGATCGTAATTAAATAGAAGGAGTAGGATGAAATGGATTTATCCACTGTTGAAAAGATATACCATCAAGATTACAGAACGGTTCCTATTATGAATTCGACATTTATCATAACTGGCAAATGCAGTCTTACATGTAAATATTGTTTTGAGCGAGGAATGCCTGCTTCAAAAAGAAAAGATATGTCTAGTCAAGTAGCTATTCAGGGGATGGAATTTCTTTTTGAAAATTCGAAACACATACTTGAAGATAGACAAATTTCAATTATGTTATTTGGAGGGGAACCAACCCTTAATCCCAAAACAATTATTAGTCTAATAAATCATTATAAAAATCACATGAGGCCAAAGTATCCAAATAGACGTTTTAGTATGAGTATTATTACAAATTGTTGCCAATTGTCAGATGAACTTTATAATTGTTTTCTTGAGAATGCACAATTAATAAATCTTTCTTGCCAGGTATCAATTGATGGCATGCCAGAGATTCAAGATTTAAATAGAATACAGCCAAATGGAAAAGGTTCTTCTCATTTAATTCCAGATACATTAAATAAATGGAAACATATTTTTAAACATGATCCAAAACGATTGAATGTTCATGGATGTTGTTCACCTGATACGATTTCTTATTTATATGAAAATTATTGTTATTTTAAGGATGTTTATGGAATTTCACAGATTTGGTTTTTACCTGTTCCGGAATTGGATTGGAAACCAGAACATGTAAAGATTTATGATGAACAAATGAATAAAATTTACCATGATGTTCTCAATGACGTTAAAAAAACTGGCGATGTTAATCAAGCATTCTGTTATGCTCCTTTAGATAGATTTATATCATGTAATTTTCCAGATAAACCTTGTGGCGCTGGAACAGATTATTGCACAATAACACAAGATGGAGATTTATTTCCTTGCCATCAACTTTATTTTTGTGATAATGAAAAAGAAACATGTATGGGAAATATTTGGAATGGTGTAGATGATGATAAAAGAAGAATCTTTTTGGAGTATGATTGCTCGGATTTGACATGTCCAACTTCCTGTGATCATGGGGCATGTTATAGATGTTTTGCTTCTAATTATCAAAGTAGGGGTTCAATGTTATCTCAAGTAAGAGGATATTATTGTGCTTTTATGAAAATTGATCAGAAGTATGAAAGAATGTTAAAGGAGGAACTTTTAAAAATGGGATTGTTAAATGGGGAAAATATGGGAAATTATTCTAATTGTCTTTGTGATTCTCGTGGTGATCAAAATGTCTGTCATTCAGATTGTGGTGGAGAATGCCATGGGGAATGTGGCAATGAAAATTGTAAAAACAATGAAAATTGTAAAGATGGTTGCCATGACTGTCATTGTGGCAGTGAAGATCATTACATTAAATCTCAATGGCAAAATAAAGTTTGCAATTCTGAATTTGAAATAGATACATTTACAGATGAACAGGGTAATGAAATTACAATTAAGAGGCGAAAGAAACAAACCAATATTGACGAAGCTATTGATATTTTATCTCAAGCATTCAATGAAGTTATTAGATTACTTCAACAGAGGTAATTTTAAATGATGAAACGAGTTGAAACATATGTTGTATATGTATCCGGCAGATGTAATTGCAATTGTCATTATTGTTATCTTAAAACTGGTGGCTTAAACCCAAAACTCGATTATGATTTTGATAAGGATATTAAACCATTATTGGATAACATTAAAAAATCAACAGAACCCTTTGTAATTGAATTTCTTGGCGGCGACCCAATTGTTGATGATCTATCAGTTTTAAATTTGATTAAAACCGTCAATTATTTTCCAAAATATCAACCTTTTATCATTACAACCAATGGGACAAGGTTGCCAAATGAAATAATTGGATTACTAAAATCAAATCCAAATATTTATTGGGCGGCTTCAATGGATGGAACAAAGTGGGCTAATCAATTGAGAATTACCAAAGATGGATATAATACTTATGATTTGGTAATGGAAAATATTAAGACTCTTAAAATGAATAATATTCCTGATAAACAAATTGGCATTCACTTAATTACACATCCTTATAATATTGCTTTTCTGGAACAAAGTATTGATCATCTTTACAAAAAAGGCATTAGAAATTTTGGAATTGGAACAGTAGAATCTACCATGAAGATAGGATATGAATATTGTTCTAGATTCATATATGAATTGAATCAAGTTTCTACCAATATTTGCAATGGTAAATATCCTGAAATTGGTATTGATTTATTTAATGGTATTAAACCAAGAGAAGATATCAGGCAATATATACACGATGGTAATGGAAATATTATTGGTGAATCTTATGGAAGAAATAAAGATGATTTTACACAAACTGATACTTTTAATGTTCAAAAATGTGATAATACAAAGAGAAATTTAATTCAAGAAATTCGTGAAGAAGTCTATTGGAATCATCAAGATAATCTCAAAAAGAGGCTCTTTCATAATAAATAGGGTGAATTTTAATGGCAATTTTAATAGCAAATGAATTTTTTCTAAAACAAATTTTAGAAATGGCCAAAAGAAGAAAAGGACATACCATTTCGGATATAGATAACCAATGGGAGTCTTTGGATAAATTAAAAAACCTAATAAATAATATGGTTCAAAATAGAATTCAAACACAAAATGTCTGTCATTGCAATGTTAGAACATCTTCATGTGATTGTTTTAATAGAAGTTCAACAGTTTCAACATGTCTTTGTAATTTAAGAACAGTTGGATGTGAATGTCAGGGGCGAATTATGGTTTGCCCCTCTCATTCACCAACACCATATTCTAATACTTCTATTAGTTTAAAAGAATTGCAAGATAAGGTAAAATCATTAAGAGGTCAAACATTGAATAATTATCCATATCCCGGATGTTCTTGCCAAAATAGAACCGGCGACCCTATTTGCACTTGTCAAACTCGAACTGGAACATGTAATTGTGTTTCTCGAACACCGTCTGCAGATATATGCATTTGTAATATTTATGCGTGTGTTTGTGTTTCTAGAACAAGTGTGCCGGGGCAATGGGGAGAACATTGTTATGAATATGCTCCAAGATATAAAGATTGGCCAAATAATTCAGCTAATAGCAATCAAAGATGGGATAGTTCTTGGACTGTAAATGGATGTCAAAACATTTATGATGTTTGTCAATGTAAGGCTCGGACTACCCATCAACATGCATGTCATTGTAATTACAGAACTGGATTATGTCATGCTGTATCGACATGTCCATCAGACAATATTAATGTTCCAGGTAGCACTTATTGTCAGTGTAATTGTTATCAATGGCCTAGTGGTCCACAATGTGAATGCCAATATCGAGCAAGTGGATGCACGTGCAATATGAGATCACCCTGTTCAAAAGATTTAAAATTTCCAGGCACTGCAAGTCAGATCTGTTCAGTTTCCCCCTCGGCAACTTGCACAAATAGGTCGTATGATGGTGCACCATCATGCCCAAGTTTTATGCCAACTGGAACAGGTATTGGCGGATCAGATGATGAAGCATCTTCTATGTGTAATACAGTTTCAAATAATAGTCCACGATGTGATTGCCAGTCAAGAACTCCAACAACACCAGTTTGTAATTGCAACTTACAAAATCCATGTGATTGTGTTTCAAGAACTTATACTGATCCACATATATGCAATACGAGATGTGGATGCAATGTTGTTTCAACATATGATACAATTATTAATGATTAAACAACTTAAATTAAGCTAGGATAATTTCTAGCCTAATTTTTCCTGGTCGTGATATTCATGTTCAACAATGCCATAAAAACAGTAAAAACATTATTTCAGAAGTTTTTCCAATCATCAAATAAAATTGTACATATTACGGGTGATGGATTTCTTACATTTTTAGAGCAATATAAAGGTGCTAGAAGAATTATAATTTTAGCGAACGGGAAAACTACCATCTTTAGGTGGTAGATGAAAGTGAGCTAAGTTAAATAGAAAGGAGGTGAAAATACAAATGGACTATAA
>ERZ795058.5571-NODE-5571-length-11355-cov-6.346637_pt1 | contig 11355 bp, 8 predicted proteins | sample MGYA00375142_ERZ795058 | MGnify/ENA primary metagenome ERZ795058 (study PRJEB30187, sample SAMN05720210) | activated sludge metagenome | isolation source: anaerobic digester from wastewater treatment plant | place: Japan | collected 2015-04-20 ...
CGGGTGGATATGCCTTCAGTAAGGCCGTGACCCTTGAGCGCCCTGGCGGCGGCAGCGATCTGCACCAGTTGCGCGGCGCGCGCCGCATCCAGCCCGGTTTCCTTGCTCACGATCTGCGCTTCCAGGTCGGCGGTGGGGTAGTCGAACTCGAAGGCCGCAAAGCGCTGCTTGGTCGAAGGCTTGAGGTCCTTCATCAGGCTCTGGTAGCCCGGGTTGTACGAGATCACGAGCTGGAAATCCGGGTGCGCGTGAACCGTCTCGCCCTTCTTGTCCAGCGGCATCTGGCGGCGGTGGTCGGTCAGCGGGTGGATCACCACCGTGGTGTCCTGGCGCACCTCGACGATTTCATCGAGGTAGCAGATGGCCCCGGTGCGCGCCGCCACGGTCAGCGGGCCATCCTGCCAGCGCGTGCCGCCGGCATCCAGGAGGTGGCGGCCTACCAGGTCGCTGGCTGTCATGTCTTCGTTGCAGGCCACGGTGATCAGCGGGCGGCCCAGCTTCCAGGCCATGTATTCGATGAAGCGCGACTTGCCGCAGCCGGTCGGCCCCTTGACCATGACCGGCAGTCGCGCGGCATAGGCCGCTTTGTACAGCGCCACTTCGTTGCCTTGCTGCTGGTAGAACGGTGCAGTGCCGGGGGCGTTCAAAGCAGTCATGATGGGCTCACTATTGGTGTTGTCCAGCAGGGCTGGTCGGCAGAGCGTTTTGCGCAGGTAAAGGAGGAGGCTGCAGGCCGGGGGACACGGAGCGAAACGCTCTGCCGACCAGCCTCCGGGCTGGATCAGCGGTGCGTGCCGAGCTTGTCGCGCCAGCCGGGGAACAGCGCGTCCGCGTCCTTCGGGAACGACTCGAAGGCGCGGGCGAATTCCTTGTGCTCCTTGGCCCATTCGATCGGGTCCGCGCCGGCCTTCCAGCAGTCATAGGCCTGGCGCAATGACGTGGCGCCGGCGGCCGGGCTGTCGATGTGGCCGTAGCTGCCGCCGCCTGCGGTGTTGATCACGTTCCCGTGGCCCAGGTTCTCGAAGAAGCCCGGCAGGCGCAACGCGTTCATGCCGCCCGAGATGATCGGCGTGGTCGGTTTCATGCCGTACCACTCCTGGTGGTAGGCCGGGCCGGTGTAGCTGTCGCGCTCGATGATGTAGGCGATGGCCCGGTCGTCCTTGGCGCCTTCCATCTTGCCGAAGCCCATGGTCCCGACGTGGATGCCGCTGGCGCCCTGCAGCCGGCTCATCTTGGCCAGCACGTAGGCGTCGTAGCCGCGCTTGGAGCTGGGGCTGGTCACCGCCCCGTGGCCGGCGCGGTGGTAGTGCAGGTACTGATTGGCAAAGTGGCGCCGGGCGGTGGTGATCATGCCGGGGCCGCCCACGTAGCCGTCCACCAGGAAGGCCACCTTGTCGGCGTCCGGTCCGAAGGTGCGCAGGATGAATTCGCCGCGAGCCAGCATCTCGTAGTGGTCGTCGGCGGTGATGTTGGCCGAGAACAGCTTGGCCTCGCCGGTCTCGTCCATGGCGCGCTTCATCGCGTCGTAGACCAGCGGGATGGTTTTGGCCATGGGCGCAAAGGTCTGGTTGCCTTGGGGCTCGTCGTTCTTGATGAAGTCGCCGCCCAGCCAGAACTGGTAAGCGGCCTTGGCAAAGGGCTCGGGGCGCAGGCCCAGCTTGGGCTTGATGATGGTGCCGGCAATGTAGCCGCCATCCTTTACCGGGCGGCCCAGGATGCGCCACAGGTCGGAGATGTCCTTGCTCGGGCCGTCGAACAGCTGGATCGCGCGCGGCGGCATGTAGAAGTCGTAGATCTTGGCGTGCTCGATGTCGCCCATGCCCTGGTTGTTGCCGATCACCAGCGTCAGGAACGACACGATCATCATGCGCCCGTCGGTGATGTTGCGGTCGAACAGGTCCAGCGGATAGGCAATGCGCATCTCCTCCGTCGCCTCGTCGATCAGGTACACCAGCGCGTCCACGCCTTTGGTGAACTCGTCGGTGGTGGACACCTCGACGTTGGTGCCGGTGGAGGATTCGGCCGCAAAGTGCGCGGCGGCTTCCAGGTAGCCGTGACCGGCCTTGGGCTTCATCTTGTAGGCCACCAGAATGTGGCGGCCGCCGTTGATCAGGTCTTGCTCCTTCAGGTTCAGGTCGGCGTAGCGGTTGGATTGGTCCATGGGAAATCTCCGGTTAGGTCTGACAATGGAACGGACTGTAGGCGTCTGAATTCATAAAAAAAATTCAAATTAAGTTTTCAGTTAATCAGAAATTGCTGATGAATTGGGTGGCGCCCGAATGTCGCTGCGCGAGAAAAGCCCTTAGACTGCGGCGTTACATCCGGTTGATAGGGACGCCCCTTGATCCAGGGGGCCGCGCGGCCGGCCCGTCCAACAACCGATACCGGCGCCATGGCCCGGAACACGTCCAAGGGGGCATCGTGAGCGTTTCATCCGGCTTCAACTACACCCAGGTGGACTCGACCTATTTCGAGAAACGGGGCCTGCGCCGATACGCAGGCGTCTGGTCGCTGTGGGCGTTGGGTGTCGGCGCCGTGATCTCCGGGCATTTTTCAGGATGGAATCTGGGCCTGGCGAATGGCTGGGGCAGCATGTTTCTGGCGACCGTGGTGATCGCGATCATGTACCTGGGCCTGACCTTTTCGCTGGCGGAAATGTCACCGGCGCTGCCGCATACGGGCGGGGCCTATTCCTTCGCCCGAACGGCGATGGGGCCGTGGGGCGGATTCCTGACCGGCCTGGCCGAAAATGTCGAGTACGTGTTGACGCCCGCCGTCATCGTTTATTTCATCAGCAGCTACATGTCGAGCATCTTCGGCACCTCGACCGCGATGTTGCCGTTGTGGTGGATAGGGTTCTACATCCTGTTCGTGGGCCTGAACATCGTTGGCGTCGAACTCTCGTTCAAGGTGACGTTGATCGTGACCCTGCTGGCACTGGCGTGCCTGGTGGTGTTCTGGTTCAGCGCGCTGCCCGCCATCGACTTCACCCGATGGGCCATGAATGTGGGCGCGGAAGGCGTGGCCTTGCCGGAAGGGAAGGGTCCCTTTCTGCCCAAGGGTTTCATGGGTGTTCTGGCCTGCCTGCCCTTTGCTGTCTGGCTGTTCCTGGCGATCGAGCAGTTGCCGTTGGCCGCAGAGGAGTCCGTCGACCCTGCGCGTGACATGCCACGCGGCATTCTGGCGGGCATCTTCACGCTGATCGTTTCCGCCTTCATGATCCTTTGGCTGAACCCATCCGTGGCCGGCATCGGCTCCCACAAACTGGCCACCTCCGGGGAACCTCTGCTGGATGGCCTCAAGGCCATTTATGGCGAAGGCATTGCCAAGACTTTGGCGACCGTTGCCGTGCTGGGCCTTGTTGCCAGTTTTCACACCATCATCTTTGCCAAGGGTCGCCAGATCTATTCGCTCAGCCGCGCGGGGTATTTCCCGACCGTGCTCTCCGTCACCCATGGCCAGCGCAAGACGCCACACCTGGCCATGACCGCCGGTTCGGTGCTGGCACTGGCGGTCATGCTGGCACTGTGGTTCAGCCTGGGGGCGGACAAGGGGGCCGCCGTCATCGGTGGCAACCTGCTGAACATGGCCGTTTTTGGCGCCATGTTCTCGTACATCATGCAGGCGATCGCCTTCATCCAACTTCGCCGGAACTTCCCCAGGTTGCATCGGCCCTACCGGAGCCCGTTCGGTACCGTCGGCGCAGGCCTGACGGTGCTGATCGCAGCTGTGACCTTGTATTTCCAGCTGACCGATCCGGTGTACCGCGAAGGCGTGCTGTGGGTCGCCCTCTGGTTTGCCATCGGCGTCCTCTATTTCGCCCTGGTCGGTCGCCATCGCCTGATCCTGTCGCCGGAAGAGGAGTTTGCGCTGGATCACAGCAAAGCCGGGCAGGGCTGAGGCTTCAAGACGCACGGGAGATCGGCGCACCGTCGGGCGGGTTCGCGTAACCCTGGCCGATCGGCAGGCCGCCCTCATTGAGTCCTGAATTTGTAGCAAATAATGGCCATCCGACGCTGGGGCACAGGTCTTTTTTCCTGATAATCAGCTCCAGGAGTCCATCAGCGCGCCGCCTTGCTCGATCAGGAACTCCTTGAAGGCGCGGGCGGCAGGGGAGAGCTTCTTCTGGCTCAGGTGGGTCACATACCAGTGGCCCATGACCGGCAGGCCTGCGATGTCCACCAGCGCGATATGGCCGCTGGCCAGTTCGTGACGCACTGTGCGAAGCGAAAGAAAGCTCAGACCCATACCGGCCATCACGGCCTGTTTGATGGTCTCGTTGCTGGGCATTTCCATCACGACCTTCAGCGGCGTCTTGTTTTCGGCAAACAGCCGTTCCATCGCCGCGCGTGTGCCCGAGCCTTCCTCACGCACCACGAAGCCGTGGTCGGCCAGCGCCGAGAACGGCAATTTCTTGCGCCGCACCAGCGCATGATCGGGCGTAGCCAGTACGGCCTGGGGGTTGGTGGCAAAAGGCGTCGCCACGCAGTCCATGTCAGCAGGGGCGCGGCCCATCACCACCAGGTCAGCTTCGTTGCGCGCCAGCAGGCCGAGGATATTCTCACGGTTGTCGATCTTGAGCTGGATGTCGATACCCTGGAACTGCTTGCCAAAACGCACCAGCAGCATGGGGATGAAGTACTTTGCGGTGCTGACCACGGCCAGGTCGATGCGCCCCCGTTTGAGGCCCACATGATCGGCCATCAGGGCTTCCAGGTCCTTGAACTGGCCCATGGCGGCTATCGCGTGCGTGCGGAAAGCCTCGCCCGCTTGGGTCAGGCGGATGTTGCGGCCCACGGGTTCGACCAGGGGCAGTCCGAATGCGTCTTCCAGCTGGCGGATCTGCATGGATACCGCCGGCTGGGTGACAAACAGCCGCTCGGCCGCTTTCGACACCGAGCCCTGGCGCGCCACTTCAAGGAAGGTCTGGATCTGTTTCAGCGTATAGGGACGCATGGCACAACTCCTTATTCATCAAATTATTCTGATGAAATATTCAATAAACGTGATTGGAGTTTATGAGTTCATGAGGGTAAAGTAAATCCACTTTCACTGATATATCCAGCCGCACCCACCTCGTCGGAAAGAAGCCCATGTCCACACCCGCCCTTCAAGCCCTCATTTTCGATGTCGACGGCACCCTGGCCGACACCGAAAGCGCGCACCGGGCAGCTTTCAACCATGCTTTTGCCGAACTGGGCATGGACTGGCAATGGGACGAGGCGCTGTACCTCGAACTTCTCAACATCTCGGGCGGCAAGGAGCGCATCCGTCATTACTGGATGCAGGCGCACCCCGACATCCGGGCGCTTGACGGTCAGGCTGTGCAGGACACCATCAACCAGATACACGAGCTCAAGACGGCCGCCTACGAGCAGGCCGTGCAGGACGGCGCCGTGACCCTGCGGCCGGGCGTGCTCAAGCTGATCGAGGCTGCTTTCACCGATGGTCTGCGCCTGGCGATTGCCACGACCACCTCACCGGTCAACATCACGGCTCTGCTGCGAACAGCCATTGGCCCGGACTGGCGACAGTATTTCACCGTGGTCGAGGATGCTTCCACCGCACCTCTCAAGAAACCCCATCCACAGGTTTATCTGCAGACCCTGAAGCGGCTCGAACTGCCCGCACGGGCTTGCCTTGCGCTGGAAGACTCGGCCAACGGACTGCAGGCCGCGCTGGCGGCCTCTCTGGCGACGATCATCACGCCGAACGCATTTACCGCGCATCACGACTTCAAAGGCGCGCTGCGGGTGCTGCCGTCGCTGCGCGATGTCAATGTGGCCCACCTGCGTGCGTGGCATGCTGAAGCCAATGCAGGGAAGGCGTTGCTGCGCGCCTGATTCCATCCGGAGAACTCCATGACCCCACCTACCGTGCGCATCGCCCCCTCCATTCTGTCCGCGGACTTCGCCCGCTTGGGCGAGGAAGTCCGCGCCATCGAGGCGGCGGGCGCCGCGCTCGTGCACTTCGACGTGATGGACAACCACTACGTTCCCAACCTCACCATCGGCCCGCTGGTGTGCGAGGCGATCCGCCCGCATGTTCAGATTCCGATCGACGTGCACCTGATGGTGGAGCCGGTGGATGCGCTGATTCCACTGTTTGCCAAGGCCGGCGCCAACATCATCACCTTCCACCCCGAGGCCAGCCGCCATGTGGACCGAACGCTGCAGCTGATCCGCGACCACGGCTGCAAGGCCGGCATCGTGCTGAACCCGGCCACACCACTGGACTGGATGGATCACGTGATGGACCGTCTCGACATCGTGCTGCTGATGAGCGTGAACCCGGGCTTTGGCGGGCAGAAATTCATCCCTTCCACGCTGCCCAAGCTGCGCCAAGCGCGTGCCCGTATCCGGACGCATGAAGAAGCCGGTGGCCAGCCGATCTGGCTGGAGGTGGATGGCGGGGTCAAGACCGACAACATCCGCGAAATTGTGCAGGCGGGGGCCGACACCTGTGTGGCCGGCAGCGCGGTGTTTGGCGCGCCCGATGCCGATCGCGGCTACCGCACCGTGATGCAACAGCTGATCCAGGCTGCCGCCACCGACGTTGCGCCCACTGCGTCCGCGTTGCGCTGAATCCTTGAACCTTTCCGAGAGCAAACCACCATGACCACGCGCCGCCGTTTCACCCTCACGCAGTACCTCATCGAACAGCGTCGCCGCTTTCCTGGCGCCAGCGGCGATTTCAATGCCTTGCTGCTCGACGTGGCCCTGGCCTGCAAGGCCATCGCGCGATCGGTGGCCTTTGGCGAACTTTCCAGTGTGCTCGGTCATGCCGAGCCGGAGGTGACCACCAACGTCAACGTACAGGGAGAAGAACAGAAACGGCTCGACGTGATCAGCAACGAGTACTTCACCCAGATGACGGAGTGGGGCGGTCACCTCGCGGGCATGGCGTCCGAGGAGATGGACCACCCCTACCAGATCCCTGAGGCCCAGCAGCGGGGCAAGTACCTGCTGGTGTTCGACCCGCTCGACGGATCCAGCAACATTGACGTGAACGTGACGGTTGGCAGCATCTTCAGCATCCTGCGGGCTCCCCAGGACGTGATCGACAGCGGGCGCGATGTGGTGGAGACCGACTTCTTCCAGCCCGGGTCGCAACAGATGGCCGCTGGCTATGCGCTGTACGGTCCCACCACCATGCTGGTGCTTTCCGTGGGCAACGGGGCAGCGGGCTTCACGCTGGACCCGAACCTGGGGCAGTTCATGCTGACCCACCCGAACCTGCAGATCCCCGCGGACACGCAGGAGTTCGCCATCAACGCCTCCAACAGCCGCTTCTGGGAGCCGCCGGTGAAGCGCTACGTGGACGAGTGCCTGGCCGGCAAGACCGGCCCGCGCGGCAAGGACTTCAACATGCGCTGGATCGCCAGCATGGTGGCCGAGGCGCACCGCATCCTGATGCGCGGCGGGGTGTTCATGTACCCGCGCGACACCAAGGACGCCAGCAAGCCGGGGCGCCTGCGCCTGCTGTACGAGGCCAACCCCATCGGATTCATCATCGAGCAGGCCGGGGGGCGCGCCTCCACCGGCCGCCAGCCCATGCTGGCCGTCCAGCCCACCGCGCTGCACCAGCGCATCGGCCTGGTGTTCGGCTCGAAGAACGAAGTGGAGCGCATCGAGCGGTACCACACCGAGCCCGTGCCGCGCGAAATCGAGAACCCGCTGTTTGCCCCGCGCAGCCTGTTTCGCGATTGAATGCTACTGAAAATGTAGCTAATTGCGACCATTCCACGCTGGGTAAAGCACAAATTCATTCAAAAACCACTTATCCGAGGGTCCCACCATGTCAGAACGCCATCCCATCATCGCGATCACCGGTTCGTCGGGCGCGGGTACCACCTCGGTGACGCGCACCTTCGAGAACATCTTCCGACGGGAAAACGTGAACGCCGCCATCATCGAAGGCGACAGCTTCCACCGTTTCGACCGCAAGGAGATGAAGCTGAAGGCGGCCGAGGCCGAGAAGTCAGGCAACATGAACTTCAGCCACTTCGGGGCGGAAAACAACCTGTTTGCCGAGCTGGAGACGCTGTTCCGCGACTACGGGACCACCGGCACCGGCAAGCGTCGCAAGTACCTGCACGACATGGAGGAGGCCGCGCCCTACAAACAGGAGCCGGGTACCTTCACGCCCTGGGAAGACGTTCCTGCCAACACCGATCTGCTGTTCTATGAAGGCCTGCACGGCGCCGTGGTTACGCCCGAGGTCAACATCGCCCAGCACCCGGACCTGTTGATCGGCGTGGTGCCGGTCATCAACCTGGAGTGGATCCAGAAGCTCTACCGCGACAAGAAACAGCGCGGCTACAGCACCGAGGCCGTGACGGACACCATCCTGCGCCGCATGCCGGATTACGTGAACTACATCTGCCCGCAGTTCATGCACACGCATGTGAACTTCCAGCGGGTGCCGATGGTGGACACCTCCAATCCCTTCATCGCCCGCGATATTCCGAGCGCCGACGAGAGCATGGTGGTGATCCGGTTCTCCAACCCCAAGGGCATCGATTTCCAGTACCTGCGCAACATGATCAACGATTCGTTCATGTCGCGCGCCAACACCATCGTGGTGCCAGGGGGCAAGATGGAGCTCGCCATGCAGCTGATCTTCACGCCCTTCGTCTGGCGGATGATGGAGCGCCGCAAGCGGGCTCTCGCAGCCTGAAACCAGGGAGACCCGCACCATGCAGAACCCAACCCCCGAGTTTGCCCGCCAGATGGCCAACGCCATCCGCATTCTGGCGGTCGACGCCGTTGAAAAAGCGAAGTCAGGCCATCCCGGCGCCCCCATGGGCATGGCCGACATTGCCGAGGTGCTGTGGAACCGCCACCTCAAGCACAACCCGGCCAATCCCCACTGGCCGGACCGCGACCGCTTTGTGCTGAGCAACGGCCACGGCTCGATGCTCATCTACGCGCTGCTGCACCTGACCGGCTACGACCTGTCCATGGACGAGCTGAAGAAGTTCCGCCAGCTGCACAGCAAGACCGCCGGTCACCCGGAGTTCGGCATCACGCCCGGCGTGGAAACCACCACCGGGCCGCTGGGCCAGGGCATCAGCAACGCAGTGGGCATGGCGCTGGCCGAGAAGCTGCTGGCGGCCGAGTTCAACCGCGAGGAAGACGGCACGAGTTACGACATCGTCGACCACTTCACCTACGCCTTCCTGGGCGACGGCTGCATGATGGAAGGCATCAGCCACGAGGCGTGTTCGCTGGCAGGCACGCTGCGCCTTTCAAAACTGATCGCGTTCTACGACGACAACGGCATTTCCATCGACGGCCATGCGGAAGGCTGGTTCACCGACGACACGCCGGCCCGCTTTGCGGCCTACGGCTGGAACGTGATCGCTGCCGTGGACGGCCATGACGCAGCGGCGCTGGACGCGGCCATCCACAAGGCCCGCGCCCAGGCCAGCCATGTCGATGGCAAGCCCACGCTGATCTGCTGCAAGACGGTGATTGGCATGGGTTCACCCAACAAGGCCGGCACGCACGATGTGCATGGGGCTGCGCTGGGGGCTGCGGAAGTGGCCGCCACGCGCGAGGCGCTGGGCTGGACGGCGGCGCCGTTCGAGATTCCGCAGGATGTCGCGGCGGCCTGGAATGCCGTGGCGCGCGGCGTCGCGGCCGAACGGGCCTGGCGCGAGAAGTTCGAGGCCTATCGCACGCGCTTTCCGCTGGAGGCGGCCGAGTTTCAGCGCCGCATGGTGGGCGATCTGAGTGAGGGTTATGCCAGCGGACTGGACGCCGCACTGGCGACGCTTGCGGCGAAACCGGACGCGGTGGCCACCCGCAAGGCCAGCCAGAACGCGCTGGACCTGCTGGCGCCGCTGCTCCCTGAGTTCTTTGGCGGTAGCGCTGACCTGACCGGCTCCAACCTGACCAATTTCAAGGGCTGCGTGAAAGCGGGCCGCGACCACTGGGGCAATCACCTGAGTTACGGCGTGCGCGAATTCGGCATGGCCGCCATCATGAACGGCATCGCGCTGCACGGCGGCTACATCCCCTACGGCGGCACCTTCCTGACCTTCAGCGACTACAGCCGCAATGCCATCCGCATGGCCGCGCTGATGAAGCTGCGCGTGATCCACGTCTTCACACACGACTCCATCGGCCTGGGCGAGGATGGCCCCACGCACCAGTCGGTCGAGCACGTGCCTTCTTTGCGCATCATTCCCGGGCTGGACGTCTGGCGCCCGGCAGATGGCCTGGAGACCGCCGTGGCCTGGGCCAGCGCCGTGGAGCGGCGCGATGGCCCCAGCGCACTGGCGCTCTCGCGCCAGAACCTGCCACGCCTGACCGACGTGGCCATGGTGGGCAACATCCGAAAGGGCGGCTATGTGTTGGCCGAACAGCCCAACCCGCAGGCGGTGATCGTCGCCACAGGCTCCGAAACCTCGCTGGCCATGGCCGCGCACCAGGCTTTGAGCGCGCTGGGCATTGCCACCCGGGTCGTCTCCATGCCTTGCACCAATGTGTTCGACCGGCAGAGCGAGGCCTACCAGGAAATGATCCTGCCGCTGGCCCTGCCGACCGTGGCGGTGGAAGCCGCGCACCCCGACTTCTGGCGCAAGTACGTGGGGCGCACCGGCGTGGTGGTGGGTATCGCCAGTTTCGGCGAGTCGGCCCCGGCCGGCGACCTGTACAAGCACTTCGGCATCACACCGGAGCGGGTGGTGGAGGCGGTGCGCACGCTGGTGCACCGCGCAGCGCATCGGGGCGAGCAACCCTTGCCTGAGCACATCGTGCCGGGCACCCACTGAATCGCTTCACCGGGTCGTGACCATGTCCAGAGCCTTTGACCTGATGCTGTTTGACCTCGACGGCACGCTGATCGAAACCGCGCCAGAAATCTGCGATGCGGTCAACGACACGCTGCGCCAGTTTCACCTGCCCGAGGTTTCCCAGCAGCAGGTCAACGACTGGATCGGCCACGGCACCCGCACCCTGCTGATCCAGGCGCTCGCGTTTGCCGGTGACACCACGGTGGATACCGTGCGCCAGTCCGACAGCCTGGCGCTGATCGCCGCGGAGTTCGACAAGCACTACCTGCGCCGCTGTGGCACGCGCAGCCACCTCTACCCGCAGGTGCGCGAGGTGCTGCAGGCCTTGCGCGCGCAGGGCGTGAAGCTGGCGGTCACCTATCTGAACGACAAGGCCGAACCCCATGTCCGCCCGCTGGCCGAGGCGCTGGGCGCCAGCCTGATCCTGCCGCTGGACGTGCATGTGCCCGGCCAGTTTGAGGCGGTGTTCGACCGGATCACCGGCACCTGGGGGCGGCTTGATACCTTGCTGCACTCCATCGCCTTCGCGCCGCGCGACGATCTGCACGGGCGGG
>ERZ795058.5595-NODE-5595-length-11314-cov-58.880806_pt1 | contig 11314 bp, 9 predicted proteins | sample MGYA00375142_ERZ795058 | MGnify/ENA primary metagenome ERZ795058 (study PRJEB30187, sample SAMN05720210) | activated sludge metagenome | isolation source: anaerobic digester from wastewater treatment plant | place: Japan | collected 2015-04-20 ...
TTCTTCTGTTTTTTTGCCTTGCTCATCCAAAATGCACATAAATATACTATCTTTGTGAATGTCAAGGCCACTGACTGTTCTCATATGAAAATAGTTTTAAATTAAACAATTGTACCTTTTGAGTACGTTTATTACCTATAGAACAATCTTGGCCTTGATTTTTATTGTACGGCGTATAAAAATCGTTTTTTTATGTAAGTTTGCAATATAGTTTCAAGATTATATTATTTTATTACTAAAACTTCTATATTATGGTAACTTTGGAGCAAATAATATTGACAGGGATGAAGTTCCAGGAAAAAATAAAGGCTTTGCGCAAGGCTGCGGACGTGAGCCAACAAGAGTTGGCCGACAAGCTCCATATTCATGTAACACACTTATCTAAGATGGAAAACGGACACCTGATGCCGTCTATTGATATTGTTCAGCGTTTAATGAAAGTGTTCACGGTTTCGGCCGACCAATTATTGAATAAGGATGAAAGTACCGTTGTGGATATTCAGAACCAGGAACTAAACGAACAACTGGCTTTGATTAACCAGCTTGATGAAGAAGAAAAGAACGCGCTGATTAAGATTATTAATTTCATGCTCACCAAAAAACGCATGAAAGATTTATTGGAAGGTAAAATTAAGCTTGCCGTATAAAGCAAAACCCGGATTGCTCCGGGTTTTATGTTTTAACCTGGCCCATTTACTTGCAAATCAAATACTTTCTTTTTATTTAAGTTTACTTTAATATTCCAGTAATAGCTACAACCATCTAAAATAATCACAACATCTTTATCCCAGGTATCTGAGATACGTTTACCCCAAATACAATTCACCCATACAATACTGTCTCCTTCATCATTAGTAAAACCAAAGTATTGTCTTTTATACTTTTTGAGTTTTTCATGAATGATTGGACAGCCGTTACCCTGATTGATTAGTGACTTATTAATAGTCGCTAATTGGTCTTTGATGATTGATTCGACATTAATAATATCTTGTTTTGTTGGTGTGTATCTATCTTTTATATCTTCAGATGGAATGACCAATACATATTCTTTAGGAAAAATATACCCTTCAAATCCTTTTCCTTTAATATGACACGGTGTATTATTTGTCAAGGCTGTGCATATAATTAGGATACCAATACCTAAAATTAAGTTAAATCTTTTCATAACTTACTTAGTCTTTAAAATTGGCATTAATGTTGGCGATACAGTCGTAACAGGAATCAAAGCCCTTATAGGAGTTGCTTTCAAAGCTCCATAATAATTATACCCACCATTATGCAGACTTTGACCTGCGTTGATTAAAGGATATATGCCTGCGCCAGTAGTGGGATTTATTCCATAATGAGTTCTCAATGGTAAACCATGTTCTGCTCTCATCTGGTTTTCAAGGTGGGTTGAAAAGTGTTCGGCAAACGTAAAAGTTTGTCCTGGTATCCTTCTTAGATTTAATGTTCCCCTTACATCGTCCAAAGCATGAGCTAACTCGTGACCTAAACCAATAAAAGCAGGCCGTTCGGTTAATCCCCTTGTGTTCAATCCGCCATTTTTACTTGAAGGGTCAAATTTTACAGTATTTGTGCCTGGTTCATATGAGTTTCCTTCATTACTTTTAACGATTGTAACGTTTTGTGCATTGCTTTGTATTTCGTCAATCATATTATTACCTGCATCTCCTGAACTGGCTTCGTCCAAGGCATTAACAGTTTTGGATAAAAATCCTTTTACTTTTCCAGTGTATGCACTACCGTCTTTATTATAAAGATTTCCATCTTCATAACGTAAAGTTTCTTTACCGCCCAAACCTAAGAACCCTGTACGATGTGTAACCCAAAGACTATCGCCATTAACATCAATCATTAACACCGGGTTGTTGGCTCCATACGAATAATTTGAGAAGCAGTAGTATTTCTCGACGAACCTGTCTTGTGTGTGGAAACGCCCTAACTGTGGGTCGTACATACGCCAGCCGTAATCGAGCCAATGGCCTGGGATTTCCTGCTCTTCCTTACCATTGTACTTGTATTTATTAATAGACGTGCTTGTGAAATTCTTACTTATATTCATGCCAAAGGGGTAGTATTCACTGGTCTGATCGATATGAACCAAATTGGTAGCCGTTGGCGATACTACCGCCCGGATATTGCCCAAATGATCCTTTAAATAATAATAAAACGTAGGTTGAAGGCTGGCGTTCAGTTCTATAACACCATCGGCATGAAGTATGCGCACGGGCTTACCAAAGTTCAACACAAGATTGCCAAAATATTCCTCCTGCAGAACAGTACGACCTTCGGCATTATAAATACTCTTAGACATTTTTACTCCATCGACGCGGTAACCATTGGTCATAGCCCAGTTCGAAAAGCTAATATTCGTAGGCAGGTTATCATCGTTGTAAAACAAAAGCATGTTGCGATCCACGTCGAACGTTAAGTTACCGTTCGCATCATAACTGTTCTGAAGATTAGGTGCTGCTGTATTACAAAACTCGCCAGAAAGAAAACTATTGGGATTGGCATCTATTACACGCATCAAGCGATTGCCATCATATTGATAGCTCAACTGGTCGAACAACACGGTGCCGCCACTATGATGGCCATAACGATTGAGCGTGAGTATATTTCCATTTTTATCGTAAGTAATCTCCTTTTCAGAACCTATGCCCGAGACGATGCCATCAGCATAATAGGTAGGCATTGGCTCAACAACAGCCGAGGCATCAAATCTGGAAAAAAATCTGCCTGCTTTCAGACGGTTGAGGCCATCATACTTAAAACCATATCCATTCACATACGTGTTCTGGTTTTGCGTAAACCATTCTATCATGGCTATATTGCCATTATAACAGCCTGTAGCCAAACTACTGGCATAAGTGGGCACATTGTCGTAGTAAAGTTTCATGGCAAATATATCGTTGGGGCATTCGTAAGGATTATTTATGGAAGTAAGCCAGCCACGAGCATTGTAATGGTATAATTGCCGCTGCAAATAAGCCGTAGCCGTACCATTGAAATATTTTGCCTTGAGTTGCGATAACTCATTATATTCCAACGTATTCAAACGTTTCGATATTCCGTTCATGGTAAAAGTTGTACCCGTAAGACGCCAGTCATGATCGTATGAAAAGTCAAAAGTATAATTAATTTCTTGAGTCAAACTATATTTATAAGAATTTTTTGATTTTATGAGAGCCCCGTTGAAATAATACTGGTTACCGGTATATGTATCATTGTTGTAAATCTGTACGGGGCGATTGTATGCGTCGTAAAAAGTAACTTCGTAAAGTAAAGGAACAAATAATTTGCCAGTGAGTTGGCCTTGAGGATTTTTTATTGCAGAATCACTAAACTGAGGCTCAGCTTTCCAATATTGCAGGTACTCATTCTCGGCGTTACCATCACAGTTAAAGTCGTAATTATCATAGAAATATACAATTTCTACCTTAACAGGATAGGAATCACTGGCTATTATTTTTGCAAACTCAATTGGCCAAAACAGCTTGAATTGTTCAACTGTAGAGTCAAATAAATGGTTCTTCCTTTTTAGTCCAGGATAATCCCAAACGCAAATAAAGCTGTCCCAATCCGTTTTGAATAATCTCGATTCAAGGAATGGGACAGCTATGAAAAAAATTACTCTGTTCGAGGAGTATTTTTAGAAATTCCCTCTGAGGGTTACGGAGAAGTTTCTGCCTGGTGCGCTGATTCCCGAAGCAAATACTCTATAATTCTGGTCGAGTATATTTTCGAGCGCCAGTTGAATCTCAAATCTGGGATCGATTTGCCATGAAGTGCGCAGATTAAGGGTGTACCAGGCTGGCATGCCTTTTTCAGTAGCATAATTGAGGTTGTCTTCACCCTTCACGTTGTAGTCCTCCAAGCGTTTCCATCCGTTGTACATCACATAAAATTCGCCTTTGAACTTATTAAGGTTTAAGCGAAAACTCGTTTTGCCATAAATGGGAGGAATATGGTCGAGAGGATAATCCACGGTATCTGTTTTTATACGGCCATAGGTATAGTGCAGGGTGGAGCTGATGATTAAATTATCGGTCACCTGAGCAATTAGGGTGCCACTCAATCCATAAATATAGCCCTCGTCGGCATTTACGCTGGTAGTAACCCGGCTCAACACACCATCATAAAGAATGCTATCCTGTCCATTGAATAGAGAAGGCTCAACAGTAAGGAGGTCTTTCAGCAGGGTGTAATAACCAGTAAGTTCCACATTGACGCAATTCATAAAGAGTTTGGAGATACCCAGTTCGGCATTCCAGATATATTCGGGTTTCAAATCGGGATTGGGCACTATTACCGAGCCTGGTACCGATTCGAATACCTTGGCCAGATCATCCACATTGGGAGCACGAAAGCCCGTAGAACCCAACAACGTAAATCTCCAATCCTTTCCAGGCATATAGGTAAGTCCCAAATTTCCATTAAGTGAGCTGGATTTTTGAGTTACTTCGTTAAAAGGAAAGGGGAAAAAGGTCGTATCGTTGAATTTGGCATTCAAATAAATATTGCTATAACGCAGTCCATCGGAGAGGATGAATTTAGGGTTGATTTCCCATGTATGAGTAACATAGGCAGCCAGTGTTCGGATTTTTGAACCCCCGTCGGGATAGCGAGTATCTAATGGACTGATTTCGCCTGTATTGATGTTTTCGGCAAAGGCTTCAGAGTTCACATCGTTATAGGTTCCTTCGAGCCCGTAACGGATTTCCTGCTTTGCTATCTGTTTGTCGAAGTCGAGGTTTAAAGTAAAAACATCGAGTTTTTCGGTTCTATGGCTCAGCTTGCTTTTCCCAAATGAGCGATTATGACGGCTTTCTTCAATATTCTGGTATCCGGCAATCAATTTGGCCCTGTCCCAAATTTGTGCCTTCCCCAGTTCAAGTTGATAAGCGGCAAGCAGACGTTTTTGAGGCCCATAATACCATTCGGCATATTTTGGTTTGCCACCCGAAACCTCGGTCAAACGGTCATAACGATTGATGTCGGATGATGTAGAAAATTGCAGGTTTAAGGTGTGTGATACCTTTTCGGATTGCTTGAAGAGGAACTTCTGCATGAAATCGTACTGGGTATAAGCAGAACCTTTCTGAATGTTGGGATTTTCGTTGGTCATAATGCTATCTTTCCCGGCAATACGTTCCACGTAAAAAAGACGTTTGCCCCAATCTCCATAAAATGGATTTCTAACGTCGCCCTGTCGCAAGTCGCCAAAATCGGAAACGCTAATCGAACTCAGCGAAGCAAATCTTCTGGTACCGATATTGAAATCGACATGAGCAGTTTTTTCTTCATAAGCGGTGGAATATCGGGTAAATGCATGGGTTTTTGTAAGAGTTTTCCCATTCTCCGCTAAGATGGGTTTTAGAGTATGGAAATGGATGACACCGCCAAGTGCATCACTCCCATAAACTACTGAGCCAGGGCCATAAATCACTTCCACTTTTTCGAGCATAGAATTGTCGATGCTTATGATATTTTGCAAATGGCCTCCACGATAAATAGCATTATTCATGCGGATGCCATCTACTACCAAAAGAACCTTGTTAGCCTCGAAACCCCTCAATATGGGACTACCACCGCCCAACTGGCTCTTTTGCACCAATACTTGTCCAGAACTTTGCAATAATTCGGCCGAAGTGGGCTGAGAAAGAAATTTAATATCCTTTTGCTTGATCATCATCATCTGTTGGGGAACATTGGCTCTTTTTTCCTCGAAACGGCTGGCCGAAACCACAATCTCGTTCAAATCGTAAGGCCTTTCGATCAGCATCACTTTATAATCCGTATGCTCGAGTGCTTCGACGCTTACAGCCTGTTCTTTATAACCTATTGCCGTTATATGTACAGGAAGATTCGATGAAATGATTCCTGAAATATCGGCCATGCCTCTCTGATTGGTAACCACACCGATCTTTTGTCCATCGTGAACAACGAATACCGAGGCTCCTGCAATTGGTTGGAGCGTACTTCTATCGATGACCTGAATCTTCTGTCCCCAAAGCCAGGCAATATTGAAAAAAAACAAGATGATTAAAGATAATTTTTTCATATTCAATAAGTTATTTAATAGTGAAAGTAAATAAATTGTAATATCACTCTTTTTTTGTCCTTAATATGTGATAAGAGCATAAGAGTGATAAGAAAAAAGATAAGATCGAGGTATGAGATTCAAATGATACAACGTGGAGGTGGAGAGGGCACTTCTTCAAAAGTCTTCGAAGGTTTAATATTGGAGAGCAAAAATTCTATTTCTCCTGCTGGAATAAAAATGAAGAAATTTTGATTTTGAATGATAAAAATAGTGCCCGTAAGTAATTTAATTATTTGATAGAATGAATTCGCATCAGAGTTTTGGGTGTTGTTTCGGAGAGTTCGGTATAGGTTATCTTCTTCTTTATCTTCTATAACAGTTATCTGGATGATGCTGTCGTTTTTCTGAATAGTATTGGCCACATCGTACATCTTACCTTCTTTGATAAATTCTTTTCCTTTTTCGATCCAGCGGATAGAGTGGAAGGCAGAAGGAGAAAAAGACAAGGTATCGAACTGGTTTGTAGCGAGCATTATCTTTTTTATCTCATGTTTGATTTCAGCACGGCGAAGAAAAAACAGAGGATAGTAAGCAGCCGTGTAAAATAGAAAAATGCTAACAACCAATAGCAACCAGATTTTGCGCATTATAGCGTGAGTTTCTGGACAAAATTACACGATTTATCTTTCGTTCCATTCCCTCAGATGATTTGGTTGGAAAATACGCTCAAGTGTTTCGAATATTGTCGAAACTTTTGAAATATGCTTCTTTGTAAACGAATCAGAAGAGGTGATTTTACATCTGAAAAAAAGGGTATAAAAACTATTTTGCCCCTTATGTCAATGATAGATCGAAATTTTTGCTCCTGCTGCTGGATTCCGAGCAAACTCGGGACGATCCCCTGATTATTCATTTATACAATATCTTCTCTTTTATTTTCTTTGCCATTCTCTTCTGTTGGGGCTTCTTTTGAAAATGTTTCCGCTTCCAGTATGATACCCTTATTTATTCCCTTTGGTATCCATGTCTTTTGGATTATTCCTTCCAACATCTTACGCGATTTCTATCGCTTAAGCCATAACTCACTTTTTATTGCTTCTCCCTTGTTTTGAAAACCTATTACTCTTTTCATCTTCGATGGACGTCCACTTCGAGTACTATATAACCCCACCGAACAGTTATGCTCCCATAATCAACGTCCCGGTTAACTCGTACTTCCTGTGTAATTTCTTCCCGTCTTCTGAGATTGAAGTATATATACGTAGTACATTACTATTAAAAATAATATTAGCCGGCTAATAAACCGGCTATCATCCATGTAATATTTTATTCTCCTTCTTGGCTCCCGAGCAGGCTCGGAAGGACCCTCTGAAAATTCTGCTCCCCCTGCTGGACTTGAACCAGCGACCCTCTGATTAACAGTCAGATGCTCTAACCAGCTGAGCTAAGGAGGAATTCTTATGAAAGAGGGAGCAAAATTAATAAAAATTTCTTACTTTGGCTACATTTGCAAAAATTTTATTTGTAAAGACCACAGACTCATGAAGCACATACTTGGCATTGGTAATGCTTTAGTAGATATGATTACCAGTATACCGGGCGATGATGTTCTTCATCATTTGTCCTTGCCCAAAGGTAGTATGACCTTGGTGGATGCTGCATTAGCCCAAAATATTACTAAAACCACTTCTAAATTCTCACCCAAGTTAACCAGTGGAGGTTCAGCGGCAAATACCATTTTTGGTTTGGCTCATCTTGGACTACAAGTGGGTTATCTTGGTAAAACAGGAAAAGATGAGTTAGGCGAAATTTACGAAAACGATCTGAAAGCCTGCGGAATCACGACGCATATTTCAAAAAGTACGACACCCACGGGCAGGGCAGTAGCGCTTATCAGTCCCGATTCTGAACGTACTTTTGCAGTTTATTTGGGGGCTGCTCTTGAGTTGTCGCCTTACGATATTATGGAAAGCATTCTGGCACAATATGCTCATGTTCATATTGAAGGTTATCAGGTACAGAATCACGAAGTATTGTTAAAAATATTGGAAAGGGCGCAGGCTTGCGGTTGCAGTATTAGCTTGGATTTGGCCAGTTACAATGTAGTAGAAGAAAATCGAGAATTTTTGCAGTATATTTTGAATAATTACGTTAATATTGTTTTTGCCAATGAGGAAGAGGCAAGAGCCTTAACGGGAGAAGAACCTATTGGAGCACTTGACAAACTTTCGCAGATATGCCCAATGGCCATTGTAAAAATTGGGAAGAATGGTTCGATGATTAAAACCAATGAAAAAGTTTGGAAAATCGATGCAATAGAAGCCAATGCCATTGACAGTACGGGAGCTGGAGATATGTATGCCTCTGGATTTCTCTATGGGCTTGTGCATCATTATGATATAGGAACCAGCGGAAAGATTGCTTCGTTGGTCGCAGGGAAAGTAACCGAAATCGAAGGTGCCAGGTTGCCCGGTTTAGTCTGGGATGAGATTAGACAGCAAATCCAATGGTTTATTAAAAATTCGGTTAGATAGCGAAAAATTTTTAGTGGGCGCAAACATTTGGCAATCGAAGGCTTTTTTATAATTTTGCCGCTCAATTGCAAATACTTAAATTATAACCATTTAAACAAATGAAGGTTTATCAAACGAAAGAAATCAGAAATATTGCCATTGTAGGTGCGGCGAAAACGGGAAAAACCACACTTGCAGAAGATATGCTATATGAAGGTGGAGTCATCAATCGTAGGGGTTCTATCGAAGATAAGAATACGGTTTCCGATTATCGCGACATAGAGCTGGAGCGTCAAAACTCGATATATTCCACCGTTTTATATGCCGAGCTGAATGACAAGAAAATCAATATGATCGATTGCCCGGGTTTTGATGATTTTGTAGGAGAGGTATTGGCTGCCCTCAAAGTTACCGATACGGCGCTCATGCTCATCAATGCTCAAAATGGCGTTGAAGTTGGAGCCGAGATCAATTTCCGCAATGCTTCCAAAGCCAAGATGCCTTTGATTTTTGTGATTAATCATCTGGAACATGAAAATTCTAACTTCGATGAAACCATTCGTCAAATGCGGCAAAGCTTTGGAGGTGGAGTAATGATTTGTCAATATCCTGTAAACGAAGGACTTGGTTTCGACGCCGTGATCGACCTTTTGCAGATGAAGATGCTGAAATTCAATGCTTCAGGAAATACGGAAATTTTAGAAATACCCGCTTCTGAAAAGGTGAAAGCCGATGAAATGTACTCGGCCATGATAGAAGAACTTGCCGCAAACGAAGAATCACTGATGGAGAAGTTTTTCGAAAATGGCTCTTTAACTGAAGAAGAAATCAGTGAAGGTTTGAAGATAGGTTTGATCAATCGTGGAATCTTCCCGGTTTTTTGTATTCATGCCAAGCAAAATTTGGGGGTTCGTCGTTTGATGGAGTTTATTATAAGTTCTGTGCCTTCTCCGGATGAAGCACCACGAGCCAAAACTATTGATGGGAATGAAGTTACTTACAATCCAGCCGATCCAGCTTGTGCTTTTATATTCAAAACCACCATGGAACCCCATCTGGGCGAAATGAGCTTCTTCAAGGTATATACCGGTGAGATCACCGAAGCCATGGATATGATAAATGCCGAGAATGGTTCGAAGGAGCGGATGTCTCAGCTTTTTGCCGTGGCTGGCCGAAATCGTCAGAAAATCGAAAAAGTGATGCCAGGGGATATTGCCGCTACCATAAAGCTGAAGAATGTACGTACCAACCATACCTTGAATTCGCCCAAAGCTCCCGATGTCAAAATTGAACCCATTGTTTTTCCGGCACCCAAAATCTCGTTTGCGGTAAAGGCTAAAAATAGCACTGATGACGAAAAAGTGATACTGATTCTCAATGATCTGGCAAAAATCGATCCCACGCTCGTTGTCGAGCAATCGAAAGAACTCAGACAGCTTATCGTGAGTGGACAGGGAGAACTCCATCTTAACATTCAAAAGTGGCTCATCGAAAACATTTATAAGATTCCAATAGATTTCTTGCCGCCACGAATACCTTATCGAGAAACCATAACCAAGCCCGCCAAATCCACATATCGTCATAAGAAACAATCGGGAGGTGCAGGTCAGTTTGGTGAAGTACACATGATGATAGAACCCTACTATGACGGCATGTCCAATCAGTCAGAGTTTCCGATACGCACACAAGAAGTGTACGATCTGGATTGGGGTGGGAAATTGGTATTCAACAACTGCATTGTGGGAGGTGCTATCGATGCAAGGTTCATGCCGGCAATTCTCAAGGGAATCATGGAAAAAATGGAACAAGGTCCTCTCACAGGATCATACGCTCGCGACATTGTCGTCAATATTTACGATGGTAAGATGCACCCGGTCGATTCCAATGAAATTTCCTTCAAATTGGCAGGCCGTAACGCTTTCAAGGAAGCATTCAAGAATGCCGGACCCAAAATCTTGGAGCCTATCTATGAAGTAGAAGTCATTCTTCCAGAAGATAAATTTGGTGATGTAATGACCGACCTGCAGGGACGAAGGGCTATTATCCTTGGAATGGACAGCGAAGGAAACTATAAAAAGATTATTGCCCGTGTTCCATTGGCAGAAATGAATCGTTACTCCACTGCCCTCAGTTCACTTACCTCAGGTAGAGCTACATATTCCTTGAAATTTGTCGAATATGCCCAAGTTCCGCCCGACGTGCAGACGGCTCTCCTTAAAACTTACGAAGAACAGGAAACGGAAGAATAAAATCAATCCGAAACCCTTGTTTTCCTGTTTTCCGCATTGGGACACCCTAAAAATTTTTACAAACAATTCGGTACAGTTCAGCTTGCTCCTCATCCATGTTGAGAAGTTTCGATTTGGTTTGCTTTGATCCGGGCAATGTATAGGTAATTTGATACATGTTTTGTGTCAACTCGCCAACCCTCTTTAATGATATAGCCGATTTCTCTTCGTATAGGACTCTTTCCAACTCCTTGAGGATGCGATAGGCCGTAAAAGCAATGCAAATACGAGCTTCTATGCGATTTCGCATCCTCTGATAGATGGGACGTATGCGCAAATCTGTCTTGGATATGCGGAAAGCTTTTTCAATCTGCCAAAGATTCTTGTAATTTTCCATTACTTCCTTATCCGATAACTTCGTATTGGTCAGATAACCTTTGATGCCATCCCATCGCTGAATTCCGTAGCCAGTATTTTCTCCTTTATCCCTTTGCTCTCATTTTTAACCCTTGCCCCAAGAATAT
>ERZ795058.5600-NODE-5600-length-11300-cov-5.364606_pt1 | contig 11300 bp, 11 predicted proteins | sample MGYA00375142_ERZ795058 | MGnify/ENA primary metagenome ERZ795058 (study PRJEB30187, sample SAMN05720210) | activated sludge metagenome | isolation source: anaerobic digester from wastewater treatment plant | place: Japan | collected 2015-04-20 ...
TTGACCATCTGCTGAGTGACGGGAATCTGAGGGATTCGGCAATGAAAGTGATTGTCCTCGAAGCGGATCACGATCATCACGTCCGTGACATTGCCATGCCCCTTCGTGTCTGGATGGTTCTCAAGCCCCTCAACTTCCCGGCTTATTACCTTGCGTAGCGGATCTCCAGCCATGTTTCACCCCCCCTTACTTCCACCCGGAAGAGAGATGAGCGTCTTCTCGTCCCGGCCCTTTGTCTTTCTCGCCTTTTTCCCGTACACGACCAGCACGTTGCCGTCCGTGATACCGACATCCCCGTCCTTGAAGTCCAGCCTCCACAACTCGGCCTTGTCTGGAGGCGCGAACGCGGCGAGATTTCCCGCTCCGCTCTTGGCATCCAGCACAAGCCCCCCGATTGCGATCAAGCTGCACTCGTACCCATCCGGGATGTTTGTCTTACCCATCGCTCCCCTCCCTTTTGAGAAAACCCTCTGGATTCATTGTAAGCAAAAACTTCTCTCGGCTTCGGTCCACCCTGAACTCAGGATGCCTCGGCGCCCAAGAATGCACCGCCTCCATCGGCCCCGCCCCCCACCCTGCCAAAACAGGATGCCCGTTGATATTGCCATCCTCCACCACCAGATAGCAGCCGGGCGTTACTAAGCGGGAATAACTATCAAGTTCTTGCAGGACATGACTCGCGCGATGATCCGAGTCGAGCACGACCATCACCCGTGGCGTTCTCCCCATACGACCCTCTGCGCCTCTGATATACCCATCGACCATGGAAACGATTTCTTGGGAAACCGACGAGCCGGTCAGGTATTTTATCTTCTCGTGCTGCGGCAAGCCCACGATATGATGGATGTCGATGGATATGACCCCGAACATGCCCATGATCTCGGCCATGTGCGCGAACCACAGGGCAGACCCCCCTTGCCACGTCCCGGTCTCGATCACAATGTCCGGCCTCGTCTCCCACATGATCTCCTGGTACATCCACAAATCGGTCGGGGCCTTCATGATCGGAACACCCATCCATCTGGTGCTCTTCAGGATCGGTGACTTGCGCTCCTCATCATAGTAGATCCGGCTGAACTCACGAATAATATCGTCTCGCGTCATATTCCCTCAGTTTTTTACCACCAGGACCTTCGGCACATGCCGCGTCGTCAGGTCCGGCCTCGCTTTCATGACATCCTCCAGAAACAGCCAGTCCGCGTGATAAACCGTGCTGTTCCAGCCCACTTCCCGGACGATCTCCGTCTTCACGACGCAGCAGCTTATATCGATCGCGCGCCGCCTGAGCATCGACGGCCTCGCCTGATACCCCCAGTGATGGTGGGAACAGTCGCAGTACACGAGATCCTCGTCTCCGCAGCACATCTCCTTGACAAACACCGGAGCGAAATAATCGTCAGCGTTCGTTATCAGGGTGTACTTGGAGTCGCCGAGAGAAATCTTTATCCCTATTCTCCTGAGAGTATGCCCCCAGTTGTTACGCCTTTCGGGCGTACATCTATACTCAATCCGATCCTCGGTCCAGTACGAGTTCATAATCTTGATGAACTCAGGGCTCGGCCCATCGTGAAGGATCGTAAGCCTCCACTCCTTCACCGACTGCGCGAGGATGCTCTCGACGAAGCACTTCAGTTCGTGATTGTGTCCGTACGTCACGGCGATGATGTCGAGGACGGGGGTCATAAATCAACCCCCCCGTGCCGGTCCACGCCCAGATGCGAGCAGAGCACATGCGGGAGGTATACCGGCTTGAGCCCCGCCTCCCTGACCGCTGCCCCGAAATTGCTGTCCAGCGTCTTGACGCCGGACAGGTTTCCGTAGGGCACCTTCTCCCACAGGTCCTTCCGCATGACCCAACAGCCGCCAGCCAGGAAGCTTGCTGGCTCGGCGATTTTTGCCGAGGTGATGATCGGGCCTTCGGTATAGAGATCGGCATGCCCGTTGGCCTTCAGGATCTTGTGATTGAGCGGGCTGACATAGCCCACCTCCGGGAAGTTGTCCAGCACCGACACGCACGACTCCAGCCAGCCTGGGAAATAGAGAATGTCGTCGTCCGATTTCACCACGATCCGGCCCTGCGCCCTCTCCCACAACTTCTGATACCGGGCTGGCGTCCTCACGAGCCCAGTCCTCTTTCTCTCGACATCGAAAAGGATCTCGGCATTCCATCCCCGGGTCGTTTCCTTGATGGAGTCAGTGCACCTCTCCAGGTACTTGCTGCCCTTGTACGAGCAGATGAGAATGCTTACGGAATCCATATAGTTACGCCCCCGATGATCTCGAAATCCTGGCCGTCCCTCACTTTGCGGAAGTAGAGGATCGAGCCGTCCTCGAATTTCCAGAAATATCTGCGTTTCAACTTGCGCCTTTTCATCCGAGCACCTTATCCACCCAAGCGTACGGGTCGAACGTGTCTTTCGCTATTTTCCGAGCCGTCTTGCCCTTTGTGGACAAAAGAGAGGGCAGTTCGGCTATGTCTTTGAGCGCCTGCAGATAGTCCTGCAAATTGTCGCACAACCACCCGCTTTCTTCAGTCACCCGGTCCTTCGCCCCCCATCGGTTATCCGCGATCACCGGAAGGCCGGTTGCCATGGCCTCCATGATGACCCTCGGACCCTGATCCTGATAGCCGTCCGGCAGGTTGTAGATGAAGCAGTTGCCGCGAGACAGGAACTCGTGCACGGGCAGCTCGTTCTTTCGGAACTTGAAGATCCTGGGGTCGTCCGTCATCCAGCTTGCCGCAGGCATGCAGTGCCACTCGGTCTTGGGGTCGATATCCCATGCCGCCTTGAGAAACTCGTTGATGTCCTTGCGCCACTTCGCATCGCCCTGCGCGTTGTGCCGGATCAGCCTGACGTGACGGTATGTGTGATAACGGCGCTTGACCGCGAAGAAATCCGTAAGGTCGGTGGGGGGAGGGAGTACCGCAGTGTGCTCCGCCCCCACCTTATCACGCCACTCGGCATCCTTTTGAGAGCACAGGAACAGGTAGATATCCCATCCCTTCGCCCATTCTTTTTCCTTGAGGTGGCCGATCCGGTAATTGACGCACATCGCCTTCCGCTCGGCCCTGATTCCGCCCATGAGATCGTCGAAGGCGGCGTCCTTCATCTCCGGGAAGTACACGGTGTCGGTCGTGTAGTAGAGCAGGGCGTCGCACTCGCTCCGCAGATCCTTCGAGATGTTGACCCCCTCCGGGATCGCGGCGCGGTACGGAGCGCAGACCTTCTCCTCGCCTCCCCACGGAATGAGGTCCACGCGGTATCCCCTCTCCAGAAACATCCGCATGAGCATGATCGTGCTCTTTTCGCTCCCGCCGTATCCCCGGCACGAGGTCAGGATCTTCACCAGCCCCTTGCCCGACCTCCCTACCACGCCCTCTGATCGACGTGCCTCCTCGGTATCCCGATCACCAGCCCCGCCATGTTCGTCAGGGCGTACATGTTCATCTGGTCTAAAGTAAGCCACCATGCCTCGGTCAACTCGAAGGTCGTGCTCCTTCCATCCAGCGAGGAGTGCGCGACATACTCGACGTTCCGCGTCCCGGAGAGCATTGTGCAGAACAATGCAATCGGTGTGATCTCTTGCTGTTTGCACGGGTAGGTAACGACTGTAGTTTTTAATGTCGTCCTTGTCTCCGCTCCATGCACCCCTGGGTCCGTCGACAAACACGAAGTCGTACCTTCCTTCCGGCTTGCTGACGAGTGTGTCGAGTCCGACGTTGTACGTCTGAGGCTCGCTCTCGATGGAGTGAACGACCTTTGCGTGCCGCTTGAACAGGACCGTGCTGACTCCTGGTCCGTATTCCAAGATCCTCTCCGGCTTCCTCTCCGCGCAAAACCTTTCCAGCGCATCCCATCCCTCCCTCGATATGCTTACGCCGGAGAACGCGACCTGAACCTTCTCGGTCGGCTTCCCCCGGGCAATATTCTTGAACAGCGTGTTCGCCACCTTCCTGCCCATCTCCAGCCTGCCGCCCTCGTAATACTTGAGGATCGCCCTGGTGATGTCCTCGGGCGCGATGATGTCCGCGCACTTGGGCGTCTTGCCGTCTTTCAGCAGGTTCTTGCACGCATCCAGCCCGCAATGCCAGCAGGCCCTCTCCGTGGCGCAGGGCAGGCACCCGTTGGTATGGAGGTACTGATGCCCCATGTACTGCGTGAACCACGCAGGCTCTCTCGCGCCAGCCACCACGACGCACGGGTTCTGAAACGCCGCCGAGAGGTGCATGTGCATGGAAACGAGGCCGACCGAGCCCTGCGCGTGCAGGAAGATCCGAAACAGATCCCGGATGCCGGTCTGCGGGTCCTGGGTCTTACCCACGAAGTCGATGACATTGCCCTTGTTGTTCGACAGCCGTCCGTGCGCGTTGGTATGCTCCTCCGCACCGAGCTGCACGAAGGTGATGTCAGGCAGGGAGTCGACCACCTGCTGCCATTTTTCCAGCGGATACATTTTGAGGGGCCACCCTAGCTCTCCCCCCAAAATGATGACCCAGTACGGACCCGGAATGATCGGCTCTGCGTTATACTCCTCCTCCGAGAGCCAGATGTCCGGGCGAATCGGCCCCTGCTCGAAGGCAAGGCCGGTCTCGTTCTGAATTGAAATCCTGTAGGCGTTCGCCATGTGCGTGTCCAGCCGGTTGCTCGCGTTCGTGAGCCATCCGGTTCCCACACTGAAGACCCTCTCGGGCTTGTCGAGGGACTGATCGATATACGGGATGTTGTCCCATATCCTCGGCGCGGTCGATACCACCCGGACCTTCACCTCCGGGAACGCGGCCTTGAAGTCGCGGATGCCGCAGGTCATGGTGAGCGCGTCTCCCAGGGCAAGGCGGCTGACGAACTCGCAGCTCGTGAAGTCGGGCTCGGCAATCCTCTTCTCCGCAATCCCGAGGTATGCCTTTGCCGCGTCGTGGAACAGCTTCTTGTCCAGCCCCTTCGGGACGTAGGCGTGAAAGTGATGCTGCCCTCCGGGTCTCTGGCAGGCCATAAGCATGAAGATGTCCTCGATGTCCTCGTTCTTGAAATGAAGCGGAAGACGCTCGATGTCGGCGAGCACCTTCGAGAAATAGGCAATAGGTTTCAACGACAACCTCCCATAGTTTAACTACATTCTAGCACAAATGGCTCTTTGTGTCAACCGAGCTATTGCTTAATTGTTTTTCCTCCCCGTCAAGCCATTGATAAGAGGACTGTTTGAGCCGAGCACCTCGCCGAGAACCTTCTTCTCGTCGTCGCCGAGCGACTCGTACCAGATCCGGCCTGCCTTGTCGGGGTTCTTCATCTTGTAATACTCGGTCGCCGTGGAGCGGACGCTCTTGAGCAGGGCCTTGAACATGATCCGCTGCCTCGGCTCGCTCGCGTGCTTGTAGCTCGGATGCCCCATGAGAACCGAGCCGAACCGCTCCATGAGGGGCGCCATGTACCGCGTAATCTGCCGGTCGGCATCCTCCACCCGCGTCCTCGGGTAGATGGACTCCCATCCGATCCCGAGCCGGTCAACCTCGCGCTCGACCGCGTTCCTGGTCGTGACGGAAAGGCCGGTGAACTGCCGCAGCAAAGGCGTCTCCGCGACGCGCTCCCGCGTGGACAAAGGAGATACCGACTCGGGAAACCGCCTGCCGAGCCCCGGCACATTCGTCATGGCCCTGCCGAGAGGCCCCCAGGTAGGGTCGTTCTTCGCGTCCCTGAACGTCGCCTCCTCCTTGTCCCAGTGAGAGATGATGTCCTTCGGGGTCCGCAGCGGCACGGTGAACGACCCGACATATTCGCCCACGAAATTCTCCAGGAGCTTTGCCGTGGTCTCGGGCTTCTTCGCCCTGAGCAGGTCCACGAAAACCAGTCCGGTCCCCGCCGTGCGGTTGAGCCCGATTGCCGCCTCGAAATAGTCCTTGTTCGTCATGCGCTCCGGGCGCAGCATGGCCTCGGCCAGGAAGAAGTAACTGCTGAATGGAGCAAAGGGACGTATATCAATGTACTTCGCCTCGCCGGTCCTGTGGTCCTCGCTGATCTTGATCTGATACCACTTCTCCCCGGCGTACTCGGACTGCCGGAAATGCCATGCGCTCTTGAGCATGAGCGTCCCGAGCGTCGCGCGGGAGACAGCCTTGGAGAACTGAGCGGGGTCCCCCGACTGAAGGGCCTTGATCGTCTTGGGATGCATGGCCCTGAGATAGCCGAGCGGAGAGTGGTTGAAGACAAACGGTAATGCGTTGGCGAACGCGAACCGGGGAAACGGGTTGATGGTAGTGAGCCCCAGTTTGCGGTAGGCGTCCAGAAACTCCTTCCCGGTCCTGGATGTGGGCGACGCGGAGAAGGTCATCTCCAGGGCGTAATCGACCGCTTCCCGGTACACGCCCTCGGGGATCTCGGAAGGATCGACGGTGCGGTAATCCTTCCCCAGGTCCTTGATCCGCTGCTTGAGCTTGGCCTCGAACGCGATCTTGCGGAAGAAATGCTCCTGCCCACGGTTGACCGTATTCAGAACGTACGACAACCGCTGCCCCATGTGCGCGGCCCTGGAGATAACCGTGTCGGGCAGGGAGCCCGTCCCGCTCGGGACCTCGTGCACGCTCTGCGTGAGCATCCGCGCCTTGTGCATCGCGGCCTTGTCCGAGTCGAGAATCCGGGACAGCTCCGTCCTTCCCCGGGGAGACAGCCTGGAGTACAGGCTGTTGAAGACGTTGATCCCGTTGGTCGCCTCGTCAGCAAGCCCGACAGCCTTCAGGCCGCCCGTGATCGTGGACTGGAGGGCCTCGTCGAACTGCGCGAGCACGAGCCTTCCGGCCTGCGAACTCATGTTCCTCATGGCCGTCGCCAACTGAGTGACGAGCATGCCGCGCCGGAAATCCTCCATCCTGGCGAACCCGTCGAGCGCGCGCTCCCACAACTCCTGCCCCTCTTTGTACTTATTGTAATGCTTTTCGAGCGCGGACGCGGCGAGCTTGTTGTCCCTGAACACGACCCCGAGATCCTTCGAGAGCCGCGAGAGATAATTCAGCTCCCGGCCCGCGCGCGAGATGGTCTCGGTCCAGATGTCGGCGAACTGCTCGGGCGATATGCCCTCGGACTTGATGATCTTGGGGATGTCATCGACCACGAGTTCTCCGGTTTTCAGAAAATCTGCGATGTTGCGAAACAGGCGTTTCGACTTGTCCAACTGGGTCGCGTCGATGGAGAGCTTCGTAGCATCGACCACCTGCTTGACGACCGATTCCCTCAGTTGTGGCTGCAATAAAAGAGAAGCGGCGGGCTGTGTGCGGAAGACATCTGCCCCGAGGGGCTTCTTCTGCATCCTGAGAGTCTTCGATACCCCCTCCTCCACTTTCGGGAGGACGCCGGGAAGGATGCTGCTGACCGGCGCGCCTTCGGCCTGCCTGATCGCAAAGGTCGGCTTGACCTTCCCAAGCTCCTCGATAGACGCGGGGAGCACTTTCTGCGCCGCCTTGAATCCGGGGCCTGCTCCCTTCTCGATCCCCGCCTTGACAAGCCCTCCGGGTCCGGCAAAGTACGTCGCGGTTTCTGCGGTCCTGCCCACGAAATCCGCCAGCTTCGGGCTGACTCCCGCGCCTTCGAGAGCGCCCGTGACAGGCTCTCCCACGATACCCTTGGCGACTCCGGCCACGGGAGAGAAAACGTACTGCAGCCCCCCGAGCCCGCCCAGTACGGTATTGACGACGCCCGGATCTTCGACGGCCCTGGACATCGCGCCCTGGCCCTGCTTCCGCTCCTCCTGCATGACATCCCATGCGCGCTTCAGGGGCCTGAGCCCGGGCTTATCCCATATCCCTGCCGCGCGGATGACGCCGTGCTCCCGCTCCCGCTTCGCCTGGGAAGGCTTGTACTCGATGCCCCTGCGCTTGAGTTCGGCGAGGACGGCTTCCTTTATCCTGGCCTTCTGCTCCTGCTGGATCTCCGCCTCGATCTGCGCGCGCTCTGCCGGTGGAGCGGTCTGCGCCGCGCTGATCTTGTCCTGGGTCGTTACCGCGCGAATCTCGCCAGCCGCCTCCTCCCGGGTAGGCGCGCGCATTGCCCCGTGCGCCTCTTCCCGGGTAGGGGCGCGCATGCTCGCAGGGGGTTTTCCGGTGTAGGGATCGAGAACGCCGCGCCGCATGAGTTCCTGCTTCGCAAGATCCTTCAGCATGGCCTTCTGCTCTGGCGTCCGCTCGGGCATTTACTCCGCCTCGTCCATCAACCTGATGAGATCTTCCGTTGACGCACCTTCCAGTCCGGTCGGCTGATCCCATCCGGCTCCGGGAAGGTTCCCCCTGAGAAGCATGTTCAGGAGGTTCTCTGACCCGTAATACTTCTTGTATGTATCGAGCGTCGCCTTCGCGGACTCGGGCGTGTACCCCCACGGGTTGTTCGGATACTGGCCCGCGAGAATGGCCGACATCTCCAGGCCGGTCGGCCCGGGCATTTTCCTCGACGAGGATGTCGGCGGCTTGACGTTCGTCCAGCCTTCCTTGAGGTATTCCGGCACCTGCGACCGCTTGATCTTGACCGAGGCCCCGTCGTCCCTATACAGGATAACGTCCTCGTCCATGGACGCCTTGTGCGCCGCCTCCGCCCTGGCATCCGCCCTCTCGCCGCGCGCGTCGGACCTGCGCTGTATCCCCCGATACTCCTCCTTCCACCTCTTCTCCTCCTCGGACTCTCCTCTCCGCTGGTGCGCCATTGCGCCCGTGGAGAGAGCGTTGAGAAGGCCGAGGCCCTGCGGGACGGAAGGGTTCTGAGAGGACTGGAGCGCGGCGTTCGCAAAAGCCAGGAGAGCCGACTGCCCCTGCGGGCTCTGCGCGAACCCCTGCGCGGCAGAAAGCCACGGATGAGCCTTTTCCTTCAGCGTCGGCATAATTCCACCTCCTTAAAGGATTCCCGACCCGAGCAGGGCGCCGCCGCCGATAGCCAGCGGCCATGCCCACGGACTCGCCATCATCGCCGCCGGGAGCATGCCGCCGATCCCGGCCCCGAGCGCGGCGCCCCCGAGCATGCCGGTCGGACTGAAGCCCCCGGCCCCCGCCTGCGTCGTGCTGGTCGTGCCGCCAGGAGTTCCCATGCCCATGACGTTCGTCGTGTACGAGCCGAGCCTGCTCCACGGAGCCTGCTGGTACTCGTTCCAGTACTGCTGCATGGCGTCGAGTTCCCGCTGCATCATGTCCTGCTCGATCCCGCCAAGACCGAGGAGCTGCTGCGCGTCCCAGTTCGAGAGCGAGGGAGCGAGCCCCGCAGCGGCCATCTGCCGCTGCCGCTCGTTCTCGTATCCGCCCTGGTAGAGGTTCGCCCCCTGGAGCAGCCGGTTGTAATAGTCCTGTTGCGCTTCCTGCTGAAGGCCAGCGGCCTGCATCTGCCTGCTGCGCTCGGACTCGTACGCCGGAGCGTAGATGTTCGCCGAGAGCTGCGCGAGGTTCTTCTGCGCCTCTCCAGCCGCAAGCCCCTCGGCGATGCCCTGCCTGCTTGAGTCGTACATGCCGGACTGAACGCCCGCCGTCTTGATCGAGGGAAGGATGTTGCGGTTGAACTGGTCCGTCACGTTCTGAGCCGATGTCGCAAAAACCTGATCGAGATATGGGTTGCCCCCGACGTAATCCCCCCGTATCGTGCTGTCGAGCAAGCCCTGGCCGCTTCCGCCAGGAGTTGCCGTCCCGCCCGACAGATACGGGTTGTCCAGCGAGTACCCTCCCTGGAGCGTCTTGTTGAGCATGCCGCCCGCAGCCTGAGCCGGGGTGTTGCCGCTGAGAATGTTCTGATAGGCGGTCTCCATGCCCTGCCGCTGGATGTCGCTCAGTCCCGCGACGCGAGGGCCGGAATACGGGGTGTATCCCATCCCCGAACCGTAAATCCCTCCGGTCTGCGCGTAGATGTCCTTGAGATAGGGCTGCTGCCCCTCCCAGGGATCGGCCTTCTGTACCGTTGTCGTGTCTCTGCCGCCGCTATTCATCTTATCGCCCTCCTAACCCGGCTCGCCCTCCTACCCCGGGAGCCCCGCTGCTGCGCTCGTGGTCGATGCCGCCCCACTCGTTCCTGGAGCCGCCCCAGTCCGACCCGACCCCGCTGTAAAGGCCGACAGAGGTGAGCGCCGGATCGTTGATGCCGCCGTACGACCCCGGATTCCCGATGCCGAGCCCTCCGTACCCGCCGCCCCCGTAAGGATTGCCGCTGAAGCCGCCTGTCGGATTAGCCGCGCCGGGATTGATCGCGGGACCGCCTCCGCCCTGGCCTGCAGACGATGCTCCCGCGCCCAACTTCCCGAGCAGCTTGATGATGTCGCCAATCGTGTACCCCTGCTGCTGCTGTCTCGCGTTCCCGAGCAGGCCCATCTTCTCTATGGCCTTGCCCTGGTCGAACCCTGCGGGAAGCGTTCCCTGGTATGGCTGCGCCGGGGTCGGCATGGGGATCGACCCTGACGAGCGAGGAGTGAGAACCGAAGACGACGGGGCCGTGAACATGGGACTGCGCCCGATCATCGAGGGGTTCGAGATGCGGTTCATGACGTTGTTCATGACCCCGTAGGACTGCGCCGCCATGTCAGCGGCCTGCTGAGGATCGACCCCTACCGGAGCCGCCATGATCGGACCCGTGGGAAGAAGCTGACCGTAGTTTGACATCTTACCTCACCTCCATGATGTACTGCGTGTAACCTTCCCTGAACCCGTGGCGTTTCGCCTCCCTCGCCCATCCCCTTCTCGGGCTGTAGAACGCTATGCTTTTACAATCGCACTCTTGGCTAATTGTTTTCAAGCTCAAAAAAAGATCGTTGTCCAATTTTTCCGCCTCCGGGATCTTGAAACCCTTGTAAATGCAGAGCTGTCTGCCCTGCGCGTTTTCGTCGATCCTCAGAATGACGAACCCGATATACTTCCTGTCCTCCAGCACGAAGTACAGGGCGAACCGTGGATTTGTCATCAGAAGATCCCGGATCTGCGCGTCCGTCTCCTCTGCGGGACCGGCCTTCTTCGCCAGCGTGTCCAAGCCCTCCTGAACCAAAGGCCATACATGCCCGATTCCGCTCGGAAGAATGCGTTTCAACTGGTATTTTGGCATACCCTATCTCCTGGCTGGACAATCGTTCAGTTTTGTGATATAATACTCGTTCATGAAGTTGTTCGTATGCATTGTAGGAGGCATCATCCTCACATCCCCCTGCTTCGCCTGGGAGCCCGATCCGTGGAGCAAGACGGATGTTGCGCTTGAGGTAACATGGCAGGCGTTAAACCTGATGGACTGGCACCAGACATGGCAGATTGCGGACCGTCCCGAAGAATACAGGGAGCGCAATGTCTTATTAGGAGAGCATCCGTC
>ERZ795058.5601-NODE-5601-length-11297-cov-28.259562_pt1 | contig 11297 bp, 10 predicted proteins | sample MGYA00375142_ERZ795058 | MGnify/ENA primary metagenome ERZ795058 (study PRJEB30187, sample SAMN05720210) | activated sludge metagenome | isolation source: anaerobic digester from wastewater treatment plant | place: Japan | collected 2015-04-20 ...
ACGATCGTCGTCGTCAACGACGACGGCGGCTCGATCTTCGCGCTGCTCGAGCAGGGCGCCCCTGACTACGCAGCCGCCTTCGAGCGGGTGTTCGCGACGCCGGTGCACGCCGACCTGCAGGCGCTCGCGGGCGCCAGCCACACGGCATACCGACGGGTCGAGTCTCGCGTCGAGCTGCGCGAGGCGCTCAGCGAAACTGCCACCGGACCCCTGGTCATCGAGGCGCGGGTGGGGCGCGCGGACCGGCGCGAGACCGCTGCCGCGCTCGGGGCACTCGCTGCCGACGTGCCGTTGTCGTGGCCGCCCGACCAAGGGGGTATGCCGTGAGCCGCCCCTTGTGGGTCGTCGGGGCGGACGGGTCGGTCGTGTCCCGGGCGTTGGGCGTCCTTCGACTCTCACTCCTGGCGCTGGCCATCGGGCAAGGCCTCGTGGCCAACGCGTTCGCCACGGCGAGCCTGCTGCCCTATCTCATCTCGCTGGTCGTCACCGGCGGCATCCTCGGCTCGACGTTGTTGCCCCAACTCCTGCCGCAGTTCGTCACGTCCGACCGGGAGGACCCGACCGGCGACGCAGACAAGACCGGCGACGCAGACAAGTCCGACGACGCCCAAGTCGCGCCTGTCGATGATGCCGCCTCGACCGACCCGGCACCAGACGGTGACCGCGACGCGGGTGCGGCGGCGTCGGCTGCCCGCCGCTTCGTGCAACGGCTGGGGACCCGCCAGGAGATCGACCGAGGGCTGGCGATCATCCTCGTCGGGCTGCTGCTGCTGACGATCGTGTGCATCGTGGGGGCGAGCACCCTCGTGCGCGGACTGGGCAGCGGGCTCACCGGCAGCCTCGGCGATCTGACCGCCTCGTTCGCAGCGGTCACCCTGGTCCAGGTCTTCCTCTACGGCGTCTGCGCCGTCTTCGGCCGGGTGCTCGCCGCCCGTCGGCGGCTCGGCGCGTTGGGCTGGGCTCCCGCCATTGGCGAACTCGTCGGCATCGGCGGGCTGCTGGCCTTCATGCGACTCTTCCAGGGGCACGTCTCCTCCGCGGAGTGGACCCCCGAGATGGTGTGGTGGCTCGCGGGTGCGGCCACCGCGGGAATCGCCGTGCAGGCGTTGGTGCTCGCGTTCGCCGTGTGGCGAAGCGGGCCGGGCACGGCCACTCTCGTGCCTGCCTGGAGCGTGTCGCGGCTGTTCAGTGGGCGCTCGGTGACGGCCCTGTTGACCGTGGCGAGTTACGTCGTCGCAGCCCAGGTCATGTGGCGAGCCACGGGCTATGACGAGGTCTCCCGCGGGCCGGGTCAGACCTTCGTGGCGGGCCTGACGATCCTCGTCAACGCCTTGGTGGTCGTCCTGCTGCCGCATGCGCTGCTCACCCGCCCGGCACTCGGGTCGGTGCATCAGCGCGTGGCCGCAGCACTGCAGGCCGACGACCGGGCCGCCGCCGGCCGCCGTTTCGCCTCGGGTCTCGCAGTGCCTGCGGTCGTCACCATCCCCGGATCGATCGCCCTCCTGGTCTTCGCCCTGCCGATCATGGGGCTGCTGTTCACGTCGAAGGACCCGGCGGAGGTTCTCGCTGGATCCACCGTCCTGGCCTGCCTAGGTCCGGCGCTGTTCCCCATGGGCATCGCCCTGCTGGGCCGGCGCGTCTGCGAAGCCGTGGGTGCGCACTGGTCGGCCGGGGCTCTGACGGCCGTGCTCGCACTGACCTCGATCGGCGTCAGCGTCGGGGCCGGGTTCGCTGCGCCAGAGTGGGCGACGCCCCTGGTGGCGCTCGGGCTCGTGCTCGGCAATACCCTCGCCGCGGCATACGGGGTCTGGGTCGTCCGCCGCCGGATCGGGACGGTCGCTCTGGCGGGCGTCGTCCGCACCTGGGTGCGGATCCTCCTGGCCGGCGCGGGTGGCGGCTATGTGGCCTGGGGGTTGGTCATGGTCCTCACCCGGGCGCTGGGCGGGCTGGGCCGCCTCGGGTATGCCTTGACGCTCCTCATCGGAGGCACCGCCTTCATCGTCGTCTACCTGTTGGTGGCCCGCCTGCTGCGGGTCGACGAGGTGTCCGTCGTCGCTGCGCCCCTGGTCAACCGGCTCGATCATCGGCCCCCCGGCCGGCATCGCCCCGGCGACTGATCCGCCGGGGACCGCCCCTCGCAGCTGAGGGCGCGACGGAGTGCGATCGACGGGGTGATCACCCCACCAAACGCACACCGTCCCGCCCTCGACTCGCCGGTGTGAGATGCCAGCCCGTCGCCACCCAGCCGACTCAGGCCAGCAGGTGCGCGTATGCCGCCGCCACCCGTTCGGTCCACCACGCGACCCGCTCCGGCTCGGCCGACCACCGCGCCACCAGGGCTTCGTCAACCTGCGGCGGCTCGGCCGACACCGACAAGACTCCCCCGTGCTGCACCGCCGGATCAGCCACGACGTCACCCTCGAGCAACGCCAGTGTGCCGAGCCCGCAGGCCCACGGCAGCTCAGGCAGCGCCGCAGCCAGCGCCACCCCGGCCGCCATGCCCACCGACGTGTCGAGCGCCGACGACACCACCGCGGGCAGCCCACAATCACCCACGATCTCCAGCGCCCGACGCACCCCGCCCAACGGCGCGACCTTGACGACGATGAGGTCCGCCGCCCCCTCACGAGCCACCCGCATCGGGTCGGCCGCCTTGCGAATCGACTCGTCAGCGGCGATGGGAACATCGATTCCGTTGCGCGCCAACGAAGTCCGCAACACCACGAGATCAGAGACCTCTGCGCACGGCTGCTCGGCATACTCCAGCCGGTATGCCGCGAGCGCACCGAGCGCCCGCCGCGCGGACGCCACGTCCCACCCGCCATTCGCGTCGACCCGGATCCGGCCGTCGGGCCCGAGGATCTCGCGCACCGCCGCCACTCGGTCGAGATCGTCGGCCAGCCCCTGGCCAGCCTCGGCCACCTTGACCTTGGCCGTCGTGCAGCCGGGGAATCGCGCCAACACCCCCGCCACCGCGTCGGCCGCCACCGCCGGGACCGTCGCGTTGACCGGCACCGCCGAGCGGACGGGCGCCGGCCACCCGGCATACGCCGCCTCGATCGCGCAGGCCAGCCAACGGGAGGATTCGCGCGGGCCGTATTCCAGGAACGGGCCGAACTCACCCCACCCGCGGGGTCCGCGAAGCAGCGCCACCTCACGCTCAATGACGCCGCGGAAGCGCACTCGCAGGGGGATCCGGACGACGACGAGACCATCAAGCAGCTCGCCCAGCGGCGGCAACCCGACGGAACTGGCGAGCGGCGGCATACCTGCGAGTGTGCCAGCCCGCGCCTCCCCCACTGAGGCCGGGCCGCCGCGATGGACTCGACGGGCGGGGGGTGCAAGCGAGGCCATATCCTTCGGGGGTGAGCACCGGCGCCCTCCCCTTCGTCTCGGCGACCTTCGCCGCCGACGCGTGGGCCCCGGTTGCGGGTTTCGAGCTCACCGACATCACCTACCACCGGTGCGTGCTCCCCGGCCCGGCTCGCGGCACCGTCCGCATCGCCTTCGACCGGCCCGACGTGCTCAACGCCTTCCGGCCGCACACGGTCGACGAGCTCTACCGGGTGCTCGACCATGCGCGGATGACCCCCGACGTCGGCTGCGTCCTGCTCACCGGCAACGGCCCGAGCCCCCGCGAGGGCTCCTCGCCGACCACCGAGGGCTGGGCGTTCTGCACCGGCGGTGACCAACGCATCCGGGGCCGCTCGGGCTACCAATACGCCGCCGACCCCGATGGCGACGCCACCGCGCAGGGCATCGACGCCCGACGCGTCGCCGCCGAGGGCGGGCGCCTGCACATCCTCGAGGTCCAGCGGCTCATCCGCACCATGCCCAAGGTCGTCATCGCGGTCGTCAACGGCTGGGCGGCCGGCGGTGGGCACAGCCTGCACGTCGTCTGCGATCTGACGATCGCCAGCCGTGAGCACGCCCGGTTCAAGCAGACCGACGCCGATGTGGGCTCGTTCGACGGCGGCTACGGCTCGGCCTACCTCGCCAAGATGGTCGGCCAGAAGTTCGCCCGCGAGATCTTCTTCCTCGGCCGGGCCTATACCGCCGAGGACATGCACCGGATGGGGGCGGTCAACCTCGTGGCCGACCATGCCGAGATCGAGGCCGTCGCACTGCAGGTTGCCGCCGAGATCAACGGTAAGTCCCCGACGGCCCAGCGGATGCTCAAGTTCGCGTTCAACCTGCTCGACGACGGGCTCATGGGCCAGCAGGTGTTCGCCGGCGAGGCCACTCGGCTCGCCTACATGACCGACGAGGCCGTCGAAGGCCGCGACTCCTTCCTGCAAAAGCGCGACCCCGACTGGTCCGCCTTCCCGTGGTACTTCTGACCCGGCATACCTCATGCGATTGCAGCCGATCCCCCTGCCTTTCGGACCCGCGCTCCTGGCTGCGGTAGGCCCCCTCGCGGCCGTCCTCGACGGGTCGGGGCCACCGCTGCTCCCGTATGCCGCGGGCTCACCTCCCCCGGTGCTGCCGCCGGTGACGGACGCGGACCTTCCCGACGACCTCGCGCTCGTCGTGTCGACGTCGGGGTCGACGGGGATCCCCAAGCGGACCATGCTCACCGCCAACAACCTGCTCGCATCGGCCAGCGCGGCGCACGACGTCCTGTCCGGGCCTGGCTCATGGCTGCTGGCCCTGCCCGCCCACCACATCGCCGGCCTGCAAGTCATCGTCCGGGCCGCGTTGGGGTCCGCGGGTGAACCGGCCGTGATGGATCTGACCGACGGTTTCACGGTCGAGGGTTTCGTCGCCGCTGCGCTCGCGATGCCCCCCACCTCCGACCCGACCTATGTGTCGCTCGTCCCGACCCAGGTGGCTCGGTTGCTGGCCGACGAAGCCGGCATCGAGACCCTGGCCGCCTTCGATGCCGTCCTCTGCGGGGCTGCGGCGATCCCGGCTGCGGTGCGCACCCGCGCCCACGACCTCGGCATCCACCTGGTGACGACGTTCGGGATGACCGAGACCTCGGGCGGTTGCGTCTATGACGGGAAGCCGCTGCCGGTCAGCGAGGTCCATATCGACAACGACCGCCACGTCGTCCTCGGCGGCGCGACGGTCGCGGCCGGCTATCTCGGTGACCCCGGCATGACCGCCGACCACTTCACCGACGACGCCGATGGGGTGCGGTGGTTCCGCGCCGAGGACCTGGGCTATCTCGACGACAACGGCCGACTTCATGTGACCGGTCGAGCCGACGAGATCATCAACACGGGTGGCGTCAAGGTCGCCCCGGGCCCGGTCGAGGACGCCCTCGTGCGCTACCTGCCGGGCGTGCGCGATGCCGTCGTTGTCGGTGTCCCCGATCCGACGTGGGGCCAGGTCGTCGCCGCCGCGGTCACCCTGCTGCCCTCGGCCGGAAGTGCACGCTCGGCTGGCGTCCCCACGGTGGAGGACGCCCGGGCGGCCTTGCGTGGCATCCTCCCCGACGCCGCCCTGCCCCGACTGTTGCAGGTTGTCGACGCTTTCCCGGCCAAGGGTCCAGGCAAACCCGACCGCGCCGCGATCAGCGCCTCCTTCGCGCCGTCGTGAGCCGCCCGTAGGGTGGAGGCGCACACTGCGCCACCCGCCGCATCGACGCCGCGGGCCTAGCAAGCTCAGCGCCCACTCGCCTCACGCTCCGAAGGACCTCTCACCGTCATGGCCACGCTCGCCCAATGGGTCGCCGGTGCCCGCCCGCGCACACTCCCCGCCGCCGTCTCCCCCGTCCTCGTGGGCACCGGCGCGGCGTATGCCGTTGGGCGGGGTGACGCCGGCCTCGCCGTGCTCGCGCTGGCCGTGGCGTTGTCCCTACAGGTAGCGGTCAACTACGCCAACGACTATTCCGACGGAGTCCGCGGCACCGACGCCGAGCGGGTCGGGCCGGTGCGCCTGGTCGGGCAGGGACTGGCTGTTCCCGGCGAAGTGAAGCTCGCGGCATACCTCGGGTTCTTCCTGGCCGCGCTCTTCGGGCTGGCCCTCGTCGCCCTCTCGCAGGTCTGGATCTTCATCCCCATCGGCATCGCCTGCATCATCGCGGCCTGGCGCTACACCGGCGGCGATCACCCCTACGGCTATCGCGGGCTCGGCGAGGTCATGGTGTTCGTCTTCTTCGGGTTGGTCGCAACCCTCGGGACGCAGGTCACCCAGGCGGGCGGCCTCACGTGGGCCGGGTTGCTCGGCGCGATCGGCATCGGGTGCCTGGCGTCGGCCATCCTCGTCGCCAACAACCTGCGGGACATCCCCTCCGACACGGTGGCCGGCAAACACACGCTCGCGGTGCGGCTGGGTGATGCCCGGACGCGTCGGCTGTGGACGGGGCTCGTGGGCGTCGCGTTTGCGGTCGCCGTCGGGTGCGCGGTCTGGCGGGTGGGGTCGCTCGTCGCGCTGCTGGCCGTCGGGCTCGCGGTCGGCCCGTGGCGGACGCTGCGCTCGGGTGCGGTTGGGCGGGCGCTCGTGCCCGTCCTGGTCGCGACCGGACGCCTGCAATTGGGGTATGCCGTCCTGCTGGCTCTCGGCCTGGCCCTCACCCCTCGCTGACCCCGCTGACCCCTGCCGGGTCGAGGTATTCCGCCGTTACCAGACGATGCCGGAATACCTCGACCCGGCAGAGGGGGCGGGAGGCGATCAGGGTTGGGAGTCGGCTTCGGCGTCCTCGGCATCGGCGTCGTCGTCGGCAGCCGAGCGGCGCCGCGGCGCGCTCGCGGGGTTGGCCGAGTCGGTGTCCGCGCCCTTGGCACTCAACCGCCGATTGACCCGCTCGTTGATGCCCGTCGAGATGTCCTCACGCATCTGGCGCAGCGCGAAGAAGGACACGGCCATCGAGGACACTGCGGCGATGACCAGCCCCCAGAACATCTGATCCGGATAGCTGCGGATGAGCGATCCAAAATCGCTGTCCAACCCGCGCAACCACACCGCCCAGACGATCCCGAAGCAGACGGCAAACAATCCGAGGCGCACCACGGTGTACTTCAGCACGACGACCCTCTCGACACGGCGCGATCAGGCTCACAGACCCGAATAGGAGTGCTGGCCGACGAAATAGACGTTGACGACCGCGAAGTTGAGCACCACGGTGACGAAGCCGGCGATGGCAATCCACATCGCCTTGCGCGGCTCCCAACCGGCGGTCGCGCGGGCGTGCATGTAGGCGGCATACACCACCCACACGACGAACGTCCAGACCTCCTTGGGGTCCCACGTCCAGTAGGAGCCCCACGCCTTCTGCGCCCAGATCGCGCCGGCCACGAGCGTGAAGGTCCACAGGATGAAGCCCACCATGTTGAGCCCGTATGCCGTGCGCTCCAGTGACGCGGCCGACGGCAGCGTCTCCCAGAAGGTGCGCCGGTCCGGGGTCGTCGCTTCCCGGCGGGACTTGACCAGATAGACGACACCCACCGAAAACCCGAGGACGAACACCCCGACCGCGAGGATGGCGACGGTGACGTGGATGATCAGCCAGACGCTCTTGAGGGCCGGCATCAGCTCGGCCGCCTCGGTGTAGAAGGCCAGCAGCGCCGTGCCGAGGGTCAACAGCACCGGCCCGACGACGAAGAGGCCGAGCCACTCCCACCGGTTGCGTCGGGCCAGCAGACAGTAGGCGACGGCGGCCGCGGTCGCCCCGGCAGTCGCGAACTCAAACATGTTGCCCCACGGCGGCCGCATGACGGCCAGCCCGCGCAGGACAACCGACCCCACCAGCACGAGGGTGGCCAGGCAGGTCATGCCGTAGGCGCTGCCGGCCAACTTCCGGGCCCGCAGCGACGGCCCGGCCACGGCGGCATCGTCCGCATCGTCCGCGTCGACCGCCGCTGCCGCGCCATCAGCACTACCGACAACACCACCCGAACCGCTGGAACCGCTGGACGCGCCCGTCGCGTCGGCACCGACGGCCACGAGCTCCTTGGCCCGCTCGCCGGCCTGCCCCGCCCGGGACACCGGCCCCAACGCCGCGAGGTATGCCGTGTAGAGCAGCATCGCGATGGTGAACACGGCCATCGCCGAGTAGAGCGCGAGGTTGGCGGCGCTGGCCAACTCCGGCGACGGTGCCGCACCGACGATCGCGACGGCGGGCAGGGCCGTGGAGAACGGCATACTCACGTCCTTTCGGGACGGGCCGCGGGGGCGGCACCGGAGGAACGACCGGCCATCTCGTCGGCCAGCCCTTGCAGGGCTGCGGCGAGACCCGGATCGGCGGTCTTGGACAGAGCGCCGATGGTGACGAGGGTAGTCCTTGGGTCGGCGGGGTCCGCCGCCGCGCGCACGAACACCCGCCGCCGCCGCACGAGCAGCGACGTGACCAGGCCGGCGATCGTCAGCAGCGCGGCGACGAGGGTCAGCCCCTTGCCGGGGTCCGAGCGCACCGACAGGCCTGCGAACCGGCTCACCGAGTCGAAGCTGATCGACCCGCGATCACCGGGGAGCGTGTAGGTCTGGCCGGGAGCCAGCCGGATGAGCAGCGGCTGCCCATCGGCCTTGGGCACCGCGGTCAGCTCGCTGGTGTTGAGCGTGTAGACCGACTGCGAGCGCCCGCCCGGGAAGAGGTTGCCCTCCCACACCGACAGGGCGAGCTCGGGGTTCTTGAGCGCGGGGAACTCCGACACCGGCCCGTTGGCGAAGGTCGGGTCGACGGTCGGCATGAAGAATCCCGAGAAGCCGAGCATCTTCGGGGAGGCCGCCGACACCTTGATCGCCCCGACCGAGGTGTAGAAGTTGTCCTGCGCCAGGAACGGCGTCGCCTGGCGGTAGAGGACCGTGCCCGCCGCGTCGCGCACCGTGACGACGGGGGCATACCCGTTGCCGAGGAGGAACACATCGGCGCCCCCGAGCGAGACGGGTTCGTTGACGGTGAGCACCTGCTCGCTCGTCGCCGTTCCGGGGCCCTCCGAGGTCGTCGTGTATGCCGTGAAGCCGCGCGGCGCGCCGAACTGGGAGCCGCGGACCTCCTCCTCGAAGCGCACGTCGAACCGGTCGATCCGCACCGAGAACGGCGGCACGGTGAGGGGGTTGACCAGGGCCCCACCGGAGAAGGTGTGGTAGCTGCGGAACGTCGAGGTGAAGGTCTGGCCCTCAGGGACGATGACGTCGCCGCGCCAGCCCCACAGGTGTCCAACCGCGACCCCGACGATGACCAAACAGAGGGCCAGGTGGAAGACGAGGTTGCCGGTCTCGCGCAGATATCCGGTCTCGGCGCTGACCGACGACTCGTCGTGCGAGTGGACGCGGTAGCGGCGGCGCCGCAACGCGGTCGAGGCCGCCGCGAGCGCCTCGGCGGGCGGGACGGCATACGTGAAGGTCGTGTGGGCCGCCAGGCGATCCAGGCGAGCGGGGGCGCGGGGTGGCCGCGAGCGGATCGCGTGCCAGTGCAGCCGGCTCCGGGGGATGATGCAGCCGATGAGCGACACGAGTAACAGCAGGTAGATGGCCGAGAACCACGGCGAGGTGTAGACGTTGAAGAACCCCAGCCGGTCGAGCCAGGGGCCGGTGGTCGGGTTGTCGACGAGGTAGTCCCCGACCCGCCCCGGGTCGATGGTGCGCTGCGGGAAGATCGAGCCGGGCACGGCGGCGACGGACAGCAGCAACAACAGGAAGAGCGCCGTGCGCATCGAGGTGAGGTTGCGCCACGTCCACCGCGCCCAACCCAGCGGACCGAGGGTCGGCTGCCGGACCGCCTCGGTGGTCGCGCTGCCTGCGGTTGAGTCGTCAGCGCTCACAGCACGGTCTCGAATCCGATGATCAGGTGGGACTGCACCCACGACATGATGCCTTCCCAGGCGCCACTGACCATCAACAGGCCCAGCGCGAGCAGCAGCCCGCCGCCGGCCAGTTGCACGCCGCGCTGGTGGCGGCGCAGCCAGTCGTTGGCCCGTGCTGCGCGTGACCACCCCGCGGCAGCCAGGACGAAGGGCACCCCCAAACCCACGCTGTATGCCGCCGCCAGCAGGGCTCCGCGCGCGACTGGGGCGTCACCGGCCAGGGGCGCCGCGAGGGAGTAGATCGCCCCGAGGGTGGGGCCGGTGCACGGGCTCCAGCCGACGGCGAACGCGGCGCCGAGCAACGGTGCCCCCGCCAGTCCGGCCGCCGGGCGCCAGTGCGTGCGCATCTCGCGTTGGCTGCCCATGCCGGCACCGACGCCGAGGAAGACCAACGCCAGGACGATGACGATGGCCCCGCCGATGCGAGTCAGCAGGCTCTGGTGCGCCGCGAGGGCCGCCCCGGCGGCCGACACGGCCAGGGCTCCGATGATGAAGACGACGCTGAACCCCGCGACGAACAAGGCAGCCCCGAGGATCATCCGCGAGCGCCGCCGGTCGGCCAGGGCCACGTCGGACAGGCCGGTGACATAGCCGAGGAACCCCGGCACCAGCGGCAGCACGCACGGCGAGGCGAAGGACACCAGCCCGGCCGCCACCGCGACGAGCACCGCCAGCGGAAGCGCGCCGGAGATGATCGTCGAGGTGTCCGTGAGCACGAGCGAGGTCACGCCTCGGCAAGCACGGCGTCGACGAGCGCCCGGACGGTGACCTCGCTGGTCGGGCCGAGCACCCGGGCGGCCACCCGCCCCTGACGGTCGAGCACGAGGGTCGTCGGCGTGGCAGGCGCCTTGCCCTGCAACGCGAGGACGGGGGCACCCTGGTTGGCCTGGTCGTTGATCGACGGGAAGGTCACGCCCTTGGCCCGCAGGAAGGCCAGCCCCGTCTCTGGGGCCTCCATCGTGTCGATTCCCACGAAGACGACCGGCTTACCGGCCTTCTCGTATGCCGCCCACGCACCTTGCAGGGCCGGCGTCTCGGCCACGCACGGTGGGCACCAGGACCCCCAGACGTTGATGACGACGACCTTGCCAGCGCCCTGCACGTCCATCGACCAGGTGCCTCCGTCGACAGTCGTCCCGGAGAGCGCGAGAGCCTGCCCGCGCGAGGCCGGGGGCAGTTGCTCGATCGAGCCGTCGCCCGCGGCATACCCCGCGCGGCTGCCCGAACCAGCCTGGGCGGCGAGGGAGTTGGGGTCGCTCTGGCAGGCCGCCAGCGAGAGGGCGGCCCCCAACGCAAGCCCCGCAGCGACCCACCGCACCGGCGTGGAGGTCACGCGCCAGCCTTCTTCGCAGCATCGCGCACCAGGGTGGCGGCGGGCTCGCTGTAGACGACCGAGACGAGCTCGTTGCCGAGGTAGTGCAGCGACGTCAGCGAGGCGAGGGCGCACTGGCGCTTGCGCGGGTCGTGCCATAGCCGGCGCCCTTCCAGGCGGGAGCGAGCCGTCCACACGGGAAGCTGGTGGCTGACGAGCAGCGCTTCGTGCCCACG
>ERZ795058.5618-NODE-5618-length-11277-cov-6.093834_pt1 | contig 11277 bp, 16 predicted proteins | sample MGYA00375142_ERZ795058 | MGnify/ENA primary metagenome ERZ795058 (study PRJEB30187, sample SAMN05720210) | activated sludge metagenome | isolation source: anaerobic digester from wastewater treatment plant | place: Japan | collected 2015-04-20 ...
GAACTTTGGTGCTGAAAATCCCCCACTGCGGCAATACCCGAACCGTTGTGTGCAATGGTAAAAAAGACACTGAAACAACAAATAACCCGACAAAAAAGAGTAACTTTGCACCTTACATAAGTAAATATATAAGATGACACTTTGGAACAACGACACTGAAATACAATTTTTTACAGAAGCATTAAAAAATTTTGCTTCCCCTGAACAGTTATTCTATAATTTACAAAGTGGATATTTTGCCTATGTTCCTAAAGGCTTGGACGCAGAAGGGCAAACTTTACAAAGCAGAAATTCACTTATTGGACAGTTCACTGAAAAGTGGAGCAAAACACTTTTTGAACCAATCGCTAAAGAATTAGGATTATACGCTGTAAACAGTGTAGTTTGTGACGAACTTGGTTTATCAAGACAATCAAGTGCTGACCTTGCATTTTGCACAACAAACAATACAGTGCAAAAACCCGAAAACATAAAACTTCTATTTGAGATTAAAATGAGTGTAGTTTCCAACTATAAATACACTCACCCAAACAACGTAGAATATATTGGAGACTATAAACAACACAAAGGAAATCCTGCATTGTTACGTTCTGACTCAATGCTTAAAGCAATTGGCAAATCAATCAATATTCGTGTTTCAGGTATTGCTTCAACAAAAATCCCTGTGGTTGTTTTAGGAAACAGCCCAATAACTGACAGTTATGTTAAAAAGGTAGATTTTCTGAAAACTTCAGGGGTTATTCAAGGTTTTTGGTCATTAAACCCTAAACCTACAAACTCTGACTATGTGAAGAATACACCCAAATTAGGTTTCCAAACAATTTTAGACAAAGACCAGCTCTTTAACAATTGCAAAGAACTTGTAACCAATGATATGAATTACTTTTCTTCAATGATTTCAAAATTAAAACTTGGGGAGATTATAAGAATTGCAAGTCAAGAAGCAACCGATATTGCAAAAGCAGAGAAATTTTTAACCTTAATCCGAAGCTAAAATGAAAAGACCAAAAGGAACAGAAACAAGTGCTTTCGGAACAAACGGAAGAATTAACCACGACAGCTCAAAGTTTTATAATTCTAAGCTTTACAGTGAACTTGGCGATAAAAAAATTCTTGACAAGAGTGAAAATGACTTTCCAGACAATTTAGAAAATAAATTTATTCTTGGTTCGGCTGAGAATATGAAAGAGTTGCCTGACAACTCAGTTCATTTAATGATTACTTCACCGCCTTACAATGTTTCAAAAGAATATGATGAAGATTTATCGCTAAAAGAATATTTGCAACTTTTAGAAAACTCTTTTAGAGAAACTTATAGAGTTTTAGTTAATGGTGGACGGGCTTGCATAAATGTAGCCAATCTTGGAAGGAAACCATACATACCACTTTCTGACTATATTTCTAAAATGATGATAGACATTGGCTTTAATATGCGTGGAGAAATCATTTGGAACAAGGCAGCAAGTGCAAGCCCTTCAACAGCTTGGGGTAGTTGGCAAAGTGCAGCTAATCCAATTTTAAGGGATATACACGAATATATTTTAGTTTTTTCAAAAGGTGACTACAAAAGAGAGAAAGGGAAAAAAGAAAATTCCATAACAAAAGAACAGTTTATGGAGTGGACAAAATCTATATGGACAATGAACGCAGAAAGTGCAAGAAGAATTGGACACCCAGCACCTTTCCCAGAAGAACTTCCGTATAGACTAATTCAACTTTATTCGTTTAAAGGAGATATTATTCTTGACCCTTTTATGGGTAGTGGAACAACAGCAGTTTCTGCAATTAAATCAGACAGAAAATTTGTGGGGTACGATATTTCACAAGAATATATTGACTTAGCAGAAAAAAGACTTAAACCATTTTTAGAACAGACAACTCTAAAATTTGCGACAGTTGAAAATGACGAAGAATAGAACCACTGCACACAACAGGCGTTTGGCTCAATGGCGGGTGACGTGGTTAATTGAACATTCTACCTCGCATCAACTTTTGTGGTGTATTGACAGTTTTGTGCTCCGAAATCCGCCACTGCGCCAAGCGCCAAAACGTTAGCGCACATTTAGCACACTATCAATCCATTGTTCGAGCGGTTCACCACTTCCTACTTCTTTGTGGGAAATCCAAAATCTACCATCTTTATCAGCAACTATCTCATAATCGTTACCTTCTACACACTCACCAAGCGAAGAAGATAAAAGTGCGCTAACATCAGATAAAACACATTTAGCATGTTCATCTAATAATGCCCTTACATTATTTACCGACAAGTGCTGTATTCTGTCAAATTCATCATCCCATTTTTCAGGCTTCTTGCCAAATAGGTGCTTTTCAATTAACTGTTCTTTATTCATAATTAAACGTGTTTTATCTGTTGTCCGTTAGATTGCGGACGGCGGTGTTTTAGTAATGCGGTAGCTTACCCAACGGCTCCTTCCGTCTGTTTGCCAATCGTTTGTAATTTCGTAGCCCTGCTTACGTAGGACGTGGATAATTGCCGAGAGGCGGGTAATCGGTCGCCTTGTACCGTCGGCGTCCCTGTTCTCGAAGGCGTCGAGTGATGTTATTCCGTACCCGGCGAGCATGGTGTTCAACACCTTCATACGCTGCGTGTCGAATGCCTTCTGTTCTGCCGTCTTTGAGGGAGCGGCTTCGTAGTTCTTCTCGTCCCCGAACTGGTTCGCCGGGGCGTTTTTCATTGCGAGATTAATTGCGATTGTTGTGCGTGGTGTGTTTGTTTTCATAATTGTTTGTGTTTATGTGTGTTAGTTGTTTATGTAGATTATCGTAATTGTCGAAATGGCGATAACGAGTATAAGCGTAACGATTATTGCTGTGTTTATCCCCTGTATGCGCCTCGCTATCCGGGTGTCGTATCTGTCTGCCTGTTCCTGCACGAAGTAGGCGGCAATGAGCAGAACGAAAGCGGATGCGAGTATTTTTACGACGTCTGTTATTTCCATTGTTATGTAGTTTGAAGTAGTTCGTATAGCTTTTGCAGCTTGCGCTGCTCTGTTGCCTGTACTCTTTCCTCGCCGACAATGAGGGCGAGTTGTTCTGTCATTATGCGAACGTCTGCGATTTCTTCGACAAGACTGTCGAGGGCGTCGGGTTTATGCCGCATGAAGTGATTGATAGCGGTAATGAGTTCGGCAAGTTCCTCGATAGCCTGCATAAGTTGTGCGGTATTCCCGAAGCGGCTGACGGTAGCCTGCAAGAGTTCCCTGCGTTCGGCGTTGATATCGAGCGTGTGTTCGATTATCTTTCGTTCCCTGTCTATCAGATAGTCGTACCATTCCTGTACCCGGGAATCGTCGGCTACGCCGATTTTCTTCGGACGGTTGGCGATGTTTGCTGCCCCGATGTAATTATCCCGGAATTGACTTTCGTAGAGCGATAGTTCGTAGGTCGGCGTTGTTGATTTCTCGAGGACGAGAAGGCGTTCTCGGAAGTAGAAAGCGAGTTTCGTTTCTGTTAGTATATGCTCCCCGGTATCGTCGTAAACGAAGATGAACAAGGGTTTCGCTCCGTAGCGGTCAATGAACTGTTTTGCGTTGTCCTTATATCCGGTATAGAATATCCCCTGCTCGATGTTCTGCTTGATTACTTCAGGGACGTATTCGGTGTTCATCCTGCGCTCGAAGGCTCGGAGTTCCTCGAAGCCGATTATATCTTTACGTTTTAACATTTGCGACGGTCTTTTCCGGTTAGTTCGAGATAGTTGCACATTTCAAATAGGCGATTCTGCGCACGTTCGCCGTAGCGGTCAAGTATGTAATTGCTTGCAAGCGGATAGTTTGACGTTATATGCGTAAGGTAATCGACACGGTCGCCCCGGTTTTCGATTATCTGTTGCAATACCCGAATGCGGTTCCCCATGTGGAGCGATTCCTGCGGCTCTGCGCCGAGGTCGTGTATGCAGATATGTCGTAGGTTTTTGAACTTGGCAACCTCGCCTGTCGAGGTGTATTCGTCGCAGATGCTGTCTGCTCTGTATATGCCCCACTTTATCGGGCGGACGACGCCTGCTACCTTTATGCGTACGTTATCGATTGCGAGATATATTCGTATTATATCCAATGCCCACGTTTTTCCTGTTCCTGTATTCCCGGCGATGTAAATTCCTTTTGTTAAATCGCCCGGGATTCGTTTCCGTGTTATCGGATGTAACGCCTCGAAGGAAGGGTCGGCGTGTACCCATTTCACAAGTTGCTCGAAGACGAAACTGTTTTCGCTGTCGATTACGAACGTGGGCTTTCGTTCCCTGCCGAGTGCCTCGATAACGTCGAGGGCGATTTCAATGTCGTATGGTACGACCGGGATTCGTCGTACTGGTTGAAAGAAATCATCTACCGGGACGTTTTTCAGTAGTTCGCCGATGCTGTGTGTGCGCTTCATCTTTGCCATACTTCGCTGTCTTTATATGAATTATTTGTTTTAATTTTATTGGTTGTCGTTATCGTTGCTGTCGGGACGATTATTTCGTCGTTCCACGACTTTTGATTTAGATAGGTTTCGGGATTTTTGCGATACTTCTTATCGGGCTGCGATATGATGTAGCCGGGGAGCGTTGCGAATATCTTCTGACGTTCCGCCTCGGTTAATCTTGCCCATTTCTTTTCGCAAGTTTCCCGACCGACCTTCTTGTCGTACATATTCCAAAAATTTGTGAAGGTGTTTTTCAGATAGTCCTCTTTTTCTTTTTCTTTTTCTTTTTCTTTATATATTTCTTTTTCTTTATAGTCTATATTATTACTATTACTATTACTATTACTATTACTATTACTATTGGGGCTTTGTAGCCCCTTCGAAGCCCCTTGAAAGCCCCTTTGAAGCCCCTTTACATATTGTCCCAAGTCGATTGATATACAGTCTTCTATGAGGTTGAAGTCGAATCTGTCCTTATAGTTTTCAAAACGATTTATGATGCCGGCGTGCGCCCGGTTGTGAGGGTTGAGCGGCAGATTTCGCTGATGTTTTAGGAAGTTTCGCAGGTAAATTACCTCGCCGTCGATGCTTGGTATGTAGCCCCTTCGAAGCCCCTCGAAAGCCCCTTCGAAGCCCCTGTCCGTCAGCCCTGTTTCGATGATTACCCGGCGAGGGCAAACCTCGTAGAATCCTGCGATGTCGCAATTCTCGCAAAGGTATATCCACAACAGTTTCTCGCTCGGGGTAAGGTTGAAGAACCAAGCGTCCTGCCATTTGTTCGTATTTGTTAATCTATTTGCCATTTTATGTGAAATTATATTATATGATTTTATTGTAAACACTCCAAGGAGTTAAACAACCCCTATTTTTCCCTTTTTTTCTTTCGAATTTCGACGTTTCGCACCCTCTCCGGTATATTTCCTTAACCGGAGTAAATAAGTGCGGCAAATGAGCGATTTTCGAACATTGTTTCCGTGGCGAATCCCTTTCGCCTGCCGGGGTATGTACTCCAACAGGCGAAGGATTTCGTTATATACTTGGTTACTAATTAAATACATTGCTATTTGATTAAGAAACGACGAGAGCCGGGTTTCGTTGTCATATAGTTGTTGTACAATTCCGGATGTTCTGCCTTGAAGCGAGCGGAATCGAATACGGTGCTCGGGCGGCTTGCTTTCCACGTTGCGAGGGTTTCGCCGTTGTACGTTATAGCCTCTGCGTCTGCGAATGTCAGTTTTATGAGTTCTTCGAGTTCGCTTTTTAGCCGTTCTTCCTCTTTTATCCGGGCTTTACATTCACGCAGTTGCTTGTATGCCGATAGGGTTGCCTCGTTTACTTCCTTCGTCAATCCCTCGGTGTGCGTGGTGTATTTGGTGAGGATGTCTGCGGCGTTGATTGCGGTAGGCTCGGCGTCCCCTTTGACGTGGTCTGTCCAAAAACGCTCTGCTTCCTCGACAAGCCAACCGTAGAAGTCCGGGGCGAATGCGATGTCCCGATAGTCGAAGGCACGTCCGGAAGATAACCAGGCGAGGCTTCCCTCTGGTAGTTCCATGACGCCGAGTTGCCATTGCACTTGACAAAACCAATGCCGGGGCAGGTCGTCCGGGTCGATAGTCGCCTGTGTGGTCTTGCATTCGAGAACGCCCTTGTTCTCGTTGTTGCGAGGTAGTCCGGGAATCCAGTATGTACGGTCGGGCGAGGCGATTAAGAATTCCTTTGCGTCGTTTACTGCGACGATGTCGCCTGCTGATGCTTTGATAACTTCCCGACCTGTTGCGTCCTGCCAAAATCTTGCAACGGCATCTTCGAGGTAATGCCCTGCGAGCATTGCGAAACTCTGCTCCTTCGGTGCATCGATACCTTTCAGCCTGCGCCAAAGTTGGTAGGGTGTTTCGAAAGGGTTAAGTCCTACGATTGTGGCGATTTCGCTGCTGCCGATACCACGTTTGCGGTAGGCGAGCCAATCGTCCCTGTCCTTTGCTTTATAGATATGTGTTGCCATTATTTCTCGGTTTTTAGGTTAGATTATTTTGCTATCCGGGGCTTCCTGCGCTTCCTGCCGGGGTGTTGCTGTCGGTTTCGTGTAGGTTTCCACCCGGCGTTTTGCTTCCTCTGCCTTCTTCTTCGCTTCCTCTGCGATTTTCTCGGCGTTGGCTACATTCTTTCTGAACGTTTCCTCGACCGTCGTTGTGCCTTCCTTTATTGCGTTTGCGAGGGCACGGAGTTCGAAGACCCTTTCTTTGTCGATTTCTTCGAGTTTCTTTACTGACAGATAGTCGAACAACTGCTGCTGTGTTACGCCGAGTTTTCCGAAGTATTCGACGATGCGTTGGCGAGAGGTTTCAAGGTCAATGGATTTTCCGAGGGCAACCTGTTTTACCTCGTTTATTACCTTCTTCGTAACTGCCTTCGGAATAACTTTGAAGATTGCGTTTCGGAAAGCAATTGCCGAGGCTGCGTTACCTGTTACGACCTGCATATCCTCGGAGTAGGTACGTCCGTATTTGTCGGTTATGCGGCGTTTTACCTCAACGGAAACGGCGAGGTTGGTTTCGAGGTCGTGGCAAATGCCCTGCGCTGTAATGGTTTTGCCGTCATTTCCGACGATTCTCGTCTGCACACGAAGGTTGCCCCATGCCCCGGCAAAAATCTCTGCCATTCGGACGGATAGCCCTTCGATAACGGCGTTGTCGCCTTCTGCTCTGCCCCTGCGAAGGGCGTAGAAGCAATCCTCGGCGGTTTCGGTGTCCATTGTGGCGAGGGTTGCGATTTGGTTCAAGACGTGGGTAATGTCCCGGGGATAGCGTTTCGCTGTTGCGATTTGAATGTCAATTTCTGCCCGATTTACGGCTTCGAGCAATTCTGATTGACTGACTTCGATTTGTTGAATTTCATTCATAATAATTGTTTTTTAATGCCTTCCGGCGGTTTGAATTGTGTTTATTTAGCAGATTGAGTGCGGTACTTGCGTTGATTATTATAGTACGATTATGCTGTGTGATTGCGGCGTCAATGATGCCGCTCCTTTTGATGTTTGCTGCGGTGCTTTTAGAGCAGCCGAGCAGTTCTGCAAGCCCGGAAATGCCGTAAACGTATTCCGGTGTTCCGGGTTGCTGCGGCGTCTGTGTTTGCTGCGGCGTGGTTGCTGCCTTTTGTAGTTCAAGGAATTCGGCAACGGTAAGTTGCCACAATGGTTTCGTGAGGTCGTGGGTGGTCATACTCTCTGCAATTCCAATCTTTCGGTTATTACTTGGTGTTTCTGCTCCTCGATAGTGCTGTCGATAGCCTCGAACAGTTCGTTGATAGTGCGCTTTATCGCCCCTGCCCGGAGCGTGCGCCCCTCGTATTTGGTCTTGATTATTAATACGATTGCCGGGTGCGCCCCGAGCGTCATTTCTGATACCTCGAATTTGAGAATGGCGTAGTTGCTTCCGAATCGGTCGCTTAATTTTTGAATGACGTCCTGTCGGATTTGTTGGATTTCAATGTCTTTCATAATGTATCAAATTATATTAGGTTAGTAATTCGATTAACTCCTTTACCCCTGCCGCTCCATACGGCGGCGAATGTTCCATATCGTTGCCGGGGAGTGAATGTTATACTTTTTCATAAGGTATGCGGTTACGTACGTGGACGCTGCGCCGGGGTTACTCATTATTTCGCAATATTCTCTGTATATTGCTCTGTCCCTTTTTTCTTTTTCCGCCGTGTATGCGGTTTTAACGTTTCTCATAGTGTAGATTTTTTAGGATTTTATTGATTTTTTTCTTAATTCGCTGTGTGTTATCGTTTTTTATTCATATATTTGTTTATATACATTTATGTATTTTACTTAAATTACCGGGTAAAATTAATTATTATATTTAATATAAAAAAATTTTTCTAATTAAAAAACTTAAATTTTTATGAATCTTACTGATAGCGAGCGAATTCATTTAATCGAAGCCTATGCAGGGCTTTCGACCAATGCGCTCGGGAAGTATATCGGAATGAAAACGTCGCAAACGTTGTACGATATACATAACGGTAAGCATTCCATATCTCGTTCGCTTGCGAGGGTTTTATCGGACAAGTTTGAAGGTTTGTCGATGTCGTGGATTTTAACAGGCGAGGGCGATATGCTGCTGCCGGATTCCGAGAATTCTGACGATACGCCCCCGGCAATTATAGATGCCGGTAAGGATGTAGAAAGTGTTTCAATAAACAAAAAGGCTTACGACCTTATCTTTATGCAACAGGAAATTATCAAGACGCAACAGGCTACGATTGCGTTCTTGGCGAAACATTGTAACGATAAATACAACAAGGCATGAAACGTTTATCTGTTTTTCTTCTTTTGTTATTACTGCTGACCGGATGCGAGAAACAACCTACACAGACGCAAACGGACGAGCCCGAAACGCTTTCCCTTCCGGGGAAGGCTTACGCTGCAATATTCTCAAATTACAACGGCAGCGACCTCTATTGGGTTGCACGTTTCAAGGACGGCGGCAAGGTCGAATGGTCTGCCCGGTCGGGTTCTGCTTACGGCACGTTTATCAACGACGTGGACGTTTATCCTTACACGCTCAAATATCCGGATATTACGATTACAAGACCGAGCGACGGTGCTGTTTTTAGAGGTGCATTCGTGAATTTCAGCCTGTTCCGGCTGACAATTAGGGACTATTTCGGTAACTACAACACGTACGAATTTGTCCTGCTAAACGAATGATGCGATGCAGAATACTGATAGTCAAAAGATAGTCCTGCGGTTTTTCGCTGCCCTCGAAACCATTATTGCGAAGGGCGATATGAGAGGTAAACAAACGTTTACCCGGCGATACAATATTAATCGTTGGAATTTCCTCACGCTGCAAAAAGAGCCGCATCGGGATATTTTTCAGCCTGCGTGGTTGACGTATCTCGTGAATGATTACGGCGTGTCGCCGGGGTGGCTGCTGACCGGGCGAGGGAAGATGTTCACGTGTGATAAAGGTGAGGGATGATTCGTCGCTCGTACCTGTTCGTTGTTGATAGTGAGCCGGGGAAGAAGGACGGCAAACTACGTTTCCGGATTCGTTACGCCGGGAACGTGGTTGCCTTTGGTGTAGGGTATCGGGTAGAGCAGGCGAAGTGGGACAGGGCAGGGCAGCGATGCAGGAATAATACGACGCATGGGAAGTTGCGAACTCCTGCAAGTGCGGTAAACGCCGAAATCTCGCTGTATGAAACGACGGCGAATAAAGTGTTTGCAAGGTTTGAAAGTGCCGGAATAGTTCCGGAAATTGCCGTTTTTCGTGATGAATTCAACCGGGAGTTGGGGCGCAATGCGAAAAGCGTTCGCCCTGCCGATTCGTTCTTCGTTGTGTTCGACGAATTCGTTTCGATGTCTATTATCAATCGGAGTTGGTCGATGCGGACGCAACAGAAGTTCGCAGGGCTGCGAGGTATGCTCCTGCGCTATTCGCCGGACGTGAAGTTTTCGGATATTGGCGAGGCTTATATGAATAACTTCGTCGAATATCTGCTGCGGCACGATTATCGGAATGTTACGATTTTGAAGTATGTAGAGAATATGCGTTTTTTTCTTCGGTGGGCGGCGGAAAGGAATTATTACAAAGGTAGTGAGCATGAGCGTTTCCGCCCTCGGCTGAAAGGTATCGACCCGGCGTCGAGGGAAGTCATATATCTCGAAGTTGAGGAATTAATGCACCTGTACGCCTGCGACCTTTCCCCGGCATACGCCCGGGTGCGTGATGTATTCTGCTTCTGCTGCTTTACCGGGCTACGGTATTCCGACGTTGCGGCGTTGAAGCGTACGGATATAGTCGCAGGAAGTATTCGGATAGTTACGGAAAAAACTGCCGAGGCTCTTACGATAGAATTGAATCACTATGCGAGGACGATACTTGACAGGTATGCCGATATTCCCCTGCCCGGCGGTGCTGCCCTGCCTGTTCTGTCGAATCAGAAGATGAACGAACGCCTCAAAGAAATCGGAAAGATTGCAGGGCTTACAGCCCCGGTAACGAAAACGTACTATGTAGGCAATGAACGCCGGGAACAGGTGTTCGAGAAGTGGGAAGTATTGACGACGCATTGCGCCCGGCGCACGTTTGTCGTGTCTGCCCTGTTCCTCGGTATTCCTGCCGAGGTTGTAATGAAGTGGACAGGACACTCGGATTTCGATGCGATGAAACCTTACGTCAAAATTACCGAAAGATTGAAAGACCGGGAAATGAAGAAATTCGATAAATTAGTCCCCGATTCCGAAACCGGGGACTAATTCCACGCTCGTTAGATGATTTTCGTTGTATTTTGCTGTTCTGTATCTTTTGCGTATATTGCTGTTTATAATACCGATTGCTTTTAATTGTTTTTCGTTGTTTCTTATATTGTAGCACTCCCTCCGCTACAAAGAAAGAGGGTGACTAATAAGGTCATCCTCTTTTTTTATGCCGAGGCTTCAACCCTTTCCTGCAGGCGGTCGCCTGAGTGCTAAGAACGGAGTGCTTTTTCCTTTAAGCCGAGGCACTCCGTTCTTAGCACTCAAGCGACCTTTCAGTTATGCGTGTTGCTGCTCAATTTACCGCCTGGTGGTCTTTCAAGGCGGTGCGCCAAAAGCCTTTGGCGCTTATAAAAAGCGCTGCTTTGCAGCACCAATCATTGTCCCCGGCTGCTTTTTGGGAGGTAGTAAGTGATGGTTTTGTTGAAAAAACCTTTAACCCGCTATTATTGTGTGTATTATGGGTGTGAACGCCATTTAGACAACTTACCACCTCCCCTTGTTTTTGCGGTTTTTCTGTGATTTGGGGGGGAGGTGGTAAGTAACAACTGTGTTACGAAAACACATGACATCCTGTTAAT
>ERZ795058.5619-NODE-5619-length-11277-cov-6.092853_pt1 | contig 11277 bp, 4 predicted proteins | sample MGYA00375142_ERZ795058 | MGnify/ENA primary metagenome ERZ795058 (study PRJEB30187, sample SAMN05720210) | activated sludge metagenome | isolation source: anaerobic digester from wastewater treatment plant | place: Japan | collected 2015-04-20 ...
GAGCATGATTCAAGTGTATAGCCTCTGTTGAGTACTTTCTTAATTACACGAGTTCTGATCTCTTCGCCGTTGCTATCCTTTGAACCAAAAAGCTTAGGCGCAAGAACTGCACTAAGGCTCGTATCTTCCTGACGGTAAGTGTAGTAGAATAGATTAGCTATGCTCTCTCGTTGCACATCGTAGATATCTACAAGCAGGTTTTTGCTCGTGGCGTTGGAGTACGGATCGCCGAGAGCCAGATTGTTTGCTCCGACATCCGTATCTACAGCAAGCCACTCATTAGAGCTGTTGATTGCGTAGCCCGTCTTCGTGCTGGTGAGATTATAGTCGCCAGATAGCGCAGAGGACCAATCAAGCCGAGATGTATAGCTTACATCCCTCAAAGCATTCTGCCCGTTGTATTGTGGATTTACGATATCCAGCAAGCTTGTGAGCTTCGTGTAGTTTGCAAGCTCATCAACACCGAGGCTTTCTGAAAGTTGAGTGGTGTCTGTGAAGATCTCAGCGCTGTACGAAAGCTCACTCAGAGAGGCACTATAATCGATAAGCACCCTGTAGGCTCGACTACTCATCAGAACCAAGCTATCGAGCTCAGCAAGGGATGTAGCTTCGAGATTCTCCGCTCCCTTGGTATTGGTGATTCCAATCTTCACAACATCTGAGATTACATCGCTTGTGGTTTCTCCTTCAACGAAGAATGGCGCAGTGAAGTTTCGAGTGAAGTAGAATCCAATTGAGCGCTCAATCGCTAGCGAATTAGCTGCTTCGTTGAGAAGCTGTACGCCATTCGAGGTGTCGTGATTGCTTGCTATCTTTTGCCATACCCAAGTTTCGCCAACGCTGCTAGTATTGTGCATCACGTAAAGGTCGATATCCACTTCTCTGTGAGTGAAGGATCTGTTATCTGCTGGAACGTATTCCTGAAGCTTAAGCTCTTTAGCATCCCAGGTAGGCACGTAAGCAGACACCTTCTCTTCTGTGTAGTGAACCGGACGGCTTGCGACTACGATCTTCATACGAGAAGCCATGTAGAGCACAGGTGCCTTGGTAGCTGCAGCAAGCTCATGGTTGTTCATTGGAAGAATCTGAACAGGATACTTGCACGTAATGTAGTATTCTCCGTCTCTTAAGCCCTTCACGGCAGACCATCGAGAGGTGTAGCTAAATCCCGTGACTACAGATGCTGCGTCTTCGTACGCGTAAGGAACTTGAATCTCTCCGTAGTAGCTTCTTGCATTAAGCAGAGTCGAAAGAGCTGATGAAAGCTTGAAGTTTGAGAGGCTGAAGCCTGCTAGTGTAGCGGACCAGGACACTGTAGTCTCTTCTGCACCTTGGTTTGCAATATACAACGGATACACCAGATGGTTCTTCGTGACTGCTTTCATTGTTGAGGCGCTAACGTCGTGCTTCACAACAAACTCGCTGAGAGCCGTATCGTAGTCTATGAGAATGTTGCTTCCTCTTACAATCGGAGCTGCAGCATCTACTTCGTTCTGCAGAAGGAAATTAAGGTCAAGGCTGAACTTGTAAACCAGCGTATCTCCGGAAGGTGTAGATGCTATATCCGCAGAGTGTGCTCCGGAAGGTAGATAGCTGTCCTTGAAGTGATACGCTTTAAGGCTGATGAAATCGGTAACGGAAGAGTCTCTTACTAGCTTAAGGTCCGAGGTAAATGCTTCATCTACGTAGCGTATAGGATAAATAGAAGTCTGCACGAAAGAGTACTTATCAGCAGCTTCGGTATAGATCGGCTCACCTCTATAGTAAATCTCGGTACCATCAGCGATAGATACGTCGCTGAGAGTTTCGTAGCTACTAACGAGCCTTCGATCGATTACTCCATCGACGTAATCAAAGCCGTCGTAAATATCTGTGTCGTCGAGCGGATCCTTGAAGTCGGCGCGGTAGCGAACATTAGCAATGTCGATTTCTTCTTCGGCTACCGGATAAAGGTCTACAAGAATCGAGTCCCACACGCTGCGTTCGAAAATACGCACTCGGCCTGGAGTCTCTGTGGCAGATTCTGAAACACGGCGGAAGCGTTTTATTACGCCGGCATCCGTGAAATGCTGATAGGAAAGCTTATAGAGGCTAGGTGAGTATGAGTACAGCTCTCTTCTTGTACCGGCTGCAAGAATGATAAGTTCCTGAAGCGTTACGCCTACATTCATAAGTCGGTAGTCGTACAGCAATCCTCGCATAGGATAATAGCCGTCTCGGAAATTGAGCATTCTCACGTTTCCAAGATCGTTAGTTGCTTGGGCCTGATACTTCATTAGCTTGCCAAAGAGATACGGATCTTGCAAACTATAATTTGCTGCGTAATTGTATGTACCCTGAAGATCGATAATCGTCGGTGTCAGACCTTCGATGTTGAAATCAGCTGCGGTTGTGTAAAGTTCGTACTGCGTATCAGAGAGCTTCACGGTGCTGTAGTATGCGGAGGCCCATTTTCGATCTGCAACGATGCTGAGTGTGAGATTAAGCTTGCTTGCTGAAGTTTCGTCGACTTCGTAGAAGTAGCTAGCAGCAATCTGAGACTGCTTGGTGAGGATGTGAGAAGCTGCCAGGATTACAGAGAGCTCGAGCTCGGACTGGATTCCTGTCGGATAAACCTTGAGCACGAGCTCGTGAGATGCATTGAAGTAGAAGTCCATCTCAGCATGAATGTTGCTTCCGTTAGGTGCTTCGTTTCGGCTAAGCAACCACTGGTCGACTGCGAGGTCTTCTATGGCAAGATCGACGCAGACGACAAAGCCGGTGTTCTCAGTACTGTTCCACAGCCAATCTGCCCACGAAGCTTCTCGGGCAGCAGTCTTGCTGGGAGAGATGAGATAGTAGCTGTCTGCAGCATTGCCCTCTACGTAAGCCTCTCCTTGCGCGAACTTCAAGCAAGCTACACCTTTAGCATCGCCGTATTCAGTCGTGCGAACAAGATTGTTATCCCAGTCGTCAAGAGGATCTTCAGCGTAGCGTGTGCCCCAGACAGGCCTATTGTCTCCCCAGATCTGGAAGGTCTCAGTCTCTAGCGTAAGCTCTGTTGGTCGAATTTTACGAAGATAGGATCCTCGAGGATAGTTGTCATCATCTGTTGCACCGGTTTCGTTGCAAAACAGATCCATTCCATGAACCACGTTAAGATTCATAAGAGCAGCGTTCTCACCAGGGCCCACCTGAGGAGCGAGTTCTGCCTCTGGCAAAGGCTGCTCAGAGGTTGCAGCTCTTAGAGCTCTTAGCAGGACGTCACGGTGCCTGAGAGGCGAAGAGCATTCTTTTGTGAAGCAGAGGTACGGGTTGATGTACATCACCATTCCCATCCAGTCGGGGTGGTAGTACTTCAGATTAGCGACTTCTTTAGGATAAAGCCTCATAGGATCTGACCAGAACCACTCAGTGTCTCCGGTATCCTCGTTTTCTCGCGAAATACCGTAGATAATATGCTTTAGCGCCGCGTCATTTATCGGTGCATTGAACCATTCGCCGGAGCCTATAAGAGCGCCCGGCTCCGAACGAACATAGCGTTTTACAATGGCTACGTTCTCGTATGGAGTAAAAAGGAAGACGGCTTTACTATACTCTTCCTCGTAGAGATCGTCGACAAGGCCGTCAGTATTATTTAGCCGAAGTGCAAGCGCTAAGATAGACTCAGTGCGAAGGTTTTGGTATGCGAAGGGTAGGAGTCCGGAAGAGCGGCTTGTAAAGAGCGGGTAGCTCTCGTGAGACGACCAAGTAGCTTTTACCTCAGGCGACAGCGTCGCTGTGCTTACGGCTAGCAGCAAGTAGGAGATGAGCTCTTTCTTGATCTCTTTTACCTCAAACGTGTAAATGTTGTAGAAGATTCTCAAATTCCATAGGTAAGCGTATTTCATACCTGTGACGTAGGTGCTACTCTGAGCTGTGTAGTCTTTTGTAAAGTCTGTAGAGAAAGAAACTACTGTGCAAGACTCCTCGACTGTTTGAGGAGAAGCAGAAACAAACTTGCTGACCTGTACACCAATGCCTACAGTCTCTTGTACACGCTTTTTGCCCGAAACGGCTCTCTCTATATAGTCGAGCCATGGAATGTCCATCATGCATGGGCCGGTTCCACCAGAAACATAATATGTCAGATAAGGGTATTCGTGACGTCGAGCTTTCTGGATTGTATTTTCATGGAAGAGAAGCTGATCAGCTTGAATGTCAAAGAAGCCTGAAGAGATAACGGAAAGATCAAACATAGCTCTCGAATCGTCGAGTATTGCCATTCGCTCTGAGCCGCTCTCAGTCCACGTTACGTCTAGCTGGTACAAATTTGCAGTAGAAGGATTAGTCTGATCGAGTTTCGGGTAGGTCTTCTTCACCAGCGAGGAGTCGAGAATACCACGAATGTTATCCCATGAGAACCGGGCAGTCTTATATCTCAAGAAAGATGCAGGGTCGTTGGCGAAAGCTTCGCTATTGTAGTCTGCGCTAGTATAGTAAAGCGCAGTGAGCATTTTGAGAGGTATGTCGTCTGAAAATGCTGTAAGAGGATCGATGCTGAGATCCGAAGAGACTGTGGTGATGCCTGGTAGATCAAGCGCTCGAATGTATCGGTTGTCTCTGAAGTTAGCGTCTTGGTACACCGACTTTAGCGGCACAGTCGGTGCGTAGGTACCCCTGCGATTTATCGATGAGAGGATGATTGTGTAAAGGCTTGCAGTTCCTGCGAACTTACGACGAAGAAGCTCCGCACGAATATCTTGAGCTGCATAGACGTTAGCCTCGTGAAGCTTTTCAGAAAGAGAAAGCTGCCCGGAAAGGTACATAGAGTCGAGCCAGCTGTCTATGAAGCTAGAGTATGAGGCTTCATAGTTCAATAGCGCATGAGCGCCGGAAAGCTTGGCCTTGACGATCTCGATGTTTGCATCGTCGTCTTCGTCAAAGTAGAGAGGCATCTCCCCGTCTTCAGCAGAGAGAAGCTTCTTGAACACAGACGAAAATAGTAGATTCTCTTCTGTCACGTATACGTGTCGTAGCTTGTTGAATGCTGAAATCACCATAGCATTCAATTCGGAGCCAAAGCATTCTCTAAAAAGAGTCTGCCAGAATTCAGTTTGCAGTGCCGAATGGACGTTTATCTCGGCAGGATCACGGCTCGTAATAAATGCTGCGGAGTTCTTTGTGTAGAGAGGCGCAGCAGCCGTTACAGCTACAAGCGAGGTAGGCGTCGGAGATGCGTTTACTACTTCCTCAGCAAAGAGCGGCGAAATACTTTTTTGGTAGGTACCGCAGTCTTCGATGACATCCTGGTACTCGTCCATGTAGAACGGAATCTTGCTTAGAAGTGCTTTAGCATCTGCTAGCGTTATTACTATGGTCTCACTCATACAAGCTCACATTCCACGGAAAGCAATCTTTCCTTCTTAACAGACGCAAGGTTGGTGACAGTATAGCTATCATCATCTGCTGAATCTACATAAAGTACGACGCTATTTTGAGCAATATCGCTCGTGTCGGGCACCAAGTTAGTGTCAACAGGACGAGCACTCACATATATGTCCACGTAGGTTGCAAGCACGTCGTTAACAAACCCTTGATAGAGATCACCGGATGCGTTACACTTTACGTTAGCGAGGGGGTACTCCTGCAGCAAGTTTCTCAAAATAGGGTCCTGCTCTGCATAACGTTGCAGTGTAGCGTAGATAGAAGTAATATCGAATTCTATGAAGCCTTCGCCAATCTTGTCATCCGACGCGTCGGCATCTCCTGAGTAGGAAATGAAGAAGCTGCTCAAGGCGCCTGGTGACGTGTTGTAGTCTGTAATTGCTGCTTCAGTCTTCAGCGCTTCAGCGGACACGAGTCTCTCAAAGGCGTCGTCACTATACACTTTATTCTTGTAATAGAACTGATATGCCCTGTCGAGTTCTGTGTAGTCTGGATCACTAGTGTGATAATCCGCATTGCTGATAAGGTCTTTATCCCAAATAGGCGTCAAGCTGATATCTTTTATTGCGTAGAATCCAGTGGTTTTTCGAGCCGAGTTTTCCTGAACAAAAATGCTAGTATGATAAGCAGACATCGTTGAGGTAAGCGCTTGCTTGTACATGATATCGAAGCGCAGTACGTACGCTGCTCCTGTTCTGTAGTCCTTGAAGCCCTTCACGTAATTAGCTCCGAGGAACAGAGGACTGAAACTGAAATTGAGCCGGGTCGTGTACAATGGTGAACCGGCGACTGGTAGCATTCTTACAGCCGTCGACCAATTTAGCTTAGTAACAGCTTCGATCTCCGTTTTGACCGAAAGCACAGAAGCATCGTAGGTTTTGATAGACTTTACTATATCAGCTTCGAATACCGCTCGGCCAAAATCAAGCTCCGTGCTTCTTGCACCGTAAGTATTGTCTAGCAAGTTTTGTATGCCTAGGCGAAGATCTGATAGGTTTTCAACCTGCTCGCGATCTGCAGTGCAGCTAATTCCGATACCAATGCCTACATAGTCTGGAGGGGAAAACTTAAGAGTATCGGTCGGCGCTTTAAGCTTCGACAGGTAGAAGTTAATCGTTTTTTCAATACCTTCGTAAGGCGTACTGGCCGAGGACGACGCCAAGTCCTCCAGCCCCTCAAGAAGTAGTGTAACGTAAGTTACATTGCGAGCAATCTTGTTTTTCGTGTCCTCGAAAAGTCCTGGGAATACTCGCACTTTAGATGCATAGCGCCCGTTGCCGAAGTCAATCTTGCTTATGAGATTTTCGTACGCATCTTTAGTAGCTGCTGTATAAGTGCTCATGTAATACGTGGGAGCGTTCTTCTTCACATCATACGCAGTCTCTTCATCAGCGCCGCCTGTAATAGGCTCTAGGTTGATGCCGTAGAGATTGAGATTAGCCTTTCCTGGTAGGTTGGAAATCGTAAACGTTTCAAACGCTCTATCCAAATTACCGGCAGCACCTGCAGTCTCGATGTAATGAATATCGATTGAAGTAACACCTGAACCCTCTGAAAGGCTGAGTGCTTTTCCACGAACAAGGCTTGTGTTGAACTTCAAATAAAGCAAGCTTGAGTTGTAAAGGTCAGCGTACACCTCGACATCTCGATCTTCTGAAGAGGAGAGGTGATGAGTGTCGACTACACGATACTCTTCAGTGCTGCTGCCTGAAGTCACGAAGACGCGGAAGAAGCCTTGAGTAGAGGCTGTACCTGCATTCTCGCAATTCGGTATTAGCACCGGAATGAAGAGGTAAGGATCAAGCTTTGATCGTGTTGAAACTACACGAGCGACTCCAACCGGGATCGAGATGACCTTCTTAGTGCCCTGTATGATAGAGTTACTTACATAGGCCGAGTTTGCCTCTAGCTCATTTCGAGACGTCATGATGTAAGAATTAGCTTGAGAGTCAACGATCGTGACGTCGGAGTTGAAAGAGACTAGACTTGTCAGTGCACCCCACGAAATTCGATTCTCAAGAAAGTCATCTTTAGAAATAGTTCTACCAACGAGATGAATTCTGGGATCAGCAGAGATGTAAATATCGCCAAACGCAGACTTCTTGCGAGCAGCTCGGTAACCAAGCTGTCCTGCTGCTGCAGTTACCGAGCTTAAATTCTGCGCTGTGTCCCACTTGCTCTCCTTAAAGAGGTACTCCATATAGCGAGCTAGCTCGGCGTTAGATTCAGCCACAGTTTTTAGTACTGAGGCGACGACGCTATCATTGACAATCGCCTTCCAGTCCGGGTTTTGAGAAAGGATTTCAAGCATCCTTGAATTTATGCTAACGCTATCGAATTGCTTCATGCAGATACTCCTACTGCTAGATCAAAAAGCTCTCTACGAACTGGATCGCTCACTATTAGCCTTATCTTCCACATTTTATTAGTTGCATCTATCGAAACGTCGATACCGGCCAACTCCAGGTCGCCAAGGAAAAAGTCGGTAAACGCTACGGTCAGCGACCGCTCGATACGCTCTTTATTTGCTGTCGTCAGTGTCTTTCCTAGTAGATTTTCAAGAGGGCCGCCCTTGTCCGGCTCACGTACGTAGTCGCCGTAGCTGGAAACAAGCCACAGCATTACTTTATTCTTAACAGCAGCTGTGCCGCTCAGGCTAAATGATGCAACCGTACCGTCAGCTAGAGATGCGCCTTTATAGGAAAAATCACGGCCATCTATCAGTAGCTGAGCTCGATTCGCAAAAGCTTGATTCTGTATCTCAGAGAGAATAGGAGATGTAGTATTCATTTCTTCACCCAATACCAGGATTCTACCTTATAGCTGAGCTGGTAGTCAATAGCACTCTCACTAGCCCAGTCGAGCTCTAAATCAGGAATCTGAGATGGAATCATATTAACAAGATGAAGCTCGGCAACAGCAACCAAACCGCTGCTTGTCATCTTTTGGATTGTTACAATGGCGCTGCGCAGCTTATTGCCTAGCGGATTCTCTCCGCTAGTAGAGGAGATGTAGTGGTCGTTATCTCTGTCGTAAAAGCTAGCTGCCCACTTCTCGTGAAATAGTCTTACGGAGTGATTCGCATCTTCACGCCAGTTAATTGTAACTTCATCGGAAGGCTGATACATATCCATCATGAAAAGCTTAGTTGTATTGCTTCTTGTGAATTCAAGACGGGCGCCGCTAAACCGGACGGACGTGCAATGAAGTACACTAGTTTCCTTCATACCTTCGATCGACACCTCAAAAAGATTGGAGGAGGCCGGCGACCACTCAACCAGCTTCGAAATTGCATTGTCTGCGATAGCAACCGGAGCAGTAAAAGTGGATACGGGCGTAGTGCTAGTGCGAGGGGCTTTTGAGCCTGTCCCGGAGATAAAATCTCCGCTATCAGTTACTTCCACTGTGTAGTTCATATTCAATTAGTGGAGCAACGCAGCAAAAAAAAGGCTGCATTGCTGCAGCCTTCTTATTAAAGCCTGTCGGTTTGCGGATCGGAATACTTTCCGTAAGCGAACTTTGCCGTGCAGGTCGCCGCATTGGCGTCTTCTGTGTCGTATGTCGGCGGAGTGATTCCTTCGATCCAAACGTCTTCAAAAACCCAGGTCAATGTATCGAGACTGCTAGCTGGAAGTGCTTCAAGTGCACCGGTGTCGGTAGGATCTTCGATTGCGGTGCTGAGCACCTTCACAACGATCTTTCCGAGATCATTAACCCCGTTTGCTGCAAAGCCTGCTGCAGCAGCGGACGTCTTGGACTGCCAGTCGAGCAAAAGTTTGTACACGTCGTATTCAGAGTCAATTCGAATCTCAAACTCCAAGGTGCGGTCAAGCTCTATCTTTGTGGCTGGCTTTGCCACGGAGACAGTCTTCCAATGCACGTCGTACTTCTTCTGCGTAGGAGCAGGCGGCGTAAAGCCTTTGGTGCGAATCTTCAGCATCGACGCGTTCACGTTATGAGGTGGATAGAATTCTACCTCAAACATGTTAGTCATTGCATCAGCACCAGCACTGATGAGTGTCGCTATATGAGAATTAGCTAGATCAAGTGATGCCATTATTTAGCTCTCCTTATGCAGTTGTCGTGGTCTGACCTAGGTTAGTGAATACTAGCGTCACACCCTCAGAGAAGATATCTACTCGCACCGTGACTGCAATTACGAAGCCACGCTGTGCTAGTACGTCGTTTGTGTTAACGGTAGCGGAAGTATCTACCGTTCCGGATGCCCAGATACGGCTGAGACCTTCCACGCGTGGCCTGAGCAACGAAAGTGTCTGCTGTGCGCGGAGCTCCCTGTAATACGGATTGTTAGCTTTTCCGATTTGAGGAGCCATTACCTGCTCTCTCACCTCACGCTGGAACGCGAGGAAAGCACTACTGTGACCGATATAAGACCAATCGCTTAGCACTCCGCCTTTTGCAGTCTTCTGGCTTGTGACCATAATTCCATGAGCGGCGTCGCGGATGATCGGATTGTAGTTTGCTCCGTCGAGAATAGTGAGCTGCTCTTTGGTGTACTTGTACACAGGCTTGCGTACTGAAATACCCTCAAGCTGACCACCGACTCCACCGGAGTTGAGGAACATAGGAGCTACGCCGCCGAACTTAGCGTCGATGCACTTTGCAATCATTCCTGCGTACGCACCGACGAGAGGCGAAGTGTAGTCTTCACGCGTGAAACCGGAGCGCCTTACGAAGAGGTTAGTCGTAATGTAGTAGTTCTGACCGTAAGTCAGCTCGGCTAGGCCATCAACCGCAGATGCTGGTGCAACTGTTCGACTACCAACGAAGCGGCTCAACGAGTGAGAAGCCTGCAAAGAAGTGAACAATGTATCTTCGCTAGTGAGCAGTGTCGGATTGAAGAATACCTCTACTGCATCGTAGTCCGGGCTAGATGCTTCCGCCCAACCAAGCTCGAGCGATGCGTTCGTTACATTGCGCACACCGCGGCGAAGCACGATGGGCGAAAGCGTTACAGTAGGACCTGAAGAGGTGCGAGTGTTTGTGAAGACAGTATCACCGTCAAATTCTTTGACAACGTAAACGTTAACGAAGGACTGATCTGCGAGCTTCTCCTTGAAGCTAAGCGGCGAGCCGAAACCATCGAGCGCCTCTTCGACAAGCGAGCCAGTAATGGTTCGAGTGCCGTAAGATGTAGGAGTAATCCGCTCGGTTACGGTGAACTTGATGATATTACCGAGTTGCTGCTTAGGGAACGTAAGAGTGGTCTCTCGCTCACTTAGATATCGCTGGTAAGCGGATGCGTAAATTGCATCCTTGTTAAGCGATGCCTTCCAGTATACACGTACGCTCGAACGGAACTCATCACTTGCCCACGTGGTCGCAATCGCGTTCGCAGAGAAGTAAGTGGCGTAGAGACCGCTAATTGCTCCTCGTGTGAACGAGGAGTCGATATCAATAGAGGTAATGCCTCCGTTTGAAGAAAGAAGCCCGATATCGTGGCCTGCATTATCCCTGATGCAAAGATTCGTACCATCAATAACCAGGTACAGGTCAATCGGAGCAGAAGCTCCGGGAATGTCTACTGTGATGATTGCATCTGCTGCAGAAGCATTCCGGAGAACCCTAGCCGGATCCTCGGCGTCGAATGTCGACGGATTGAGGAAGTGGAAGAGTGAAGTAGTTGGCGATACCAGCTCGCCTGCATCGGTAGGGCTAATATCGAAACCGATGTTGAAAGAAAGCACCTTTGTATCTCCAGACTCGTAAGTGATTGGAGAGGCAACATCAGTGCCGTTGTTAAAATAGGTTAGCTCACGGCCGAGAGGAACGAGCACATCCTGATCGGCGGCAAAACTGCTGATACCCTCGATGAGCGCTTCGTCGAGCTCGACAGACTCAAGCCGATAG
>ERZ795058.5630-NODE-5630-length-11260-cov-37.449888_pt1 | contig 11260 bp, 9 predicted proteins | sample MGYA00375142_ERZ795058 | MGnify/ENA primary metagenome ERZ795058 (study PRJEB30187, sample SAMN05720210) | activated sludge metagenome | isolation source: anaerobic digester from wastewater treatment plant | place: Japan | collected 2015-04-20 ...
CTTCGACCTTAAAATCCTGATCCAAACGTTCTTCAACCGGCAGAATGCCTACTAATCCGCACGCATGACCAAGCCCCCCCTGAAAGCATGCGTGTTGGTGCCCGCCTATAATGAAGCGCGCAACATTGGCGCCGTCGTCCGCGAAATCCGCGACTACTGCCCCGACGTGATCGTAATTGATGACGGCTCCGCCGACGAAACCGGCCAGGCCGCCGCCGCCGCCGGCGCCACCGTTCTGTCGCACGTGCGCAACCAAGGCAAGGGCATGGCCCTGCAAACCGGTTTTGACCACGCGCGCGAACACGGCTACGACCTCGCCATCACCATGGATGCCGACGGCCAGCACGCCCCCTCCGATATCCCCGCGTTTCTCAAGGCCTACGAACGCACCCACAGCCCCGTGCTCGTCGGCAACCGCATGGGCGATGTGGCCCGGATGCCGCGCCTGCGCCGCTTTGTGAACCGCTTCATGTCCGCGCTGCTCTCGCGGGTGATGGGCCAGCACGTGCCCGACACCCAGTGCGGCTTCCGCATCTATCACCGCTCCGTCTTCCCCACCGGCCCCTATGACGCTACTTCCCAGCGCTACGCCGCCGAATCCGAAATTCTGCTGCGCATCGCCCTGCAAGGCCGCAAAATCGGCGCCGTGACCATCCAGACCATCTACGGTAGCGAAAAAAGCAAAATCAATCCGTTCCTCGACACCATCCGCTTTTTCCGGATGCTCCACCGCTTCAAAGCCATCAAAAAAAAGGCCCTTGCCCCATGAAGAAATTCCTCGCCGCCCTGTTGCTGGCCAGCCTGACCCCCGTGCTGGCCACAGCCGCCGACGCTCACCGCTCCACCGGCCAGAAAATCGCGGAAAAACTGCGCGAACAGGGTCTTTCCAAGGATGCCGCCATTGTGGCCATTTCCACCCTGCCCATTGTGGAGCTGCGCGGCGCCATCCCCGTGGGCCATGTGCTGTTCCCCGACACCGACAAAACCACCCGCCTCGGGCGCGACGATCTGCAACGCGCCGGGCGCATCTTTGTGTGGGCCGTGGTGGGCAACATGCTGCCCGTGCCGTTCATTCTGCTGCTGCTGGGCCCCGTCTCGCGCCTGTGCATGAAAGTCCCCGTGGGCAAAAGATTTTTCGATTGGCTCTTCACCCGCACCCGCCGCAAAACCGCGGAAATTGAAAAATATGAATTCTGGGGCCTTGCCATTTTCGTCGCCATCCCGCTGCCCGCCACCGGCGCCTGGACCGGCGCCGCCGCCGGCTGGCTGATGGGCATTGCGTTTTGGCGCAGCATGCTATCCATTTTGTTCGGCGTGCTGGGCGCCGGCGTCATCATGACCGCCCTCGCCCTACTCGGCTGGATCGGCGCAGTCATCGCCGGCATCGTGCTTACCCTCTTCTTCGGCGGCATCATTGTCCAAGCCCTCCGCAAAACCCCTGCCCCACGCGGTGAGGGGTCGGCCCTATGATTTAATGTTTTGGGGTTGCGCGAGAACTCGCCGATCTTTTGCGTTGTTTCAATATATTGACGTTGGCCGGTATTTTCCTATAAAAACAAACAGCAGTGAGGCTGTTTTCGAGCCGGAAAATTGTACGGTTACAGGTTTGGATGGATTACGCGGCTGTCGATACTTTTCAGCACAGTGTGGCGTTTGCTGGCAGGTGCGGGCGGGCGCGTTTTAGTATCTCATGATTGCGCCGCATCAAACTGAATCAACCAAACATGCGACAGCCCCTCACGCGCCACCCTTTCATAAAATTCAGCACCTTCTAGCCACGCGGTCTTCCTGGCAGATCCTCCATCACCGACAAGCCAAAGAAACCCGGCGCACCGTTTTCGTCGCACAAGACCGCTACATCATCAAGCAGTTTGAAATCCCCGAACGCTGCCGACATTACCGGCGGCCATGGTTGATCGAGCACCGGGCCCTCCAGCGGCTCAATGGTCGTCATGCGCCACGGTCGCACGGCTATTTGGAAGCCCAGGCGGACGGTATCAAATCGGTTTGGCTCATCAAGGACTTCATTCCCGGTCGCATTGTGGAGGCCTTCACGCCGCAGGAAATTCCGGTGGTCGCCCGCCTCATGGCCCAACTGCATCATCACGGCGTAGCCCCCAACGACGCCAACATTGCCAACTTTGTCCGCACGCCCGCAGGAGAAATCCTGTACCTTGATTTCGGCCGGGCCATTCTTTGGCGTCGCGCACCGCTACGTTCCATCCTGTACATTGGTCACGATCTCGCCAAATTCCGCCGCGAAATATTCCGCGAAAATCTACGGCAGTACCAAGAGTTCCTTCACCACCACCTTGCCGCACTCGCCACCCCGCCGGTGCGGCGACGCGCCATTCGCCTGGCCGCGCGCTATCATTATTTCCACCGTTCAATCCGTAAGTCCGTTATATCCAACCGATAGCGACTCAGAGGGGCAGTCCATTGATTTAATGTTTTAGGCTGTGCGCGGGCGGCGGCAACGGGACGCGGCCGGGATAGCCGGCGGAGGCCCGGCGGGTTGTGGCCAAAACCGCAAAATTATGGAGATTGGAGATTGACGGCGGGGGGGGGGATGGCTAGAGTCCCCGGCGTTGATACAACTCTGGCTTGTGGAAGAGTGGGTTGCCCCCACTCTTTTGCGTATCCGGGGTGTGGTGTGTTTGTTCTTTTCCCCCGTGAGGGGAGGAGGTTTGAAATATGAACAATGAATTGCTGGCAGTTTTTGAATATATGGAGCGGGAGCGCAAGCTGGACCGCGAAACCTTGGCGCAACTGGTGGAGTCTGCGCTGCAAGTGGCTGGACGCAAAAGTATCGGCCGGGTACGCGATTTGCGGGTCGAGATCAACCGCAAGACCCTCGACATCAAGGCATTTGCCAGCATTCAGGTGGTGGACTTTGTACGCAACCGCGACGAGGAAATCTCGCTGGATGACGCCCTCGCCAAATATCCCGGCAAGCCCTGGAAACTGGGCGATCTGATCGAAATCGAAGTCACGCCGCGCAACTTCGGGCGGATTGCCGCCCAGACGGCCAAGCAGGCCATCATCCAAAAATTGCGGATGGCCGAAAAAGACAAGGTGTATGCGATCTACAAGGACCACATCGGCTCCATCGTGACGGGGACGGTGCGGCGCTTTGACCGCAGCGACGTGTTTGTGGACCTTGGCGATGCCGAAGGGGTCATGCCCGGCAAAGAGCGTGTACCGAGCGAAGAATATCAAATGGGCGACCGGATTCGCTTCCTCCTGCTGAATCTGGACGCGCAGGCGCTGGGCACCCAGTTGACGCTGTCGCGCGCTTCGCCGGAGTTCATCAAGAAGCTGTTTGAACTCGAGGTGGCCGAAATTGCCGACGGCACGGTGGAAATCAAGGGTATTGCCCGGGAAGCGGGCTTCCGCACCAAGATTGCGGTGCACTCGCGCGACGACAAGGTGGATCCGGTGGGCGCATGCGTCGGTTTGCGCGGCCAGCGGGTCAAGAACATCGTGCGCGAGCTGTTCGGCGAGAAGGTGGACATCGTCAAGTGGAGCCCGGACATCAAGACGTTCGTCACCAACGCGCTGGCGCCGGCCAAGCTGTTGCGGCTGGATGTGGATGAACTGGAAAACACGGTCAAGGTGATCGTGGAGGGCGAGCACCTCTCGCTGGCCATTGGCAAGAAGGGCCAAAACGCCCGCCTGACGGCCAAGTTGACCGGCTGGAAAGTGGATGTGCAAAAGGACGAAAGCGATATCTCCTTCGAGGAGAAAATCGCCCGGGCAACCGACCAATTGGCGGCGGTGGACGGCATTGGCCGCGACCATGCGGCCAATCTGGTGGCGGCCGGCTTCCTGACGTTGGAAGGCATTCTGGCCGCGGAAATCCAGGACTTGGTGGACGTGGAAGGCTTCGATGCCGAAATCGCCCAGCAGGTGCGCATCGCGGCGGAGGCCGCCTTCGAGCGCGAAAACGGAAAGGCTCCTGAATCATGAGAATCTGCGATCTAGCCAAAGAATTAATGACCACCGGCAAGGAGCTGCTGGCGCTGCTCCAGGCCCGTGGTTGTACGGCGAAAAGTACGCAGGCCAACCTGACGCCGGAGTTGGAGAAATATCTGCGCGACGAAATTCAGCGCATTTATTACGGCGGCGATAAAGCCGCTGAAGCAGCGCCCGCGGCCGAGCCGGCCGCGGAACCAGCGCCTGAAACGCCGGCGGCAACCGCGCCGGAGGCCCCCGCCCCCGCCACGGCTCCTGCTCCAGAACCGGCAGCCGAGCCGCCGGCACAGGCGGAACCGGAAGCGCCCAAGGTCATTGCCATCAAGGGCCACGTAGTGGTGAAGGACTTTGCGGAGTTGCTGGGCATCAAGCCCAATATTCTCATCGCCAAGCTGATGAAGCAGGGCATTTTCGCCTCCATCGGCATGAAGATTGATTTCAAAACGGCAGAGCCCATCGCGCAAGAACTCGGCTTTGTGCTGGAGCACGAAAAGAAAGCGCCCCCACCCCAGCCCGTCAAGGCCGAGCCCAAGCCAGAAGTGGGACCGGACACCAAGGACGACTTGGTGCCGCGACCGCCGGTGGTGACGTTCATGGGCCACGTGGACCACGGCAAAACATCGCTGCTGGATTACATCCGCAAGTCGCGCGTGGCGGCGGGCGAAGATGGCGGCATCACGCAGCACATCGGCGCGTATCAGGTGGACTACCAAGGGCGCCTGATCACCTTCATGGATACGCCCGGCCACGAGGCGTTCACCGCGATGCGCGCGCGTGGCGCCAACCTGACGGACATCGCCGTGATTGTGGTGGCAGCGGATGACGGCATCATGCCGCAAACCAAAGAAGCCATCCAGCACGCGCAGGCGGCCAAGGTGGCGATGATTATCGCCATCAACAAGTGCGATCTACGCACCGCCAACCCCGACCGGGTGAAACGCCAGCTCCAGCAAATGGGTCTGGCGCCCGAAGACTGGGGCGGCGAATTGATTTGCTGCCAGGTCAGCGCCACCAAGGGCGACGGCATGGACAACCTGCTGGAAATGATCCTGCTGCAAGCGGACATTCTCGAGCTGAAGGCCAATCCGCGGCGCAAGGCGCAGGGCTACGTCATTGAGTCACGCCTCGAAGCGGGCATGGGACCGACGGCCAACGTCCTGATCACCAACGGTACGCTGCAACTGAACGACGCCGTGGTTTCCGGTTCCTCGTGGGGTCGCATCAAAGCCATGATCAATGATCAGGGCGTGCGCGTGCGCACGGCCGGACCATCCGCTGCCGTCAAGCTGCTCGGCCTGACCAGCGTTCCGGAGCCCGGCAGCGAGTTCCACGTGTACAAGAACGACCGCGAAGCACGGCAGGTGGCCGAAGAACGCGCCGCCAGCGAACGGCTGAAAGCTCTCACCGCCAACAATGAGCCGCGTGCGCCGCTCACCCTCGATGAACTCTTCCAGGAAAAAATCGGCAGCGACAAGCGCACGCTCAACGTGATTCTCAAAACCGATGTGCAAGGCTCGCTCGAAGCCATCAAGTCGTCGTTGGAAGGCATCCATAGCGACAAGGTCGAGTTGGCCATCATCGGCATGGGCGCGGGCAACATCACCGTGAACGACGTCCTGCTGGCCTCGGCTTCCAAGGCGGTCATTCTGGGCTTCCACGTGGGCAAGGATGCCGGCGTGGGTCCCGAAGCCAAGAACAAGGGCGTGGAGCTGCGGTTGTACTCGATCATTTATGAGATGCTCGACGACGTGAAAAACCTGATGACCGGCCTGTTGGAACCGATCATCAAGGAGCACATCAACGGGCAGGCCGTGATCCGGCAAATCTTCGACATGGGCAAGCGCGGCAAGGTGGCCGGCTGCATGTGCCTGAAGGGCAAGGTCACGCTCAAGGGCCGCGCGCGCGTGCGCCGCAAGGACGAAATCCTCTACGAGGGCAAAATCCAATCCTTGCGTCGGTTCCAGAACGAAGCCACCGAAGTCCGCGAGGGCCAGGAGTGCGGCATTGTGTTGGATCGGTTCACGAACTTTGTGGAAGGCGACCTGATCGAATCCTACGAGATCGAAAAGGTTGCCCAGGAACTCTAGGCCGCCCGGCGCGGCCGCCGCCAGTCCCCGATGAAAGCCGACCGCATCACCCGCGTCAACGAACTGATCCGCCGCGAACTCGGCGTGCAGTTATACCGCATTATCAACCGTCCGGATTTCGATGCGGCAGCGGTCACCTTCACCCATGCGCTGACTTCAGTGGATTTGCGCAACTGCCGTGTGCTGGTCTCCATCCGCGCACCAGAGGCCGACCAGCAACGGATGCTGGGCATCCTGCACCAACACCGTGCCGAGTTCCAAAAGAACATCAGCCGCAACGTTATCCTGCGCTATACCCCGCATTTGCACTTTGTGCTCGACCACTCCGTGGCCGAAGGCGACAACGTCCTGGCGCTGCTCCACCAAATGGAAGAACGCGGCGAAGTGCCGGCCGATGCCGACCCGGCGGAGGAAACCCCGCCCGGGTGAGCATCATGGCCGCCTCCTTGAACCTCGGTCCGCTCGACGGTTTGCTGCTGGTGGACAAGCCGGCTGGTCCCACCTCGCACGACATCGTGGCCCAGGTCCGCCGGCATTTCCGCATTGCCAAGGTGGGCCACGGCGGCACGTTGGATCCGATGGCCACCGGGCTACTGATTCTCCTGCTCGGCAAGGGCACCAAAATTTCCGAACGGCTCATGGGCCACGACAAGACCTATGAAGGCGCCATGCGCCTCGGCATCGAAACCGATTCGCAGGATGCCGACGGCCAGCCCGTGGCTGAACACGACGCCAGTGGCATCACGCGCGAACAAATTGTAGCGCAGATGCAGGCGCGGCTGGGCGACCAAATGCAAACCCCGCCGATGGTCAGCGCCATCAAAATCAATGGCGTGCCGCTCTACAAACTGGCCCGCAAGGGGCAGACCGTCGAGCGCCCGCCCAAGTTGATTCATGTCTATCGTTTTGATCTGCTGGACTACACACCGCCGGACGCGCGCTTTGTGGTCGAATGCACCAAAGGAACGTATGTGCGCACCCTCGCGCACGACATTGGGCAGGCGCTCCATGTCGGCGCGCATCTCGTGCAGTTGCGCCGCACGCACATCGGCAAGTTTACAGTGGCCGACGCGCTGCCCTTGGCCGATCTGCTGGCGCTGCCCTCCGTGGCGGACCGGGTCATCCCGCTGGCCGCGGCCCTCCCCCTGCTGGGGTGAACCTGATGGACACCGCCGCTCCAACCGCAACTGCCGCCGCGCCGCTGGTGCTGGCCATTGGCCAATTTGATGGCGTGCACCGCGGCCACCAAGCGGTCTTCCGCGCGACAGTGGAAGAGGCGCGCCGCCACAACGGCGTCGCCGGGTGCCTGACTTTTTGGCCGCACGTGGCCCAACTGCTCAACCCGGCGCGCGCCCCCCTGCTGCTGGCCACGCCCGAGCAAAACCGGGCGTGGATGACCGCGTGCGGTATCACGCAAATCCACACGCTGCCTTTCACCCGCGAGCTGGCCGCCACCGGCCCCGGCGATTTTCTCGTCATGCTCAAACAACAATTCCCGCAATTGGTCGGCCTGGTCGTCGGCGAAAATTTCACATGCGGCAAAAACCGCGCAGGCAACATCGCCACGCTGCCCGCCCTGGCGGCCGCTCAACAACTGGCGATTCGCTTTGTGCCGCACGTTGAGTTGGCCGGCGCGCCAATATCCAGCACGCGCATTCGCGCGGCGGTGGCCGTGGGCGATCTGCCGTTGGCCAAGGCCATGCTGGGGCGTTCGTTCAGTCTGACCGGTATCGTCATTCACGGTCGCGCCGTGGGCCGCAAGTTGGGGTTCCCCACCGCCAACATCCATCCGCACCTGCCCATTCGCCCGCAACCCGGCATCTATGCTGCGCGGCTGCTGCTACCGGAGGGCCCCCGCCCCGGCGCCGCCTTCGTGCCGGATGCCCACGACCCCGCCCAAGCCCACTTCGGCAGCGTGGTGGAAATCCATTTGCCCGACTACACGGGCAACCTCTACGGGCAAACGGTGGAAATTGCGTTCACGCGCCGGCTGCGGGGCCATCAGGTCTTCGCCGATGCCGACGCGGCCGCCGCGCAAATCGCTCGCGACACCACCGCGGCCCTGATCGCGGATGCTGAAGAAAATACGTGAGCCCCGCCCCCCGCGCCCCTGAACTGCTCGCGCCCGCCGGCGAACGCGCCGCCGCTTATGCCGCCTTCGCGTTTGGCGCGGATGCCATCTATACCGGTCTGCCACGCTTTTCCGCGCGCGCTGGTGCGGTCAACCTCTCCCCGCGCGAGCTGGAAGAAATCATTGCCTACGCCCACGCCCTGCCGCGGCCGCGCCGCGTGTATGTGACGCTCAACACCCTGCTCTACAACGCCGAACTGCCGGACCTGCTCCGCTCCCTTGCGCTCTGCGCCGAAGTCGGGGCCGATGCCATCATCGTGCAGGATGCCGGCGTGGCGCGGTTGGCGCGCAAACATTTTCCGACGCTGCGCCGACATGCCTCCACGCAGATGGCGCTGCACAATCTGGCCGGCGTGCGCGCGGCCGTCCGCCTCGGCTTCCAGCGGGTGACTCTCGCGCGCGAATTGACGGTCGCGGAAATCGGCGCCATCGCGCGCGAAACCGACTGCGAGATTGAAACCTTCCTGCACGGCGCGCTGTGCTACTCCTACTCCGGGCTGTGCCAGTATTCCGCGCTACTGCGCGGGCGTTCGGGAAACCGCGGCGCGTGCGCCTACCCCTGCCGCGAATGCTTCCGGCCGCAGGCCGCCGCCGGACGCCAGCCGGACACCGCCGGCGGCCTCATTTTTTCCATGAAGGACTTGGCCGGCGAAGCCGCCGCGCACGACCTCGCCCGCGCCGGCGTGGCCTCGCTCAAAATCGAGGGCCGCAAAAAATCGCCGCTCTATGTTGCCGCTGTGGTGAACTACTACCGCAAACTGCTCGACCGCACCTTCCAGCCCGGCGAGCAGGAACAATGCGCGCGCGACATCCAAACCATTTTCTCACGGCCTTGGACGAGCCTGTATCTTTCCTCGCGCAACCAGCGCGACGTAATTGATGCCGACACCACCGGCCACCGCGGCACGCTGGCGGGCGAAGTCGCCGCTGCCGGGCGCGATTATCTGCAATTCACCACCCGCCTGCCGCTGGAAGTTCACGATGGCCTGCAAGTGGAACTTTCCGGTGAAACCCGTCCCTTCGGTTTTGCCGTCGAAGAAATCATCCTGCCCAACGGCCGCCGCGTGTTCACCGTACCCGCGCATTCGCGTGTGCAGGTTCCGCTGCCCCCCGGTGCGCCGCGCATCCCGCCGGGCACCACGCTTTTTCTGGCCTCGTCGCAGGCGGTCAAGCGGCGCTACCACTTTGCCCTGCCCAACCCGCGCGAATGGCGGCGGCGCTATCCCGTGGACATCCATGTGGAGTTCAGCGCCGATCGCCTCGCCGCCACCGCCACGCTACATGCCGATGGCGGCGACCTGTCCACCACTCTCACGCGCGAGGGCCCTTTTGCCCCGGCGGAAAATCCGGCGGCCGTCACTGCGGCATGGCAGCAGGCGTTCGCCAAATTGGGCGACACCCCCTTCCAGTTGCACCGGCTCACGCAAGCCGGCCCGGTGTGTTTTCTGCCGATGGCGCAGCTCAATGCCTTGCGCCGCGAGCTGGCCGAACAGTTGACGCAAGCGCAGCGCGCAGCCGCCGAACAGTCGTGGCAAGCGGCGGTGCAAACCCTGGCGACAACGCCGCCGGCCACTCCGCCGCGCGCGACCGGCTGGCTGCTCAAAACCGATCAGCCCACCGCAGCCGTAGCCGCGCTGCTCGCCGGTGGTTTTCCGCCGCCCGCCGAACTGATTGTGGAACTCGGCCGCGAAACTCCGGCGCAAATTGAATCCGCGCTGGGGCAACTACCGACTGGCATCACGGTACGTTTCGCGTTGCCCATGATTACCCGCGGCTGGGAGCAAGCCGCGCTTGATGATCAGATCCGCCATTTTTGGACCGCCGGCCACCGCCGCTGGGAAGCGGCCAATCCGGCGGCGCTGGCCCTGTTGCCGGCAACGAACGAGCTGGACCTCAGCGCCGATTGGCCGCTCTACACCCTCAACACTACCGCTTGGGCGGAGTGGCAGGCGCAGGGCATCCGCCGCGGCACCGTGGCGCCGGAGGACACTCCCGATAACGCGGCGCTTCTGGCACGGCAATATCCGTGGCAACTGGTGTGGCCGGTGCACCGCGACCCGCCATTATTCATTTCGGAATCGTGCCCGCACGCCGCGCAGCTCGGTCACTGCCCTGGTCCCAAAGCCTGCACCATCACGGAGCAGGCCTACCGTTCGCCCGCCGGCGAAACCGTGCTGATCGTCAACCGCCACTGCCGCTTCTACACGCTGCACGAGCAACCGCAATGGGTCCCCGTGCCGCCCAGCCTGCCGGTGGTGCCCCGCGCCGATTTTCTCTACCGCGAGTGGACTCCCGACGCCATCCGGGACGCGTGCGCCACGCTGGCCCGCACCCTGCCCACCTGACTTTTCCACAGTGTGGAAACTATTTTTCCACAGCGTGGAACTTTTAGATCTGATTTTTCCATAGCGTGGAACTTTTTCTCCCCGTTTTTCCACAGTGTGGAAAAATATCCTCAAAGTTGTTCCATTGTGTGGAAAAATCGCTGGAACTTTTTCCATTGCGTGGAAAAAACAGAGCCGTTTCGCGTGAATTTTTCCATAGTGTGGAAGATCCCGCCCATGCGGGATAAACTTTTTTCCACAGCGTGGAAAACCTGCACGCCACGAAGTGGCGCGATGATAAAAGGACCGTGCCGGGCCTTGTCCGCTGTGCGCAGCACCTGCATGCGGAGGATTTCTTGCGGATTTTGACGGGGTTGTTGCGTCGCCGCAAGGCGGCGAAGGGTTCAGGTGGCAGGGTTCAGATGTCAGGGGAAAACCACCGAACGAACAGCCCCGGGCTCAACGAGCCCGGCTACAGGAACAGCCAACAGCCAAACAGCCTCGCGCGGGCGCGGAGAAAATTAAGACAAATAGTAGCGATTTTTGTGCAGCCATTGATCTCTCCGCCGAGTGCTACGCGAGGCGGAGCAGTGTTATAGAGGCCGTGCCGGGCCTTGTCCGCTGTGCGCAGCACCTGCCTACGGAGGATTTCTTGCGGATTTTGGCGGGGCTCTCACGCCAAAATAAGCGGTGGATTTTCCGATGATGGCGCGTTGCGGACGACCCGAGCTGGACTCGTGTCC
>ERZ795058.5642-NODE-5642-length-11238-cov-3.705625_pt1 | contig 11238 bp, 8 predicted proteins | sample MGYA00375142_ERZ795058 | MGnify/ENA primary metagenome ERZ795058 (study PRJEB30187, sample SAMN05720210) | activated sludge metagenome | isolation source: anaerobic digester from wastewater treatment plant | place: Japan | collected 2015-04-20 ...
GCGGCGGGGGCCGATCCGCCTCGACCCCGCGGTGCTGGAGTTCGTGGCCGCCTACGGGCCGAGCCGGGACGACCCGCGACTGCAGCGGATCCTCGGCCGGCCGGCGACCCTGATCGAGAACGCCCGCGACCGGGAGCACCTTACCCCTTTCCTGCGCGCCCTCTTCCAGAACAGTCTGGGTGCCTTTCCCGTCCGCGAGGGGGAGGGCGGCGGGTACGAACTCCCGGTCATGGTGCAGGCGTTGCCGGGCTCGAGTCTGGAGGAGGCGCTCGCCGACACCCTGGAGCCGGGGCTCGGAGCGGGGCTGACGTACAACCTCCGCCCCGTCGGCGGGGCGGGCGAGGCAAGCCCGGTGGCGCACCCAGCCTTCCGGACGCTCGCGGCGGTGGTCGCTGCGAAGTACCCCGGAGTGCACGTCGGTCCGTACCTGCTCCCCTGGTCGTACTCCGACGCCCGGCTCTTCCGCGCCGCGGGGATCCCTTCCTACGGGTTCTCCCCGTTCCTCCTCGTCGCGGCCGACACCTTCACGGCCGCACAGCCGAACGAGCGGATGGCGATTGACGCCTTCGTCGAGGGAGTTGCGCTCTACGAGGAGGCGGTGCGGCGCCTCGTCGAGTGACGTTTTTTGTCAGAAGACAGGCCGTTTCGTGACGCTCGTTTTCCGGAAACCGTTGAATCTGCATCAGAAAAGTCGGGCACGGTTCGTGCTCCATTTGATGCGCGTAGCTCTCCGGAATGAACCGGGAGGGAGATCCCCGAGAGGGAAGACGAAGGAGACCAGATGCTGCAGAGACTGAAGAATCGGCAGCGGGGCTTCACGCTCATCGAGCTGCTGATCGTGGTCGCGATCATCGGCATCATCGCCGCGATCCTGATCCCGAACCTGATCGACGCCCTGCAGAAGTCGAAGCAGAAGCGGACCATGGCCGACATGCGCAACACCGGCACCGCCTGGACGTCGTGGCTGACCGACCAGCTCTCGGCGGGCGCGGCGGGCGGTGGTGGTGGGACGGCGTCGAAGCAGTTCAACTGGGGTGATTTCGACGACAACCCTACGTTTGAGGATATGGTCCAAACCCTGCGACCGACCACGACGTTCTTCTACATGCAGGAGATCCCGCAGTTCGACGGCTGGCGGAAGACGTACCACTTCGGGGCGAACAACGACAACCTGCTCGGACCCCGGGTACTCGGGATCGGCAGCGGCGGCCGTGACGGCACTTTCGGCGGCGGCCAGTACACCGTTGGCCCGTACATCGCGACCGACTACGACCAGGACATCATCTGGTCGGACGGCTACTTCGTCCGTTGGCCGGGCGGTGCGGGCAACCAGAACTAGCCCACCCCCGGGCGTCATCCTCTGACGCTCGCGCCGGCGCCGCGGGGAGACCCGCGGCGCCGGTCTTTTTTTGCCTGCGGTAGCCTAGGCCCATGTCGCGCTCCCGCCGTCTCCTCGCCGCTCTTGCCCTCGCCTCCCTCCTCCCGGCCGCCGCCGGCGGTGCGGCCCCCCTCTCCCCCGCGGCGGTGCGGCTCCAGGCGTACCTCCGCCTCGACACCACGAACCCGCCGGGCAGCGAGGGGATCGCCGCGGCCTGGCTCGCCCGGGAGCTGGCCGGAGCGGGGATCGCCGTCGAGCGGTACGTGAGCGGCGCGGGGCGGGTGAACCTCGTCGCCCGCCTGCGCGCCAACGCCACGCCCACGGGCGGGGCGATCGCGCTTCTCCACCACATGGATGTCGTCCCGGCGGGGGAGGGGTGGTCGGTGGCGCCGTTCGGGGGCGAGGTGCGCGACGGGATGCTCTGGGGGCGCGGGGCGCTCGACTGCAAGAGCCTCGGCATCGCCCATCTCGAAGCGATGCTCGCGCTCGCCCGGAGCGAAGCGCCGCGCCATCGGGATCTCCTCCTGGTCGCGGTCGCCGACGAGGAGGCCGGCGGCGGGGAGGGGACGGCTGCCCTCTGGGAGCGGAACCCCGAGCTCTTCGCCGACGTCGCCCTCGTGCTCAACGAAGGGGGGGCGAACAAGTCGGTGCTCGGCCGCCACCTCCTCTGGGGGATCGAGGTCGCCCAGAAGCGCCCGCTCTGGCTCGAGGTGAGCGCGAAGGGGCGTCCGGGGCATGCCGCCGGGATCCAGCCCGGCAGCGCCGTCCACCAGCTCGTGGCCGGCCTCGCGCGGCTCGTCGAGCGGCCCCCGGTCTGGAAGATCGATCCCGCGGCGCGCGCCTACCTGGCCGCGATCGGCCGCCTCGACCCGAACCTCGGCCGCCTCGAGGCCGACCTCGACGAGGTGATCGCGCCCGACGGGCCGCGGCGGACGATCCCGCCGGGGCTGCCGTCGCTCTTCCTCGACTCGCTCCAGGTGACGGTCCTCGCCGCGGGGGAGGAGATCAACTCGATCCCCGCCGAGGCGCGCGCCCGGATCGACATCCGGCTCCTGCCGTCGACCGACACCGACGCCTACCTCGCCGAAGTGCGCGAGGCCCTCGGCAAGGAGATCGCGGTCCGGGTGCTCCTCGCCGCGCCCCCCTCGGAGCCCACCCCGGCCTCCGGGCCGCTCTGGGAGCGGCTCGTCGCGGCGCTCGCCGACGAGGCGCCGGTGATACCGATCTTCCTCGCCGGGATCACCGACTCGCGCTACTTCCGCGAGCGGGGCGTGGCCGCCTACGGCTTCTCCCCCTTCTGGGTGGAGGCCGAGCCGATGCGCGGCGTCCACGGCCCCGACGAGCGGATCCCCCTCGACGCCTTCGACCGCGGCGTCGAACGGATGCGCCGGGTCGTCGAAAGCCTCCTCGCCACCCCCTGAGCCCACCCGCACCCGGGCGCAAGGTGCCACCCACTTTGCACCGGCCGAAAGGTGCCAGCCGTTTTGCGCCCGGAAGGTGCCAGCCGCTTTGTCAGATGCGGGTGCAAGGTGCCATCCGCTTTGTACGTCCGGGGAAGGTGCCAGGGGATTTGCGGGGGTGCGGGCCGTCTGGCGTGGGCGGGGGTGGGGGCGGACTAGAATGGCCGGGTGCCCCTCGAGACGCTGGTGGTCGTCTACCTCGCCCTGGTGGGCCTCATCGTCGGCAGCTACCTGAACGTCGTCATCCACCGGCTGCCGCGCGGGGAGTCGACGGTGCTGCCGCGGTCGCGCTGTCCGGCGTGCGGCGCCGCGATCCGGGCGCGTGACAACCTGCCGGTGGTGAGCTGGCTGCTCCTCGGCGGCCGGTGCCGGCACTGCCGGGCGCCGATCAGTTTCCGGTATCCGCTGGTGGAGGCCGCGACCGCGGCGCTCTTCGTCGCCTGCTACCTCCGCTTCGGCGCGAGCGTGGACGCGCTCGCCGGCGTCATCCTGGGCGGGCTGCTCATCGTGCTCGCCGGCATCGACACGGCGCACTATTACCTGCCCGATCGCCTCACGCTGCCGGGGATCGCCGTCGGGATCGCTCTCCAGCCCTGGCTCAGCCGGGGGAGCGTTGCCGAGGGGATCCAGGGCGCGCTGCTCGGCGGCGGCCTGCTGCTCGCGGTGGCGGGCGTCTGGGTGCTGCTGCACGGCCGGGAGGGGATGGGGCTCGGCGACGCGAAGATGCTCGCGATGATCGGCGCCTTCCTCGGCTGGTGCGGGGTGGTCGTCTCCCTCGTGGCGGCGACCGCCGCCGGCGCCGCGGCCGGGCTCGTGCTGCTCGGCCGCCGGCGCGGCGGCTGGGATCGGCGGCTGCCGTTCGGGCTCTTCCTCGCCCTGGGTGCCCTCGTCGCGCTCTTCTGGGGCCGCGAGCTCGTCGCGGCCTACGCGAGGCAGCTCGGATGAGCAGCCGCACCCGCCGGCTCGGGCTGCGCCGCGAGGTGCTGATCCTCCTGCCGACGGCGGTGCTGCTGCTGATGGCGGTGGCCGGCTTCACGCTCCTCTCCTTCCGCGGCGCGATGGGCGCGCTCGCCGAGGAGCGCCGGCTCGAAGCGGAGCGCCAGGCCCGGCGGCTCGCGGTCCTCTTCGAGCGCGCCTGGCCGGTGGGCGACTCCGCACTCGCGACGTACGCCACCGGCCTCACCGGCCTCCTGGTGCGCGACGCCGACGGCCGCCGGCTCGCCGCCGCGGGGGTGCCGCCGCCGCCGCTCCCCGGGCCGCCCCCCGCCGCGGCGCGGGCGGTGGGGCCCTCACGGGAGCTCGGCGGGACGATCGTCGCCGAGGCGCCGTTCGTCGCCGCCGGGCAGCGGCTCCTCGTGCGGCTGGCGCTGCCGGCCGACGCCCTCTGGACGCGGCAGCGCGCCCTCGCCCTCTGGGCGCCTCTGGGTGGCGGGCTCGGGCTCGCCGTGGCGCTCCTCGTCCTCCTCTTCCTGCGCCCGCTGCTCGCCCCGTACGAGACGCTGCTGCGCGAGGCGCGCGCCGCCGGCCTCGTGGACCTGCAGGTCGAAGACGAGATCGGGGCGATGGTCGACGGCTTCCGGCGGGCGGCGGCGGCCGAGGCGGCGCGGGAGCGGGAGGGGGGCGCGGCGGTCGCCGGTGCGCTCGACGGCGAGCTCCAGGCGGGGCTGATGCTCCTCGACCCGGCGGGGCGGCTCCTCGCCCTCAACCCGGCGGGAGCCGAACTGCTCGGCATCGCCGCGGCGCCCGGCATGCCCCTCGCGCAGGCCCTCGCCCCGCACCCGGAGCTCGCCGCCCGCCTCGCCGGAGCGCTCGCCTCGGGGGAGGCGATCGCCCGCGCCGAGGTGCCGGTCCGCGCCGCCGGCGAGAGCCTCACCCTCGGTCTCGCGGTCTATCCGCTCCGCCGTGCCGACGGGAGCCGCCGCGGCCTGCTCGCCCTCTTCAGCGACCTGACCCGTTTCGTCCGCAGCGCCGCCGAGCGGCAGCTCGCCGCGGGGCTGGCGCAGCTCGGCGAGCTCTCGGCCGGGGTGGCGCACGAGCTGCGCAACGGACTCGCCACGCTCGGCGGCTACCTCGAGCTGCTCGCCGAGGAGAGCGATCCGGCCGCGAGCGCCGACTACCGCCGGGAGCTGGAACGGGAGACCGCCCACCTCGCCCGCGTGGTCGACGACTTCCTCGCCTTCGCCCGCCCGGGCCGGGCGCGGGTCGAGCCGGCCGACCTCGGGGCGCTGCTCACCGCGCTCGCCGCCGAGCCGACGGTGCAGGATCTCGGGGTGACGCTCCGCCTGCCGGCCACCCCGCCGCCGCCATTGCCGGCCGACCGGCCGCTGCTCGTTCGCGCCCTCGGCAACCTGCTGCGCAACGCCGCCGAGGCGCAGCGGGCGAGCGGCCGCCGCGAGCCGCTCGAGATCGAGCTCGCGGCCGGGGAGGAGGAGTGGGAGGTGCGGATCGGCGACCGCGGCGCCGGGGTGCCGGAGGAGGTGCGGGCGCGGCTCTTCCAGCCGTTCGTCTCCGGCCGGCCGGGGGGCACCGGGCTCGGCCTCGCCCTCGCCCAGCGCCTCGTCGCCCTCCATGGCGGCGCGGTCCGGCTCGAACCGCGCGCCGGGGGCGGCACCCATGCGGTGGTCGCCTTTCCCGTTGGCGCATTTGTTACCGAGCGACCCGATCCGGAGGGGACCGAAGCGCCGGAGAGCTTCCAGCGGGAAGAGATAAACCATTTGTCATGAGAAAGTTGTCTAGACCGAAGCGAACCCGGAGGGAGTGGCCCTCGGATTGCAAAGGATGGTGGCTATGACCAGGAACCGTTCCCGCCGGCCCGCGGCCGGCTTCACGATCGTCGAGCTGCTCGTCGTGGTCGCCATCGCGGGGATGCTGCTCGGCATCGCGGTCCCCGCGCTCGTGCGGCAGATCGGCCGCAGCCAGCTGATCGCCGCCGCCCGGGAGACCGCGGTGCTGATGCAGCGGGCGCGGATGGAGGCGATCCGCCACAGCGTGCCGGTGATCGTGGCTCCCGACCCCGACGGCCGCGTCCTGACCGCCTGGGTCAACAGCGCGCGCGACGCCAACGAGCTGTTCACCAATCTCGCGTTCGACGCCGCCGCCGGCGAGCTGCGGATCGGCGAGGTGCGGCTCGCGCCGCGGATCGTGATGCGCGGCCCCGCCGATGCCGCCGTCAACGGCGGCGACTCGAACCTCTTCGAACAGAGCACGCCCGAGGAGGCGCCGTCGCCGCCGTTCGTCGCCAGCCTGCCGATCGCCGCGGCGGTCTTCATGCCGAACGGCTCGGTCCTCGTCGAGGGGGCGTACCGCTTCAGCGAGGAGACCGCGCGCAACTTCCTCGAAGTGCGCGTCGCGCCGCGGGGCACGGCGCGGATCGTGGTGCGCAAGTACAACCCGAGCGGCCCGGTGGCCGGGGAGTTCTGGTACGAGTCGGGTCTCACCGCCGGCTCCGGCCCGGGCTCCGGGCGCAACGTCTGGGAGTGGTACTGATGAGAGATGCCGGACCGGTCCGTCCCCGCCGCCGCGAGGCGGGGTTCTCGCTGCTCGAGGTGCTGATCGCGGCCGCGCTCCTCGGTCTCATCGCCGTCGGCGTGCTCCCGCTCTTCACGCAGTCGATGGCGAACAACCGGGTGGGCAACGACGCCACCCGGGTGAGCACCTACGCCACCGACCGCACCGAGGATCTCGCGCAGGTCCGTTTCCTCGGGCAGGAGGTGAGCTGGAATGCCGGCACCAATATCCTCGAGGCGCCCTGGGAGATGCTGACGGTCGGGGCGCACGAGTGGGCGCCGCTCAACCCGTCCGACAACTTCCAGTTCCGCCGCCGGAACACTGTCTCCCAGATGCAGCTCTCGTTCGACGGCCAGCTGACCGGGGTGCCGGGCAACGCCCCGGTCGGCCACGTGCATCTCAAGGAGGTCACCGCCGAGGTCGCGACCACCCCGCTGCCGGCCGACCCGGCGACGGATCCGACGGTCTACCGGACGCGTTACCTGAAGGGGTACTGACGGTGCGCGCCCCCCGCCTCGCTCTCCATCGGCGCGCCGCCCGGCGGCGCGCGACCGCCGGCTTCAGCCTGATCGAGCTCCTGGTCGTGATCCTGATCGTCGCCGAGGTGCTGGTGGCGGTCTCGCTCCTCTTCGATTTCAACGACCGGGTCACCCGCGTGCAGACCCAGGCCGCCGACCTCCAGCAGTCGATGCGCGTCGCCCAGCAGGAAGTGCTCCGCCACCTCCGGATGGCCGGGCGGGGGAACCTGCCGCACGGCATCGACCCGACGGCGGCGGCCTCCGGGACCACCCCCCCGCTCACCGGGGTGGGGATCGACGTTCGCAACAACGTCGGTATCGACGCCAGCTCGCCGTCCGCGGAGATCGCGGCCGGCTTCGGCGGCTCGCCGCGCGCGGTGCGGGGGACCGACATCCTCATCGTCCGCGGCTGCTTCGAGGCGCCGCTCTTCCAGGTCCTGCCCGGTGGCGCGACCTTCACCCCGGACGCGAACGGCGACGGCGACCTCTCCGACGGCCGGATCACGATCGACAACCCGGGTCCGGCCGGGATCTGCCAGCGGCTCAGCGAGCTCGGCGACGACGCCGTGGACCGGCCGCTGCTGGTGTCGAGCTCGAGCGACGACGCCCTCTTCGCGGTGGCGCGGATCACCGCCTCGTCGGCCACCGGCGACCTCGCCGCCGACTGCATCACCAGCCCGTCGAGCGTGACCCTCCAGCTCGACTTCAATCCGTTGACCAACCCGTACATGGTTTTCAGCGGCAACGTCTACCCGCCGCAGCTCGTGAGCGTCGGCTGGGCCTGTCTGCTCGAAGAGCACCGCTTCTACGTGCGCGAGGAGTACGCGGTACCGGGCGACGCCGGCACCGAGCTCGCGCCGCGGCTGAGCCGTGCCCGGATGAACCCCGGCACCGAGAGGCCGGTCGACGGCCTCGCCGAGGGCGATCTGCAGGTCGAAGATGTTGTCGGCGATGTCGAGCCGCAGGTTCTCGGCGAGGCCGTCGACCGCGACCACCCCTCCGACGGCGGCGCGCCGGGCGCCTTCGAGGACGACGCCGACTACCTCGGCATCGACGACACCGTCTTCGAGGGGGCCACGGCCGCCGAACTCGCCGCCGACGACTGGCTCTACAACTCGCCGAACGACGACCCCACGGCGCTGCAGTGGCGCGTCCACCGCTTCCCCGGCAACAGCCGCGGGGTGGCGCTCGAATACGTGCGGCTGACGCTGCTCGGCCGCGCCGACCGGCAGGATCCGAGCTACCGCGCGCCGCGGCTCGAGCTGATCGAGGACCACGATTACGACGCAGCGCCGTCGAGCGCCTTCAACCAGGAGCACGCCCGCATGTACCGCCGCCGCATGCTGCAGACGGTGGTCGCCCCGAGGAATCTGTGAGGAGCGCCATGGAGAGAACCCCGCATCCCGTCCGCGCCCGCCGCCACGAGCGCGGCAGCGCCTACATCGTGGCGCTGCTCGTGCTCGTGCTGCTGACGATCTTCGGCATGTCGCTCGCCCTCGTCACCCAGACCGAGTCGCAGATCGGCGCCGCCGAGAAGGCGGCGACCCGCACCCTCTTCGCCGCCGACTCCGGCTTCGGCCTCGCGGTGGCGCGCAAGCAGGTGACGAACGCCGAGGGGGCGACCCGGTACGACCTCCACACCCGCAGCGCCGCCGGCGGCCTGGCCTCGGTCACCGAGCGGTTCGAGCTCACCCCGGTGATGCAGCTCAACCTCGGCCTCTGCTCCCTCTGCACGCTCAACGAAACGCAGGTGGAGGGCAACCAGTTCCGGCGCACGAACCATGTCGTCAACTCCACGGGCGAGGTGCGGAGCACTTCGGGAGGGAACGAGAGCATCAGCTCCGCGAAGCTCCTCAGCCTGATCCTCGAGTTCCAGCCGATCGTGCCCACCCTCCCGGCGGAATCCGATCAGACCGAGCTGCAGCGCCTGGCCCGGACGATCCGCTACTGACGCGCCCCCGCGAGACACCGTGAAGGAGATCCGCATGAACCGCCCCCTTCTTTCCGCCCGCCCCGGCCGGCTGCTGCCGCTCGCGCTCGCGGCGGCGTTCGCGCTCGTCGCCTTCGCCGGCGCCCCCGCCGGCGCCGACGACCGGAACCTGCTCAAGTCGGGCATCGACAGCCCGTACGTCTTCGTGATCCTCGACACCTCGGGCTCGATGAACTGGTCGCCGCAGTGCACGCAGGCCCAGTTCAACGCCGGTATCTGCGACTTCCTCTGCCCGAGCGGCGACTGCCCGGTGCCGCGCGACGGCGACGACCCGGCCTCGAAGTTCCGCCAGGCGAAGGAGGCGCTCTTCGAGGTGATCAAGGATGTGAAGAACATCCAGTTCGGCTTCGCCACCTACAACCAGGACAAGCTCCAGGCGACGCGGAAGTACTGGCTCTACAAGGTGCGGCCGGGACAGAACTTCTTCTCTTTCGACGGCCAGATCTGGCCCAGGCCGGGGGAGGACGAGGTCTTCGGCACCGCGATGTGCAGCGGCGTCGGTTGCTCGATGGGGAGCCCCGCGAACATCTATAGCGCGGGCACCGCCAACCAGGTCCCCTACTGGGATCGGATCCGGGCGCAGAGGATCCCGAAGCTTGGTACGGATGCCAACCAGTCGACCATCATCTACCTGCGCACGAGAAACAACGATAACTATCGCTACAGAGTCACCTACTCGCGCTACGGCACGGTGACCTACGGTGCCAACTCGTTCAACGTGAGCATCCAGGTCCAGCAGTGCACCAATTCGGACTGTTCCCGTTCCACGAACCTGGGGACCCGGCAGTTCACCTACGACCTCGTCGGAGACTTCCTGATGTGGGACTACGGGGTGAGCCGGACCTGGAAGCAGGGGGGGTTCTTCGGCTACCAGGGCCTCGGAGCCGACAACACCTGCAGCGGCTGGGATCCGAACAACGACACCGGTTCGGACAAGTACCCCAACAGCAGCGGCTACAACCTCCGCTTCGACACGGTGACCGACCCGCACGGGCGCGGCAGCAACTTCGGCGTCGGCGACGTGATCCCGTTCGACTGGATGACGACCCACCGCGACGACGTCCTCAAGCGCCTCGCTCCCGGCTGGACGCCGCCCGCGCCGCCGGCCGATCCGAACGATCCGCCGCCGCCGGTCACCTCGCCCGATCCCGAGGCGTTCGCGATCGCCCGGTACCTCAACGACCGGCCGAACAGCGGCCAGAGCTACCTGCGGCTCAAGAACGAGGCGGAGCGGCCGCTGCTCGCCTCCGGCTCGACGCCGATCGGGGCGTCGCTCGCGAACTTCCGCGGCTGGTACTGCGCCAACACCTCGTCGAGCGGCGCCTGCAAGACGGGCGGCTGGCTCACGCAGGCGCAGCAGAACGACCCCCGCTTCGCCTGCAAGCCGAGGTACATCCTCTTCTTCACCGACGGCGACGAGACCTGCGACGGCAAACCCTGCGACTACACGCGGGTGCTCTACCAGGAGAGCGGGATCAAGACTTACGTCGTCGCCTTCGGCGTGCCGAACGTCTCCGGCAACCAGCTCAACTGCATGGCGACCAACGGCGGCACCGGCACGCCGTTCTACCCGCAGAACAAGGCCGAGCTGGTCGAGGCGCTCCAGAACATCTTCACCGAGATCGTCGAGCGGACGACGGCGTTCGCCTCCGCCGCGGTGCCCACCGTGCAGGCGTCGGTCGCCGACAAGCTCTTCCTCTCGAACTTCGTCCCCGTGACCGGCGAGGGGATCTGGTCGGGGCGGCTCCAGGCGTTCCTCAAGCCGCTGCCGATCGCCGCCGACGGCACCCCGGACAGCTCGATCGCGTGCAGCAGCAGCCGCCGCAGCCAGTGCTACCTCTGGGATGCCGGCGACGTGCAGGTGGACGGCTACAGCCCGCGGGGTTTCCTCCTCCAGGCGCCGAACCAGGACGAGATCGACGCCGGCAACCTCCGGATCGGCCCCGGGGTGGACGAGCGCCGGGTCTACTACCGGACGGCCACCGCCGGCCTCGAGCCGGGGGCGAACCGCCTGCTCTTCGGCTACCCGGACAGCGCCAACGAGTACGACCTCTGGAACGGGCTCGGGGTGGCGTACACGATCGGCGATCCGGCCTCGCTCGCCGACGCCCGGGCGCGGACGAAGGAGATCGTCGACTACCTGCTCGTCGAGAAGACCGCCACGGTGACCAACACCCTCGTCGATCCGCCGATCGATCACGAGATCACCTACGTGCTCGGCGACATCTTCCACTCCGATCCGGTGGTGGTGGACGCGCCGCGCAACTCGCTGCTCTACAACCTCGACCCGTACGCCGACAGAAGGGACCTCTGCTCGGCGAACGATCCCGACCGGGATCCGTCCACGAGCTACCGCGACTTCGCCCACCGGCACGGCTGCCGGCG
>ERZ795058.5645-NODE-5645-length-11231-cov-4.149338_pt1 | contig 11231 bp, 8 predicted proteins | sample MGYA00375142_ERZ795058 | MGnify/ENA primary metagenome ERZ795058 (study PRJEB30187, sample SAMN05720210) | activated sludge metagenome | isolation source: anaerobic digester from wastewater treatment plant | place: Japan | collected 2015-04-20 ...
AGAATTGGCTCCCTCGGCTTCCGGATTCTCATTGACATCCGACTCACTCCTGGCCGAAAACAGAGCGTCATCGAATGGGCGCCCATTCAGCCGATCCTCTTAATCTATGTCCTCGTTTTACTCTGCCGCCGCCATGTATCACACACGAGTGCAAAACATGAAAAAAACCTGGCCTTTCCTCTTCGCCCTTATCCTTAATAGCGCGGCGGGCCTGCTCGCCGGCCCGCGGCCCGCGGCCGCTCCGGCCTGGCCCGCCACCTTTGAAGACTGGGTCGTCCAACGCGTCGGTCCGGTCATCTATCCCACGGCGCCCCGCCCTAAGACGGACTGGGATCCACTCATCGATTTGAACCACGAACTGGGCGCCCGTGCGGTCAAAACATGGCTTGGCGGCGCCGCGCCGGGCGAGGCCTTCGCCCGACTCCAAACCCCGCCCTACCACCGGTTGGCGCGCGAACATGACGTCATCCACATCAATGTCTGCCTGAACTATGTCACCCAGGCCTACATCGACAATGGCAACCGCCTTGACAACCAAACCCTGGACGCCGCACGGGAAGAGTGGCGCCGCATCACGCGCCATCTCTGCGAGCTCACCACCGACCCCCAGCGCATATTTCTCCTCAGCGTCGGCGCCGAACTGAACGTCTATCTCGGCACGGCCCAGCGCCACCCCGACTTTCCGGTCGATCAACTCGTCAACACCGCCCATCAGGGCAAGGAGCAGGCCCTGGCCGAGCTGAACGGTCGGCCGCGGCCGCAGGTCTATACCGTGGCTGAGTTCCAGGGCGAGGTGGAATTCGAGGCCTACGCGCGCAAGTGGGCGCCGCGCTTCGAAACCGACCTGATCAGCCTCTCCTATTACACTTTCTTCCGGCCCTTGGATGACTCGCTGACCTTTCTCCGCTCCATTACCCCCGCGCGCGGCCCCTTCGGCGCCGACCGCCTGATGCTCGGCGAATATGGCCTGACGCACGAAGTCTGCAACTGGAACCAGGCGGCCCATGCCCGCTGGCACCTGGACATGCTGCGCCAGGCTTTCGACCAGCATGCCCAGTTTGCCTTTTACTATTCACTTGCCGACGACCCCGGCGTCATTCGCGACGCAGGCCACGACGGCTTGATCGGCTGGACCCGCCGCGATGACCCCGGCCGGCGCCTGACCTGGTTCCTCTATCACGCGCTGTATCACCGCCTGCCGCCGCTAATCCCCGACTATGAGCTCTACGAGTACCACGATGAGCTGAACCAGCCGGCCGCGGGCGACGCCCCGAATTTCGTGCTGGAGGATCTGACGGTGCTCGGCGCGGAGCACCGCCCGGGCGACGCCGTCGCGTTCCGCGTCACGGTGCGCAACGCCGGCCCGGCGCCCGCGCCCGCCGCCTCGGTCAATTTCTACGTCAATGACCGCATTGTCGCCTATGCCGGCGTGCCCGCGCTGGAACCCGGAGCTCAGGCCAAAGTCGAATCGACGGCTACCGACCCGCGTTTCGTCTGGTCCGCTCAGGCCGGCACGCACCGGCTCACTGCCCATGCCAACGTGCGCCACGGCGTGCCCGAACTCGCCTTCACCGACAATGAAGCAACAATTTACTTCACGATCGCCGCGGACGAACCGTAGCCCGCGCCCCGCCGCGCGCTGCCCGCGCCGGCGTTGAACCGCCTTTGCGCAGACCTGCCAATTCCATCTCGAACAGGGGGAAGTGAACCATGAACTCCAGGGAACGCGTTCGGTTGGCCGTTCAGCACCAGGAAACGGACCGCCTGCCGATTGACTTCATCGCTCGCGACGAGATTGCCCAGGCGCTTGCCGCGCATTTTCACGCCCCCGATGGGGAAGCGCTCCTCCAACGCCTCAACGTCGATCTGCGGCCCGTCGGCCCAACCATTAAGCAGCAGGCGTCGCCCATCTGCTACGCCGATCCGACGATCGCCGTGCGCCACGACGACCAGTTGCAGAGCGACGTCTTCTACGACATCTGGGGCGTGGGCTTCGTGCGCAAATACGCGCTCGGCGGCGAATACCTCGACCTCGTTCACAGCCCGCTGCGCGACAAGGGCAGCCTGGATGACCTTGCCGCCTACCCCTTCCCCACCGCAGACATCTGGGACTACGACACGATCGCGGATCAGACCGCCCGCCACGGCGACTACTGCCTCTGGGCGCATTCACGCGGCTTCTTCGAAATCAGTTGGTTCATGCGCGGCATGGACCAGTTCATGCTCGACTTGAATCTGAACCGCGAATACGCCGAAACGCTGATGGACCGGATCATCGATTACCTGCTCGACCGCACCGTGCGGATCCTCGAGGCCGACCGCAACCGCCGCATCGACATCGTCGAGATCAATGACGACGTCGGCGGTCAGCACGGTCTGCTGCTCAGCCCCGAACTCTGGCGCGAGTTCATCCGGCCCCGCATGGACCGGATGATCCGCCGGATCAAGCAGTTCGGCGTCCTGATCCGCTATCACAGTTGCGGCGGCATCCGCGAGATCATTCCCGATCTGATCGAGCTGGGCGTCGATATCCTCAATCCAGTGCAACCGCTGGCGCGCGGCATGGAGCTCGACGGGCTCAAACGCGACTTCGGCGCCCGCATCACGTTCGACGGCGGCGTCGACACCCAACGCCTTCTGCCCCACCGCCACGCCGACGAGTTTGAAGCTCAGACGCGCGACATCCTGCGCATGATGGGCCGCGACGGAGGCTTCATCATGGCCCCCTCCCATGCGCTGCAGACCGATGTCCCCTTGGAAAACATCCTCAAACTCTACGAGCTGTCCGCTCTCCCGCTCGATCGGATTTGAGGTCCCGCGCGGCCTCCGGTGCTGCGGACGCGTCAATCCCCAAACGCGCGCGCCAGCCCCGCGAGTTCCTGCTCGGTTTCAATCAGCTCCTCGATGTTGCGCAGAAACCAGGGATCGATCCCGGTCAGCGCGAAAACCTCGTCGCGCGACATCCCCCCGGGCCCCAGGGCGTATTTCACATAGAAGATCCGCTCCGGATTCGGCGTCTTGAGCCGATACGCCAACTGGTCCGGATCGATCCGGTCCTTGCCGTCGGCCCCCAGGCCCGCCCGGCTGATTTCCAGCCCGCGCAGCCCCTTCTGGAGCGCTTCCTTGAACGTCCGCCCGATCGCCATCGTCTCGCCGACCGACTTCATCTGCGTCCCCAGGATCGGCTCGGCCCCCGGAAACTTCTCGAACGCCAGCCGCGGGATTTTCACCACGCAGTAGTCGATCGTCGGCTCGAAGCAGGCCGGCGTCTTCAGCGTGATGTCGTTGGCCAGTTCGTCCAGCCGATACCCCACCGCCAGCTTGGCCGCGATCTTGGCGATCGGAAACCCCGTCGCCTTGGACGCCAGCGCCGACGATCGCGAGACGCGCGGGTTCATCTCGATCACGATCCGCCGGCCCGTCCTCGGATCGACCGCGAACTGGATGTTCGAGCCGCCCGTGTCGACGCCGATCGCCCGGATAATCGTCTTGGCGTCGTCGCGCATCGCCTGGTACTCCCGGTCGGTCAGCGTCTGGATCGGCGCCACCGTGATCGAGTCGCCCGTGTGAACCCCCATCGGATCGAAATTCTCGATCGAACAGATGATCACGACGTTGTCCGCGTTGTCGCGCATCACTTCCAGCTCGAACTCTTTCCAGCCCAGCAGGCTCTCCTCGACCATCACCTCGCACGTGCGCGACAGCCGCAGGCCGCGCGCGACGATTTCCTTGTATTCCTCGATGTTGTAAGCGGTGCCGCCGCCCGAGCCTCCCAGCGTGTAGCTCGGCCGGATGATCGCCGGAAACTTGACGTAATCAATGACCTCCAGCGCCTCTTCCATCGAATGCGCGAACCCCGAGCGCGGCATGTCCAGCCCGTGCGCCAGCATCGTGTTCTTGAACAGCTCGCGGTCCTCGGCGCGCGCGATCGCCTCGGCGTTCGCCCCGATCAGCTCGATCCCCAGCCGCTCGAACACCCCTTTCTCCGCCAGCGCCATCGCCGTGTTCAGCGCCGTCTGCCCTCCCAGCGTGGGCAGCACCGCGTCCGGTCGCTCCCGCTCCAGGATCGTCTCCACCACCTCCGGCGTCACCGGCTCCACATACGTCCGATCGCCGAACTCCGGGTCGGTCATGATCGTCGCCGGATTGGAGTTGACCAGCACGACTTCATAGCCGTCGGCGCGCAGCGCCTTGCAGCCCTGCGTTCCGGAATAATCAAACTCGCAGGCCTGGCCGATCACGATCGGCCCCGAACCAATGATCAGGATCTTGTGGAGGTCGGTGCGTTTGGGCATGAAGTGCTCTTTCCATCTTAAGTAAGGCGAAACGCCGGACTTGATTCCCCGCCTCTGCCTGGCGTCCGGTGCTCACACTCGCGCGAGAAAGTTTTCCAGTACGAAGATTTTCCGGCGTCGGAAATGCGCCGGACTCTGCACGAGCGCCAGTGCCTTGAGATTCTCTACCCCCGCGACGAACCATGGATCGGGGCATGCCGGAATTTCCCACGACCAGGCGGGCGGTTCAATCCCCGCCTCGTCGCAAAGATATTCCAGCGTGGACGCCAGCAACGCATCGTAGCGCGGATGATCTAGCGGCCAGGGCTCCGCGAACCGCGCCACATCGCGCGTACGACGGAACTCGTCGACGAAATCCATGAACGCCACGTACCAATGCGGTTCCTGCTCGATCATCGCGCGCTTGGTCTGTTCAAGGGTTGTCGGATTCATCGAACAGTTCCTCGAGAAAGAACAGCGTGGCCGGCTTGATCTGATTCCGCGGATAATACTTCTCCACGATTGTCAACGCGTCGTCCAATTGAAGGACTCCCAATTCGGTCAACAGCCGGCGGATGTCGTCGCGGTCCGAGGTGTCCACTCGAGCGGACATGGCTTTCATCGCGAACAGGTAATCGGCCTCGGCGACGAGCACCGTCAGATTGGACATACTTTTCCATGCCCTGCGCGGGTGGTCGACCAGAAACTCTTTCACGCCGTCATTGAGCCAGTCAACGGGTAGGCCCAACCGCCGCGCGGTCTCGGCGGCCGCCGCGCGCACCTCGGTTGACGGATGGAAGATCGCGTCGACATCCTTCGTGCTCTGGCGCGCATCGAATGCCAGACACATCGCCGCGCCGCCGTAGAGACAGATTTCTCCTTTGATGCCCCTTTCGCGTAGAAGAGCATTGAGCGTTTCCAGAGCGCCGACAATTTCCTCTTTGTTCATGTTGCCTTCCTCGTTGACGCCAGGGCCGCCATCTCGGCCTCCGTCGTCGCCTGATCCTGGTCGCGGGCGATTTGCCGATCACCCTCGCCCGGTCCACTCCTCAATCAGCGCCCGGAACCGCGGGAACAGATACCCGCTGTCGTGCGGCCCGGGACTCGCCTCGGGGTGATACTGCACGGCGAACAGCGGCAGCTTCGTATGCCGGAAGCCCTCCAGCGTGTTGTCGTTGAGATTCCAGTGCGTGATCTCGCAATCGGCCGGCAACGTCTTCGGGTCGACGCAAAACCCATGATTCTGGCTGGTGATTTCGATCCGCCCCGTTCGCTCGTCGCGCACCGGGTGATTGGCGCCCCGGTGCCCGAACTTCAGCTTGAACGTCCTCGCCCCCAGCGCCGCCCCGAGCAACTGCTGTCCCAGACAGATGCCGAAAATCGGCTTGCGTCCGATCAGTTCGCGCAGGCTGTCGATCGCGTAGGTCACCGCCGCCGGGTCGCCCGGCCCGTTGCTGGCGAAGATCCCGTCCGGCTCCAGCGCCAGTACGTCGGCGGGCGGCGTCCCCGCCGGCACGACATGCACCTCCATGTTTTGCGCGCACAGCAGCTCCAGGATGTTCCGCTTCACGCCGAAGTCATACGCCACTACCCGGTAGCGCGGCCCGTCCACCACCGGATACCCCTCGCGCGGCTCAAACCGGTACGGCTGGGCGCACGTCACCTCCCGCACCAGGTCCAGGCCGTTCATGTCGGGCGCCCGACGCGCCTTGGCCAGCAGCGAGTCGTCATCGAAGTCCGTCGTCGAGAGCACGCCGTTCATCGCCCCTGCCGTCCGCAACTTCAGCACGAGTTCCCGCGTGTCGATCCCCTCGATGCCGATCACGCCGGCTTCGCTCAGATACGTTTCGATCCGTTCCTGCGAGCGGAAGTTGGACTCCACGCCCGAAAGCTCCTTGATGATCAGCGCCGCCGCCTGGATCCGGTCCGACTGCTCGTCGAACGAGGTGGTTCCGTAGTTGCCGATCAACGGATATGTCAACGTCACCATCTGGCCGCGATAGCTCGGATCGGTCAGGATCTCCTGATAGCCGGTCATCGCCGTATTGAACACCACTTCGCCGGAGCTCTCGCCCTGGGCGCCGAAGGCGCGCCCGTCGAAGCGGGTGCCATCGGCCAGCATCAGGACGGCGGGGGGGCGGCGGTGGATCATCGGGCATCCTTTTTGAGGCGGGCTTCGCGCACCATCCGGCTCCACCCGGTTGGCACGCCGCGCGATGCGCGCAACAGGTAAAATCCCAATATTCTCCCGTGCCCTCACCCGGCCTGTCAAGCCCCGCCCTCTCTTCTTGCCTTCCCCGTCTTTCCGTCTTCGCCATCTCCCCGCCTCCCGCAATTGACACCCACTCCCCATCCCGATAAGAATAGAAAGGCCGACCCGACGCAGGGGGTTCGCCAAGTGGTAAGGCACCGGATTTTGGTTCCGGCATTCGAAGGTTCGAATCCTTCACCCCCTGCCAATCCATCCGCGACCCTCAATCTCCGCGTGGAAGCCGCTCCATCCGGCGCAACCCTCCCTTGAAATTCCCTTGCCGATGACACCAACCGACCGCCCCCTCGCCGCCGTCATTATTGCCGCGGGGCAGGGCAAACGCATGCGCTCCAGGCTCCCCAAAGTGCTCCACGAGATCGCGGGGCGGCCGATGATTGACTACCCCCTGGGCGCTGTCGAAGCGGTCGGCGTCGAACGCATCTTCGTCGTCGTGGGCAATGGCGGCGACCTGGTGCGCGCGCACGTCGGCGGGCGCGCCCTCTGCGTCGACCAGCCCGAACGCCTCGGCACCGGCCATGCCGTCAAGATGGCCGCGCCCCATCTAGGCGACTTTCACGGCGACGTCCTGATTCTCTACGGCGATACGCCGTTGTTGATGCGCGAGACGCTCCAGCGCTTGATCGACACGCACCGCGAGCGGCGCGGCGCCGGCGTCCTGCTGGCGGCCACGCTGCGCGACCCCACCGGTTACGGACGCATCCACCGCGACGCGAACGGCGCCGTCCTGCGCATCATCGAGGAGAAGGACTGCACGCCGGAACAGCGCCTGATCCGCGAGGCGAATGTCGGCGCCTACTGTTTCGACTGCCGCCGCCTGCTCGAGGGTCTCGACCTGCTCCAGAACAACAATGCGCAGGGGGAGTATTACCTGACCGATGTCCCCGAGAAACTGCGCGCGCTGGGTCACGCGGTTTATCCCGTGCAGGCCTCGGACGAAAGCGAGGTGCTGGGGGTCAACTCCCGCGCCCAGTTGGCCGAGGTCGCCGTCTATCTGCGCCGCCGCGTGCTGAACCGGCTGATGGATGAGGGGGTCACGATCGTCGATCCCGCGACGACTTACATCGATCAAACCGTCGCGATCGGCCCCGACACAGTCGTGGAACCGTTTACCATCCTGCGCGGCGACACCACCATTGGCGAACGCTGCCGCATCGGGCCGGGCGCCGAGCTGATCGACGCGCGCGTCGGCCATGGGGTCCACATCCGCCACAGCGTCGTGCACGAGACGGAGATCCCCGATGGCGCGCGGGTCGGCCCGTTTGCCTGGCTGCGACCCCAGCAGGCCCCGCAAGTGACTTAAGCGACTTGGGTTGGACGGATTCGCGCTTGATGAACCCATCGTTTTGTGTCTTGATGTTGACTGAGTGATCCCACCGGCGTCGCGGGATGGGGATCCGTCATTTGCACCCCCTGTCGGCGGCGGAGTTCCGGTCGGGCGGGCCCTCCGGCCGAACGCGGACGTCGGATGCCGTCTCGCGCGCGCCGGCGGGCGGGTTGGGGCACCCGATTCTCCGCCCCGCCTCTTTGCCTCCGGGGGGGGTGGCTTGCGGGGTCGCGGGACACCTAAATGGCAGATTACGAACTCTCAAGAAGCAGGTGAGGCCGCGCATCGCCGTCGGCCCGAGAAAGGGAATGTCTATGATGTGCCGGGCGATTGGGCTCCGGTCTTTGACTTGGCTGTGCTTCCTCCTGACGGCCGGGGCCTCCCAACCCTCCTACCTCCACGCTCAGAACGACCAGCCGGTCTACCGGATCGTCTTCAGTGAAAACGTCGCGCAGTTGCAGGATGCCCAGCGCCTCGAATCGATGCTGCGGGACCTGGGTTATTCTCCCCTCTTCGTCGAACCGCAAGGCGAGGGCTTCCGTGTCCTCTATGGTCACTTCCTCACCGAACGGCAGGCGAATGAGGCCATGCGCCGTCTGGAGGCTGAGGGCCTGCTCCCCCAGGGCATCACGCAGGTGCGCCAGTCGGTTTTCGCCCCGACCACCAGTTCCGCGGCCAGTCACACCATCCTGATTCGTTTCATCGACCGCGAGCGCGCCGCCGAGGCGGTGCGCCGGCTCGAAGCCAGCGGCTTCAGCCCCGTCAGCATGGCAACCGTCTCGGGCCAGTACCTCGTTCAGGTCGGCCGCTACACTTACCGCGACGGCATCACCAACCTCGGCCGGATCAAGGGCATGGACTACGCCACGGCCGAACTGCGCCGGCTTTCCGAACAGGGCGAAGCCCTGCCCCCCCGCCCGATCTCCGAAACCCGGCCGCCGGAGGACAGCATTGAATCGGTGATCGCCGATCGCCTCGCCAGTTCCGAGGATTTCGCCGATCTGAGCGACGAACAGAAGGATCAACTCGTCAAAAGCATCGTGCTGACCCAGAACCTGCGGGCGGGCAATGAGCTGGCCCCGCAGGTCATCGACATGGACAAGCGTCTCCAGTCGCTCGGCGAGGAGGTCGAGGGCCTGCTGCACCAGGTCGAGGCCGAGGCCGATGAGGCCCGCCAGATCAAGGAGCAGATCGAGGAACTCGTCGTCCAGGCCAAGCGCCATCAGGCGGCCGAGGAGTGGGCCGAGGCGATCCAGATCTATCAACGGATCCGCGACGAGGTCGATCCCCAGGACAAGCTGCGCTACCGCCTCTACATCGATGACCAGATCGCTTGGCTGCGCGGACGGCAATCCGGCGAACTGATCCCCGGCCAACAGGCCGAGACCCGGCGCCAGGTTGAACTGCTCAAGGAACGCGCGCTGCGCCTGGCCGGCTCGGCCGATCAGGAGTCGCTGATCCAGGCCGCCGTCCTCTGGAATCAGATCTGGAGCATGAGCCCCGCCGATCGCCAGACGGCCGAGGATGCCCTCGGCAGCATCAACGCCTCACTGGCCAACATCCGCACCCAGAACCAGGAGCTGATGGCTTCCACGGTGAACAAGCGTCTGCAGACGCTGACCATGGCCGGCGGCGCCGCCCTGGCCGCCCTGCTCGCGCTGCTCGCGTTTGTCTGGTTGCGCGGACGCTCGCAACACAAGGAGCTGATGCGCAAGGTTCAGGAAATCACTTCGATCCGGCCCATGCGCGAATTGGACAGCGGCGGCGGCGGATTGCTCGACAGCGGCGGCGGCACCGCCACCGAGTCGGAGATTTTCTCCCCGCGTTCCCCGGCGGCGGCCGCCGGCCCGGCCTCGCTCGATCCGCTCGGCGGCGTCGAGGACGCCCCCTCGGCCGGCGGCGGCTCGGCCGATGACGACATCTTCGGCGATCTGAGCGGCGGCCTGCCCAGCGCGGCGCCGGCGAACAACGCCGCCGGCGGCGCGACGACTGGCGTCGACGACATGAATCTGGATGACATCTTCGGCGATGTCGGCGGCGCCGCTCCCGAAGCCACGCAGCGCATCCAGGCCCCCGACACGGCCCAGAGTCAACCCGGCGGCGATCTCGACGATGTCTTCGGCGACATCTTCTCGGCCGAGGAGACCTCGCCGGCGGTGGCACCTGGCGTTCCCGAAACGCCCCCCCCGCCACCTCAGTCCGATACGTCTCAACCCGGACCGATCTCGTTCGGCGACTTCGAGTTTGAATCGCCGGGCGCTTCGGCCGAGGAGACCGCCGCCGGCCAGAGCCAGGACGATGAACTCCTCTCGATCTTCGACGATGCCATCGATTCCGCTACTGGCGACGAAACTAGCCCATCCTTCGAACCGGATCAAGGAGGGGCGGAAGAAGAAGCCCCTTTCGCCGGGGGCCTGGGGAGTAACCCGTTCACGGGTGCGCCTCAGGCCGTTCCGACCGACGAAGACAACGAGATCCCCGCGCTGCGGCTCGATGGCGGCGCGGCCGACGATACCCGCGACGGCGAAACCTCAGTCAATTTCACCGGATTTGACGCGCCTTCCCCCGAGAACGACGAAACCAACGTCCCCATCGGCACGATGCCCGACTTCTCGTTCGATGATCTCTCCGGCGCCACCGCCGCGCTCGGACAGGCCCCGGGCGCCGATCTCGATTTCGAGAACGACGACCTCGGCGCCACGCCGCTCGACTGGACCGGCAATCACCCCGCCGCGGCGCTGACCGTCGAATGTGAAAGCCCGCCCCGCGGCTCCCACCAGTACCTCCGCTACGAGAAAACCGAAGGCGCCGCCGTCACCCCCTTCATGCATCGCTTCGGCGAGGTCGGCGGTCAGGTCGAGATCGAATTCGACTTGCGCTGCAACAGCAAGAATAAGTTCCTCCTCGGCTTCTTCGTCGAAAAGGATGGGGACCCCCGTTCGGCGATCCACACCAAAATCCTGCGTAGTGAAACACAAACCACGCCGACGATTCACATGCAGGGCGAACCGGCCCCCTACCTGCTCGGCTCCTGGGCCCACATCCGCTACGTCGTCGATTTGGATAACGGAACTCTCAACGGCTACATCGACGGGACGCACGTCGCGCGCAACGTCACCCTCGAGAACAATCCCGGTTCGCTCAATACCCTGACGATCCGCGACAACACCAGCACCACCGGCGTCCTGCTGCTCGACAACATCCGGGTACAGCCGATTTCGTGAAAATCGCCTGGCGTCACCGCTGGAACGTAACCCCCGCCGAAGCACGTCAGCTCCAGGCCGAGGCGCGCCACCGGGTCATCGTTCGCGACGACTCCCCCGTGTTGACCTTCCCCCGGCGCGTCGTCGCGCTTGACGTC
>ERZ795058.5646-NODE-5646-length-11231-cov-4.081961_pt1 | contig 11231 bp, 11 predicted proteins | sample MGYA00375142_ERZ795058 | MGnify/ENA primary metagenome ERZ795058 (study PRJEB30187, sample SAMN05720210) | activated sludge metagenome | isolation source: anaerobic digester from wastewater treatment plant | place: Japan | collected 2015-04-20 ...
CTGAAAAAACTTCAGCCGATGGCCGACATCGTCGTGGTCAGCGCGACTCCGACGAGGAAGGCGAGGAGACCGAGGAATAGTTCAGTTGGACAAAAGAACAGGATTCTGCCCCGCCGGCGGAGAATCCTGTTCTCAGACCACCCGCCCAGAACGATGATTTGGCTGTTTTTCAGCGAAGATAGGGTGTAATAGCAGCAGATCTCGCGGCATAGAATGCTTTTAATCACGCCAACGGTTCTTTGATGTTATTCCCAGGCCATGCGGGTTCCGGAAAAACCGCCGTATTCATGACCGTTGATACCGATTTTTAGGGAAAAATCCCCAAAGCTTATGGCATTGTTGGCGGAGGTGACGTTGCCGCAGCCGATCATACCGATTTCCGATTGCGTGTAGGAGCCGGAGTCGGGTGTGACCAATTCGGCCAAACGCAGGGTGCCGTCATGGAGTATTTGGAGCACGGGGATGTCCGTCACATTCGGATTGATCGCATCCCACTGGAATTGAGGTTGGGTATCCGGGTTTTCGATATGGGAAAAATAATCTACGTTCGGACTCCAGCTGGTCAGCCATTTAGGCGGCCAGGTGGGAAAGGACGAGGGGCTGCCGATTTGATAACGGAGCCGATTGGCCATAATGTCGTAGGCAAAGCTGTTTCCGATTCTTCCACCCGTGTAGCGGGCCGAGTCATCCCCGTAGAATGCATTGACTTCATTGAACTTCACCGTCGCAAAACCCGGCAGGAGGGCCTCCTTTTTCTCCTTCACCCGGATCAGGAGCGAAGCGTTATCATCAACCACCTGACCGTCGTATTTGTTGCAGTTGCTGGTGCAGGTTCCATAGGGGCTGGGCCAATCCTGCAGCCCCCGGGTATAAAGGTCATAGGAGAGCTCCTTGTAAGCAAGCCAGCGGAAGGTGTTGTCGCTTTTTCGTTCCCAGAGTACCAGTAAAAGCGGGCCGATGTTATGGTTTGGCGTGCTGAAGTCGTCAAACTTTGGCTTGATTTCATTGGGAATGAAGTCGTTCGCAGCAGGCAGGTATGAATTACTTGCGAGAGTCCTTGCTCGACGGACACCATTGACCCGGAGGAATTCATTGTTGGAGAAGGTTCCCGTCACCTGAACCAGGCGCAGTTTGGCGGCGGCATTGCCATCCGTCCAAGCGCCTGAGGTGACCTCCGGAGTCCCCTGTACCGTGCCGTTTGCTCCGCTGGATTCCCCCGTCACCGTATCGCCGGGGGCGATCGCGGGATTACCCGTGGACGTGACCTGATTGATATACAGTGTGGGCAGATTATACAGCATGAAGGTCAGCGCCAGGTAGGTGTTGGGATTTCCCGTTCCGGCGGTACTCTGCGCCCGGAAGGCCAAACCCATGGTCAGTTCCTTCAGTTGGTACCCCGAACTGACCTTAACCTGTACATCATAGCTCAAGTTTTTCGTGACAGACCAATTGCTGTTAATTTTAGACGTGTTGTTGTACCAGAACGCGCCGCATTTATAGTCGTTCAGGCCCGTGCCGCCGCTTCGGTTTGTGACGCTGAGAGTATTGACGTTGGCGATGGCACCGCTCCCGCCGCCGGCGAATCTTCTGGTTTCTACGGATGAACTGGAAATGGAACTGTCTCGTCCGAAATTACCGCTCAGTGCGGAGGCGGTGTTCAGGTTAATCACATCCGGAGGCGGTTGACGTGTGCTGTCATGAATCGCTTGGTAGAAGCTGAGGGACCGTTGTTCCGGCCCGACTTCACCGAGGGATTTCATGATTAGGAATTTTTTAAAGAGGACCGGTGTGGTGGTCAGCACGGATGTGTTGAAGGAAGACCCGTCACTGTGGCGGAGATTGGCAAGAGACAAAACATTACCGCTGACCGTGGCGGTGTCGTATCGATACAGTCGCTGTTCCGAACCGATCTGAATGTTTCCGTTGCGTGGCGGAAAACTGTCACCGGTATAGGTGTTGAGGGCGAGGTTGAGGTGATTGCCCGGCGAGAGATTGTTCTGCACGGCGCTGGGATAGAGGACCAGATAAAGGCTCGCGCCTCGCTTAATCGCAACGGCGGGAGAGGCGAGTCTGAAGGAAAAATCGCCGGTGGCGGCATTGAAGGAACCATTGCTGTAATCCCTGGGCGGGACCGAGGCGGGATCATCGTCGCCGATCATGATTTTACCGGTTGCGGGCATGGTGAAGTTAGGAGGTGTACTTCCGGGCAGTTGGACGGTAAAATTGGTTGCAGAAGTCGTTATGCCCGAGCGATTGGAAAAATAGTACGGCATCACACGCAGTGAAAAAGAACCACGATTGCTGATCGTGAACCGCTTGCCGTCGATGAGTTCCAAGAAGGCGGATTTTTCTTCATCTGCGTCACCATCGTCATTTTGGTCCAGAATACTCAAATAACCAGCGGCAAGATAACGGTAACCGGATTCCGCCAGATTCCAGGCGTTTAGACTCTGGTTGGACGAAACTGTTTCCAGGCTGCTGGACGAAGACAGGTAAAGCATCCCGGCAACCAGTGCGGAAAACAGAATCAGCCCGAAGATGATGGTAAGCAAGGCAAAACCGCGCTGTAAATTGAAGTGTTTTTCTGCCTTTTGCTCGGGGGAGATCCTTTTCATGGACGATTTTCTTTCTTACGGAAGCATTTCAGCATGGGATTTATTGTCCTCCCGGTATCGATTCCGGACAGTTGGCAAGACCGTTATTTCTGGGATTGACCGCCGTGACAAAGGTCAAGGTTCCATTCTCATCGGTGCGGTTCATAATCAAGCGGACGGTGATGAGTTTCAGGTCGCGGAAGTCACCCGGCAGGCTTCCCGACGGCGACGTGGCGGTGTTCACCGTATATCCGAGAAAGGCGTCTACTGCTGGGTTCGTTCCGTAAGCACCCAGGCCGGTAATCAGCGGTTGCGTCTCGGCGGAGCCGCCGGAGGCGCGACGGATCAGATTGATCTGCGTCCCCGTTCTACTGAATTGGTATGTCGTTCCGGGAGTATCGTACCCCTGATTAAGATACCCGCTGCCGGCAGCACTCCGTCGGGTGTGGTCACTGCGGAACGTGATGGAATCGATGTTGCCGGCTGAAGGTGCCTCCATGTTTACGAATTCCAGTCTCAAGCGGGTCAACGCAAACTGAGCCTGTTGAACCGTGTCCGCGGTCATTCGGGTGAACAAATAAGACCGGATGCCTTCGACAAGACCCAGGCCGGTCATGGCTACGATGATTCCCAGGATCACAAGGGAGGCAATGACCTCGATGAGAGTAAAACCACCGTCATTTCGATTCAATGGCACATTCCTCCGTCAGCTTAGCAGGCAAGAAAGGGTTTGGCCGTTAAGGCGCAATGTGACGATCAAAATCGCCGGTGCGCCGCCCGGAGGAGACGTTTGTATGGATGAACTTCCGTAGGTTGTTGTTGCGGCACTGAGGGCGGGTGTGAACGTGATAAAACCCGTTTCCGCCGATACCACATAGGGTCTGCCAATCACCCAGGTTCTAAAGGCCGGTAACCCAAAAAGCGTTCCCTGAGTTGACCGGTTATATTTATACTGACCGATAATGTTCTCCATTTCCTGTTGCAGCGCCATTTGATCCTGAAACCACGTGTAAGAAGCGGTGCTGTTTACAAGAGGACCCTTGAGCGTGATCAGAAAGGTTCCCATGATGCCGAACAGAACGATGATCACGATCAATTCGATCAGAGAAAAACCATTCCGTCGGGGAAGTCTTTTCAGGTTACTCACGAGGAAATCCTCCCTGTCAGGGGAGCGACGGTGATGCGGCCGGATGTCCCGGAGGCCTGCAGCGTGATCGTGACGGAGGATCCCAGAGGGGTGGTCAGGGCGGCGCTGCCGAAAGGTGTTCCGAATCGGTTAAAGGCAAGAACGAAGGGAAATGGGATGCCGGATAGAGTCACCTGATTTGCACTTAAGTCGATATCTGCGGCGGCTGCGCCCGGCGCGACCACTTTTCTTGCATTGTTCGCCGGGTCGCAACTGCTGGCTGCCGGGCAATAAAAGAGGTGATATTGACTATTACCGGCAAAGCGCAGACCCCACACGGAATCGCCGTCTGCCGTGGTGTTCATGGCGCGCATCTGTGCCAGACGCAGATGCGCCATCAAAGAATCTCTGGTTGCAAACAGGTTGCCGCTGTCCGTTTCCATCCTGGAGACGGCAACTGCGGAAATGATGCCTAAAATCAAAAGGATGGCTATGACTTCGAGCAGGGTAAACCCTTTTTGTGTCGGAGGAACCGGAAACATCACGTCCCCCCGGATGGAAGTGATTTGCATAGACCGAAATGATTTATATAGATGACAGACCTTACTCGTCGTGGTTACGTTCATCCGATAACCCTTCTGTTGGTTATCAAAAGGAGCAAAAACCTTGATTCGCCGACACCGGCACCCATTGGGGGGGGGTGAATGGCAAAACCACACAAAAGCTATAATATTTCCGGTTGTTTATGATAAACGTGATGATCTGTCAATGGATTTCTCCGATTTGGAAATCAAGTCGTGCAACATTTTCTAAAAAAATCATCCTTAAAATAGCATGGAATATCATCATGGCCGGTTTTTTCATTTGCCGGGGGCATGATTTTGTCATATGAGAATCGGGAACCAAAAACCTATGAAATCGAATACAAACAATATTTCTATCGTCTTGTGCCGACCCCGGTTTGCCGGTAACGTCGGCGCCGTCGCCCGGTGCGGGAAGAACATGGGCATCGCCCGGCTCGGTGTGGTCGGGAATCGCGATCTCGACCGGGACGAAATGTACCGCCGGGCAACCCATGTCGCCGCCTCGGTGATCGACGGCATCCGTTATGTCGATGATCTGGAGACCGCCCTGGCGGATTTCCAGTATGTAGTCGGGACGACGGCCCGCCTCGGAAATGCCCGCGGGCCCGTGGTCACGCCCCGGGAGATGGCGGAGAAAGTCGGCGACATGTCTCAGGAAAATCGAGTTGCCCTGCTGTTCGGACCCGAGGATGCAGGGCTCACCAATGATGAACTCCGGCTTTGCCATCTGGTCGTCAACATCCCTACGGCGGAATTCAAGTCCCTGAACCTCTCCCATGCCGTCATGATCCTCTGTTACGAAATCTTTGCTTGGCACTCCGATATGGACGAGCGCTTTACTTCCAGACTGGCCACGTCCCGTGAACTCGAAGGTATGTATGGCCAAGTACGCGACATTTTGGTGAAAATCGGTTTTTTAAACCCCCAGAATCCGGAGTATTGGATGATGCACATCCGGCGTCTGTTTTCGCGGACGGGACTGCTGGCTAAAGAGGTGAAGATTGTTCGGGGCATCTGCCGGCAGATGGCGTGGTTTCTGGAGAAAGGGGACAAAAAAACTTGACTTTACGCGACCGTATCCGTATTAGACCTAAGTTTGCAGTTAATGTTTCCATGAAAAATCGCAAGAACAAGGGGGTTCTTATATGAAAATGAATTTTGCCTTTACGGGCGCAAAGAAGATTGTCTTTGGCAGTGGGTCGTTTGACGCCCTGGTGGATTATATCAAGGAACTCGGAGGCTCACGCCCCTTCATCGTCCTGGATCAGAATCTGGCGGGTGCCGATTTCCAGGGACGGATCGAAGCAATTCTGGCCAAAGGCGGCATGAAATACGTCATTTACGACAAAGTGATTCCCGAACCGCCCATCGAGCTGGTGGATGAAGGGGCAAAGGCGGCGCTCAAAGGGAAATGCGATTGTGTTGTCGGGATCGGCGGCGGGAGCGCCATGGATACGGCCAAGGCCATTGCGGCCGTTGCGGGCAACAAAGGGAAGGCAGTCGATTATCTCGGTCTGAACAACGTTCCCGGCCCGGGCTTGCCGCAGATTCAGGTACCGACCACGGCGGGTACGGGAAGCGAAGTGACTTTCACAGCCGTTTTCGTTAGGAAGAACCTGAAGAAAAAAGAAGGCATGAACAGCCCCTATCTGTATCCGGATATCGCCCTGTGCGATCCGACCTTGACCTTGACCCTGCCGCCGAAACCCACGGCGGAAACCGGGATCGATGCCCTGTGCCACGCCATCGAGTCCTATACGTCCATTAACGCCTCTCCCATGAGCGAGATGTTTTCCCTTGAGGCGATCCGCCTCATTTCAGAAAATCTCCGGACCTGCGTCCATAACGGAAGTGACCTCCAAGCGCGGGAGCAGATGCTCTTGGGAAGCCTCTACGCCGGGATCGGTCTGGCCAATGCCGGCGTGACGGCGGTCCACTCCCTGTCCTACCCGCTGGGCGGGCGTTACGGCGTACCCCACGGTCTTGCGAACACGATGATTCTGCCGGCCGTCATGGCCTACAACCTGCCGGGTTCACTGGAGAAATTCACGGATATCGCCGAGGTCATGGGTGAAGTGACGGAAAATCTGCCCCTGCGGGAGGCGGCTTACCTGGCCGTGGAAGCTGTCGAGGCCCTGATCGAGGATTGCGGCATCACCACACGGCTGGAGACGCTGGAAATTCCTGAAGCGGTCTTTCCGGAACTGGCCGAGGTGGCCATGACGGTGGCCCGGCCCCTGGCGAACAATCCCTGTAAGATGACCCTGGAGAACATGGTCGAGATTTACAAGCAGTGCTACTAACAGGAAAAATACAAGTAAACGGAGGAACAATACAATGGCCGGTGCGGAACTGATCGGTAAGGAAGAGATGAAGGAAGTCATGGATGTCCTGGAAACGGGCGTTTTCATGCGCTATGGATTTGATAACGAGAGAAAAGGCATTTTCAAGGTCAAGCAACTGGAGAAGGAATTTTCCGAGTACTGCGGCACGACTTATGCCTTGGGCGTCACGTCCGGTTCGTCGGCCCTGAAGGTGGCCCTGGCAGCCATGGGCGTCGGTCCGGGCGACGAGGTCATCGTGCCGGCCTTTACCTTTGTGGCGACTTGGGAAGCGGTCCTTGAAGTCGGGGCCATCCCCGTTATGGGTGACATTGATGCGACCCTTAACCTCGATCCGGCGGACATCGAACGGAAAATCACCCCTTATACGAAGGCCGTTATTCCTGTCCACATGTGCGGGTCCATGGCCCATATCGACAAGATCATGGCCGTGGCGAAGCAGCACAACCTCCTGGTCCTGGAGGACAACGCCCAGTGTTGCGGCGGGAGTCTCAAAGGGAAGAAACTGGGAACCTTCGCAGACATGGGTACCTTCAGTTTCGACTATGCCAAAACCATTACGACCGGCGAAGGCGGCATGGTCGTCACAGACAACAAGGAATTCGCATGGCGGGCCGACGAATACCATGATCACGGTCACGACCACAACCCGGCGGTGACCCGGGCCATGGAGGGACGGCACATCCTGGGCTTCAACTACCGGATGAACGAGCTCCAGGGCGCGCTGGGACTGGCCCAACTGCGAAAACTCGATTATGTCTGCAGTGAGCAGCGCAAGAACAAGGCGAAGATCAAGAGCTTCCTGAGCCAAGTCAAGGGTGTCGGCTTCCGGGAAGTGCCCGATCCGGACGGCGACACGGCGACATTTATCGCCTTTAATCTGCCAACGGAAGAGATGGCGGCGAAGTTCCAGAAGAGCATGTCCGCCGCCGGCGTCGACACGGTCTGCTACAAGGCGAACAAGTGGCATTACGCGCCCAACTGGGAGCACATGCTCTCTTTTGCGACGGCAAACCCGAAGCAGTACCCCTTCACCGATCCCTCCTATAAGGGAAAGGTTGCTTACGAACGGAAAAGCATTCCCCAGGCGGAAGATCTCCTGGGCCGGACGCTGGTGATGGGCATTTCTGTGAGGATGTCCGACGAGCGGATCGCCCAGATCAAGGCAGCGATTGAGAAGGCCGCGCAAGAGTTGTAAAACGTCTTCGTAAAAAGGCCCTATACTTCGTTACGCTTCATCCTTCGTCACTGCGGCGTACGGTTGATAAGTACGCCTCGTTCCTTAGGATTCGCGTGCTTCGCCTCTGGCGCTTTTTACAAAGCCGCAAGTAACGTTGTGGTTATTTTTGAAACGGAGGAGATTTGCAAGATGATCGTGGTCACCGGCGGGGCAGGTTTTATCGGCAGCGCCTTTGTCTGGAAACTGAACGCCGAGGGGATTGACGATATCGTCATCGTCGATCGTCTCGGCTCTTCCGGCAAGTGGAAGAACCTCGTCAACCGGCGCTACGCCGATTTTCTCCACAAGGACCTCTTTCTCCAGATGATCCTCGGAGACCGGGTCCCTTTTCCCGTCGAGAGTCTGGTCCATATGGGTGCCTGTTCCGCCACGACGGAGACGGATGCGGACTACCTGATGGGCAACAACTTCCATTACTCCTGCCGGGTGGCCGAGTGGGCTCTCCGGCATGGCGTCCGTCTCATTTATGCCAGTTCCGCCGCCACTTACGGCGACGGATCGCAGGGTTTCGACGACGACGAGACAGGTATCAACGACCTCCGGCCCATCAACATGTACGGCTACTCCAAGCAGCTTTTCGACCAGTGGTGTCTGCGCCACGGGATCCAGAAGCAGGCTGCGGGGATCAAATTCTTCAATGTTTTCGGCCCGAATGAGTACCATAAGGGTGACATGTCGAGCGTCATCTACAAAGCTTTTCACCAGATCAGGGAGACCGGGCGGGTACGGCTGTTCCAATCTCACCGGCCGGATTACGGCGACGGGGAACAGCGGCGCGATTTCGTCTATGTCAAGGACTGCGTAGATGTTATGTGGTGGCTTATGGAAAACAGTGATAAAAACGGCATCTTCAATGTCGGAACGGGACGATCCCGCACCTGGAATGACCTTATTTCCGCCGTTTTCAGCGCCAGGGGTATGGAACCTCAAATCGACTATATCTCCATGCCGGATAATCTACAGGCTCAATATCAGTACTATACTGAAGCGAAGATGGATAAGCTCCGGAACCAGGGATGTCCGGTTTTTTTCAAACCACTGGAAGAGACTGTCCGGGATTACGTGGTAAATTATTTGAACGCCCACGAGGCTCATTTATGAGGATCGTCTGTGTCATCCCCTCCCGTTACGAGTCAAGCCGATTTCCCGGGAAACCCTTGGCGGATCTCTGCGGCAAGCCCATGCTCCAGCATGTTTACGAGCGGGTCCTCCGGGCGAAAACAGTAACGGAGGCGGCGGTGGCAACCGACGACAGACGCATTTTCGAGGCGGTGGAAAAATTTGGCGGCCGGGCCATCATGACGGCCGAGCGGCATCGCTCCGGAACGGACCGGATCGCCGAAGCGGCGATGGCGCTGAACTTGGAAGACACCGACATCGTCGTCAATATCCAGGGCGATCAGCCCATTTTCGAACCGACTCAGATCGACGAAGTGGTGGAGCCGCTCCTGGCGGATCCGTCTATCCCCATGTCCACCCTGATCTACCGGATTATCCGGGAAGAGGAGATTTCCCATCCCAACGCCGTCAAGACGGTTTTTGATAAGGAAAACTTCGCCCTGTACTTCTCCCGGGCCACGATCCCCTATGACCGGGACCATATCCACGAGGTTGACTACTACAAACATCACGGTATTTACGCCTACCGGCGGCATTTCCTGGAGACTTTTTCCAAATTACCCCAGAGTCCCCTGGAGACACTGGAGGCGCTGGAGCAGCTTCGGGCGCTGGAGTACGGTTACCGGATCAAGGTGGTCGTGACACCCTACGATTCCGTCGAGGTCGATACCCCGGCCGAACTCGCCCGGGTGCGGGATATCATTTTAAGCGGCGGTGCCTGGAAATAGTTGTCTTTCCGTTGTAAGCCGGCATGAAGAGAAAACCGCCGGATTTGCAGAAGTCGATCGTTGAAAGAGCTTGTTTGTCCTTAATATGCTGTAGTTACGAGTAAAAATTCAGATTCGTTGGGTAGCGCCCATGGTTGACATCGAACATCTGAACCGCATCCGCCTGGTCGAAAACCCCCGGGGCCAGATGATCGTGGCCTATTGCCTTCTGACCCCCAACTATCGCCTCTTCGCCAAAGTCGACATCCAAATCGAAAACCTCGACAAGATTCCCCGCAATGAAAATGTCATTTTTGCCATGAACCACACGGACCGGTATAACTACTGGCCTTTCCAGTGGAAGCTCTGGTCTTTGCAAACGTTCCCCTACACGACGGTTTGGGTCAAGGGCAAGTACTACCGCAACGCCCTTTTGGGGAAATTCCTCGATGCGTGCAACCTGATTCCCGTCCCGTCCATGGCATATCTCATTGAGGAATTTTACAAGAAAAAATTCGGGGAACGGATCGACCCGGAGCTCTACCGGGATGTGAAAGATGTCATCGACGGGAAATACGACCAGGCCGGGACGTATCCGGAGAATGCCGCCCGGGTGTTTCGTGCCTGGGGGGATGATTTCGTCGAGTTTATCCGAGATTATTACGAGCTGGTCATGGAACGGGTGGCCGAACTGAGTCGCCAGGCCCTTTTCGACCGGGGGCTGAATTTGATCATTTTTCCCGAAGGGACCCGGTCCGTCCAACTGGCGGAGGGCAAAACGGGTCTCGCCCAATTGGCCCTCTGGAGTCGAAAAAAAATCGTTCCCATCGGGTGCAACAACTCCGAGCAAGTCTATCGAGGCCACCTGCCCTTCGCCCGGAGCGGACAAATCATCTATCGCGTCGGGGACCCCCTGTCCATCGAAAACCGCCTGAAACCCTACCGGATCGACACGCCGTTCAAACTCTTCTCCAAGGAATCCCAGCGGAAATACCGGGACCAGTTTGAGGGCGTCACCAGCGCCGTCATGGCCGGCATCAGTCTGCTTCTCGACGAGCGTTACCGGAAATAAAAAAATAGCGGCTGTTGACGGGGAGGCGCCGGCTTTTTGGCTTCGAAAAAACTTTTTCCTTGATCATTCAGGTCCAGCCGGATAGGCCTTAAAAAGGCAAGAATAAATTAGTCGGAGATCCCTGTAAAATGGCTTTAAAGAATGTCAAAACAACAAGATACAAGGTTGAGCTCCTTGACTTGTCTGAGACCGGGGACAAAAGAGTATTTTTCTGGCAGGTTGTTTCTGCACGGAACGAGAACGAAGCCATCACGATGGTTCAAAAGGAATATGCGGCCAGACACCCTGAATCTCCTGTGCCGCCCCGGGAATTCTCCTGGATTTCATACCGTACATGTGAGGAAGATTGTTGGAGATGATTGATCTCGTCAGAGACTTCCCGACAAACCTGTCGTTTCAAAAAAACAAATGCATTTTTTTCTTTGGTGAATAAAATTTGCAAATTTT
>ERZ795058.5647-NODE-5647-length-11228-cov-5.348071_pt1 | contig 11228 bp, 15 predicted proteins | sample MGYA00375142_ERZ795058 | MGnify/ENA primary metagenome ERZ795058 (study PRJEB30187, sample SAMN05720210) | activated sludge metagenome | isolation source: anaerobic digester from wastewater treatment plant | place: Japan | collected 2015-04-20 ...
AATCAAATGTACAAAAAAATTCATTATCAAAAAACATTATTTTATATTTAACAAAAAATTAACTATTTTAACAAAACTTAACGCAGGGGGCTCATACAATAAGTGCCTTAAATCCCCGGAAAGAATCTACTTTATAGAGTAGGTAAAAATAAAATATTGTATCTTGTTCGCACGCACGCATACGCACGGTCGAGCGCATGTAAACGCGATTATAATAGATACCCCTCTCGAAATTATTTTTGAGAAACATTTTTTTATTTAGAAAATTATTTGTACATTTACCCAAAATTAAAGAGTAATGCCTCAAAGAAAAAAAGAAAGACCATTTCATTATTGGAATTACCGGGTGATCACAACTTTGCATCCTTCCGGTGAAAGATTATTTTCTGTTACAGAGGTTCATTATGAAAATGGAATTCCCCAGGGTTCTGCTGATAAAAATATCATGCAAGGATTTTCTTCATTGAAAGAACTTATATGGACCAATAACCGTATAAAAGAAGCATTGAAGAAACCTATCCTTGATGGGGATAATTGGCCAAATGAATGGATTGAAGAAAAATAATATGAAACCTGAAATTTTTACATTTGAAGGCGGTGATTATGTTATCCTCTGTGAACATAAAGGTTCAACAGAAAGAGGTCATTATGAAATAAAAATAACGGATGTAACTCGGGAAAGGGATGTTTTCGCATGGAGACCCTGGTGGGTTGGCAATAAATTCAGATGGCTGAAGAAAATAAGAATTGTTGAAAGACTTACATTTACCAGGAGTACTTCATTTGATGATGGGTGGTCCTATCAGGAATACTGGGAAAATTGGAAAAAAGAATGGGAAGCTGAAAAAATACTATAATGGGATATGTATTAAAATATAAGGACGCACAGGAAATAGCTCAGAAGTATAATAACAACAACTTCTGGGAATTCTCCTTTATGAAAGATGGATATAAACTTTCCTCTTTCAACTATTTTATTTGTGGATGGAATGATTTCGAAACCCCTCTACCAAATCGGCCTGAAGTAAATGCTTTTGATATGAGGGGAACCACTTTTGTATTTAATAAAGACGGTTCCCTTTGGAAAACTTTTCTTATGCTTCCTAAATTTTTCAACATTAATCAAGTTGAATCCACCCAATATGGGAAAATCAAGGATAAGAAGATTCTTAATATTACTGCTAAAGAAGATGGATCATTGGTAGCATTTATGATGTTACCAAACGGAAAGCTTTTTTCTAAAACGATAGGATCTTTTACCAGCGAACAGGCAGAAGCAGCTTACAAACTTCTTTATGAGGACGAAGAACAAGTTCTTTGGGTAAAAAATATGCTCAATAGCGGATATACTCCTTTATTTGAATATCTTTCCTGGGATAACAGAGTAGTTATAAAATATGCTGCTCCCCATCTTTGCCTTATTGGGGTTAGAGATAATATCACAGGAATTTATTATGCTGCTGATGAATTGGTCAGAAATTCTATTCCTATGTCCATGCATCTTGCTGGATCATACGCAGGAGATCTTGACTATTATATCGACCTTGCAAAGACGATGGAGGGGAAAGAAGGCTGGGTTGTTAAATTTATCGATGGTCAGCTTGTTAAAATCAAAACTGCTTGGTACTTTAAACTTCATGGATTAAGAACTCAGGACATCAACCGAGAGGACTATGTGATCAAAAACTATCTTGAGGAAACTCTTGATGATGTTATGTCACAGCTTGACCCCTCTGAGGATGCCGATGCCTTTGCATTTGTAAAGAAAGTTACAGATGCAATTGATAATTATATCATTCATGTTGATAAAGGAGTAGATGAATTAGTTGAATTATGGAATTCATCCTTTTATAATGGTCATTGGTCTAAATTTGCAACCGACAATCATAAGAAAGCTTTTTTTGGTTTAGCAAGGGTAAAAATTGATAAACCTGAGGATTATCAGAGAAAGAAGAAAGATATGATATTGGCTTTAACCAATCATTTAAAACCAGCGAAACAAATTGTCGAAAAATGGAAAAGATAAAGAAATAATTCGTATATTTGTACTATGGAAGAACAAGGAATAAAAATAGAAACATCCATTTGGGATAATCTCTTATATGAGATCTGGAAAAATAGGGAAGGAAAGGAAGAAATACGATTTGCTGGGGTTGATATGGGGAACAGAACATATCTGGTCAAATGGATTGATGATAAAACATTTATTGCCAAAACCCCCAGCTGTAATGTTCTCTGCGGGGCAAGAGGGTGCGGAATGGTTTATCCCTTTCCTACAAAATATATTCTCTGCAAAATTGATTCAACCCCCCTTCCAAAGGATTATACTGCCTGGACAGGCCGATTAACCATTACTCATGAAATGACTTGCGGAAGACAATGGAAGGATGGAATAAAGCAACTTGAAGAATTAGCAAAAACTATTTAATTATGTTTCAGAAAGGCCCAATAAAAATATTTGTAAGAAGCAAACCAGAATTTAATGATCTAATGATCTCCAATAATTTATCTGATAAGAATGTTGAAGAAAAAACTGATGTGGCCTTTATATCCATCAATGATACTCATGGGGCATGGAGTCAATCTTGGTTTGATCAGGATCATCCTAATGTTATCAGACTTTGGTTTGACGATGTTGAAAATGATACAGATAAATTCTCCCCAACTAATACTGAAGGGGTTAAAGCATTTACAGTTGAAGATGCCACAAGGCTAAGAAATTTTATCAAGGATAATAAAGATAAAAAAGTTTTTATTGTTCATTGCTCTGCTGGTATAAGCAGAAGTGGTGCGGTCGGTCAATTTATCTGCGATTTTTTTAGATGCGATCGTCAGGAGTTCTTAAATGATAATCCATTTATACACCCAAATGGCAGGGTGACCAGAATGTTGAACAATCTAAATTACTAACAATGAATAACGATTTGACAAAACTTTCTCAGAAAGAGCTTGAAGAAAAAAAGAGAAAAATTTTTGAATCTGCAGATTGTATTTTAGAGCTCAATGCATCTAGAACAAACGAATACAATAGGAAGGTTCAAAAGCGATGGGTAAACCCCGTAAAACTTTTATCTCTTAAACGACAACTGGATCTGCTTTCATCGGCTCATGATCTTCTTAATGAGTATTCTAGAACTCTTACGGATGAGTCAAATAGAAGAATGGCCAATTCTAATTCTAGGGAATAATGCCTACTAGAGAATATAGAAGGCTTTGGTGTAAACATTGTCAAAATTGGGAGCTTTTTGAACAACATTATCCCAATTGGGAAGATTGGTTTTGCAAAAAATGTGAGAATGTTCATGAAAAAACTCTTTTATCTGAAATTCCAGAAGAACTAATTTTGGAACAAAGAAAAAGATATATTGAATGGAATACTAAGGAAACCAATAAATTATTTGGAGATTTAATGATGACCCCCGAAGACCATGCATTAAAGGAATTTCTACACATGTTCAGCAAGCCCGGGGAGTCATTATTACAGAAAGCGATGCCTTATTCGAAAGATGAAGGAAACATACGAAAATGCTGTAAAACATTACAGAGATTATCAATTGGTTCTTTCTGTGGATTATCATCCGGATGAAATATTAAGTGAAGCAGCAAGGGAAGCTGAAATAGATGATATGGTATTTCCTTGTAAAACAGTAATGTGGGTGGATGCTAAAAAAGTTTCTGCCAAATGTGGATATGGTGCTCAACCAAAAATAATTGCTAATAAATGATGGGAAAAGTTATTATAGATGTTCAGATGCTTGGCATGAATTTCATGCAAGTGATATTCAGGGAAGCAGCGGAATTAGCTACTGAAAAAGGTTTGGACTCCGAAAAAATATCGAAAGAACTTGCAGAAGCTCCAACGCAAGAAGACTTTATGGAAATTATTGAGAAAAATTTTGGGGATGAACTCATAATTTTATTCTAAAATATTTTTTTATAAGAAAACTTTTAGTATATTTGCATCATGGCATTTACCCGAAATATGGACCCTAAAGATTCCATGGAAATTGGAAGAAAAAAGGATGCAATCGAAATAAAGGAAATTGTATTTTCTATAAGAGGATGCCCGATAGAGCTTAAATATCCCAAAGAAATTATTGAATTTCTGAAAAAATTTCAGGATCTTGATTTTCCAAAGGATCTTATCTTTGCTCCTCATAACATAGTTTTGAAAAAGGAGGAAATAGTAGAAGATTATTCAATGGATCTTGCTAGGGCTTTAGCAGCTCAGAAAAACGGATACGTTCCTCCTTATAGGGATCCAGTTGCGACTAAAAAGGTTTTTAAGGAAATCAGGCTTTATGAGTATGCCGGAAAAACCATTTTATATTGTGGCAAATTTTTTGAAATGCCATCTATAGCTAAGATAATTGAAAAACGAATAAATTATCTTACAGAAGATGAGGAAAGATATTTAAAGAGGAAAGAAGAGGAGGAAGAAAAAAAGTTCAAAGAAATGTCGGCTATGCTAGATTTATTCAAAATGAAACAGGCCATGAAAATAAAAGAAGCCGAAATGGAAGAAGAAATGAAAAAAGAAATGATTAAATCGGCAGCAGGTTCTTTTATTATGAAAAAAACAGATGCTATTATAAAACTTGTTAATGGACTTCTTTAAATTTATAGAAACATCCCCAGAAGAGATAAAGGATTATCTCGAAAAATGTCGTAAGACACCTCAAAGTCCTACATGGCATCCTGAAGGGGATGTGCTTAAACATACAAAAATAGTTTTTAGCAGAGCGGCAAAAACGGGTGATATAAATTACATGTTTGCTGCTATATTTCATGATCTTGGTAAAACGGAATCCACCAAACTTAACAAAAGAGGATCCTGGAGTTCCTATGGACATGAATTTATATCAGCTCGCCTGGTCATCAAACACAAAGACTGGATTTCCAGCCAAGGTGCAGATGTAGATCTTGTTCATGATCTTGTTATCTCTCACATGAAAATTAAGATGATGGATGAGATGAGAAAACCCAAGCAAGAAGAATTTAAGGCTAAACCTAATTATGAAAAAATAAAGGAGTTTTCGTCTTTTGATAATATGAAAACGCTAACTCCAGAAGAACTCTCTCTTTAATTTTTCATTTCTTTTTTCTTTTTTTTTACCCTCTGTCAGAAATGGCAGAGGGTTTTTTGTGTCGCCATATCCCTGTTTATTTTTTTGAATAAATAAGATAAATTAGGAATATTAATGAATTTTTCCACATTCACGAAAATTTCTTCAGGAAATCTTATATATTTTAGGAATGAAACCCCAATAGAAAATGTTGGCACTTTAAAATTTTATACGGACAACGCTTCGGGGGCATTCTTAAAAAAAGAATTCCGCTGGTCATTTGATAGGAATTACTGGTCTTCTTGGGAAACCTTGAATATAGGAAATATTGCAAAGGTCAACACTGGGAATAACAGATACCTATTTTTTGAAATAAAGTATACCATGACCAGCCCTACAGCAGGAAAAGTTACTTCCTTCGCTGTCGAATATATTGTTAATCCTAACGAAACGTATGCCCCAGCCGTTGAGGATGTTACTAATATGGACAATAATCATATTCTTCCTGATGGATGCAATGATCTTGGCGGGACTACAAAAACTTTCAAAACCATTGAAATTACAGATGCTGAAACCCTTTGTGGAAAATCCTGCGATTATTATTTATGGAGGCCTAATCATAAGGGAACACAGCCTATAAGTAGTGTTGAGGGACTTCAAAATATTCTTAATAATTTAACTTCTGGATTAAATGATTCCATAACCAATGCACTTAATGTTGATGGGAGCGGAACAGGTGTATTTTATCAGAAGTCTGGCAAAAATCTCATATTTAAGAAAATAAATCCCGGGGCAGGATCTTATATTATTGAATCCGATGGTATTATTACTATTGGGGTTGATGCTTCTCTTTCTGCTAAAGATCCTAGCATAAATGATTTATATAATTTATTCTATCAATTAGATACAAATTTATCCGATGCTTCGATTTATATCGATTATAAATTTCTACAAATTGATGCTTCTTTAGCAGATCTCTATGCAAAAGATGCTTCTATCGATGGCTCCATTGCAAGATTAGATGCTTCAATAAATCAACTTTGGACATACGTTGACGGATCCATTACTCAGTTATGGGATTATTTAGATAGTTCTTTTAGCGGACAATTTGTTAAAGAATCCTCTTTAGGACCTAAATTTTTCTGGGATGCTTCCGGATTACTTGATGTTAGTGTCTCTGGCAGTTCATTTTCAGGGGATGTAAGCACTAGTCATGTATTTTATGATCCAGCATTAGATCCAAGTTTAGCAATGCCAAATACCGTGGGAGGTATTCCCGCCGGAACTACAGTATATGATTTGCAAGGAGATTCTTTAAGATCCATTCTTAATGATTTATTATTCCCAACTCAATATCCAACTCTTACAGCTCCGGCAGCTGCAATTTCTGTTGCCCCATCAACTTTATTATATGAAGTTTCGGCTAACGTTAATTTAACATTTACTTCAACTCTTAATAGGGGAAGTATAAATCCACAATACATTGCTGATAGTCCTTATAGGAGTGGTTTACCTAATAATTTTAATTTTGGTGGAACTGGCCCTGGATTAGTAGATATATCTTCTAATTCAATTCCGTATATTTCTCCATCATTTGATTGTTCTATTAGATTAGGAACTTGGACTTGGTCTGTTGCAATTGGATATGATTCCGGAGTTCAGCCATTTGATAGCAAGGGAAATACCTATGATTCTTCCCTTTCAGCAGGAACAGTTAACTCAAATACAATAACTATTACAGGGGTATTCCCATTATTTGCAACTACTGTAGATATTACAACGATGACTAAACAATCATTGGTTTCAATGAGTACACCAGGGACGATTACGCTATCAATGGCTGCAGAATCTGGAGGAAATAAACAAGCATTTGAAGTTCCAGATGCTTGGATTGGAGCTCCAACAAATAATCCGTTAACAGGAATACGTACATATAACAGCGTATCTGGAAATTATGACTATCAAGGAGGATCAGCTGCAAGTTCATTAACTTATTGGCCTTCATCCGATTCTTCAGAAAATATCCAAGGATATTCTGTTCCTTATACAAGATATACCTACAATGGAACTGATAGATCTTCAATTAGTATCCGTCTAGAGTTCTAAAATAAATTTAGTAATGTCAAGAAATAAAGGAACATTTAATTTTGCAGCGAACTTCGAGGTTCTTAATAAGGCTCCTCTCGATGCAAGATTAGTTGTAGATACAAAAGAAAACCTTATTACTCCTTCCGTTTGGCAGGATGTAGCTAGCAATGTGTGGCTATATAAGGGAATTGTTGTATCTGTTGTTTCTGATCCCTCAGTTGAAAATAATGGTCTCTATTTCTTAACAGACGAAACACAATACGAAGATTATAATTATTGGGTCAAATTAGGTTCTACTCTTCCATCCGATCCAAGCGGAACTTCGTGGGCAACATTCCAACTCAACAATGGAAATAATGGAGTAATTCTAAAAGATGTCAGCGGAAATTTAGAAATATTAACTTTTGACGGAATTACTTATGCTAATCTAAAAGCAGGCCATCTTGATATTAATTCTATCAAAATTGATAGCTTAACAGGATCGCTTTATGCTCAGGATGGAAGTGTCTATGTTGTTCCAGGTACTTATAATTTATTAGCATATAGGGGATTTATATCAGGCAATGGTAATTCTACAATATTTCCAATTGTTCATGATTTAAGTACTTTAGATCAAAATATTTCAGTATGGGAAAAATCCACAAATGAAGAAATATATCTCGATATTGTTAGAGGAGCAAGTACAAACACATTTATTTTCTCAACTCCTCCGGGAGCTGGGGTTGAATATGATGTGACAATAATGGGATTTTAACGAAATACTCAGTTTTTCTGAGCAATAAAAAATAGATAAATAAAGTAAAATAATTTTAGAAATTTATGGCAAAGTACGTGCACCCAAACATGATTATTGATTCAAGTGCGGCATTTTTGAAAAGTGTTACATTTGATTCATCAGTCTATTTTCAGGGGGTCACTCACATAAATGCTCCTGCGGCGGTATCTTCACAAACACCGTTTGCTTTAGTATTAGAGAGTGGTTCTGGAACCGACTTACAGGTTAAGTCAGTTCAGCTGGGTACAATGGCAAAAGAGAATGCTACATCGTGGGACGCCTCTCTATCTGCTATTCGAACAGATATAGGCCATCTCGAAACTTCAGTAGGAGCTCTTGACACATTGACTCAATCTCACACGACTCAATTAGGCATTCATAATGCTTCGATTGGAGTTTTAACAAGTTTAACAGCGGTTCATGATTCCTCTCTTGGATTCTTAAACGCTTATCGTTTAATTCAGGATGCTTCAATAGAAGCAGTCGGCGGAGCATGGAAACCTTACGTTGATGGTTCATTAGCAGCAAGGGATTCCTCAATCATAGCTTTATTTGCTAAGAATGCTGCTCAGGATGCTTCTATTATTCGAATCGATGCTTCTCTAAACGATACGGTTGAATTATTTGACGTTATCGATGCTTCTCTCCAGGAATTATGGAATTATAACGCTATTCAGGATGCTTCTATTGCTTTAGCAATTTCTGGAACAACTAGTGCGTGGAACGGCTTAACAAGAACAGATAACTCTATTGGATTAGGCGGAACTCTATCTCAGAATACAGTGATCAATTCTAGTGACTACGATTTCATAATAGGAGGAGGTGATCTAGATACTCAGGAGGGATCCTATGGCGGTATTGAAATTTTGTCTGTTGAGAAGCCAATAGCTATAAATATCAGGGCCGGGGATGCTAATAACCTTGCGGGACTTGCAGTCGGCAGTGATGGAACTCTTTCTATTTATTTTTCTGGAGGAGCTATTATCGCGGATGAGGCATCCACAGGAGGCTTAGTATATTCCGATGATTATTCCGCAACATTTGTTGCTAACTCTCTTATAACAAAATCATTTGCTGAAAGTCTCGTTGGAGAAGTTTCAACAAGATTAAGTACTGCAGAAACTGACATAACCAATATCGAGACTTCCCTTGGAATTCTTAATAACTGGAACGTTTCTCAGGATGCTTCAATAGTAACTCTAAGAAATACAACTCTATCAGCTCTTCAGACTGCTAATAACGGTTTAACAGTTAATGATACAAGCGTAGCTCTCGGAGGTGCTTTAACTCACGATACTGATATTGATGCTGCTGGATACACATTCTCTGTAACTGGCGGATTAAGTGTCTATGGTACTTTAACAGTTGATGGCTCTGTAACTTACGTTAATTCAGTTGATCTAAACGTTTCGGATAACATTATTACAGTTAACTATGGTGAAACTGGAGCTGGCGTATCTAAAGGATTTGCTGGTCTCAAAGTTGATAGAGGAACAGAAGATGATTATGTATTTGTATTTGCAGAAGCAACAGATACATTCAGAATTGGTATCGCAAACGAATCAGGTCTTCCTACTGGAACCCAGGCGGTTGCTACAAGAGAAGATACCCCTGAAGGATTTGGAATCCCATTCTGGAATGGATCTCTTTATAGGTTCGATACTTCTTCTGGATTTGAATTCACTCCTGGAGTAGGACTTAGCTTACCAATAGCTACTGATGATCCTGCAGAAGCAACGGCTCTTATGATCACTCCTGCTGGATTGGTCGTTTCAAGAGAACTTGGAACAATGGCATTTGCAACTGCTACAGATTATACTCTTAAGACTCTATTTGATTCTTCCGTAGCTGCTATTTGGACTAAATTTGGTTCGGTTGATACATCAATTGCAGGTCTTGATACATTAACTCAGACTCATACAACTGATATTAATAATCTCGAAAGCTCAGTTGGTGCACTTGATCTTCTAACTCAGAATCATACTCAGAGTATTGCCGATCTTTCAACTGGTAAACTTGATGCAGTAGCAACTGTAACCGGAATTGCTGGTGGTCATGAGGTCTTCTCAAATGAAGCAGATAATATTGCTTATATTAAGAAGATCGTTGCTGGTACTGGTGCAACTATTACTTCAGATGCTTCAACAATAACGATTGCAGTATCAGGAGCAGCTGGTTACGTTAGTAAGTATGCAGGAACCTTTGATGGAACTGCTGGTACTTCTCTATCAATTACAGCCGCAACTCACGGACTAGGGATTGGACCTCTACAGGTAACTGTTTATGATGGAACAGACCAGGTTTGGGTAGATGTTGATTGCGCAGCTAACGGAGATATTACTCTTGAATGGACTGGAGGTTCACTAAGTGCATCTTGCAAGTACATCATCATGGGATAATAAAAAATCTCTAATTATAAAAAAGGACTGGGCTCAAACCAGTCCTTTTTTATGAGATATATAAAATAAAATCTTATATTATGTCATACCTAACCTATAACGGAAAAAGAGTTATTTCTAATAATAAATATGTCACCGGAATAGGAGCTGGACAAATTTATTTGGCAGACTTTAATAATGATGGGGTTCGTTTTACATCAGAAGACATTCCTGAAATTAGTGGAGACATGAAGTTAACATTTAAAATGTATTTAGATGTTAGCATGAATTATTCAAATAGGATAATTTATTTTGAAGGAAATAATAATGATTGGGTAGGTATGTCTATAGTAGATTCTTCAATATTTATATCCACTTCATCAGGGTTTCCGACATATTATACTGTTTATCCTTTACTTCCTTCGTATGCTCAAAATATTTTGAATATCGAAATAAGGAAAAACCCTTATGCCGATGGAAATGCAAAATATTATCCTTATCATTTTATGATAAATGATGTCAGTGTTCAGGGAATAAATGGATTTGTTACTTCCTCATCCAAAACTGAGGGTAATGGAATTGGTTCGGGGTTTTCAACTATTGGAACTGCTTCGTTTCCTAATAGAATGGATAAAGGAACCTTATGGGATATTAAAATTACGGAAGTTTCTACAGGATTAGATTTACATTATTGGAAAGGATATGGAAATACTGCTGGCGATTGGGAAGATCTTATCGGAACAATAGATGTTTCTGCTATAGATGCTATGGGGACGAGAACCGTACCGGGGTTTATTCCTAGTTAAATAATTTCATTGATATATAAAATATAAATACATATTTGCTATTAGTTTTTTCTGGATAGTGAAAGAAAAATAATAATAAAATGGCTGGAGAATTCAAAATTAAAACAGGGCTATT
>ERZ795058.5656-NODE-5656-length-11201-cov-8.307195_pt1 | contig 11201 bp, 5 predicted proteins | sample MGYA00375142_ERZ795058 | MGnify/ENA primary metagenome ERZ795058 (study PRJEB30187, sample SAMN05720210) | activated sludge metagenome | isolation source: anaerobic digester from wastewater treatment plant | place: Japan | collected 2015-04-20 ...
CCGACGAACAGGTTGTACTGCTGGCGCTGGTCGCGCTCGGTCACGGAAAAGGCCAGGGAGCCCAGAGCGAGCTGTTCCACGTTGCGGTCAATGAATCGTGCCATGTCGGCCTGGCTCGGGGACACCACCAACTGCACGGTATAAGCCCTGGGGTTTTGCTGAAGTATCCAGCGGCTGTCATGTACCACCCCGGCCCCCGCGCCCTGCACCCGCATCCTCCGCATCGCGGCGCGCAATTCGCCGAGGCTGGTCTCCAGAACGGAAACCTTGCCCGATACTTGGTCAATGCGCGCTTGTTGCATTGCCGCGGTTTCCTGTCTGGCCGCCTCTCCTGCCGAGAGTGCCGCAATCTGAGTGCTGATTTCGGTGATCCGGGCATCGCTTTTCGCGATCGCCGATTCAGAGCTTGCAGGGGCGAAGGCCGGCATCCATTTGACCAGAGCAAAGCCGGATACGGTCAGCAGCAGCAGGCCGGCGATGGCGAGATGGGTGCGCTTGAACTTGTCCTGGGTTGCCTCCTGATGGTCCGCCAGTGCCGCAGCAACGTTGCGGATCGCTGCTTCCAGCCGCTGCGTCTCCGACTGCAAGACGCCAACCAGACCCTGCAAGCTCTGCAATTCGGCATGGTGCTCGCGCTGCAAGGCGCCCAAGCCCTCGATTCGCGCCTCGACGATCGCGTGTTGCCTTTCTGCTTGTTCGCGCACCGCTTCAATGCGACTCTTGTTGCCGCGCGTTGCTGTATCCAGCAGCTCGTAGGTGACGTCGAACTGATCAAGGCGTGCGCGCTGTTCGGCGAGGATTCGCTCCTGAGCCTTGAACAGACCATCCAGCGAGCCGATGCCGGCATCGAGCCGGGCTAAATCCGTACTGATGCGCGCGTTGTTGCTCGCGAGCCGAGTGTCCCAGCGTTGTTCTGTGTCGGCCAGCCAGGCGCGTGCTTCGCCGCGAACCGCATCGATCCGTTGCTCGGCATTGGCGGCATGTGTCGCCAATGAGAGGTTTTGCTGCTGCAATTCGGCGCCGAGCCGATGCAACTGGCTCGATACAGCGCCACCGGACAGCCTGATTTCAGACAACTCACTGTCGATACGACGATTGTTTTCGGCGAATAACGCCGTCAGATCGTCATAGTCGCGCAATACACGGTCAAGCTGCGCGTTGATCTCTTTGGGTGTGACGCTGCATTCGTTTGCGCGAGTGAATTCGAGCAGCCGAGCCATTTCCGGTTCGATGACCGGGATTTCGGTCGCCGGTGTGTCCAGGTGCTCGTTGGGCAACCCGGTCGGCAAGGGGTCAGGCTGCGCATCCTGCGGAATTACCAGTTCTGCGGTATTGGTCATAATCGGCCTCCTCGGTAGTGGTTTCACAAGTGTGCGTCTGGATTGTAGCAGCGCATTCAGACACATCGTAGCGGATTCCGAGCAATCCGCAACGGCGCGGTTCGCCTTGCTGTGGTTCCTTCGGTGTAGCCGCTGCCATGCCGTGGCGCCAGAGCTGCCCGTTCATTGCCGTGGCTGCGGATGAATTGTCTTGGCGATCAGTACCTTGTCCACCCGGTTGTGGTCCATGTCAACCACTTCGAAACGCCAGTCGGCGAATTCGAAGTGGTCAGAGGCCACAGGAACGCGACCAAGCACGTACATCATGAAACCGCCCAGGGTGTTGAAAGCGTGCTCTTCTTCACCAGGCAGGTCGGTGTTCACTTTGAGGAAGGTCTTCAGTCGTTCGACAGTGATACTGCCGTCAGCCAGCCAGGAGCCATCTTCACGAACGATGATGTCCTGCTCTTCAGGGATGTCCGAGTTCGGGAGATCGCCGACGATCGAAGTCAGCACATCGGTGAGCGTGACCAGGCCCTGCAACTCGCCGTATTCGTCTACCATCAGCGCACACTGTTGGCGGGCGCGGCGGAAAGTTTCCAGGAGTTGTGTTGTCGTGACGCTGGACGGCACATAGAGTGCAGGAGTGACAAAGGGTTCGATTGACAGCGGCTCTCCCAGCAGGGCGCCCTTGAGGAGGTCGCTGGTGCGCAGAACACCGACCACATGGTCCAGGCCGTCGCGGCAGACGACCATGCGCTTGTGGGGGCTCTCGGCGAGGCGGTTGCGAATCTCCGCTTCGGTTTCGCTCAGATCGAGCAGGCAGATGTCCTTGCGATGGGTCATGATCGCGCTGATGTGTTGCTCGTCAAGGCGCAGCACGTTGGAAACGATCGCCTGCTCACTTGCGTGAAAGACGCCTGCTTTGGCGCCCTGATCCATCAGGACCTTGATCTCGTCGTCGCTGACCGCGGCTTCCTGCGGATGGTTCGCACCGAGCAGTCGCAGCAGCAGGCTGGATGACGATGAAAGCAGCCAAACCAGTGGCCGTGCTGCGAGTGAGAGCAGGTTCATTGGCGGGGCAATCAGCGCGGCGACGCGTTCTGGCGCCATTAGTCCGAGGTGTTTGGGTACCAGTTCGCCGACCACCACCGAGAAATAGGTCAGCGCGACGACTACCAGCGTCAGAGCCAAACCGCTGGCGTGCTCTTCCAGAGACGGAAACGCGCTCAGCCATTGCGCCAGCGGAATGGCCAGAGTGGCTTCGCCGATGGCACCGCTGAGGATCCCGACGGTGGTGATGCCGACCTGGATCGTCGACAGGAAGATCGACGGTTCATGTTGCAGCGCCAGTGCCGAGCGTGCGCCGGCACTGCCGTCGTCAGCCAGCTTTTGCAGGCGTGACTGGCGCGACGATACGACGGCGATTTCCGACATGGCAAGAACGCCGTTGAGCAGGATCAGGAAAAGCAGGAGAACGATGTCCATTGCCGGGTTCTACGGTCGAGAAGTCAGTCGGGTTAGTCTTCGTGGGGCTGCGCGACGACACCATCACAGGGATGCATTATCCCGGAAAGCGCCTCTCAGCACGTGTCGAAGCCATCGCTCTGCCCTTCTCGGCCGCAAGCTTGGGCATCGGATCAGGCGATTGCGAGGCCGACTCGAGGGCTGCGCTACGGTTGTCATCAGCGTCACCTGTCCGGCCGGAGGCCGCGACAAATGGCCGCGGCGGGCGATGCGGAAGGCATTTCCGGTACCCCAGGTGCGGGCGCTACGCGCCCGCACCTGCGAGGCGGGTTGACCAAATCGAGATTAATCAATAGACTGCAATTTCTCCGGCAGCAAACCGATGTACCGAAGCTGCCCATCTGCATTTTCGCCGCTCTGTTTTCTGGCCCTTCGGGCCGTACAGAGTTCCGGCCTCAGGGGAACTATCCCCCAAGTTTTCGAGGCCTTGCACCCGCCTGTAACCGTCCATCGTCGAGCCGTTTGATTGGCGCGACGACCAAAGTGAAGGAGAGAGCATGTCCGCAACATTATCACTGAGAAATACAACCGGGCGTCGCACTGACGCCACCTTGAGTTTCATACAACACAGCCTGATCACCATCGGACTGATGGTCGCGCTGGGGACATTCAAGCCGTTTTTCGGCGAAAGTGCGGTGGCTGAGCAGCCGCAAGCGGCGGCTACCGAGTCTGCGACCGAAACCGACACCGAAGCCTCTGAAGTGGTCGTCAGTAAACCTGCTGCCGAAATTCTTTCGCCGCGATTGCAGCGTGTCCTGGACTATGTCTCGCGTCGCTACCGGGTTGCCCCGGAAGCGCTGGTGCCGGTCTTCGAGGCAGCGCAGGCCGTAGGCAGGGAGCGGCGTCTCGATCCGCTGTTGATCGTCGCCATCATCGGCATCGAGTCCCGTTTCAACCCCTTTGCCGAAAGTGCGAGTGGTGCCAAAGGGCTGATGCAGGTGATCCCCGGCTACCACCTCGACAAGGTGCCGCGCGGAGCTGGCGAGCAACCGTTTCTCGATCCGGTAACCAACATTCAGGTGGGCGTACACGTCCTTGAGGAAGCGATTCGCTGGCGTGGCAGCCTGATTGCCGGGCTGCAGCATTATGGGGGCTCGCCCGATGATGCCGAAACCGAGTATGCGAACAGGGTTCTGGCCGAGAAGGAGCGCCTCGAGCAGGCGGCCCGGCGCGGTCCGGGTAGCCGTGCCTGAGCATTTCGGGATTTCTGCATGCGCGGTTACTTGGCCACGCGGGCACCCGCGATACGCCGAATGGCGCGTCGCGCTTCGACGGAGAGCACGAGTTCCGAGTGCGCCAGTGGAGTCATCAAACGCTCGTCGAAGTGCAGCAGGCCCTGCTCGTCCTCGCGCAGAATGTCGGCCTCGATCAGGTTGGCGATGAAGGCGGCAAAGGTGGCCTTCTCGGGGAATTCCGGCGTATTGAATTCGTAGAGCAGCGATAGCCGCTGCGCCAGCAGGTGGCAGTTGTCTTCGAGCGCCTGGCGGGTGAGCTGGCCGGTGCCCTGCCGATCGAGGAGCGCCAGGGCGAGGAAGTGACGTTCCAGCAGGGGGCGGATGGTTTCCCCGAGCAGGTGCAGTTCGGCAAATTCCTGGCTGATCGGTTCCGGTGCGGCGAGCCTTCCCGATGCTGGCGATCGACACAGCAGTCCGCGCGCGAGCAGGACACGAATGACTGCTTCGGTGGCGGCTTCCAGTTCGCCGGGTGGCCAGCGGAGAAACAGTTCCGCGCGCATCAGGGCGCAAATGCCGCTCACCGCACGTGTCACGCGCGCGGCATCGAGGCGGCGGTTGTGACTCAGCAGGCAGGCGACCAGCGCCGGCAGGGCGAAAACATGCAGTACGTTGTTGCGAAAATAGGCGAGCAAGGGCGCCTGCTCGTCACGCACGCGGATCAGATCGCCCAGTGGATCGGCGAAACGCTCGACGACTGCGAGTCGCTCGGCGTAGGTCACCACCTGCTGCGCGTCGAGCGGGCAGGGAATCGTCGTCGGCGCATAAGGTGCTTCGCGAAGCAGTGCCTGGTAGTGCACGATCATCCGCTGCAGTGCGTGTTCATCGGCCGTGTGCTTGGGGGTGGCGAGCAGCGCGAGTGCGATCAGGTTCACCGGATTGACTACGGCCGCCTCGTTGATGCGCTTGGCGAGCTCCGCTGCCGCATTGCGCGTGGCACTGCGCGACCATAGCGATTGGCTGTCCGTGGTTTCTTCGCTCCAGCCGGGCTGTTGCTGGTCGAGAAAGCCGGCGAGTTCCAGCGGTTCGCCAAAATTCACGTGTACCTTGCCGAAAACGCGTTTGATGTTGCGTACACTCGTGACAAGGCCCCACAACGATTCGCGTTGCTTGGGCTTGCCGGCCAGTTCACCGAGGTAGCTGCGGCCCTCGATCAATTTCTCGTAACCGATGTACACCGGAACGAAAACCAGCGGCCGCGCGTGCTCGCGAATGAAGCTCTGAACCGTCATTCCGAGGATGCCGGCTTTTGGGCTTAGCATCCGTCCACTGCGGCTGCGCCCACCTTCGATGAAATACTCGATCGGGAAACCTCGCGCGAGCATCAGATGCAGGTATTCGTGGAACACCGCCGCATATAGCGGCTCGCCCTTGAAACTGCGGCGCAGAAAAAAGGCACCACCGCGGCGCAGCAGTGATCCGACCAGTGGCAGGTTGAGGTTGGCACCGGCAGCGATATGCGGTGGTGTCAGCCCTTTGCTGATGATGATGTAAGACAGCAGCAGATAATCGATATGGCTGCGGTGGCAGGGCACGTAAACGATCTCGTGTCCCGCAGCGATGCGTGTGACGGTATCGAAGTTGTGCAACTCGGTACCGTCGTAAAGCCTGGTCCATAACCAGGACAGGAAGAGTTCGAGTGCGCGCACGACACCATAGGAATAGTCGGACGCGATCTCGATCGCGAAGTTGGCGGCGCGGGCTTTGGCTTCTCCTGCCGAGATGCCGGCGATTGCCGCTTCGCTGGCGATCGCCGCGCGCACCTGTTCGCCGGCAAGCACCGCGTCCACCTGGGTATTGCGGTGCGAGAGGTCGGGCCCGATTGCCATCTGCCGCTGGCGACGGAAATGGACTCGCAACACGCGCGACAGTTTTCGTAGCGAGGGTTCTTCTGCGAGCCCTCCCTGCAGGAGATCGCGTAGTGAAATTGCGGTGTTGTAACGAACCAGTACATTGCGACCGTGCAGCAGGATGGCCAGCAGTTGTCGCCAGGCACCTGGCGGACGCCAGGTTTCCGAGAACAAGGCCTTGAGAACCGAATCCTGCTTGTCCGGACTGCGGCCCCAGAGGATGACGACCGGTACCAACTGTACATCGACCAGGGGGTCGGCAATCGCCTGGCTGATCAGGCGGGCGAGCAATAGCGAGTAGCTGCTGCCATCGCGAGCCCTGCCGGCAAGGCTGCGGTCACGATTCAGGAAGAAGAACGAGCGGGGCAGGACTTGCCTGCCCAAGGTGATGGTTGCCTCGGCACGCGGCAAACCGGTTCTCCGCGATTCCTCGAAGAGTACCAGGAGGTTCGAGAGATGCCTGTCCTGCAGAACGTAGCAAACCGGCTTCGCTGGGTCCAGGCCCAGTTCGGACGGATTCTCGGGAAATACCGAGGTACGTACCCAGAGATACAGCAGGCGGCGGGCCAGCCGGATGAACCAGTCGGATAACTTGAAAAAGTCGACCACGGCCACGCACCCGGCGTCTGCCCGGTCTCCTACTCCTCCTCGACGACCTTGTGTTGTGAAGCCAGTTGCTGCTGTGTGGCCGGCGGAACCTGCGCGTAATGCGAGAACTCGATGCTGTAGGAACCCACGCCGCCGGTCAGCGACTTGAGGCGCGACTGGTAGCCCTCGAGTTCGGCCAGCGGTACCTGGCCGGTGATGGCCATCACGCCGGGGCCGCGCGGTTGTGTGCCGGTCAGGTGGCCACGCTTGCTGGACAGGTCTCCGGTGACATCACCGGTCATCGCGTCCGGTGCGAGGATTTCAATGTTGACCAGCGGTTCGAGAATGATCGGCTTGGCGGCCCGAATCGCGTCGACGGTGGCCTTGCGTGCAGCGGTGAAAAATGCGATGTCCTTGCCGTCGACCGGATGCGATTTGCCGTCGTGTACAGTGACCCGCAAATCCTCGACCGGGAAGCCGGCGACGACGCCGTCGGCAAGTGCCTGGCGAACGCCCTTTTCCACGGCTGCCATGAATACGCCCGGGATGACGCCCCCCTTGACGATATCGACGAAGTCGAAACCAGCGCCACGTTCGAGTGGCTCCACACGCAGCATGACTTCACCGAACTGGCCAGCGCCACCGCTCTGCTTCTTGTGCCGGCAGTGCCCTTCAGCGGTACCCGTGATGGCTTCGCGGTAGGCAATCTGTGGTGGCTTGGTGTCGAGTTCGAGTTTGTACTGCTGCGACAGACGTGTCAGTTTGGCGCGCAGGTGCATTTCGCCGATGCCGCGAATCACCGTTTCGTTGGTTGTCGGGTGACGCTCGATGCGAAAGCAGGGGTCCTCGACCTCAAGCTTGTGCAGGATCTCGAACAGGCGCTGCTCGTCGGCCTTGCGCCGCGCATGCACCGCCAGGCCGTGCATCGGCTGCGGAAACTCGAGAGGCTTCAGGTGGATATGGTCTTCGTCATGCGAATCGTGCAGCACGCAGTCAAACTCGATTTCCTCGACCTTGGCGATGGCCCCCAGATCGCCGGGTACCAGCGTCTCGACCTCGACATACTCCTTGCCCTGCAGGCGATACATGTGGCCCACCTTGAACGGACGCTTGCTGTCGCCGACGAAGAGCTGCGAGTCTCGGCGGATCGTTCCCTGATGGACGCGGAAGACACCGACCTTGCCGATGAAGGGATCGCTGACGACCTTGAAGACGTGCGCCAGCACGTGCTTTTGAGGGTCTGGCTCGGCCTGGAAGGCTTCCACCGGACCGCCGGGTTCGCCGCGGTAGAACGGCGGCGGGTTACCTTCCGCCGGATTCGGGGCCAGTCTGGCGAGCACATCGAGCAACTGCAGGATGCCGGCACCGGTTTTTGCGGAAACGAAGAGAATCGGAATCAGATGGCCGGCACGCAGCGCCTTTTCAAAGGGCAGGTGCAGTTCGTCGGGGCTGGGATCGACGCCTTCGTCAAGGTATTTCGCGAGCAGATCCTCGTCTTCTTCGACGATCTGATCGATCAGCGCGCGGTGCGCCGCCGCCACCGACTCGAAATCGCTTTCGCCGTCATCGTGCCCGAGCAATTCCACCACGTCGCTGCCCTGTTTGGCCGGCAAATCGAGCAACATGCATTCCCGACCGAAGCGCTCGCGAATTTCGCCGACCAGTGCCGGCAGATTGACGTTCTCGGCATCGATCTTGTTGATCACGATCATCCGGCACACTCCCCGTGCCGCGGCCAGTCTCATCATCCGCTCGCTCGAAAGCTCAATGCCGTTCTGCGCGCTGATCACCACCAGTGCCGTGTCCACGGCCGCGAGCGCGCCGATCGCCGGGCCGGCGAAATCAGGGAAGCCGGGTGTGTCGATCAGGTGCACCTGCGCCCCTTGCCAGGAAAAACTCGCCAGCGCGGCATTCAGCGAGTGGCCGAATTCCTTCTCTTGCGGGTCGAAATCGCAAACGGTGCTGCCTTTCTCGACGGCGCCGCGGCTGCTGATGGCGCCGGCTGCGGCGAGCAGGCTTTCGGCAAGGGTGGTCTTGCCGGCGGCCCCGTGGCCGACGAGAGCGACAGTGCGAAGGTTACTGGTGGCGGTCTGGCCCATTCATCATCTCCCATTCAAGTCGAATGCCCGTCGCCACCGCAGGAATAGCCCCATGGCATGGCGGTTGCGCGTGCGCCGATCATTCTACCTCTGCCACGCCCGCAGCGGTGGAGGCCGCACCCCGGTCGATACCGACGGCACGGCCTACAGCGGTCGCCGTGCAACTGTATTTCTGCTTCGCAACGGCACCTGCACCGTGCGTTGGTGAATATCGCGATAACATGAGTTTTGTGTTAACCGCGTCAGTCGGCTAAAGTGTCGCGCTTTTGCTTTGATGAACAGCACGTCAGGAGGCAGAATGGAAAACGATCCACGCCAGAACGAACTTCGCGAGGCAGCCCTTGAGTATCACCGTTACCCCACTGCAGGCAAGATAGCCGTCCAGCCCACCAAGGGTCTCAGCAACCAGATCGACCTGGCCCTGGCTTATTCGCCAGGCGTGGCCTACGCCTGTCATGCCATCGTCGATGACCCCGGCACGGCCAGCCTGTACACTTCGCGGGCGAATCTGGTCGGTGTCATCACCAATGGTACGGCGGTGCTCGGCCTCGGGAATATCGGTCCTCTGGCAGCCAAACCGGTGATGGAAGGCAAGGGTTGTCTGTTCAAGAAGTTCGCCGGGATCGATGTGTTCGACATCGAACTCGCCGAAAATGACCCAGACCGGCTGATCGACATGATCGCCGCCATGGAACCGACACTCGGCGGCATCAACCTGGAAGACATCAAGGCCCCGCAGTGCTTCTACATCGAGGCCAAGCTCAAGGAGAGGATGTCAATTCCGGTCTTTCATGACGATCAGCATGGCACGGCGATCATCTCGTCGGCGGCGATCCTGAACGCGCTCAAGGTGACCGGCAAGAAAATCGGTGAAGTGAAGGTGGTTTGCTCCGGCGCAGGCGCGGCGGCCATTTCCTGTCTCAACCTGTGGTGCGACCTGGGTGTCCAGCGCGAGAACATCATCGTCTGCGACTCGAAAGGCGTGGTCTACGTCGGTCGCGACGAGAACATGGAACCGACCAAGGCGCGTTACGCCCGGACTACCGATGCCAGAACCCTTTCGGAAGCGCTGGACGGAGCCGACGTGTTCCTCGGGCTCTCGGCCGCCGGCGCCCTCGAACCGGATATGCTCCGGCGCATGGCCAGGCAGCCGATCGTCTTCGCGCTGGCCAACCCGACACCCGAAATCATGCCCGAGCTTGCCCGTGCAGTTCGTCCGGACGTGCTCATGGCCACCGGGCGATCCGACTACCCCAACCAGGTCAACAATGTCCTGTGTTTTCCGTTCATTTTCCGCGGCGCCCTTGACGTCGGTGCGACGGGCATCAACGAACAGATGAAGATGGCCTGCGTCAAGGCCCTGGCGGCGATGGCGCAGGAAGAAGTGAGCGACGAGGTGGCCATGGCCTATCCCGGTGAGCACCTTTCCTTTGGCCCGGAGTACCTGATTCCCAAGCCGTTCGATCCGCGTTTGATTACCACCATCGCGCCGGCCGTGGCCCAGGCGGCGATGAGTTCCGGCATCGCGACGCGGCCGATTGCCGACCTGACCGCCTATCGCGAAAAGCTCCGGGAGTTCGTTTACCGTACTGGGGTGGGTATGCGCGCCGTGTTTTCGGCGGCCAGGCGTGGGCGGAAGACACGCATCGTCTATCCGGACGGCGAGGATGAGCGGATCCTGCGCGCGACGCAGACGATTCTCAATGAAGGCCTGACCAGCCCGATCCTGATTGGTCGCCCCGATGTGATTGCCGCACGGCTCGAGAGGATTGGCTCGAAGCTGCGTGTCGGTACGCATTTCGAGGTGGTCGATCCCAATAGTGACCAGCGCTACAAGGAATGCTGGACGACCTATCATCAACTGCGGAAGCGCCAAGGGGTGACGATCGACATCGCCAAGACCCGCCTGCGCAGCGACAACACCATCATCGGCGCCATCCTGCTCAAGCTCGGTTACGCCGACGGCATGATCTGTGGTCTGTCCGGTCGTTTCGCGCATCATCTGCGCCAGGTCGATGAGATCATCGGCAAGGCACCAGGCTGCAGCACAATGGCGGCGATGACCCACTTGTTGTTGCCTGGACGTGCGCTGTTCCTCTGCGATACGCATGTCAATGAAGAGCCCGATGCCGCACAACTGGCGGAAATTGCGCTGATGGCGGTAGACGCGGTTCGTCGCTTCAAGATCAGGCCGAAGGTGGCGATGCTGTCGCATTCGAACTTCGGATCCTCACAGAGTGCCTCCGCGAGCAAGGTGGCCGAGGCCGCGCGAATCGTGCGCGCCAGAGCGCCCGGCCTGGAGGTCGACGGCGAAATGCACGGCGAAAGCGCGCTCTCCGAAGCCATCCGCAAGCAATCGGACCCGGAGTCACCACTGAGCGGTGAGGCCAACGTGCTGGTGATGCCCAATCTCGATGCCGCCAATATTTCCTATAACCTGCTCAAGGTTACTGGCGGCGAGGGAATGTCGGTGGGACCGATCCTCCTGGGCGCCGCGCGTCCGGTGCATGTTCTGGCTCCGACCTCGTCGGTCCGCCGGGTGGTTGACATGACCGCACTGGTGGTGGTGGACGCGGCGAGCAAGTA
>ERZ795058.5658-NODE-5658-length-11198-cov-5.479853_pt1 | contig 11198 bp, 7 predicted proteins | sample MGYA00375142_ERZ795058 | MGnify/ENA primary metagenome ERZ795058 (study PRJEB30187, sample SAMN05720210) | activated sludge metagenome | isolation source: anaerobic digester from wastewater treatment plant | place: Japan | collected 2015-04-20 ...
TTGGAAGGTGAGGAGAACATACTTCCCCTACAGCCGGAGTAATTCACAAACTATTTCGCATCATACTCCTTATCTGAATAAGTTATGAATTATCAGCAGAATCCTGCTGTAATAATAAGCGATAGAGCAGATTACAGTTTCTTGTGGAAAGATATCAGGGGCAGAATTGAAAAGGCAGCGAGCCGTGGCCCCCCGCAAAAGATATTTCAGGTATGATTCTTGCCAATATTGATATGGTTATGAATAAAGAAATGCCTGTTTACCATGGCACTTAATAGAGTAAATACAAAGGATAATACACCTGCAAAGACGTGTCAGCCAATAGGGTCCGCGGGACCCACGACCAGCTGCAGAATGGATTCCTATACACCCAGATTGCTGGATGCAGGGTTAAGGGGTATGATAGGAAAGGGTCCCAGCTTATTCGTCATCATCATAAAAATCCAGGTACGAATACTGCCTTCCTTCTTTGTGCCAGCCCAATATGGCTTCCATATTGACATTCTGTGCTGCCCTCATAATATTCGTATCCACGTTTTCTATATTTTCCTTCAATTCCTTTATAAGGGCTTTTATTTTATGTCGTTTGTTTCCTATCTTCTCTGCGGCTACCATGCAGGCACAATTTAAAGGCCATATGCCGCTGTTTTGTATAAATCTTTCAATATACAGCTCTTCAACATAATATAGCGGCCTTATAAGCTCCAGTCCCTTGAAATTTGCGGATTTAAGCTTAGGGAGCATTGTTTTGAAGCTTCCTGTATACAGTATATTCAGCATTGTAGTCTCAATAACATCATTGAAGTGATGCCCCAGGGCAAGCTTGTTGCAGCCCAGCTCCATTGCCTTTCCATAAAGGGCTCCGCGGCGCATTTTTGCACACATATAGCAAGGGTAATCCTTTGCTATTTTGTCTACAATCTTGAATATTCCTGATTCAAATAAATGAATGGGTATTTCAAGGTATTTGCAGTTTTCCACCAAAAGCTCCCTGATATTTTCATGATAACCCGGGTCCATTGCTATAAATTCAAGCTCAAAAGGGACCTCCCCATGTTTCTGAAGCTCCTGAAAAAGCTTTGCCATCAGCATGCTGTCCTTTCCTCCGGACACCCCTACCGCTATCTTGTCCCCCTCACCTATCAGGTTGAAGTCCTTGACTGCTTTTACAAACCTGCTCCAGATGTTCTTTCTGTATCCTTTTATAAGACTTCGCTCAATATCAGGAAGCGGTTTCCTCTCACTGAATGGTATTAATATTTCACAGCCCTTTCCCGCAATATCGTTCATTTGCATTACCTCATCCCAGATTTTCAGCAAGGTTCCGGCGAAAACCGGACCTTGTGATCTAACTGTTATTTTTCCAAAAGCTCTTCCATCTGATCAATAAGTCTGCCGAATAGCTTAAGGGCATTTTCTACCGGCTCTTTTGCGGACATATCCACATTGGCAATTTTCAAAAGTTCAATGGGGTAATCGGAGCCGCCGCTTTTAAGGAACTCCAGATAGCAGTCTACTGCAGGCTGCCCTTCCTCCAATATCTGCTGCGATATGGATACTGCAGCCGAAAAGCCTGTCGCATACTTGTATACGTAAAAGCTTGTATAGAAGTGCGGAATCCTCGCCCACTCCATGTCTATATAATCATCTATTACCATATCAGGGCCATAATACAGGATATTCAAATCCCTGTATATCGAGCACAGCTGTTCGGAAGTCAATGCCTCCCCTGCCTCAGCCTTTTCATGTATTATTTTTTCGAACTCGGCAAACATTGTCTGCCGATATACAGTTGTCCTGAACTGCTCCATGAAGTAATTCAACAAGTACATTTTATTCATTTTGTCATCGGTAGTTTTGAGAAGATGATTCATTAACAGCGATTCATTGAGAGTTGAAGCCACTTCTGCAACGAATATCTTATATTGTGCATAAATGTAAGGCTGGCTGCTATCAGAGTAATAACTGTGCAGCGCATGACCCATTTCGTGTGCAAGGGTAAACATATGATTCAGCGTATCTGCATGGTTCAGAAGCACATAAGGATGTGAGTCATAGCAGCCCCACGAGTATGCACCGCCTCTTTTCCCCTCGTTCTCATAAATATCCAGCCATCCTGAGCTTAATCCCTTTTCAAGATCTTTGATGTAATTTTCCCCTAATACCCGCAAGCCTTCCTTGACAGTTTTCTTTGCTTCCTCGAAGGGTATCTTCATTTTTACTTCTTTAATCATAGGTGCATAAAGGTCGTACATATGCAGCTCTTCAAGTCCCATTATCCTTTTCCTAAGCCTGACGTATCTGTGCATCAGATTGATATTGTCGTGGATTGCATTTATAAGGTTGTCATATACCTCAACCGGTACATTATCTGCAAAAAGCGACTCCTCTCTTGCGGAACCGTATTTTCTTGCCTTTGAGCTGAATATATTCGCCTTTACATTGGCATTGAGGAGCGCCGCCAAAGTATTTTTCTGTTTGTAATAAGTACTGTACAAAGCATCGAAAGCATCCTTCCTCACATTTCTGTCATTGTTCTCCATAAATTGCAGATACCTTCCCTTTGTCAGCTCCACTTCATTTCCATTTTCGTCTTTGATATATGGGAATTTTATATCAGCATTATTAAGCATATCAAATATTGTCTCCGGTGCCAGGGCTATTTCCCCTGCCATTGCCAGAAGCTGCTCTTCTGCGGCACTCAATACATGAGGCTTCATCCTCCTTATTTCATCCAGAAACCTTTTATAAAACCTCAAATCCTCGCTTTCTTTAAGAAAACCCTCAAGCTTTTCATCCGGCATAGAAAGAATAGACGGTACAATAAAGGAATTTGCACTGTTAACAGTAACTCCGAGAGAATCGGCACGGTCGGCAAGTCCCTGATAGAAGGAAACCGTACTATCCTCGTGGCTTCTCATATGGGCATATACATAAACCTTCTCGAACAGCCTGGTCATATCAGTACTCAAATTCAGGCATTCAAGAAGCTTTGCCGGACTTTCATCCATATGCTCTTTATATGGAAGCAGTTTGCCGGACATTTCCTTCACTTTTTGATAGTCTTTCTCCCACAAATCATTTGAAGCATATATGTCCTCAAGCTTCCACCTGTTCTCCTGCGGTATTTCATTTCTTTTCGGAATACCCGAACCCTTATTTTCCATAACTATTCCCTCTCTTTATAAAAATTCTCCAACGCCACGCGCCCCGCACCTAACGCTCCGATGCCCTGCCCAAGTCTATCGACTAGAGACTCGTATCTCGTATCTCGCATCTAAATTACACATTTATCCTTCCATTTTCCACCTTTAACATAACGCAAAATCACGTAATAATGAACAGCATAAGCCACAATGTATGAAATCCATACCCATTCAACACTTAATTGCAATAATTGTATAGATACATACAGCAGGGGGATTTGAACAAACCAAATTGAAATCAATGCCCCCATCATTGCAGGCATATTATCCCCGGCTCCATTCAATATTGAAGACAACGAACCCGCCGGGCCCATAAACACCGCTGCAATGGTAAAGTATCTCAAAAATGCGGCGCCTATTCTTATTATTTCTTCGTCAGCCGTAAAAATACCCATGATCGGACCGGGAGTAAGAGCCAGTATTATACCGGCAGCAAGCATAAATATAAAAGAAAGCTTGGCCGTAAGGTATCCTGCTTTTTCTGCCCTTTCACTCTCCGAGGACCCTAAATTTTGGCCCACAATCACACCGGTCCCCATTTGAAGACCAAATATGGGCATTGCAATTAAACCGATAATCCTGATACATATACCGAAGGCCGCCACGACAACTACTCCAAAAGAAGATATAAATTTCATAACAACAAAACTGCCCATATTCCGGAGCAGGCTTTCCAACCCCGTAGGCAAGCCTATTTTTATTAACTTGATGTCCAGCGATTTTACGAAATAAATACCCCTTTTAAAACCTATTCTTACAAATGTTCTGCCGGACATAAGTATATATAATCCCACAAAAAAGGCAATTGCCTGGGATATTACCGTAGCATAGGCTGCTCCGGCTATCCCCAGCCCCATCCCCCTGATCCCCACATAGGGCATGATATCAAATATCATTATAGGGTCAAGAATCATATTTAAAACGCCGGATAAGGTCATTATATACAGCGGTTTCTTTGCATCCCCCACGCATCTTAATGCGGTATTTACGGTATAGGAGGAAAACGCTAACGGAAGGGTTATGAGTCTTATTCTTCCATAGATTGTCGCCAGCTCCAAAACCTCCCTGTTCCCGGAAATGGGATATAGTATGTATGGAATAATAAAGCTCATTAAAATTCCGACGATAAGTGCCAGCAGAAATTTAAATATTATTGTCTGCTCTATTGCTTCTACGGTTTTTTCTTTATCCCCTGCACCGTAGAATCTGGATATCAGCGTTACGGAACTTATCCCTATTATACTGTTGACTATATCCAATATCCACCATATCGTGGCAAAAATTGTTACTGCGGCCACTGAATTAATCGAAAGTTTGGCCACCCATGCCATGTCTACAATCTCATAAAGCGTTTCAAACATCAACCCCAGCATTGTCGGTACAGATAATGTAAGTATTTCTTTTAACAGTTTTTTTTGTTCACCCTGCGTCATATTAACCCCCATCAACTTTGTTTAACAATGTTTAACTGATATAGTGCACATTTCCTATTCTACCTCTTATGAGTGACATTTTCTATATCTAATTTTACAAATTCTATACAACACCACAGTCATTTTATGATAGAATATTAATAAGGCACATCTACAATCCAACGGGCAGGTGATATTTTTGAAAGTGCTTATTGTCGATGACGAACCGGCAATTGTTGATCTGATCAAAATAAATCTCGAATTGGAGGGCTTCGACACCTGCGTTTGCTATACCGGCCAGCAAGCCCTAATTGCGGCGCCGATATTTGTCCCCGATCTGATAATACTTGATATCATGCTCCCGGATATTAACGGCTTTGAGGTATGTAAGAAGCTGCAAAATCTCAGCATACCTATAATAATGCTTACTGCAAAGAATGATATCAAGGACAAGCTCTATGGTCTTGAACTGGGTGCGGATGATTATATTACAAAACCTTTTGACAGCAGGGAATTGACTGCAAGAATAAAAACAGTCCTTAGAAGAATTGACAAATCCGGTTCCAAGGAAGATTCAAATATTGAGCTTGGCCCTATTGTAATCAACACATTAGAGAGACAGGCCTACGTCAATGGGGAAGAAATCATATTAACCCCGAAAGAATATGATCTTCTGCTGGTTTTTTGCGAAAACCAAAGAAAGGTATTTTCAAGAGAGAACCTTCTTGAACTGGTATGGAAATTTGAATACATAGGGGACAGCAGGACAGTGGACATGCATGTGCAGAGACTGCGGAAAAAGCTTGGGAAATACAACTTTTTTATTAAAACCGTATTTGGCATCGGCTATAAATTCGAGGTTTCATTATGAAGCTCAAACATAAAATCATTGCACTTAATATGGGTGCTCTTTTTTTCATGCTTATAATACTGGGAACAATCATTACTGAAATAACAGATAACTACAACCTGCGTACCACCCTTCAATATCTGGAAAATCAAGGCAACTACTCAGCCATCTATATTGAGCAATATGCACTGAGCAAAGCCCCCAACGATTTTGAAGTCCCTTCCGTTATAAGCACAAGTGCCAACTACCTTGCAGCAGTGCTTAAAGATTTGGTAAAATGCAGGGTTCAAATATATTACGGCAATGAACTGCTTGGAGATTCTGAGGAAATAACAAGCCCCAAGGAAGAAATAAGACCGGAAATCAAAGAAACTTTTAAAAAGAAAAAAGCGTATATGATTGCCGCCGGCAAAAACAGGGTCTTCTACTATGCCGTACCCGTAAGCATAGGCAACAGATATACCTATTCTCTCGGTTTTATATATGACCTGCGGGAAGCAGACAACATGAAAAACAATACAATAAGAATGTTCGTTTTTACCGGAGTCTTTCTGTCTATTTTTATGATGCTGGGCAGCACGGTTATTTCAAATAGAATAACCAAACCGATAAAGCTGCTGAATGAAGCAACCGGACGGTTTTCTGAAGGGGATTTTGAAAGCCGTGCTGTTGTGGTTACCGGGGATGAGGTGGGTGAGCTTTCCGCCACTTTCAATTCAATGGCCGATAGTATAAAGGACATGATAGCCATGCTAAATTACGAGAAAGAAAAGCAAAAGTACTTTTTTGACAATTTTACCCATGAAATACGAACTCCTCTTACCACCATTCTGGGATATGCCGATTTGTTATGGAAAACCAATGATGAGGAGGTAAGGGATAAAAGCCTTTTTTACATCACTTCGGAAGGCAGAAGAATGCTGAAGATGATGGAAGGGCTGCTTGAACTTTCAAAGCTGAAAAACTACAGCTTTGAGTTAAACAAGACTGATTCCAATCTTAAAAGGCTCATAGAAGATGCATGTGATTCCATGCATTATAAAATGAAAAGATATGATACGGTCTGCAGGCTTGATTTGGAGAATATCACCTGGAAAGTGGATCCCGATTTCTTTAAACAAGTAATTATAAATCTTATTGATAATGCCATTAAGTACAGCAAATCACCTATTATTGACATAAGTCTCAAGAAGCAGGAGGGTGTAAGGCTTGAGGTAATAGACTATGGCTGTGGAATAGACCAGAAAAGCCTTGAAAACCTGTTGGAACCATATTACAAGGTAGAGCAATCCAGGAACAGCTGCAATGAGGGCTGGGGTTTGGGCCTGTCTATTGTTAAGGAAATAGTTGACAAGCATGGCGGAAATATAGAGGTAGACAGTGCTGCCGGAGAAGGCACCAGGATTGTGATAACGTTGGACTGATATAATTCGGAGGTAATCATGAAAAGATTTATTGTAATACTCCTGTCGATAATTGTGCTGCTGTCGGGGTGTTCGGTAAAGCAAGGGCAGCTGGTTGTCATTGAGGATGGGAATCAGAATGAGAACAGGCAGAATAAAAGTATATTTGAACATCTTAATGTGGAATCCCGCAAATTTCCCATGGAAAAGTACAGGGAAGCGGTCAGTATGGTTGATAAAAGCATGAAGCCCCTCGCAGTTTCCCCCGATTTCAGTATGGTGCTGGCATTCCGCGCTACGGGAAACCCGGTCTCAGATACCTTTAACCGCAGAGTCCTCATTGGAAACATGGTACAGGAAATAGAACTTTATGCAATTACAGCGGAAACCCGTGAAAGCAAAAGCCTCGGTAAATTTCCCTCCTTAAAGGACTTTCGCTTTGATGAAACAGGGAAATCTTTGGCCTTTATTGACGGAAACAGCAATATATACATTTACAACAGTATATCCAGGCAGCTTCAAAAGCTGGTTACAGCAGAAAAATGGAATGCATACAACACCTTAAGCTGGTCAAAGGATTCAAAAAGCCTGATGATAAACTGCCGCATGGAATTTGATATTTCTTCAAGGGAGTTCATTTCAATTGCAGTTGACAGCTACACGCCGTTTATTAAAAGTAAATTTGTTGAAAGCAGTTATATAGTACAGATGAAAAACAACGAATATAATGATATGATTGCTTTTTATGATTTCAACAGCAAAAGCTTTACCAGCATTGCAGAAGGAATTTATTCCGATTGTGACGGCTCAAATGTACTGTATACTAAAGAATACATGAGCGGGCTCAATATAGTGAGCCTGAAAACCTTAGAGAGCAAATCCATTGATACCGGACCCATTTATTGCTCTTATATAATGAAGTCGACGGGTGATATTCTCTATAGTACCTTGAACAACAACCTTGACGATAATACCAGATATTTATTGATAAAGGTCAATCCCAATACAATGCAGAGAATAAGCATCAAGCTTGGTTCTCCTACTTTTTATATGAGCCCGGCGGAGGATAAGTTATATGTAATCAGCGGTTACAGCGAAAATGCCATTGAGGTTGATACCGAAAACCTGAAAATCAGCCAGAATGATTTAGTAAGCGATGACCCGGATATATACGGAATAAAGACAACACTTTTAAAAATGCTGCAGCTGGATTATAGTTTTATCGATACTTATGAAAAATACGAAAACAAAGCAAAAGAAATATATAAAAACACATATGATCCTCTTCCTCAGGAAGCACTTGAAAATAAGCTTGTTGACTTTACCAGATTCAACATGCCTATCCCAACTTCACAGCGGGAGGACCATTTACCTGCCGCAATATTTTTTGACCAGCTGAATATCGCCGGCAACAAAGCTTCTGTGAACCTGGGCCTGTACTATATTAATTCAATAGAAATGGTAAAAGAAGGAGAAAATTGGTATATAACCGGTTTCTCGACCCACCCCGCTTCCGCCGAGGCAGCCGCAATTTTCTCAATTGTTAAAAAGCACCTCAGTGATATTAAAAACAAAAACATCGGCGAAGCCGTCAAGCATTGGGTAGCAAAGGAAGACAATGACTATAGGGCTGCACAGAGAAAAATAGTCGAAGAGCTGATAAAGGACGCCGATAACCTAACCTTTGAAATCGGAGAAATTGAGCTTTGGTCCATGAGCGATCCCCATAGGGCGGAAAGCCCGGACAGATCAACCTACGCAAAGGTTAAAATACTTATTACCGAAGGGAATAACACTGTAAAATACAAGCTCATTCTCTCAAGACAGTACAAGCAGCAGTATGCAATTGACAGCTGGAATACGGATCCCCTTAGCATATCTCAGTTGTTTTAGCTCACTTCGGCTCAAAGGGGCAAAGTCATTACACTTTGCCCCTTTTATTCTTCATGGTTTCTCTTTCATATATATTGAGTGTAAATTCATCCAGTAATTAATAATATCTTCACGGGGATTAATATTTATGTTAATATTATTGAAAACAAGCATAACTGTGACTTCCGGAGACTCAAGAACAAAGCTCATATCCTCAATATCCGCTTCGCGGGATCCTTCCCCTCCGGGAGGATATCTTGAAGTGATCCTGTCGATATATTCATTCATGTCCTTCTCTAAAATCACTTTCTCATTCAGCATTATCCTCAATGATGGTATTCCGCTGGGAGGATTCATATCCCAATAAATCTTATATGCTCCTCTTTTACCGTCAACGGCAAGTTCTTTATTCCCTTTTACATAGCTCTCCTGAGGGCTGACTGCCCATTGATAGCCGCGTATGTCAACAGTACTTGATTTCAGATAAAGCGATGTCCCCATGTATCCGCCAGGCCCCTCCTGATCTATAGTCTCAGGCTCCGGCCAAGTCTGCTCAAAGCCTAGCCTCTCCTTAAAAGTCTCATACCTGCGCAAATCTTTGTCAAACCAGGCCGGCAGTTTGGCATCTCTTGAATCAGCAATGTATATAACGGCGTTGGTTATAGATTCCCGCACGGACAGCTCCGGCTCTGCTGCCGAAGGGACCAGCTTATCGCCTTTAAGCATACCCTGGCTGATTAACAGTTTTTCCAGCCTGCTAATCTGGGCAGTCATCGGCAGAGCGTGATAACCAAAAACAGGCAGAACTGAAAAAACAGCTGTAAAACAAGTAATCAATGCAATCACCGTATGTGCTTTTGACTTCAGCAGAAACAGCAGTACAGCTGCCGCAACAGTAACAATCCAAGTCAATGTGAAGGAATACTCAGTTATTTTCAGGCCGTACTTTTGCAGTTGTATCACCAATGCCCAAGCTTCAAAAGCAAGTATCACCAGTGCAGCAACAGGAAAAATCCATCGGTATAACCTTGCCGGCCAAGACTCGTGATGAGTGAGCATTATATGGAGCCAGATGCCGCCGGTCGAATAAGCGGTAGCGATTGCGGAAAGTCTTAAAAACGGTGCCCTCATCCCACTCAATATTGTCTTTCCTGACCATATAAGCAGAACAGCGGTCAAAGTCAATACAATCGGAATCATAATATATCCGAAAAGAATCTCGACAAAACGGGGTTGCTTCTGTGCAGCTTCACGCTTTTCATCAATCTGTCCTTTACGGAAATCGGGAAAATAACCGACAAAAATTGTATAAGCAAGAAATCCGGTCAAAGTTCCGATATACATATATACTTTACCGCTCATACTGCGGTAAAGCAGTGCTTGAACAGCACCTGCGACGCCTGATGCTCCTCCCATTATTACCAAGCCATAAAGCAAGGCAATAAAGAAAGCCTTGTGAGTCATAAAAAATGAGCGGGCAAAATCCGATTGCTCCTTTGGATACCCCGCAAGCATTATAAATGCAAGAAAACTGACAAAAATTGCCGCACCGGCACGTGCAGCAGCCAGACTCGAGACCATAGCATAACGGGATCCTTCTATAGCTGGGTCTGTACCTCCGAAAAAGTACATAAGCAAAAATGTCAGCATCGCCGCCCCAGCACCAAGTAGGTTGGAAATTAGAAAAGCCTTGGCATCATTGAAGCGGCTTTGGGCACCTGTGATTATTGCAAGACTGAATAGGGCACCTACAGCGAAAGCCCAATGCAAACAATTGAACAGAAAATTCAATGGCTCTTGCTGGGGCCAATCGAGTTGAATCCTTATTATTGTGACTGCCGCAAAAGCCAATGCACAAGCAATAGAAACAGGAAAAGTCTGAAAGGCCTTGATTGCTCCTTTGAAAACTTGCTTGATTGGCCCGGTAAAACCGTTCATAATCTTCGCCCTCCTACCTTGAAATAGTATTACTGCATATATACTATTATACCCTGAATCCAATGCAAATTTTTATTTTAAATGCAAATCCTTTGAATTTCCGCTTGTTATGATTCTCTTCCCTAAGCCTGTTGATATAATCTCCTGCTCGATATCATGAGATATTTCAATTCACGCTCCTACAAAGGGAGCGACATAAACCGCTGTATAGTCCGCTGTCTTTGTAATTGATTTCAATCCACGCTCCCGTGCAGGGAGCGACATTCAAGGACGCACATTATACAATGCCCCGAATCAATTTCAATCCACGCTCCCTTGCAGGGAGCGACGCGCAAACAGGTTGGTCTTGACGGGAGGGTAGTAATTTCAATCCACGCTCCCTTGCAGGGAGCGACGCACCCATTTCGGATTATAGCACACGGCGGATATATTTCAATCCACGCTCCCTTGCAGGGAGCGACAAGTTTTCGTGTTTGAGTTGCTCGGGAGTGTATACGATTTCAATCCACGCTCCCTT
>ERZ795058.5660-NODE-5660-length-11195-cov-16.012478_pt1 | contig 11195 bp, 10 predicted proteins | sample MGYA00375142_ERZ795058 | MGnify/ENA primary metagenome ERZ795058 (study PRJEB30187, sample SAMN05720210) | activated sludge metagenome | isolation source: anaerobic digester from wastewater treatment plant | place: Japan | collected 2015-04-20 ...
GCATGCCAGGCAACGAAAGAACATAGGATTGAACAGCTTCGCCCTGATAAACCTCGTTGATGATGGCATCCCAGTCGAAAGCATAAGCAAATGCTCTACGAATGTGGACATCATCAAAGAAGGTCGGCGGTACGCCATTTCCATCCAACTTATTTGAACCAATATAAGGGTTCAAAGCAACTTCTTCTGTTGGAACTTCCGTAGTTGGCGCAACAGTGGGCGTACCGCCACAAGCCGCTAAACCCAAGCTGGCAACTAGGATGACTGCAATGATCAAATACAGTTTACGCATAGTGATTCTCCTCCTTTAGAGAATTGAAAAAAGTTTTTTTGACGAACTGATACAACGAAATTGAACTCATAGGCTTTCCTGATCAATCACCTCCTTACGTTGAACTTCTTCAGGGTTGACTCGAATACATGCCACAAAGTGGCCCGGACTCACTTCACGTAATTCTGGACGTTCTAAGGCACACTCATCAATGGCAATGGGACAACGGGTGCGGAAACGGCACCCGGAAGGTGGATTAGCAGGGGAAGGAACATCGCCCTCAAGGATAATACGTTGATGGGTCTCGTAATAGGCAGGATCGGGCACAGGGATAGCCGAAAGCAAAGCCTTAGTATAAGGGTGCAAGGGATTATAGTAAATCTCATTGCGGTCCGAAAGCTCTACGACCACGCCCAAATACATCACCGCGACGCGGTCACTAATATGGCGCACCATCGAGAGGTCGTGCGCGATAAACAAGTAAGTGAGGCCCAGGTCGCGTTGTAAATCTTCGAGCAGATTGACTACCTGCGCTTGAATGGAAACATCCAAGGCGGAGATAGGTTCATCACAAACGATAAAAGAAGGATTCATCGCCAAGGCACGTGCCACACCGATGCGTTGACGTTGACCGCCCGAAAATTCATGTGGAAACCGATTGGCATATTCCGGGTCGAGGCGCACGAGTTGTAATAATTCGCGTACACGATCATCGATCTGTTTACCGCTGGCAGCCCCAAACGCCACCATGGGGTCACCAATGATATCCCGCACACTCATGCGTGGGTTTAGGCTGGCATACGGATCTTGGAAGATCATTTGCATATACTTGCGCATTTGGCGCTGTGCCTCAGGTTTGAGCTTGGTCAGATCAACATCTTCATAATAGACATGCCCGGCGGTGGGCTTATAGAGTTGCAACACCGTGCGCCCCAAAGTGGTTTTTCCGCAACCAGATTCACCCACGAGGCCTAATGTTTCGCCTTTGTAAACCTCTAAGGAGACATCGTCAACCGCTTTAACTGAGCCCACCTGGCGGCGAATCACACCCCGATAAATCGGGAAATACATTTTTAAGTCTTCAATTTTGACTAAAACTTCGTTATGGTTATTATTCATTAGCGCTCTTTTCCTGTTACCGTATCAACCCAACAAGCTACCGTATGTCCATCACCAATTGGATCCAGGGGCGGATTTTCATGCCAGCAGTGCTCCACCACCCACTTGCAACGGGGGGCGAAGGGGCAGGAGTGCGGCATCTGATAAAGCACCGGGGGCATCCCTTCGATGGAATATAAGCGCTTGCGCCCGCGCTCTTGGATCTGTGGCAAGCTGTTGAGCAAGCCGATTGTATATGGATGTGTTGGGTGAGCGTATAGTTCTGAAACAGGGGCTTCCTCAATGATAAAGCCGCCGTACATTACCGAAATTCGGTTCGCAATGCTGGCTGCAATGCCCAAGTCGTGTGTAATCCAGATAATCGCCATGCCCAACTCTTCTCTTAAACGCACGACAAGGTCAACGATTTGGGCTTGAATAGTAACATCTAAGGCTGTGGTCGGCTCATCGGCAATAAGAATCTGGGGGTTACACGAGAGTGCCATGGCAATCATCACGCGTTGGCGCATACCGCCGGAGTATTGGTGTGGGTAATCCTTAAGGCGGTCAGCCGCTTGCGGAATACCGACGGATTCCAAAAGCTTAATGCTGCGTTCTTGGGCTTCGTTCTTAGAGATGCCGAGATGCAATAGCATTGGCTCTTCTAACTGTTTACCAATAGTCATAATCGGGTTCAAAGAAGTCATTGGGTCCTGGAAGACCATGCTGATTTGCCCGCCGCGAATCTGGCGAATCTCCTCATTACTCATGGCTAAAAGGTCTTCCCCTTTAAAGAAAGCCTTTCCTGCGGCAATTTTGCCTGGGGGTGATTGGATCAGCCGCAGGATGGAGAGCACAGTTACGCTTTTTCCGCAGCCACTCTCACCTACCAGGCAGAGTGTCTCGCCTTCATGCAGGTCAAGAGAAACGCCATTCACCGCATGGACAATCCCATCAGGTGTGTTAAATTGGGTTTCCAGTCCCTCGACTTTTAACAATTTATCATTCATGCTAATTCCTTGTACGGTTCTTCACGTTTCTTAATCTGGAGGAACCATGATGTAAATTGGCTCTAATACGGTTGAATCTTGTGAACATTAATTATATACCACAACTCAATAAGTCTGATGGGTGCCCATTGACAATTCCCCAAAACGGATAATCTGCCTTTTGCACGGGTGAGGAATAATATTTATGGGATAGCTCCTCAACTAAGATGCAATCGGTTGGTTGAGAGTAAATGGTCGTACAGCGCACCCAGGTTCCATGAAAATCAACCAAAAAATCCAGCTGCCCGAGCATAGGATCGAAGGCAATGAGTGTTATTCGCCGCCCATTGACCAAAAGCAGATCGGAAATATCCTCCACGGCGCTGAGGTGCTTTTTGCGAGCTAAAGTTTGATCCACTTCTTTACCGTGATTTGCGATGGCGAAATCAAACAGGTCATCGAGCACCTGTACGGGTTCTCGGAAGGGCTTGTTGATCATGTCATCTACGCCTAAGCCGGCAATTCCCATGAGTAGCACACAAATTAAAACGATGGTGATTACCCCGCCATTCGATGTGGATAGGGCGTGCTCAACGATGGTGCTTTCTATGCTGCCACAAATCAACATCAGCACACCGACAACCAGCATGCCGATGATGCGAAATTGGTCTACACCGTCAATCATCGGATAAGCGATCCGTTGAGCAAAGATGGGAGACTGACGGCTTAAAAATTCAGCGCTGAATTCAATCGGCAGCCAGATCATTAACCAAACCCCTAAAACTGCAAACACCAACCAGAGAATGACCGTAATATACCAGCGATTGAGGCGAATAGTCAGCCAACCAATCGCAGCGCCCACCAAACCGCAGATGATGAGCGCAGGTACGAATTTGGCATAGGGGTAAGCGACGTGGGAATTAGCAAGCCTGATAGCGTCTAGACCCCAGGCGAAGAAAGAGAAGGCTACCCCCGCAACCAGCCCATAGAGAAGACCTAATCGGTGTTTCTTCCTTTCGAAGGGCATTTCCATAATCTCTGCCGCCTCCACACTAGGAAACCAAAAAACAAGCTGCACGACAATTATATTATGTTTTATTTTTGTTAGTCACTGCAAATTTTACTACAGTAATATTGTGAGCCTACATACCAAATCTGGTGTGGAAGTTTTGCTGATTTTAAACAAAGTTCTCAGACTGTCAAGGCTTCGTGGATTAAGAATCGGTTAATGATTACTGCAATATTCAAAAGTTAAATAAAAGCTGATGCATGATCGAGTATGATTGAAAAATGCAAATTCACCGTCATGTTCTATTTTTCCTGCTCCTTGCGCTCCTATTATTACTCAGCGCCTGCTCAGATGGCACGGGGAGTGCTACCGAGGTTGTTCTGCCAACACTTGCATCGGACGCAGTTCTTTATCAGGACGACTTTTCCAACCTTAAAAGCGGCTGGGACCGCGCCAGCCAGGGTGGGAATAGCACGGATTATGCTGATGGTAAGTACCGCATCACTCTATCAACGCCCCAGCAGGATATTTGGGCTAATCCTTACCAATATTTCGATCAAGATATCATCGTTGAAGTTGATGTTTGGCAAAACCCAAGCACAGTCCAAGCTGCGTATGGCATTATTTGTGGCTATAGCGACGTGAATAACTATTATGCGCTAACAATTGGCAGCGGTGGGTATGTGGAGATATTCCGTTACCAGCAAGGCAAGCGCCTCACGCTCTACAGCGCAGAAAATCAACCTGGTATTGATTCAGAACACAACCATCTGGAAGCGTTATGCGCAAGCAGTGCACTACAGCTGCGAGTAAACGGCAGCGTGGTTGCAGAGGTGGAAGCGCAAGAGTTTCTTTATGGCGATGTTGGCTTAATCGCCAGCAGTTTTGACGAAACCCCTGTGGAAATTTTATTTGATAATTTTATTGTGAGAGAGGCTGAGTCACTTGCTGAACCATGAGCAAAGACAAACTAGACGAGATTGATCTGGTTAATATATTGTTTTTATCACCGTAGACCTTGCAAATCCCTCAGAAGGGTGTTATATATTAGCAACAATTGAACAGCCCCAAGCGGCGCACTTATCCAGAAAGGTGGAGGGACCGGCCCGATGATACCTTGGCAACCACCAGGCGAAAGCTTGAAAGGTGCCAATTCCGGCAGAGTTTGAATCTGGAAGATGAGAGGCGTGTCTGCATATTTTATGTGCCCCTCTCTCTGCAAGGGGATATTTTTTTAAAGAGACTGGAGGTTTCTTTTTATGAGCACGACTTTTATGAAGTCACCAAAGTATTTGTTTACATCCGAGTCTGTCACTGAGGGGCACCCCGATAAGATGTGTGACCAAATCAGCGATGCAATTGTGGACGCAGCCCTACGGGACGACCCTTCATCAAGAGTTGCCATCGAAACAGTTACCAAAACCGGCTTTGTGCTGGTTACTGGCGAAATGACCACACAAACCTTCGTGGACGTGGAGAAACTCGTGCGTGAGGTAGTCAATGGCATTGGCTATGACCGCGGCAAGAAAGGTTTCGATGCAGCCACCTGTGCAGTAATGGTGGCAATTTCAGCCCAATCCCCCGATATTGCCCGTGGTGTGGATCGTAATGGCAAAACCTTACCGCTTGAATATACCGAAGAGTATATTGAAGCTGGCGGCGCTGGGGATCAGGGCATGATGTTTGGCTTTGCTTGCGATGAAACCGAAGAGCTCATGCCGTTGCCCATTTCGCTGGCGCACAAGCTTACCCGCCAGATGGCAACAGTGCGCAAAAACGGCACACTCAAATGGATGTATCCGGATGGCAAAAGCCAAGTTACGGTGGAATATCACTATGGCAAGCCGGCGCGCATCGATACGGTATTAATTAGCACGCAACATGCGGATAAACTGTATGGCAAAACTATCTCCAATGAGCAAATCCGTGAGGATTTGATTGAGTTTGTCATCAAGCCAATCTTACCCGAAGAGCTGGTGGATGACGACTTAAAAATCTACACGAACCCCACAGGTCGCTTTGTCATTGGCGGACCGCTTGGTGATTCCGGCTTAACGGGGCGCAAGATCATCGTGGATACCTATGGCGGTATGGGCAGGCATGGCGGTGGCTGCTTCTCCGGTAAGGACCCAACCAAAGTGGATCGTTCTGCAGCTTACGCTGCCCGCTGGGTGGCAAAAAATGTGGTGGCAGCAAAGTTAGCCTCCCGCTGTGAGGTGCAAGTTTCCTACGCCATTGGCCGCGCGGATCCGCTTAGCGTAAATGTGGAGACTTTTGATACTGGTGTGGTTGCGGATGAAAAGATTGCGCAGGCTATTACGCAGGTGTTCGACCTGCGTCCGCGTGCGATCATTCATGACCTGGACTTGCTACGCCCAATTTACCGCCCATTTGCGGCGTATGGGCATTTCGGGCGTTTGGATCTGAACCCCACCTGGGAACAAACCAACCGCACAGAGATGCTGCGCCAAGCTGTAGGTTTATAAAGGTTAGCAGTTAGCGGATCCCTCAATATAAATGAGAAAAACAGCCCCTGATGAAAATCAAGGGCTGTTGAATTTAAGTGATAGCGGAGCTTAACGTTTGGTATAGAAGATTAGCGCCAAGATGCCAAACAATGCTGCTATAGCCGCTAAACCAATCTTGACTTTATCAGAAACCAAGGTTCGCCATATTCGGGCTGGCTCTGCCTGCGATGCGGCTTCATCTGGAAATTGCGGATAAGTGGCGATAACTTCGCCAGTTTTATCCGTTTGCAAGCCTAAAATTAGAGGTTCCACAGTGACGCTTGCTGGAGTCGCAGCTAAGGATGGCGGTTCCGCTTCAGTTGGTATCGGTGTTGCCTCCGGGCTCGGGGTAACCGCCTCCTCGTTTCCACCCCCAGTACCCATATCTGGTGGAACAGATAAGATGCCAACCTCCGGCGTGGGTGTTACCATTCCTTCACCAACCTCCCCATCAACCCCCCCTTTGCCAGTTTGATCAATCGAAGTAATGGTGAAAGTTGAGCCACCTCCGCCGCCACCCATGCCCATGCCGCCGGGATAACCCCAAGTGAAGATGAGGGGTTCCGGCTCCTTTTCGGATGATTTGACGGCAAAAGTCTCGGCTTCCATCGTCGGGCTCTCCATTTGGGTTGCCATCGGAGTCGAGAACTGATTAAAGAAGAACTCGCTGCTAAAAACGATGGCTAAAAGGAGGACTGCTGTGAGGGCAACATAGCTAAAAGCTGGGTAGAGTTTTGGACCTGGCTTATAAGCGCGGGCTTGTTCTGGGCTTAATGTGAAGTTGCGCGGAGCAGGCTGCTTGGGCAGCTCACGTAGTGCAACCTTAAGTTGCGTGTATTCTTTTAATTTTTTCTGCAACGGTAAAGAGCGCGCTAAACGTGCTTCGAAGCGCTGTTTTTCTTTTTCGTTCAGCGCATCATCCAAGTAAGCGTTCAGCAGCTCTAAGTCACGTTGGGATAGAGTTTCTTGCCTTTTCATGATCTTTCCTCATCAGTCAGACGAAATTTTTCAGGCAAGAGTTCCCCAAAACCTTGCAGACAAGACTGCATTTTTTGGCGGGCACGCGAAAGACGGCTTTTTACTGTTCCAATCGGGCGATGAATGATTTGGGCAACCGAAGCATAATCCTCACCAGAGATATCAACCAAGACTAACACGATCCGAAATTTTTCCTCCAGGTTTTCGAGGCAGTGTTGAATGGCTTGCTGAATTTCCTCATTGCTGGCGTTTTGTTCTGGGCTGGGAGAGTTGTCTCGCATCCAATCAGCGGAATCGATCAGTTCGCCCTCGCTATTCTCGGGCTCGAGCGGTGTACTTGGCCGGCGGCTGATGCGGCGAAGCTCGTCATAACAGGCGTTGGTCACAATGCGCAGAAACCAACTCTTGAATGAGCCCCCCCGATATGTATCGAGCTTGCGGTACATGGAGATAACAGCTTCTTGGGTGGCATCAGCTGCAGCTGCCGGGTCATCCATGATGTGATAAGCAACGTTGTAAGCCAGGTCTTGGTATTGCAAAACCAGGGTGTTGAAGGCATCCAGGTCGCCCTGTAAAGCGAGATCTATCAAATCTTGTTCAGTCATAAACGCTACCGGTGCAAGTCTTGCGCCATTCATACTGAACTTGCACTTGTATTTTACTTGAAAATACAGTGATTGATGGTGAAGAAAATGTTCAGGTATCCATGTTTGAAAAACTTTTTACTTTAGACAATATCTTCGCCCAGGAGACCACAGTGGCATAGAAGCGCGGCATGCTCCGGTAACTGCCGCCTTACTCACTCCATCGCGATATTCCCAGTCTCGTGACCTGTCCCGTCATACCTATCATCTCTACGATGATCCGGCTCATTTGCCGCATTGTTGTTTTAGAAACACTTTTTTGGATCGGTTGAGAGAGTGCAAAAATGTTTGTCATGGGCTCTTTGTTATGAGTTTTGGTCTTGGTCGACTTCTACTCTACAACAAAATGCCTTTTCAATTCACCCTATTTTTGACTAAGGTATTGCTTGGTTAGAAATAATAGAGTTCTTGATACCAGCGTACCCATTCAGATAAAGCCGGGTCATTTATCTCTTTTGCTCGGTTTATTAATTTTTCGGATGAAAACGTAAAGAAACGGTCATTGTTTCCAACCAATTTTTGAAATTCATTAATAGATGGCTGTAAGGAATCATTCCGAGGATGAAATACTACCGAAAAATACACCTTCTTGTATGGCCAATTGGGTGAGGACTCAATGCTTGTGGCAAGAAGTAGATTCCGCCACAATTGATTCATGCCACCTTTGAATGGGCATTCTTCATATTCTCTAATACGGTCGGCATCAAACGGTGAAGTATCTTGCATTGTAATATCCCAATAACGAAATTTACACTTGCTGTGGTAATAACAAAGATTTTTATTATCTAGAATTGCGGATGCTGGAGCGCAGGCATGAGAGGGAGTTCGACCCAGACTTTTGAAACCTCCGCAAGTTGTAAACTCCACTTCCGTCAGTTTATGTTCAATCATCCATAGGTTGAGATTGCCCAGATGGTCATAGTATGCAATGGCAATATCTGCATCTGTGCCGCTCACATACGTGTGGTCATTTAGCACATTATCAGGTTCATCCCAAAACTCAATCCGAAATCCTCTGTCTAGATAATCAGTTGCAATCGACTTGAAGTCTGTTTTTACAGCACTTAGAACCTTGGCAGCAATCAGTGGATCCTTAAGGAGGGGCAAGAACAAATTAGCACATGCAGCTTGAGAACTTGCCATATGTCCCAGAAACTTATGAGATTTGAAGGGGAATCGTCGTTGATGATCCAGGAAACGTTCTACTATTGGGCGATATAACGGATAGCCCTGTGATTTTAATTCGTCTGGTAGCAAAGCGTCATAAGGAGTGTTATTGAAATACCCCGGTTCTTGAGTCAGATGAGCCCATTTCCAATTTATCAAGTGAATGTACATTTGAAGCTGAAAATCGGTAAGTTCATTAGGTAACCGGTATATTTTTCCATCACTCTCATAAATTTTCATAATAATGTCCGGATTTCGTTTTTTCTACTCAAAAAAATAAATGCCTCGTGAAGATTTAGCGAGGCATTTATTGTGTTCCTTCCTACCTTTCCAGTTCTCGAACCGGAGGGAACAGAATGACCTCGCGGATATTATGCTGACCGGTGAGCAGCATGACCAAGCGGTCAACGCCCATGCCGAAGCCGCCGGTGGGCGGCATGCCATAAGCTAACGCGCGCAAGAAGTCTTCATCCATGGGGTGGCGTTCCTCATTGCCCTCGGCATAGGTGCGCCCCATCTCCAAGAAGCGCTTCTCTTGCTCTAACGGGTCATTGAGCTCGGTAAAGGCATTGCATAGCTCCATACCGGCAATGAAACCTTCAAAACGCTCGACTGTTTGCGGATCTTGTGGCTTTGTCTTTGCTAAAGGGGAAATATCCCGGGGGTAATCATATAAGAATGTGGGCTGGATCAGGTTGGGTTCCAGGAATTGTTCCATTAACTCCCCAATTATTTTCCCACGCGGGGCATTGGGATTATGTTGAATGCCTTTGGTTAAGAGAGCTTGACTAAGCTCTCTGGCAGTTTTGTAACTGTTGATATCAATGCCCGTGGCTTCCAACAAGCCCTCGCGGATTTGAATGCGTTTCCAGGGTGGCGTCAGGTTTATTTCGTGACCCTCAAAGTGAATAATCTGGGTACCTAAAACCTGCTGCGCCACGCTGGAGATCATCTGCTCGGTCATCTCCATGATAGTCAGATAATCCGCATAAGCCATATAGAACTCGAGCTGGGTAAACTCCGGGTTGTGCTTATAGGAAACACCTTCGTTGCGGAAGTCCCGTCCAATCTCATACACGCGCTCAAAACCTCCAACGAGTAAGCGTTTGAGGTAAAGCTCGAAGCTGATGCGTAGGTAAAGGTCCTGGTCGAGCTCATTATGGTGGGTGACAAATGGGCGGGCGGCTGCGCCGCCATAAATTGGCTGTAGGATGGGCGTTTCTACCTCCAGAAAACCGCGCTCATCTAAATATTTGCGCAGCGCGCGCACAGTTTCTGTACGGAGGCGAAATGTTTCCCGCACTTCAGGGTTGACGGCTAAATCTACATAGCGCTGACGGAAGCGGGTTTCTGGGTCACTAACCAAGGCATGACGCACCACTTTGCCATCAACCACTTCATCTTTATCGGGGGGTAGCTGATAGAGCGCCTTAGCCAACATGGCAAAATCTTGCACTAAGAGCGTAACCTCACCGCGCTTGGTGCGGAACATGCTCCCACTGGCTTGGACAAAATCGCCTAAGTCAAAGTCATCCTTAAAATAAGCCAACTTTTCTTCGCCGAGCTCATCTAACCTAAAAAGCAACTGCACTTTGCCTTCGCCGTCTTCGATGTGCGCGAAAATGAGCTTCCCCATGTTGCGTATCGAGCGCAAGCGGCCAGCAAGCGTGAAGGTTACTGGCTCAGTGCTTCCACTGGCTTCCGCAGCTTCATAAGCACGAATAGCTTCGGTTGTGGTCGCAGTGCGTTGTGTGCGCGTAGGATAGGGCTCGATGCCTCTAGCGCGCATACGCGTAATTTTTTCCAAGCGAGTCTTTTCCAGTTCCGAAAAATTATCTTGCAACATGGGTGCTCCTTCAGATTAAAAGATGCCCCACCCAAGCCGGTGGGGCGTCTCTTGATTAATAATCTTTCTTCAGCTGACCTTGACGATCACCACCGTATAAGCCCCGCCCGGGGCTTCCACCTTGACCTTATCGCCTGCCTTGTGGTTTAAAAGTGCCCTACCGATAGGAGACTCGTTTGAGATTTTACCTAAGCGCGGGTCTGCTTCGGCTGGTCCAACAACCATATATGTCTCCGGTTCCTGTCCTTCTTCTTGAATGACCACGGTAGACCCAACGTGCACAGCGCCGGGTTCTCTCTCGGCTTCATCGATGATTTTAGCATTTGCGAGCAGCATTTCCAGCTCTTTGATGCGCCCTTCCACAAATGCCTGTTCGTTCTTTGCGTTTTCGTACTCGGCATTTTCAATCAACTCGCCATCTTCCAAGGCTTCCTGTAGGCGGGTAGCGATTTCTTTGCGGCGTTTATTCCGCAGTTCATCTAGTTCTTTTTGTAGGTTTTCAAAGCCCTCTTTTGTCAGATAAGAAATTGCCATCTCTAATTCCTTATATATGGTTATTCCATGCTATTATGGTTCCGCAAAGCTTTTATTATGCTGCGGATAAATATGAAGAGCGCCTTGAAGGTTACCCTTTCTCTCGACGCTTGCGCGTATTATATCATAAGCCTAAAAATGCAACACAAATG
>ERZ795058.5680-NODE-5680-length-11162-cov-7.453588_pt1 | contig 11162 bp, 9 predicted proteins | sample MGYA00375142_ERZ795058 | MGnify/ENA primary metagenome ERZ795058 (study PRJEB30187, sample SAMN05720210) | activated sludge metagenome | isolation source: anaerobic digester from wastewater treatment plant | place: Japan | collected 2015-04-20 ...
AGCAAATGGCGTGACGAAAGCCGCTACGGTAAGATTAGCAAATGGCTTGACAGGGAAAGTAAAGACAGGGCTCCCATGATTTCTTTTTTTTAATTTCCCTCCGATCATGCTATACTCTTGTAATTCCGAAGGGACCTCTTCTTTTATCCCCTTTCAAGAGATCACCTCTTCCCCACCCCGGGGCGGTTAGCTCAGTTGGTTAGAGCACCTGCCTTACACGCAGGGGGTCGCAGGTTCGAGTCCTGCACCGCCCACCATTTCCCACCTTCACTTTGCCCCTGCAATCATTGGCTATAATGCCATTTCGACCCCTCAGAATATTTGTAAGCCTTCTGTCAACAATAGTGCCAAATATACCCCTTCCGTGACATGAAAAGCCATACTTTTGACAAGTATACAGACAAGTGTTCACGGGGGGTATTTTGGGGAACTTACTCACCACTGGAAACTTTCTTTTCTTCTCTGATGCTTTCCATTTTGGGAAGAGCGTTCACCGCTTGCTCAGTGTCTGTTAATTCCAAGACGGTGTAAACGTTTGCGGTCAATGCGGGGGTGCTATGGCGCATCAATCGTTGTGCCGTGGTGATTCCGACGCCCGCCCGGGCAAGCATGGTTCCGAAGGTCGTCCGGAGAGCATGAACATCCAACACCCGCTCCGCTCCATCCTTCTTTGAAATACCAGCCGCTTCCAAATCCTGATTAAATACCTTGGACATTTTAACCGGCAACTCATCAAAGAAGGGTTCATGATCAAATGCGCCGGGGAACGCCGTACAATCTCCGGCAAGCCGTTTGATGCGGTCTTCCCTGTATTCCATCAAGGCAACTCTCAAATCTGCATGAAGGGGAATTCTGGAGCCCTTACTGTTCTTTTCATTTTCAGATTGAAGCAGGAGGAACGCCGGTTCAGCGTCCAAGAAAGCCGTACCGATGGTGATGCTCCTTAGTTCGCTCCAACGCAAACCCGTATAAGCAAGGGTACGATAAGCAATTGCTCTTGTCCGCCCTAACCATTTCAGTTTGTCAATGGTCGCCGGGATCAACTTGGCTTTACTTCCCCTATTGGTAAGCCGTTCCTTTAAGGGACGTTCCTCAGCCGTCTTAAAAAGTAATTCCAATTCCGGAAGGGTGAATGCCCGCCGTTGGTGTCTTCGGTCTGCTCTTTCGTCAAATCGCACCAAACCGGAAACGGGATTAATGCCTGTCCTGTCGGTAGCCATCAACCAATTACCGAAGGCAACCCAAGTAACTGCATAAGCATTACACGATCTGGCGCCCCTTCCGTTTCTTCGTTGATCTTCCAGATAGGCATCGATAGAAACTTTGTCAATGTCCTTAACTGTCTTCCATCCAAGAGCCTTGCAGGTTACTTCCAAATACCGCCGGAATTCCTTCACCGTAGTAACTGCTTTTCCTCTTGCAGTCATGCTAGAAAGATAAGCTTCAACGGTTTTCTGTAGTGAGTCCCTTCCGTGCTTTGCCGCTTTAACTTCTTTTTTACTGAATACCCCCGCTCTGATTTTATCCTGTTCCGTTTGCAAGCTTATGGCAAACTGTTCCGCCGTAGCTTTATCTTTGCACTTGGTGTTGATTTTGTCATATCCGCCGTCTGCAAGCGTGATATACGCATACCATGTCTGTGTTTCCAGAAGAAGCCGGGAACCGTCGCTGGTGAGCCGTTCGGTTCTGTTCTTCCCGTCTCGCCCTTTGTATCGGGCAAATTCAATTCCCTTGCGGGTGAAAATTTCAGCCTCTTCTGGTATGGGAGCCGTGTATGTTTTTTTAAATAAAGTCGCCATTATTTAGCCTCCTTTTTTTTCGTCAATTCATATCCGAAGTAATCGGCAAGCTTGTTGATGTTGTTTGAATGCAATTCTTTTCCCTGCATGAAAAAGGTTATGCTCATTCTGTCAACGCCTGATTCTTTCGCAAGTTGCCGCTTGGATATCCCGCTGTCCCTGATGATCTGTCTAAGCGTTTCTGTAATGGTTTGTTGCTTCATAGTGATATAATCCTATCATATCCTTTACTTAAAAATCAAGAGGAAAATTTATAAAAAATATTTCCGGGTAATTGTGTTGAAGTTATGCTTTTCTGCATCTGATACCCCTTCTATTTTTTTGATCCTATGTTGATGTGTCGGTGGTTTTGATAAATAGCTTATCCGGTGAACGTTCATGGAATAGAAATACAGCTAATTATCTATGATTTAACTTTTTTTAAAAACGCATAATCTCATTGTAAATACTGGATGATATGGCATTTTAAGTTTTCCTTATTTGATGTTATGTTGATACTCTAAATTGATCGTTAAAGCTTAATCGGTGAACGTTCACGGAACAGCTTTTTTCTGTCTTAGTGTTTACAGAAAATTGCTTATAGCTTCTCAGCCTCTCCGCTGTCGGTGAGGTCGTTTTAAAAGAGACCCCTTCTTTTTTTCTGAGAGAGAATCCAGTTAAACGAAAATATTCGATTTAAGACGTTTTCAGCTTTTAGCCATAGTCAAGTATGCCTGAGCCTGAGAAAGTCGCTCTAAACGTCCAGAATGGATTATTTGGGGCAATCAGGAAGTTTCCAGAGGGGGAAATTCTTCATCTTCTGTATCATGCGTGTAGATGTTCGATAAATTGATCTCTTTCGGAAAAGCTTCATACAATTCTGAAATAATCTTATGCGCACGCTCAGGGTCGGGATCAGGAAGAGTTAATTCAGCTTCTGGTATATCTTCCTCCATCTTGTGAAGTACATAGTGAAAACCATAATGCCCTTCTGATAATTCTTCTAGGCTGTCACGTATCGCATGAAGTTCTTTCAAGTCTGGATCATTGGCGATGGTCGCTAGCCGGATGATTTCATTGACTCCAGATAATGCGCTTTCTACTTCGTCTTTCGCTTGGGTTAAAAAAGTTTTTTCTTTAGTCATATGAAGTATCTTTCTTTAAATTTTGGGTTATGAAGTTGAGGGATCGTAAAAGAATATTTTCTGATGAAGTATTTTTAATCATGGAGGGTGATATTGCCGATAAAAGCAATTTAAGGTTTTACTGGAAAGGGGATAGGGAAAAAGAGAAGAGGGGGGGCAGGAAGAATAGAAGAAAGAAGATGTAGATAATATTTATAATATAGTCAACCTTCAAAAGTGTATTAAAAAACCATACACTAGTGTAGTGAAAAACCGGATACTCTATCTTTTTTGAATAAGCATAAACCTTTTTCATCTTAGGCCTTTTTTTTCTTCGTATCTACGAAAGACTTCCACTTATCCGAAGGCAGAAAAATATCTTCCTGTCCTTGTTTTCGTGAATCATCTTTCTTGAAAAAACCTACTTCACAAATGCGCTTTTTAGCAGAGTAAAGAGAATCTTTCTTTATGTGCTTTATGCCTTTCAAATCTGCAGGAGTGAAAGTAAACCCAGCATCTTTTTTATAGCCATCTGTCACTTTGAAATGCTTTTCCATCATGTAGAGTGCAACCATGGCTTGCGATGGTGTGAGGGCTTGGAATGCGTCGGTTCTTGTCATGTCGTTCCTCATCATAAACCCGTACATCTTGCCGAAGGGGTAAGCATTCGGTGCTTGGGTTTGGGTTTTAATTTTGGTGTTGACCTGTGCCTTTCCGTTATTGGATTTTTTACCGTATAATGCGCTGTTCAGCGTGGCGGTAATTTCAGATTGAGGGAGTCCGCACTTCAAAGCAGGAGGGGTTAGGGTGGCAATAATTTCTTCTGGTGGGTGTTTGTTTTTCATATCACAGCCGGACTTATACAGACTGTTGTTGCGTGTTCCCTCTGGTGCACCGTTGGCGATGAAGTCAACGGTGGAAGCCCTCAGCGTTCCATTTGTTGGGAATGGGTCGCCGGGGTCTTCGTCTTCTTCTTCCAGTAGTACGGGGCGTGATGCCTCTACCGCGTCCTGCCAAAATGCCAAAAGCCATTTACTGGAGGCATTGGCAGGGAATTTGACCGCCCGCCGTTTCTTTCCCTTCGCTATCTGTGCCGGGGAAAGTTTGATAAATTCAGAGCCCAAGTAAGGGACATTAAACTTCTTGCCTATCGGGTGGCGGGTATTGGGTAGGCGGAAAAGTCGTACTCGTGAGTATATCGTTTCATCAAGGGAAGGCAAGCCCTCCGCAAGCTTCATAGCCAAAGCTTTGCAGGTATCATTGAAGTATGGCGAAGGCATGGCAATAGACGGTAGGGGGATATAAATATGCGCTCCACGATTGCCAGAAAAACAGGCAATGATTTCTTCAAGATTCGCCCCTAGTTTCTCGCATCGCTTCAGTACTTCCTGAGCCTCTGCTATGGCGTCCTCTGTTGGCTGAAAAAACTCCGGGTCTGTGTCAAAGTCCATTATTAGGAAACGCCCGTAATGAATCCCACCATATCCAGTAGACCGGTTGTTGTTGGCGTGGAAGTAGTTTGTGAAGGCTTCGTTATATGTCCACGCTGTAAGGTAGGCTTGACCGATGCCCCGGTATTCGGTGTCGTGTTTTTTGTTGCAGGAAAGATAATCACCGAATACCGCCCGCCAGTTTTTAATCTCTTCAAGGCTTCGGTCTTTATATGTGCCCGGGATGAATAGACCATGCGGGAACATTTCCTGTATACTCTCTGGTGATTTCGTTCTTGGTCGGGTTGTTGGATTCATAACAGCCCGGCCGTTTTGTTTTGGTGGTGCTATCATGGCTCACCCCTCCATCCTGTCTTTCTGCAATGGGGACAGTTCGCCGCCATCCAAGCGTTAATTACATCATTGCGCCACCGTACAGTTCCTCCTATTCGTACGGGTGCGGGAAGTGCTCCGCTGTCTCTCCACCTCCAGATAGTGCGCCGGGATACCTCTAATTTGTCTGCAAGAGAGTTGACGGTTAATAGTTTCATAGGAAAGTTCCTTTCATGATGTGCCATGCTTTGCCTCAGCCCTGCCAAAGCGTGACAATGTCTGTCTCTGTCTCTATCTCTATATTAACTTTTTCCAAAAAAAGTTTTTAAGAATCATGAAAATATTTAACTGTGATGCCCTGTTTCGCTCTAGAAATGCGTACAAGACGTTTAGAGAGGTTTTTAGCTTTTACCCATAGTTAACTATGCCTGAGAGCCTGAAAACGCCTTAAATTGGATATTTTCGTTTACTTTCACCTGATGCGCTGTCCTTCGTCTATGATTTCGCCGTTGTAGCCGTGATAATGCAGATAATCCGCAAGCCTGCAATATGTGCCGGGAACGGTGAGGAATCCACGCTGTTCTTCTGTCATGGTTGATAAAAATACTTCTGTCTCCAGTTCAGGAAGCCCCAACACTTCCGCCACGTCTTCCAGTCGGTAAGCAATCCGCCGCCCGCATACTCCGCCTGATTCCAAGCAATCGCCCTTTCTGCTGGTGATTTCAATAATGAGTATTTTCATTTCGGGTCTCCTGTGAAAATAAATGTTTTTTTGTGGTGAAAAGAGTGAAGCCGTGAACACTTTTTTGAAATTTTGACAAGTATACAGACAAGTGTTCAGGAGCACCCTCATAAAAGCCTTATTTATCAAGGGTTTTAGACTTGGGGAAACCCGCCTTACACGCAGGGGGTCGCAGGTTCGAGTCCTGCACCGCCCACCATTTTACTTTCACTCGAAATTCTCTATCCGTAAAACCTCGGCGGTGTGCGGGTCCATCCCAATGGATCGCACATCGCCCTTTATTTACGGGATTTTCTGTTTTCACCGTGCCCCGAAGAGCATGGTCTGCCAAGCCGCTTGCTAATCTTACCGGAGCCCTGATCGTCACGTCTTTCAGCGAATTCAGCCGGCGGTATCTGTACAATATGAAAGAAAGTATCCTGATCCCCGGAGCCAGGTTTATTTCAGGTAAGTGCTGTACCCGTTTTCCGAAGGACAGATACTTTCACAACTGATACAGTAAAAAAGCATTGCAGCCCCTGTTCCGACCTTGCAGGAAACACTTTTCATGTCCTCTTCCAGTCTATCCAGTCCAGCCCTCTTCCGTGCATTTCCCGCATTAAAAACGCTTCCCTGGCTCGGCCTCGCCTCTCTGCCCACACCGCTTCAGGATGGCAGCGATGCACTGCCCGGCTTCAATTTCGGAGCACTTCACATCAAAAGGGATGACCGAACCCATCCTCAATATGGCGGCAACAAAGTCCGTAAGTTGTCTTTCCTCCTCGCCCGGATGCAGGAGCAGGGTTTAAAACATGTAATTACTTTTGGTGCGGCAGGCTCCAATCACACACTGGCGACCGCATTATGTGCCAACAGTCTGGGCATGAAGAGCACGGTGATTCTCGGGCCGCAGCACAACAGCGCCCATGTGCGGGAGAACCTGCTGAGCTATCCCTCAGGCGCAACCTTGCTGCCTGCCGACTGGCAGGATTTTTCCGGGACGGCCGGGCGATGCTTTCATCGGCTGTGGCACGGGGAAGGAACGCCGCCCTGCATCATTCCTGCAGGCGGTTCGTCAGCTCCGGGAACTGTCGGCTATGTCGATGCGGCTTTTGAGCTGAAGGAACAGATTCTCGAAGGACTTCTCCCGGAGCCTGATTTTATTTACATGCCTGCCGGTACGCTGGGCAGCTGTGTCGGCCTGGCACTCGGGCTTCTTGCCGCCGGCCTGAACAGCAGAGTCATGGCAGTAAGTGTCACGGCGCCCCCCTTCGCAAACATGAAAAGAGCCAGAGCTTTATTTCAGGGATGCCTGCAGCTGCTCCGGAATCATGATCCCTCCTTTCCCGTCTTTACCTCCGATGAAATGCCCCTGACACTTCGGGAGGATTATTTCGGTGAAGACTATGCACTCTTCACGCCGGAAGGGATGGAAGCAGTCCATATCGCCCGTGCCGCCCTGGGGCTTCAGCTGGAAGGTGTATATACCGGGAAAACTTTCGCCGCCCTTCTGGGTGACAGCTCCGACGGCAGGCTCGAAGGCAAAAATATTCTCTTCTGGAACACCCACGGCATCAATGCGCAGGGCACTGCCGCAGCGTCGAAAGATACGCAGGACTGGAGCAGTCTGCCGATACCGCTTCAAAAATACTTCACGGAAGCGCTGCAGCCTCTCGACAAGGAAGGCTGATAAACAAAGCCGGACCCGAGTTCGTGTCCTGAAGACAAAGCAGGCTATGTGATTCAGTCTTCTATTTCAGTGCGGACTTCGGCATTTTTCTTCCCGACACGACCACATGTTCGACGGGGATTCTCCCGGACTTGACTTCGAGGAAGGGCTTGCCCTTATCCAGCCCGACAGTTCCGTAGCCGCTTGCCGTGCAAAGGAAGCTGCGGAAATCATCGCCGACACGGGAATCTATATAAAGCGTTTTATCTACCGCATCATAGCGTGCGCCGGTCAGCGCCTGCAGCAGGCCGTAGCTCGACAGGGCGCGCGCATACCAGTGGCCGCACTCGTATTCGTTGAAGGGATTACGCCGTACACCATCATATCGATCACGGCAGGTTCGCACGATGTCGAGTCCTTCCTGCGTCATCCCTTCAAGAATGAGATGAGACGCCACCTGATACTCGATCCCTGTCCAGACTTCATCGCTGTACACGAAGGGTATTGCCAGCGCGCCGCCTCTCGGCCAGGTGCACAGCAGCAATCCCCCTTCATCGCCCATCGCAAAAGAGGGACGCTGCGGGTTCGCATGTGCGGAAAGATCGTGCTTCAGGTTGTATGAATAAACGGATTTCAGATGGCTGCGGATTTTGATCGGGTCGGCAACGGGCGCATCCAGACCACACGCACGGGCAATCCAGAACCCGAGCACGCCATCAGACAGGCAACCCGTTCCGTACTGGTATTTCGGACCCTGCACGTTGAGCAGCTGAACGATGTCAGCGTATCCTTTTCCATTGTCCGACGCATCGAGGGGCTGGAACTTCGCATTCAGGCCGTCTGTCTGAATCCGCTGATAGAAATACTCGCCATTATACAGTTCTGTTTCGAGGAAGGCCCGACCTTTCTTGAGCAAAGCGGCGTAGCGCGAGACATCATCCTTGAGCGCCTTGCCCATTTCGACGGCGGCGGCAAGCGCACCCAGATAGAAACTGGTGCAATGCCCGTCCGGCCCCCAATATTCGATGTCGTAGGTATTGTGATGTGGCTCCTCGAGGGCACCCTTTTCACGGGGATCCCACGTTTGAATGCAATAATCGAGGCTCTGCCTTACTTTCGGCCAGAACGCCTTGAGCCATTTCCGGTCACCGCTGATGCGCCACTCGCGGTAGACCTTCATAATCCCGCCTAACTGACCATCGGCGGCGGCATGGAAATCGTGTGCGGAAGGGCGAATTGGAATGACCGACCGGAATTGCTGGTGCCCTTTTTCGTCCTGATTTTCATTAAATTCCGTCTGGCGCAAGCTGCGCTCGAGTTCGGGAAAGAGATGGGCGATGGCCTGCGCATAGTTCCAGACATGGGTACAGGAGCCGTGGCAGCAGCCGAAACTGTCGCAGCAGCCTTCCCAGCACCACAGCCGCCCGTCCGTTTGTCGCAGAACGGTAGGCGATTTCAGGATGGTAAGGTTGGCTGCGACTGCTTCGATGGCTTCGGGCGGCAGGGTTGTGTCATAAAAGGCATCCCGGAATCGTGCGCTGTCTTCGCGCAAAGATGCGTAATTCGTGCGCCAGAATTCCGCCGTTTCATCGATATCCTTGAACCGTCCTGCGTACCACGGGCTATATGTTACCGGTCCGCAGCATGCACCGCCGGCACAGGTTTCGCCGGCATTGACTACGCGGAGATCCGTGTCTGCCACATACCACGCAAAGAGCAGGTGGACGGTCTTCGTCTCATTCGGGGCAAGCGTAAATGGGACAAAAAGCGATGCGCCCGGACTTTCGCCTGCGACGGGCGGATTGTCACGCAGAATGCCTTCCTGAACATTGCGCCATGCAAGCGTCAGGCTGTCCCACCAACCGCCCTTGAACCAGCAGTGATCAACAACGGCGCCCTCTTCAAGCACAAATGCCGCAAACGCACCCTTGTGCTGAGGATAATTTTCGTGCGCTTCCTGGGCGAGAATAAATCCGCCCCGGATGGGCGCTACGGAGCTTCCGCCTTGACCCTCAGTCATAAAATTTTTCGAGTGGAACGAAAATACGGCTTCGACGGGTGTTTCTCCCGGGTTTCGGAATTGATATTCAATGCCTGCGACAGGAAAACTGGAACGGTCAGCATCGCCGGGAATAAAGGGGCTCCAGGCTGCAATGGTCGTTTCGAGCGGAACGGCATCGTCCTGCAATTGGATGTCCGCAAATGGAAATTGCGGCTGAAAGGATGCGGCGCCAAATCGGGGTAAACCGTAGCTTGTACCCGCTGCGCCGTTGCCCGTGTCCCGCGCACCGAAGTATTTCCAGTCCGGAATCGAACCTTCTATAATCCGTGCGACGTTGCCGTCCTTGCCTTTGACGCATAGTGCGGAGAAAACACAGGGGGCGTTGAAAAAATCCATTTTGTTGCGGAGGGATACATGTGAAAAAGCGCCCGTGCCCTCGATGCAAATCATTCCCGCACCGAATCCTCCCAACGGAAAGGCGATCCGGTTCAAGTGCTCGTTCGTGTAGGATCCGTTGTACATATGTTTCGATAGGGCAGTTTCTCCCGAAGCGAAAACGGCGGTCATCAGCAGAAGTACTGTGCAGGCGATTATACGCATTTTACTCATATTTGTCTTCCTTTCGCATTGACAATATTGCTATCGTATTTCATTTCGCTATCGAATGTCCAACAAATTGCGCCTCCCACGCTGCGAAGATTGACACAAAAAAACGGGACAAAGCCTTCTTTCACAGCTTCGCCCGGCGTGATGTATCATCGGTAATGCTCAGGAGCTTCCCCGGGCAAGCAGATGACCAACTGCACATCGGATCACGTCCAAGCCTTCGCTCTTCATCTGCTTATTTCTAAAGAGAGATTCCGCCGTTGATCGGATTGATTGCACCGCCGCTGTTACCTGCTCCTCTTCCGGATTATCTCCTTCATACAGGGCGAGTACCCGGCGGAGTCCTTCCTGCAGCGGCACCAGGATGTCGGCAGAGGAGACCCAGCATGCTTCTTCAAAAAGGGGCAAATCCTGCTCTATCTGTGCCAGCAGCAGGGGCGCTTCAACCGCCGGATCATATTTGGGCACCAGGGTAACCCCTTTTGCGTAGCCATCGTGACGTGTGAAGAAAAAGACACCATCAAAATCTTTTCTCTCGTAAAGCACGCCGTCCCTATCGAAACAGGGCGGCTGTTCATCGCCGTGGCTCTCACGATAGGGATTGGAGGGAGCGGGATAAATACAGCAATCCGTGGAACCGCTTGCCCGGCAGAAGCCGGGACCGGGCAGCCAGGCGGATGTTGCCTGTTGATGCCAGACCTCACCCGGAGCAGCCAGAGGCGGGCAAATCCCACCGGCATCGGGCTTGTTGGACCATTGCTTCCACTCTATTTTCGGAGGGTTCCGCAGCCACTCAGCCACTACTGGATGCAGATCGATCCCTTCAAGGGCCGGAATCACCGGGATTTCCTGGGGCTCCATCCATTGAACCACCGCATCACGCATTGCCTGGGGGGATCGGGATTGACACTGGAACTGCCAGTCGTAAAGGAAAGGACCCGCCTCCCCTTCGTTTTTTCGCACTTCTGCCCGTACAGACACTTCACAGTCCCAGTCATATTGCTGCGTATACTCCCACCAGACTTCTTTCTCCGCCCAATACAGGCGCAACCGCAGCAGATGTGCCTCTTCATCAACGAGGACATAAGCGTTGGCATCGCCAGCCTCTTCCGGCGTCCTGCACAGGGGAACACGCCCTTCTTTTATAGCAGGTTTTTGAAGAAGGCAGGGCTCATCTTCCGCACCGACTAAAAAGCACTGAAGAAACACAAAAAAAGAGACCAAAAGAAAGCTGTATCTCATCATGGCGGGCCTTTCCAAGCTTTTCATTTAAAGCGAAAGAAGGCTAAATACAAGAGCTTCTGACAGGAGAAAAGAAGCCATCCACCGGAAAATCAGGAGATCGAAAGGAAAAAATCTTTCACTCGACGCATGCTTACCTGGCAGGATAGCACACATCCTGATCCTTGTCAATGCCTATCCCGGAGCATAGTGCCATAAAAAAGGATAACGTACCATAGTTTCTGTAAATTATTTGGACAAACGGGGTCATCGTTTGG
>ERZ795058.5685-NODE-5685-length-11157-cov-6.346694_pt1 | contig 11157 bp, 4 predicted proteins | sample MGYA00375142_ERZ795058 | MGnify/ENA primary metagenome ERZ795058 (study PRJEB30187, sample SAMN05720210) | activated sludge metagenome | isolation source: anaerobic digester from wastewater treatment plant | place: Japan | collected 2015-04-20 ...
ATCCGGGAGGTCGAGGCCGAAAAAATGACCACCCAGGGAGGCCCGGAAAACGGGATGACGGAACAGAAATCTCAACCTCAAAAAACCGGGTCACCAAATCCCCATCACCTGAAGCGTTACTACCGGGTGGACGAGGTGGCGGCCTATTTCTCCGTCTCCGATCGCACGATCTATCGTCTCATCGATACCGGTGACATCAAGGCAATCCGCCTCCGGGACTGCATCCGGGTGCCCTCCGAAGAGTTGAAACGGTTTGAAGCATCCCTGTTGGACGACGATATGCGCTGAAGCAAAGCTTTTGTAAGGTTATTCAAGCTGTCTTTAATAAGATGTTCTCTGAGGATGCCTTATTCCAGTCTTCTTGAATAAGGTTTTCCTCCGCAGTGCCGAAGCAGTATCTCCCCCTTGCGACCAGATCTGATATGAATTTCAACGCAGTCACGGTGGCTCCTTTTAAGTGAATTGCTCAGGCAAAGTAACACATTTCGTTACTTTCGCCGAGTGATACTGGCAATGCCAAGCAAGAAATCGTTTAAAATAAAATTTCCTCCCGAAAGAACCGTATGAATTATTGCCAGCTAATGCTGTATGGCTGGCCTTGTGGATCGATCGGGCGAGTTCCGACATAGAGGGTTTCTATCTCCAAGGTATCGCAACAAGCAAAGTCGTTAATCTTTGCTTCCACACAGGTTAATGAATTGTGGTTGTAATGTCGCAAATAATCGTATTTGTTCTTTGATCTGGAAAATATTCCCATTGAAAAATAATGCGACCTGCGTATGTCGTTTGGGTATTGAGTTATCAAAGATAACAGAATAAGGTCAATACAAGAGATGGGAACGGATGATTATGGACATGCCGCGATTGACTCGGATTTCCATGAAAAATGTTATTCTTAGTTTACCAGAGAGTATTTTCAGATAATATATTGACCAGCCCCAAAAGTAATAGTATGGAACTATGCAATAATTGTGGCTGCCCATTTTGGGAAGACAAGTTTATCCCTGCGAATCCTGTGGAAACGCTGGGTGACCTTCTCCATAAATCATCCAGTCCGATGGATGATTCATACCTGTGTCAAGCCTGCAAGGAAGCGTTCGGCATGCTCAACATGGCGGGCTTTGGCGAATGATGTTCGTTCTCAGGAGAATGCGGTATGGCCGTCATGATCCCTGACGATGTTGACCAATTCAGTTCGGACGGGGAACGTCAATTCTACGGATTTCTGAAGACCGCTGCCAAGCCAGACAATAATTATCTGGCCTGGTATCTGCCTGATATCAATGGTCGCGAGCCTGATTTCATCCTCTTTTGCAAGGATACCGGCCTGACCATCTTCGAAGTCAAGGACTGGACCCTAAGTCAGATTCAGGAAGCCAACCCCCACCATTTTACCCTCGCCATGGGTAGCCACCAGGAACAGCTCGAAAGCCCCTTAAGGCAGGCAAAAACCTATTGTCGTTTTCTCATGGACAAGATACGTGAAGATCGACGTTTGCTCTCAAGAGATCCGCAACACTCCGGAAACTCCAAGATCCCCATCGGGGAAGGCATTGTCTTCCCGAATATCAACAAATACGAGTATATCCAGAAAGCCTTTGACAAGATTATTCACTCGGGCAAGATCTTTTTCTGGGACGATCTGCACCCGCAGTCAGACATCTGCCGGGATGCTTCCGGGCAGTGCTTTTCCACTGCCCTGCAGCGAATGTTTCCCCCTCTTTTCCACTTCAATCTGACACTGGATGAGCTTCATCATCTCCGCCAGCTTCTGTTCCCCATGATCCGGATTGAAATGCCCGAGCGAGACCCCATCAGGCAGCGACAACAGGAAAAACAGAGAATTAGGCTGCTGGATCATCATCAGGAGGCCATTGCCCGCAAGTTCGATGGTGGCCATAGGATAATCTCCGGCCCTTCAGGATCGGGAAAGACCCTGGTTCTTATTCACCGGGCTGTCATGCTGAAGCATTACAATCCCGCCATCAAGCGCATCCTTTTCGTCTGCTACAACATCACTCTGGTCAATTTCATCAAGCGGCTTCTTGCGGAAAAGAAAATCCCACTGGGCGAAAATGGAGTGGAGGTGGTTCATGTCTTCGAGTTGTGCGCGAAGATCCTTGGTGAACCCGTTACTTGGGAGAAGGAAGAGGAAGCCTACTATGATCTGATCATCGAAGAAGCTCTCCGGAAAGCAAAGGATTTCCCTGAAAAGTACGATGCCGTCCTAGTGGATGAAGGCCAAGATTTTTCAGATGACATGTTCCGCATCGTTGTTTCCCTCCTGAACCCGGAGACGAACCACTTGGCAATCGCCCTTGATGACAATCAGAACATTTACAGGAGAAAACAGACCTGGAAGGATCTTGGCATAAAGATCCGCGGGCGGGTCCATAGGTTATCATGGATGTACCGGAATACCAGCACCATCGCCGACTTTGCCCGTGCCTTCCTGAATGAAAAGGAAAACAAGGAAGAGAACTCATCACCACAGGCGGAACTCTTCCAGAATTATCTGTCAACGTCCGGACCGGAACCGGAAATTAGGCAATTCCCGAACCTGGATGAATTGATCCATCACGTTGGCCGACAAATTGATCATCTGCACCATGACGATGGTTATCCACTCTCCGAGATAGCCATCATCTATACCCAGAAATCACCGGATCATCTGCCAGGCCTTCATCTCCCCGATCTGCTAACGAAGGCTTTAGAAAAACAGGGCCTTTGCTGCAACTGGATCGCTGAGGATTACCGCGCCAAGAGGTCCTATGACGTGACGACGCAAAGCGTGACGATCTCCACGATCCACAGTGTCAAGGGATTTGACTACGCCTGCGTTTTCGTCATCGGTCTGGACTGGTTCGGTGGGCAACGATGGACGGAAGAACAGGTGACAAATCTGACCTATGTTGCGATTACGCGGGCAAGGGAGAGGTTGTTCATACCATATATGCTACAGACAAACTTGATGAAGCGGTTGAAATAATCTGGACGTTATGACCTTAGAGCCTGGCAAACGCGTAAGAGTAAAAAATGACCCCGGTCGCATTGGTATACTGACAGGTAAATCAAAAGCGCGAGGTGACCTTATCCTCCGTCAAGTATTCTTTCCGGATGCAATATCATACATGCCTGAAGATCAAATTGAATGCCTGCCTGATGTTTCCGACCCTGTAGAGCTTTTGGCATCTGGCAAGCTTGGTCGGGTATCAGATCTGCGACGTAATCTGACGCATATCAGGTTGAGTGGAAGATTAGCCAATCTAATCTACAGCATGGACACAACCAATACTGACTTTTATCCTTATCAGTTCAAGCCAGTTATCAAGTTTCTAAATGCACCCAGCAATGGCATGCTCATTGCCGATGAAGTCGGTCTCGGTAAAACAATTGAAGCGGGCTTGATATGGACAGAACTACGAAGTCGCTTTGACTTTCGCCGAATAATGGTCCTCTGTCCAGCGATGCTAAGGGAAAAATGGAAGGAAGAGTTAGGCAGCAAATTTGGTATCAAAGCGGATATCCAAAATGCCAAGGACATATTATCAACATTAACAAGGTCGCTACAGGAAGGATCTCTTTCCGGTTTTTCTGTCATTGGCAGTTTGCAAGGTTTGAGGCCCCCACGTTCTTGGAAAACAAGCGAAGAAAAGAAAAAAAGTTTCAATACTGCCGCCCGCCTTGCCGCATTCCTCGAAGAGCATGCCGATGAAGAGCCACTTATCGATCTATTAATAATCGATGAAGCCCATTATATGCGCAACGTTGAAACTGCCACATCTCAGCTTGGCAGATTGCTGCGTCATGTCTCCGAATATATAGTTCTTCTATCGGCAACACCGGTGCATCTAAAAAGTGGGGATCTTTATCAGCTACTCAATCTTGTAGATGAAGATACCTTTAATCAGCCAAGCTTATTTGATGAAATCTTGCAGGCCAATGCCCCGCTTATCGAAGTTAGAGATGCTGTCATGGCCCGCAAAGTAACACCTGAAAAGATAAAAGATTTATTGGAGAAGGCAGCACAACATCCATACCTTCAAAATAACAGGCAACTCCAATCTATACTTGAAGAACTGCCCGGTGCGGACCAACTTTCAGATGACCAGTACCGTAGTAATTTTGCATATCGCATAGAAAATATGAACCTTTTAGGACATGTGGTAACAAGAACTCGCAAACGAGAGGTTACTGAATGGCGTGTCATGAGAGAAGCTGTGCCAGAAACAATCCAGCTAACAGACGCAGAACGGCAATTTTATGATGCTGTTACAAATCTTGTCAGAAAATTTTGCATGGAATACGAAAAACACGAAGGGTTTCTCCTCGTAATGCCTCAAAGGCAGATTGCCAGTTCAATGGCAGCAGCTTTGCGAGAATGGCAGACTCGGAGCTTCAAATATGAACAACAAATCTATGAAGATTTTGGTCATCAGGAAGATAAGGAAGACAAGAAACCTGGACCGGTTGTTGCCGAGATCATGCGACAGGCTTATGAGTTGGCAGATCTAAATGAATTGACGAAGAATGATTCGAAATACAACAGACTTAGATATATCCTTTCGGACCATCTCAAGAAATATCCAGATGAAAAAATAGTTCTCTTTTCATACTTCCGTCCAACGCTTAAATACCTCAAGGAACGTTTAACAAAAGATGGAATCAGGGCCATTCTTCTCATGGGTGGCGACAAGGACAAACAGAGTATCCTTAATGAATTTAAATCCGCAATTGGGCCAAACCTACTTTTGTCATCCGAAGTCGGAAGCGAAGGCATCGATCTGCAATTTGCCAGGATAGTCATTAATTACGATCTGCCATGGAATCCGATGCGTGTCGAACAGCGTATTGGACGTCTCGATCGTCTTGGTCAAAAATCATCCAAAATTCTCATTTGGAATCTTTTTGCCGAAAACACGATTGACTCCCGTATCTATGAATATCTTTACGAACGTCTCGGAATATTCGAAAGGGCGTTGGGGGGCCTTGAAGTCATCTTAGGTGAAGAAATTAAGAAACTCACTCTTGACTTGCTCAGCGGAAATCTCACACCTCAACAGGAATCAAGTCGTATTGAACAAACAACGCTTGCATTAGCCAACATCAGGCATCAGGAAGATCAGCTCGAAGAGGAATCAGCAAACCTGGTTGCACTTGGCGATTATGTTATGAACCAAATTAAGGCTGCTCGGGAGTTGAATCGACTAATTAATGGTTATGATCTATGGATCTATGTCCATGATTTTTTCAAAAAATATTATCAAGGATCTGAATTCAAAAGACTTACCGGTGACGAGTTGAACTTTAATATTCATTTATCGTCAGATGCTAAATATGATCTGGAAGAATATACCAAGAGCGAAAAGATTGCTCATCTGACACATTTAACCCGCGCATCCTCTACACCGGTTCGGTGTCGATTTGAGAACATGGTTACAGTGACCACGCCAGGGAAAGAAGAATTAATCAGCCAGTTCCATCCCCTTGTTCGCTTTGTTAGCCATCGTCTAAAAGAATTGGAAGAATCATATTATCCAGCAGTAAGCATCTCCCTCTATCGGAATGAATTGCCGCAATTCGTTCCGGGAATATATGTTTTCACTATTCAGAGATGGTCCACGAGTGGGCTTCAGGACCGGGAACAAATATTCTTTTCGGCGAGAAATATTTCTGATGGAAATCAGCTTATCCATGAAGATGAAGCTGAAAAATTGGTCACAACAGCCGCCTTACGCGGTCGCGACTGGTTGGAAGCAATCAATTTTGTGGACTGCGAAGAAGCCGCCAAAGTTGCAGAATTATCCCTGTCTTTTTCAGATAGTAAATTTTCTGATTACGTGAAGCAAAAAGCGGCAGAAAATAATGACAGAGCTGATCTTCAGGAAAAGACACTTGATCAACATCTCGCGAATCAATTGATAACTTTTGGACAGATCAGGGACACTCATCTCCAAAACAACCGCCTTTCATTAGCAAAGGCAACAGAAGCAAAGATTAAGACGATCACAGAGAAGGTAAAGCATAGAAAGTTGCAGATTAAAGGTCGTCGAGAACTAAAAAGCAGAAAGGATGAAATGTGTATAGGCCTCATTGAGATCTCATAAGGAGGGGGAAATGGCGGATAAAAAAAAGGATTGGAGCCACTTTGGGAATTTCTTTTGTATCCATAATGAAGAAAGTTCAAAGAAATCTGTAGCACAAGGGGAACAATCACGAAAACCAAGTGACTCGAAAAAAGCCTCTGTAAAAGAAAATCATCCTGAAAAAACCGAAAAAAGATTTATAGCCAAACTGAAAAAGATTTCGAAGGCTATTCCCCCCTTCCTCCTTGAACCAAACCTTCAATTTCCAGAGACAGAAAAATCGGAACCTGTTGATCTTGTAATAGGATTCGATTTGGGGACCGCATGGACAAAGATTGTGGTTCAAGATACTTCAAGACGAAGAGCGATAGCTGTCTCTTTCAAGGAATATGGTAGCACGCATAACCCCTTTCTCCTTCCAACCAGGGTGGGGATCTCAGATGGGCATCTCACTTTATGTAAAAGAGAAGACCCACATCATATTTGCAAGGATCTAAAAATATCATTAATTGAAAAGCCCGAGCAAAGAATGGAGATCATTGACAATGAAGAATTGACCGTTACGGGCTGCGCATTGGCGGCCATATTTATTGCCATCGTTTTACGTTACGTAAGGCATTGGTTTATTGAATCACAGGCCGATATTTACAAAAACAATTTATTAAGATGGCAGTTAAATTTAGGCATTCCTGTGAAGAACTATGATAACAAGCAAATTAAAGATGCTTTTCACAAAGCAGCATTAATTGGTTGGTGGTTATCTGAACAGAAAGGTGAAATTACGTTAACTTCTTCAAAAAAAGCTTTTGAAAAATCTAAAGATTCTAACTTACAATTAGGAATTCACCGGGAGTATATCAATGTTGTTCCAGAGGTAGCGGCGGAGGTTGCAGGTTATGCATACTCAGATCTGCGAGAAGAGGGATTGCACCTCCTGGTCGATATTGGCGCTACCACGCTGGACGTATCTACATTTATCCTAAATACAAAAGATGGAGAGAACCGATACGGATTTCTATCGGCCGAAATTGGGCGGTATGGTGCTTTTGAACTCCATCGGTCGCGTCTGGAAGCTTTCAAAATCTTCATCAATTCCTGGTTGTTAAAAGTTGATGGCATATCGGAAACTCTCGAACCGGTACCGGAATCATATGATCAATATATCCCTCCAAAAGGCGACATCCCCGATTTTGACGACGAATTCACAAAGAAAGCGGCAGGCCCTATTACCAAAGTTGTAGCACGAACGAAGAAAGACAGAGACCCAAAATCTAAGGCGTGGAAGGATGGATTGCCCTTGTTTTTGTGCGGTGGCGGAAGTTTAGCAAAATTCTATTCGGATAACCTATTCCGTAATGTAAAGAATTCTTTGAATAGTTATGTCTGGAAGGGATTCAGATCAAAGCAAATTCCCAAGCCTGAAAACCTTGAGGCAGAAGGATTAAGATCGCACGATTACCATCGCCTTGCCGTTGCGTACGGTTTGAGTTTTCAGTATGAAAATATTGGGACCATCATTCCACCGTCAGAAATCGACGATATTCCGCCGGATCCACCTAGGAAGAGGTACGAAGAGAGATTCATCAGTAAGGATATGATGTGATTTATTTGAACGCGACACCTAGCATACAAGTTCCCCGCCCCGGAATGTTTGCCACGGTGCGCAACCGCCGGGGGATAGTATCTGCTGTAGATCCTTTTGACGGACAGGAGGGACGTCTCCATCTCGTCCATCTTGACTATAAAGACGATCAGCTTCCCACGGAGGAACGGCTTCTCTGGGAACTCGAACCGCGGAAGACGCTTCTCGAACCCACGGCGCTCCCCGACATCCTGGTGACCGACCCCATGCCGGCCGAGGATTTCGATGCCCTGCTCCGCGCCGCCCGCTGGACCGCGGCCACGCCGTTTCTGGATCCGGACGGCGGCGGCCCCCTCGATCGCCTGCCCATCTCCAGCCCTTTCCACGGGGCTGTGCAGGTCGAGGACTTCCAACTTGTGCCGCTCCTGAAGGCGCTCCAGATGCCTCGGGTCAATCTCTTGATTGCCGACGACGTCGGTCTCGGCAAGACCGTCGAGGCGGGTCTCATCCTGAGCGAACTTCTCCTGCGACGGCGGATCCAGCGCGTCTTGATCCTGACCCCGGCGTCGCTCCGTCTCCAGTGGCGCGACGAGATGTGGGATAAGTTTTCGCTCCCCTTCGATCTCGTGGACCGCGCCGAGACCCATGCCCTGCACCGTCGCCTGGGCATGGATGCCAACCCATGGCGCTCCTTCAGCCGGATCATCGCCTCTTACCATTATCTGCGGCAGGAGGATGTCCTTACCCAGTTCCTGGCCGCCTGCCGGACGCCGGAAGGTTCGCCGCATCTGCCCTGGGACTTGCTCATCGTCGATGAATGCCACAACCTGATGCCCTCGCCCTTCGGCGACGACAGCGATCTGTGCCGCATGCTGAGACTCTTGGCGCCCCAGTTTGAACACCGCTTGTTCCTGAGCGCCACGCCGCACAACGGCCACACCCGCAGCTTCACGGGCCTGCTGGAAATCCTCGACCCCGTAAGATTCAGCCAGACGGACGCCCTCCGGCCTGCCGAACGGGAGCGCGTCCAGCAGGTGGTCCTGCGCCGCCTGAAAAGGGAGATCAACGCCCGGACGAATCCGCCCCGTTTTTGCCGTCGCAACCCGCCCCAGGCCCTGCTCCTCTCACTTTCCCCTGAGGAGATCGCCCTGAGCGCCGCCTTCGATGGGTTCCGCACCGCCATCCGCCGGCTTGCCGCCGAAAGTGAGACCCGTCGCCGCCGTGCCGGCAGCTTTGCCGTCGAGATCCTGGGCAAGCGTCTCCTTAGCTGCCCTACCGCCTTTGCCGAATCATGGCGCCGCTGTCGGGAGGGGCTGACCGAAGGGGCAGCCGCCAACGAGGCCGATGTCATGACGGCCAAGCGGAATGTCGAACGGGAGACCGGCGACGACCGCGAGACCCAGTCCCGCGAGGCCACGGCAGCAGGCGTGGTCGGGGCCTGGCTGAAAGCGGTGGCAGCCGATCTGCAAGAAGAGATTGCCGCCATCGACGCCGCCGTTTGCGGCATGGGATTCGCTCTTTCCCAGAACAATCTGGAGATGCAGAATCCCTCAGCCGATGCCCGTTTCGCTGCTTTGACCGATCTCATCGAAAAACTCCTACGGCCGGAGAAGACCTGGCGCAATGACGAGCGTCTCGTCGTCTTCACCGAATACAAGACCACCCTCGACTACCTCACCCGCCGCCTGCGGGAGCGCTACGAGCCGGACCGGATCTTGACCCTTTTCGGCGGCATGGACGAACAAGAACGCGATCTAGTGAAAAATGCCTTCAACGACCCGAACCACAAGGTTCGAATTCTTCTGGCCACCGATGCGGCCGCCGAGGGGCTGAACCTCCAGCGGACCGCCCGTTATCTGCTCCATTTCGACTGTCCCTGGAACCCCTCCCGCCTGGAGCAGCGCAACGGCCGGGTGGACCGCCACGGCCAGGCCCGCGATGTCACGATCCATCACTTCGCCACGGACCAGGACCAGGACCTCCGGTTCCTCACGCATGTGATCCGCAAGGCCGACGAGATCCGCGAAGATTTGGGCTCTGCCAATGAACTCTTCGACGAGGCGGCCCATCGCCGGCTGGTACAGGGGGAAGGCGTTGCAACCGTGCAGGCCGATCTGGATCAACGCATTGCCGCGGCCCGCGGCCGCGCTTCTGTCGATGCCGACGCCTCCGCGGAAACAGGTGCTGACGGCCGGGCCGCCGATGACCGCCTCCGGGATTTGGCTGCCGAGATCGATCACGATCCGGACGCGCTACGGGACACCCTCGAAGGGGCCATGGCCATCCGCGGCGGCCGACCCCAGTTCCAGTCCGGACCGGAAGGCGGGACTTACCGGCTCCTCAACCCGGGGCTTTCCGGCTGGAGCGAGATCATCGACGAAACCCTGCGCCGCAATGCCGGACGCGGCAGCCGCGGAGCCGTCAGCCGCCTTGCCTTCAGTCCCGACCCATTCATGGAGCAGGTGGGCGAGCGGCAGATTTTCTGCCCCCGACCCGATGTCTCTTTCCTGCACCTTTCCCATCCGCTCATGCAGCGCTCCCTGGCGGCCCTCACGCGCCGTCGCTTTCCCGGCGGGGGTGAAGAGGTCTCCCGCTGGACCGTGCGACAGGGCGAGGTTCCGCCCGGTGTCGAGGCCATCGTCCTTGTCGGCCTGGAAGAACTGGCCGTGAACGACCTGCGGGAAACCTTCCACCACTGGGTCCGGACGATCCTTTTCCCCATCCGGAAAGGCGTCCTCGGCGAGCCCCTCGCCCACCGGCCCGCCCGGGAGTTGCGCCGGGCCACGGCCGTAAGCGATGAAAAAATCCGGAACAACGCCCGCGACCTTCTCGACGAGGTCGTCCCGGACCTCAAACGCTTCCTCACGGACTACGCCGCCAAACTGACATCCTCCCTCAAAGGGCAACTGGCGAGCGCCGGGGTCCAGGCCCGGCGCCGGGAAGAGGAACGCTACCGGAGCCGCCAGGGCGAGGTGTCGTCCCTGATCGCGGAAAATACCCTGGGGAAACTCGAACGGGAGATCGAAAAGCTCCAGACGGAACGACGCCAGGGGCTTCTCTTCGACGAGGAGGCCCAGATCGACGCCATCGACCGCTCCATCGAGGAGAAAAAGGAGGAGATCGCCCGCCGCACCCGCCATTATGAGGAGGTGCGCATCCAGCTCGAACGGGAACGGGAGAGGATCGTAAGGGTCCTGCTCCCCCGGCGTCATGCCATGCCCGCGGCAGCCCAGGTCTTCCCCGTGGCCATCGAGGTGCGTCTGCCTGGAGGAGGTGCGTCATGAACGGCGGCGAACTTCTCGGCTGGGATCGCCTGCGCCACGGCGGCCTCCTCCTTGACGCAGCACGCCTTCGCCAGGTCGCGGCGCACGAGCCCGCGACTCTCTCCCCCTACCAGGAGCGGGAGCTGCGCCGGCAGGCCGGGGCGCTTCTCGACGGCAACGCCAACGCGGCCGACTTCATCCGCTTCGTCCTGGAAGAGATCTGCGG
>ERZ795058.5691-NODE-5691-length-11148-cov-12.875507_pt1 | contig 11148 bp, 10 predicted proteins | sample MGYA00375142_ERZ795058 | MGnify/ENA primary metagenome ERZ795058 (study PRJEB30187, sample SAMN05720210) | activated sludge metagenome | isolation source: anaerobic digester from wastewater treatment plant | place: Japan | collected 2015-04-20 ...
CCTTCATTCTTCTCTCAACAAAGGCCGAAGCGATGGTAGCGGTGAACAGCGACATAAGTCCCACACCGGTAAAGATAAGTAAGATGCCGACAAACCGACCTCCCGTGGTTACCGGATACTTATCCCCGTAACCGACAGTTCCCATAGTCACGATGGCCCACCAAATGCCATCCCAGATGTTGTTTATGTTTGAACTCGATTGTTGGTATTCGAAATAATAAACTGCCCCGGCGGAAACTAAAATGATGGTCAGTCTGATCATTGCCACCTGCACCGCCGGCTTTTGATAAAAACCCGAAATTACCTTATGGACTTGCCGGAACGACGAGGTAATTCGTACCACCCTCACACCTTGTCATAACGGAAAAAATGCATGGAGAACGTCGCCCGGCCCTGGGTCGCTGAACGGAGATCTGTGGAATATCCAAAGAGGGCTTTGAGGGGCACCTTCGCCCTGATCTCACTGACTGCTCCTTTTGGGGTTATGGATAGTATTTCGCCCCGGCGCGCGTTAATGTCTCCGATCACCTCGCCCATGAATTCACTGGGTGTGAGCACATCGACAATCATAATGGGCTCCAGCAGCAGTGACCCACCCCTTTCATATCCTTCTCGCACTGCCATGGAGGCGGCAATCTTGTATCCCAGCGGCGACGACTCACCATCACGGAAAGAGGCGCTCTTCACTAGCGTTTCCACATCCACCACCGGATAGCCGGCTATGACGCCGCTCATCATGGCTTCTTGCACTCCCTCTTCGATTGCGGTATGGAACTCCAGCGGCAGAACCTCGGGGTTGACATGGTTCGCATAACCGTTTCCGATTCCCCGTTCCCGTGGTCGCAACTGGATGAGTACATGTCCGTAATGTCTGCGGTCGCCGATCTCCCTCTCAAATTTTCCCTCCACCTCCACCGGCGTCTGGATGGTTTCGCGATATACTACCCGCGGTTTACCCACGTTGACCCGGGCATTGAATTCCCTCTGCAAACGGTCGATGAGAATCTCCAGATGGAGTTCCCCCATCCCCGAGATAACCGTTTGCGCCGTTTCATCATCAAATTTGAGACGCAAGGTAGGGTCCTCTTCCATAAGCTTTACCAGGGCCAGGGAAACTCTTTCCTGATCGGCGGGGGTTTTCGCCTCAATGGCCTGGCTGATCACCGGCTCATAGAATTCCATTGATTCCAAAAGCAGCGGCCGGGCCTCGTCACAGATAGTGTCCCCTGTCTTGGCCTCCTTGAGACCCATTACGGCGACAATATCCCCCGCCTGGGCCGCCTCCAGGCGCTCCCGCTTGTTGGCATGCATCTTCAAAAGCCTGGATACTTTTTCCTTTCTCCCTTTGGAGATATTGTAGAGATCGTCGCCGGCCTTGATCTTTCCGGAATAAATGCGTACATAGGAAAGTTTGCGTCCTTCATCCTGCATTATCTTGAATACCAGGGCCGCCAGGGGTCCCTGGGGATCACTGGCGCGAACCTCTTCCTCTCTGGTTATGGGATTCACACCACGGACGGGAGGAACATCTTCCGGAGAAGGCAGATAAGCCAAAACGGCATCGAGAACCGGCTGTATACCCTTGTTCCTCAAGGCGGAACCGCACATTACCGGCACGACCCACAGCTTCAGGGCCGCATTGCGGATGGCCCGGACAATATCTTCTTCGCTTATCTCCAACCCTTCGAGATATCTATCCGCAAGATCGTCGTCATGTTCGGCAAGGGTTTCAATCATCTTCTCTCGCTGCCGGTCCGCTGATTCCTTCATGTCCGGCGGGATTTCCGACTGGGAATATGCCATCCCCAGCGAGGTGCCGTCCCAGACAAACAGCTTTTGCCTGATCAAGTCGATTATGCCTTGAAACTGATCCGCCTCTCCCCAGGGGATCTGGATCGGCAGAGGCACAGAGTTGAACCGCTGTTTCATCATCGCCACAGTGCCGAAAAAATCCGCCCCGACCCGATCCATCTTGTTGATGAAGGCAATTTTCGGGACGCCGTATTTGTCGGCCTGGTGCCACACCGTTTCCGATTGGGGCTCCACGCCGCCCACCGCACAGAATACGGCCACGGCGCCGTCGAGGACCCGAAGGCATCTCTCGACCTCAATGGTAAAATCCACATGGCCAGGCGTATCGATAATGTGAATCTCGTAATCATGCCAGTTGCACGTGGTCACGGCCGAGGAAATCGTGATGCCCCGCTCCTGCTCCTGGGGCATCCAATCCATGACAGCTTCTCCGTCATGCACTTCACCCATTTTATAGGAACGGCCAGTATAGTAGAGTATCCTTTCCGTTACCGTGGTCTTTCCGGCATCAATATGCGCCACAATGCCGATATTTCTTATCTTGGCAAGCTTTGATCTGGGTGGCATAACGTGTAATCCTAAGGCTCTTTTTTGGCCTGGACGATCAATTCCCTATTGGGTGCAAAGGCCTGGCGGGTATCAATATGGCCCTTGATTGATTCGATCTCCTTTCCGGCCACGAGGATTTTGACCTTTTTGATTTCCGGAATATTATCCGTCAGGGAATTGGTCAGGGAATATATGGTCGCCATCTCGGCGGCACTGCCGCCGGGATGATTTTTCAAGAGATTGCGGTTGAAGCTCACGGAGGCGATACCGTTATCTATTTTTACACCTATTACTTCCACTTTTTCCGGAAAGGTATTGACCAAGCCGGTGCGAGAACCGTCCAGCAAGGTTTTCACCAGTTCCCGCGCCGCATTTGCCTGGGTCTCTTCCTTTGGGACATACCTCTTTTCCGGTGCGAGGAAACGTTCATTGGCGTCGGAGAAATATACGGTCACCTCTTCCTTCTCCTTTTTCTTGGCCCCCGCACCCTGGCCGCCTACCGGCGGATAGACATAATCGAAGAGGGTGAGAAAGAAGAAAACCAGGAATCCTACCAGGGCCGTGATCACGAACACTAGGACGGATTTCTTCATCGTTTTTTTCTGCTTCCTGGTTTTGACCGTAGCGGTCCTTATTTGCTTCTTAGAGGCCATCACAAGCTCCTGATGTTTGGGTGATAAGTGAGGTTACATTACCAACGCCGTCAAGTAAAGATGGAAACATCGCCCAACCACCGCATCTCTTCAGTGGCCTGGCGAAATACGCCCATTATTACCGCCCCGGAGATACAGTCCCCAGGTTGTCCAGCTACCTTCATGTGTCCATGAATTGTAATATCTTTTTGGCTTTGAGACCAAATTCCGAACTGGGAGAAAGCCGAACCACCGTTTCGTAAGCCTGTCTCGCTTCCTTGTTTTTTTGTTGTTTGATGTAGGTCTCACCCAGCCAGTAATGTGCCTCAACGAGCACCGGTGCCAGTTCCACCGCCATTTTAAAATGGATTATCGCTTCGGCGTAATTCCCCTGGGCATACATTACCTTGCCCGCCTCCATCTCGATCAGCGGTAGCAGTTCGCGCCGGGCATCCTTCTCCTTTGCCTCCTGATATTTTTTCAGGGCTTGGGGAAAATTACCAAGGCGGAAATAGGCCTTACCGAGATTGTAAAGAGTCAGGGCAGGCGTCTCGTATAAGACATCGGCTAGGGCCTTGTTAAAGGCTTCAATCGCCTTATCGTATCTTCCCTGGGCGTAATAAATCGTGCCAAGCAAATTATAGGCTACGGGATAGTCCTTCTTCAGGTCCACCGCCCGCTCCGCCTCCGCCGCAGCCAATTCGTTATGCCCCTTGCCGAAATAGGCAATCGCCAGATAATAGTGGATCTTGGAATCGCGCGGAGCGTCTTTCTCCGCCGCCAAAAGCTCCTTCAACGCCGCGGTATAATCCCCGGCCTCAACGTAAGCGCTGCCGAGATTCAAGTGGGTTTCCGCCATCTCCCGGCGTTTTTGCGCGGTCGTTGTGCAGGCGATCAGGGAAACCAGTAGGAGCATACCCAGAGAGATCGACAGAAAGGCCTGCCACGTATGGCGAATACCGAAGCTGCTCTGTTGTATCATGTCCCCTCCTTGTGGCGCGTCCCATTTATCCACCAATCGCTTTTATCCTTGAACCACCACGCCGACGAATCGGTCTTCAGAATATCATGGGCGAGTTTTTTGCCGTTTTTGGTACAAAGGCGCTTGCGGGCGAACGAAATCCACTCCTGACTGTATTTGTTTCCCAGGTCGCCGTATTCCTTCAACTGGATGATAAGCGCCAGTTGATCCGCATCGTGGGCGATTTTCGCTTCCCTGGTCTCCTTTTCATTGAATTCCCTGATCAGGGCAGCGATGTCTTCGCCAAAGGGCAGTGTCTCCGTCAACTCCTTCACCGCCTTCGCCTCATCAACTCGAACATACTTCTTGTTGACATAGTTCATGTCGCCCGTTCTCGCCTCGGGCAAATCATGGAAGAGGCAAATTTTGAGGGTTTTATGTTCATCCGCCCTGGGATCCATCCGGCACAGTACGTAGGCGATATAGATCGTCCTGAGGATATGCTCAGCCACGGATTCACAGCCGGAGCCGAGAAACTGGTATCCCGAACGGGGGGTCTTTTGTAACATTCCGACTTCGTAAAGGAAATTTGCGGTATCGTTCATGGTTAAAAAAAGGAGCGAACTAGTCAGCCTCGTTTTCAATCAATCCGGTCATCCTCGGTTACATACCCTAAGCACAGGCGACGACGCCTTCAATTCCTGCCATCCAGTGGCGATCGTTTGAGAATGATGATCCTGTTTTCCATCATCTTGGCCACCTTCCGGATCTGATTCTGAAGTGCCGCCACTCCTTCCGGTTTCAGTGTCAGGATGCGGTTCAACTGCTCATGCCAGTGCTCGACCACCGAGATTTCCTGTTCTCGCAACTTCTTGTTGTACCTGGATTGCATTTCCCTGAGCAGCGTTTCCTGTTCCCTGTCACTCATTTCCCTTCCTCCCGGTCTGATGGTCCATCTTCAATACGAGGTTCGTCTTATATCAATTAGACTGTTTGATGCAACCTCGAATTTTCTGAGAAAACACCTTGACACTAAGCGTGCATTCATATATATACCGTTCGCGTTTCAGCTAATTTTCTTCAGAATATCGCTTCTTGATTATTCCGGAAATGACACGCAATGAGTAACCAATATGCGGGTCGAGCGAAGCTTGTCCGGGGAGAGACGTTGCAATTCCCCTTGAGCGGAGCGGATTCGCGTCAGGTAAAACAAACTATTTACAAAAGGGAGGTAGTGTTATGGCGTTAGATTTCAACTTTACGGAAGAGCAAAGGATGCTCGAGGATTCAGTTTACAAATGGGCAATGGCTTGGCTTGAACCCCAGATGGAACATGCCTATGAGATCGACGAGATGCCCAAAGATTTGTTCAAGCAGACCGGCGATCTCGGCATCAACGGTATCGTATTCGAGGAGAAGTACGGCGGTGCCGCGCTTGGTTACGTGGAAACCCTGCTGGCCTATGAGACCATCGCCCGGGTAAGCAACGCCCTGTCGATGACCGTCGGCGCGAGCCAGACCCTGTGCTTCGACAACTTCCGGAGAAACGCAACGGAAGAGCAGAAACTGCATGTTCTTCCCAAGTCCTGTACGGGCGAATGGATCGGCTGCCTCGGCATCACCGAGCCCAATGCCGGTTCCGACGCCATGGGCATGGCCACCAAGGCGGAGAAAAAGGGCGATAAGTACATCATCAACGGCAGCAAGATTTTCATCACCAACGGTCCCGTGGCCGACTTCATGGTATTCTACGCCAAGACGGATCCCGCCGCCGGCCCCAAAGGCATCTCGACCTTCTTCTTCGAGACCGCAGAAAAAAAGGCAAAGGGACAGGTAAAGTTCGAGAAGATCAAAAAGTGGGGTATGAGAACCTCCCCCACAGCCCTGGTGACCTTCGAAGACATGGAACTTCCGGAAGAGAACCTCATCGGCGGTCTGAATAAGGGCGTCGCCGTTCTCACCAGCGGTCTCTGCACGGAGAGAATCACCCTGTCCGGCTGTACCCTTGGCGGCCAGAGAACCTGCCTCGAACTCTCCCTGAAGTACGCCAAGGAAAGAGTCCAGTTCGGCAAGCCCATCGCCTCCTTCCAGTCCATTCAGGAAAAGCTCGCGAATATGTATTGCAACTACAAGGCCGGCAAGTTCCTAGCCTACAGCGCCGCTGCTTACTGTGACAGCCTGACGAACAAGGCTGGCGGCAAGGGCACTGACCTCGACCGTATGGCCGCCGCGTCCCTGCTGTTCAATGGCGAAGTCGGCACCAAGACAGGTCTCGATGCCATACAGATTCACGGCGGTTATGGCTACACGACGGAATACGCCATTTCGAGACACTTCCTGGATCAGAAACTGTGGGAGATCGGCGCCGGCACGTCGGAAATTCGCCGCATGATCATCGCCCGCGAGCTCATGAGAGACGACTTCAAGAGCGGTCTATAATTTACGCCGACCGTTTAGTTAAAACCTAGCCTTAACGAAATGCCATGATCTGACCGGGTCATGGCATTTCTTATTCCTTGAGGAACACGCTTTCCTTCTTTAAGAACAGTTACGATGATCGTTCCCGATTTGACATTTCTTCGAATATCGAGTATCAGAGCGTCGCAAACTTATGTTTCGCGGTCTTCCAAACCGCCATTTGATCATAATCCGACGGATTCATTTGCTATAAGAATCTTGCAGAAATATCCTGGAATGAAAATCAGTATATTACTGATATTATTTTTATCGATTTCTCTATTTGCCTTAGCCGAAAACTCAGGGGCTAAAGAGGATACGGCCTATCTTTCTTTCCGAAAATCCTCCACCAGTCCATCAGGTACAACGGTTTACACAGTACAGAAAGGTGAGTGGCTCCTCGATATCGTGCGCCGGGTAACGGGACAGACAAAGAACCGCTTGGCCATCATCCGAAAATACAATCCGGCGCTCAAGGATTTAAACCATATCTATCCGGGACAGAAGATCATGCTCCCCCTGAGGACCAAGGCACATCCTCCCTCTCCCGCAGCAAAACTGGCACCTCACTCCACCCCCCCCGTCACCGGGGCCACAACCTTGCTGACTGCAGACTCGGCATTCCCTGCGGTGGAAAAATGGTCCATGATTAAGTACATCCTTGGCGAAATCGGGGCGGTGGTTACCATCAGAGGCAAATACTATCTACCTCTGCGCGGCATGGGACAGCTTAACATTGACTGCGGAAAAATTCCCCTGGTTGAATTTCCCGACCGCGGAATGGTCTTCATCGACTTCCGCAATCAGCTCCCCGACGATCTCATCCGGCTGGTGCGTCAGACCTGGAAGAATATCCAAGTACTGCAAATCGATCCCCGTCTGTCCGCCCCGGAAATCCTAGCGCGGTTAATCGGCGCTTCGAACAGCCACGAAATGCACCGCCAGAAAGATCCGTTGAAAATCGGCTCCCCACCCGTACTGGAAATCCGCGTTGACTGGATCATCATCCCCAAGACCGCATTTGCCACCCGTCCCCACAAGAATTTGGCCCTCCGGATTAGAAGGGACGATGGTCCCACCATGCCCGAGCTGATTTGGAACCATGCCCTGGTTCAAGGGTGGGAACTTATCGACATAAAAGGGGATAGCTTGATCAAATCATCCCCGGAAGGCATTTTCACGCCCCGGCCGGTGGCACGTTTGTCTTCCCAATCCTACCTGGAGCTGGCCGCTGATCTTTTCCAAAAAATGAATCTCGAGATCGGGAGAAACACCGACCTGAAGATCTTCGATTCCCGTCAGGACGGATTCGATCTCATCATCAAGGTGAAAATGACGATTGCCAAGGGGGAAAAGAAACTCGTTCTTTCCAATCGGCAACTGCCCAATCAGTTTTTGAACATCCTGAAAAAAAACTATACGGAGGTCATAACCCCCGGTGGCGATGAAACAAAGAGATCATTTCTCTCTAGATCCTGCCAGGCCTTGGGAATCAACCATGAAACAGGCAGCTTCGCCCTGCCGCTGGCTGCAAAGGGAGACATGTCCGACTTGTTTATCATTTTATCAGGAATTAAAATTACCCCGGATACAGGCAGGCCCTTCTATCTGACCGACGTCGATCCCGGGGAAGGCATCAACGGCTATCTGTCCCAAGCATTGGGTATATTGGTTATAACATATTGAGCGTCAAGGCTATTTCCCTTTTTTCCGGCGGACTCGACAGCATGCTCGCCGTGAAACTCATTCAGGATCAAGGCATCGTCGTGGAAGGATTGACCTTTACGACCCCCTTTTTCGACGCCCGGAAGGCAGACGCGGCCGCGACTCAAATCCGTATGCCCCTCACGATCGAGGATCTCACGACGGAACATCTGCTGATGATGAAAGCTCCCCGTTACGGCTTTGGGAAGCATATGAACCCCTGCATCGACTGCCACACCCTGATGCTTCATGCGGCCGGAAGGGTTATGGAATCTGCGGGGGCAGATTTTGTTTTCACCGGGGAAGTGCTGGGGCAGCGACCCATGTCGCAGACCAGGCAATCTCTGCATATCGTAGCGAAAAATTCCGGATACGCAGAGTATGTGCTACGGCCTTTGAGCGCCCGTCTTCTGCCGGAAAGCAAGCCGGAACGGGAGGGGAAGGTGGACCGCCAAAAGCTCCTGGCCATTCAGGGCCGCAGCCGCAAGACCCAGATGGAAATGGCAAGGGCCTACGGAATCAGACATTATCCTCCCCCGGCCGGCGGGTGTCTGTTGACGGACCCAATGTTTTCCCTGCGGCTTAAGGATCTGTTACAGAGACAACCGGATCCTGCCCGCCGGGATATAGAACTCCTCAAGTACGGCCGGCATTTCCGAATCGAGGGAGCGGTCAAGATAATCGTGGGACGAAACGAAAAAGACAACCTTGCCCTGCAGTCCCTGATCGGGGAAGATGACGCGGTCCTGAAGATGATGGAGATCCCCGGACCGCTGGTCCTCATTCCCGGCGGGGGCAGTGAGGAGGAAATTCAAGAAGCGGCCCGGCTATGCGTCCTTTACAGCGACGCACCGCAAGACGGGGAAGCGGCGGTACAGGTTGCCGCCTCGGGAAAGATTTATGTAACCATAGTCCGCCCCGCCGACCGCGGCGCCGCGAACCGGCGGATCATTCAATAGTATCAAGAGGAAAAACAGATGTTGCCTCTAAAAGGGATGCGGATTCTCGATCTCGCGCAGATGTTGCCGGGAGGGCTTTGCAGCCAGATCCTCGCCGACCTGGGCGCCGAGGTAATCAAAATTGAAAATCCCGGCGGCGGGGACGGATTCCGCAACTCCACCCCCCTGATCGGGACCAGCGGGAGTTTCTTTCACATCCTGAACCGCAACAAGAAGAGTCTCACCCTCAACATAAAGACTGTTGAGGGCCGGGAGATCTTCCGCCGTCTGGCGAGCCGCGCCGACGTAATCATCGAAAACGCCCGTCCCGGAACGATGGAAAAAATCGGTCTGGACTATGAAGAGATGTGCCGCCTAAACCACCGGCTAATCTATTGCTCGTTGACTGGATTCGGCCAAACCGGTCCGTATCGCCACCGTCCCGCCCACGATATCAACATCCTGTCCATTTCCGGAATCCACGATCTGCTAGGAGAAAGTGGCCGCTCCCCAATAGTCCCCGCCGTCATGATCTCCGGGGCCGGCGGGGGGGGATTGAACGCTGCCCTGGGAATCCTTTCCTCACTGTTGCGTCGGGAACGGACGGGAGCCGGACAGTACCTCGACGTCTCGATCCTCGACGGCCTGAGTCCCTTCATGGCGTTGATGATGTCGGAATATCTCGCCCAACGGATAGATCCGGTCCGGGGGGAATCACGTTTGGGAGGGGGTTACGCCTGCTACAATGTCTATGAAACGAGAGACGGTAAATTCATCTCGATCGGTTGCCTGGAGGAGAAGTTCTGGCAGGAACTCTGTTCCTGTTTGGGACGGGAGGAATTCCGTCCGAACCTGAACGCGCCCCGGGCCCGCCAGGCGGAGATGATCGATGAATTCCGGCGGATCTTCCGGCAGAAGGACCGCCGGGACTGGTTAGAAATCCTGGACCGCTACGACATCTGTTTTTCCCCGGTAAACTCCCTTGCGGAGGCCTGCGAGGACCCCCAGATCCAGGCGCGGCAACTCTGGTTTTACACCCCCCATCCTTCGGACGGTTCCGTTCCCCAGCAGGCATTTCCCATCAGGTTTTCCGCCGATCAACCCGGGCTGCGGAACCCGCCACCGCTTCTTGGTCAGCATACCGGGGAAATTTTGAGAGAGCTGGGATATTCGGAAGACGATCTCGCCGAACTGAAGTCACACGGGATCATTTGAGGGCAAAGCCTTTGCCCCTCGATAAGACGATTGCTTAGGCAGGCACTGATACCGCTTCCACCTGATTATCCTTTCCGATCGACGGAAATCAGCGAAGCTGATTATTGTTCTTAAATCAGCCGAACTGATTGTTCCTCCTAATCCTCCATGTCGATTTGCTTTGGCTGCATTTCCCTCACGGCGTAATCGAGATAGATCTTCTCCTCAATGAACAAGGAGAACAGATCCGCATCGATGTGCCGCATCTTCGCCATGTCTCGGAGAATGGCGACGGCTTCGGAAAGGGTGTTGGCCCGTTTGTAGGGCCGGTCGCCCGCCGTTAGGGCCTCAAAGACATCGGCCAAGGCAATGATACGCGCCTGGAGTGGTATTTCCTCCCCCGCCATGCCCTGGGGATAGCCGGAACCGTCGAGCTTTTCATGGTGGCTGCCGGCAAAGACGGGGATGTTCTTCAGCCGCTTGGGAAACGGTAGATTTTCCAGGAGTCTCTTGGTAATAAGGGCGTGATTGTTGATGATTTCCCGTTCGGCATCCGTCAGGGTGCCGCGGAATACGGCCAGGTTTTGGTACTCATCATCGGTAAGAAGAGGTTTATCCTGGCCGTCCTGCCGCCATTTCCGGCTGGCGATCGCCTTGAGACGGGCGATGTCATCCGGACGGACTGGCGACGCCCCCATGTTCAGAGAGGCCAAATAATCCATATCCGCCTGTATTTGTCGGGCAAAATCATCATCTTTCGTTATCTTTGCCCGCTCACCGTCCGGATACGGATCATTATGTCGCCCCTGGGCCAGTTCATGGTCCCTGATCATCACCTCCCCCCGGGTTTTGATCAGCTCCAGGCGGTCGCAGGCAGCCATGAGCTTGGTTGCCTTGTCAA
>ERZ795058.5694-NODE-5694-length-11146-cov-4.635019_pt1 | contig 11146 bp, 10 predicted proteins | sample MGYA00375142_ERZ795058 | MGnify/ENA primary metagenome ERZ795058 (study PRJEB30187, sample SAMN05720210) | activated sludge metagenome | isolation source: anaerobic digester from wastewater treatment plant | place: Japan | collected 2015-04-20 ...
GTTCTGTTTGCGCGTTCCTGAAAGGCCGTTATGTTCGCGATCAAGCAAGCGGAACCGTCCCCGCTGCTCTCCGTTCCCCGATTGTCAATTACCCCGCCGCAGCGGGCGTTTCTTGATTGTCAATTACCCCGCCGCAGCGGGCGTTTCTTGATTGTCAATTGTCAATTGTCAATTACCCGCCGTCTCTCTAAACTCTCGCCGCCTCGTTGTGGAACCTGCGCCAGAGCTTGGTCTGAAGCGTCACGAGGTCGCGCGCGGCGGCGACGGGGCCGCGGCGGACGAAATAATCGTCGTCCTCGGGCGTTGTGGCGCCCACGGCCTCGATGTACGCCTTGAGGCTGCCCTCATAGACGCAGAAGCGGTTGAGCCTCTGCTCGAGCGCGCCTATGCTGTCCACGCGCGCGTCCATGTCGAGCAGGTACGCGGCGAAATCCACGCAGGTGTAAGCGTCCCGCATGCGCACGCGGCGGCGGAAGGGCAGCGCGAACGCGTCGTAGAGGTTGTAGAGCATGCGGCTCTGGTGCGTCCTGCAATGCTCGATGCGCCGCATCACGCGCAGATACGCATCGTCGCTGAGCTCGACGCGGCAGAGCTTGACCGCGAGGTCCCTGCCGCCGATGAGGAAGTGCGCGGGATACTCGCGCATGAAGCCGCCCGAAAACGGCGAGTCGTGCCGCTTCCTGGAGAAAGAATACATCGCGTACAGGTTCCCGTCGAGCGCGACGGTCACGTGCGAATAGCGGCTGTTCGGGAAAAACAGCCGTATGAAGCGGCCGATTTTCGTGTTTTGGCGTGAAAACAGAATGTAGAGGCACCTTTCGACGGATTCCATACGACAACCTCCCTTAAAGCAGTCTTTGCCCATTGACGATCAGGCGGAACGTCAGACCGAGGAATTCCGCGGCGCGGCGGCAGAGCAGCATGCGCCCGAGAAAAATCTCGAAATAATCCATGACGGAGCAGTAGTGCGCGTCTATGGTCATGTTGAGGGCGATGCTCTTTTTCTCCTCGTCGATATCGGTATTGCCCTCGCGCACGGCGAAGTTGACGCGGTCGTGTATGTCGAACTGCGCGGCGTCCTGCGCGCGCACGCGGGTATAGCGCACGTCCGTCTTGTCCGCGAGTATGAGCGCCGCCGCGACGGCGCTGATGGGCTCGGCCGTGCCCTCGTCGTGGTTGCCTATGGCGGCGACGGTTTTGGCGATCTCCCCCGGTTCCATGCCGAGGTTGTCGAGTATGCGGAAAGCCATCAGCGCGCCGCTCTGCGCGTGGTCGTGCCGGTTGACGATGTTGCCTATGTCGTGTAGCCACCCCGCGATCCGCGCGAGCTCCGCCTCGCGTTCGGGATAGCCAAGCGTCGTCAGGATATACCCGGCCGTGTCCGCGACCCTGCCCACATGCGCGAAGCTGTGCTCCGTGTAGCCCAATGCCTCCAGCAGCGCGTCCGCCTCCTCGATGTAGGTGCGGATCGCCGGGTCCTCCCGGATCTGTTCGAATGTGATCATCCCGTATGCTCCCTCAGTATGCGGCGGGCGGTTTCCCGCGCGTCCGCAACGGCTTTTTCTATATCTATGGTCGTGAACTCTCCGTTTTCGTAGAGAATCTTCCCGCGCACCATCGTGAGCCTCACGTCGCTCCCCTTGGCCGCGTAAGCGGCGGCGCTTGCAGGGGAATAGACGGGGCACATCGAGGGCGAGTCCGTTTTAAGCAGTATCAGGTCGGCCTGATAGCCCTCCTTCACGCGGCCGATCTGCCCTTCTCTGCCCTGCGCCTTCGCGCCGCCCACGGTCGCAAGCCTGAGCGCCTCGTATGCGGGAAGCCGCGTCGGGTCGCCGCCCGTGCCCTTGGCGAGCAGCGCCGCGAGCTTGATTTCCTCGAACAGGTCGTGCGAGTTGTTCGAGCAGCAGCCGTCCGTGCCGAGGGCGACGTTGACGCCGCGGCGAAGCATCTCGCTGACGCGCGCGATTCCGCTGCCGAGCTTGAGGTTGGATACCGGGCAGTGCGCGGCGCTTACGCCGTTTTGCGCGAGTATGTCCATGTCCTCGCCGCTCAGCCATACGCAGTGCGCGGCGAGCGTCTTTGCGCGGAACACGCCGTGCTTCTCGAACAGCCGCGCCGGGGTGAGGCCGTATTTTGCTATGCAGCCGTCGTGCTCGGCACTGGTTTCCGAAAGGTGCAGGTGCAGCACGAGGCCGTGCTCCAAGGCGAGCTCCGTTTCCTTCTCCCACGCTTCGGGGCAGCTCGTGTATTCGGCGTGGATGGACGCGTCCGCGCGCACGAGGCCGTCGCCCCCGCCGTGGAAATCCCGCACGAGCGCGGCAAGCTCGCCAAAGCAGCGGCCGTTGGGATCGAGCCTGCCGTCGAGCGCGACCACGCCGTTGCACAGCGACGCGCGCATGCCGATTTGCGCCGCGAGCGCCGCGACCTCGGGCTGGTGGAAGTACATGTCGCTCACGCTCGTCGTGCCGGATGCGATCATCTCCGCGAAGCCGAGCTTCGCGCCCGCGCGTATCTCCGCCGCGCCCAGGCCCGCCTCGACCGGGAACACGCGCTCAAAGAGCCATTCGCGCAGCGTATAATCGTCCGCGTAGCCGCGCATCAGGCACATGGCCGTGTGCGCGTGCGCGTTGACGAGGCCGGGCATCAATATATCCCCGCGGCAGTTGATGGTCCGCGCGGCCGCACCTTCCGGCTCCGTCCGCCCGACGGAGCGGATGAAGCCGCCCTCCACGCCGACGAAGCCGTTTTCGAGGACGGGCGCGTCGTCGCACATGGTGAGTATGGCGGCGTTTTTGAAAAGTATGTCCATGAGAGATATATTACCTCATTTTCCGCCGTTTGACCAGCCGCGCGCGGCGTTATATAATGGCATCATACGAAAAAACACACCGGAGGAACCGTTATGAGCGCCATCAGGGACGCTTCCCTCGCGAAGCTCGGCAGGCAGCGCATAGAGTGGGTCCGCGAATTCATGCCCGTCATGCGCGCGCTCGAGGAGCGCTTCTCCATCGAAAAGCCGTTCTCCGGCCTGCGCGTGAGCGTGAGCGTCCATCTCGAGGCCAAGACCGCCTACCTCGCGCTGCTGCTGCGGGCCGCGGGGGCGGACGTCGCCGTGACCGGCTCGAACCCGCTTTCCACCAAGGACGACGTGTGCGCCGCGCTCCATGAAATGGGCATGGAGGTCAACGCGTGGTTCGACGCGACGCAGGAGGAATACCATGAGCACATCCGAAAGACGCTCGAGTTCCGTCCGCACGTCATCATAGACGACGGGGGCGATTTCGTGTCTATGCTATGCTCCGAGCACCCCGAATACGCCGAAAACCTCATCGGCGGCTGCGAGGAGACGACCACGGGCATACGCCGCCTTCACGCGCGCGCCGCGGCGGGAAAGCTCCCCTTCCCGATGATGGCCGTCAACGACGCCAACTGCAAGCATCTTTTCGACAACCGGCACGGCACGGGCCAGAGCGTGTGGGACGCCGTTATGTACGCGACCAACATCATGCTTTCCGGCAAGACCGTGGTCGTCGCGGGCTACGGCTTCTGCTCGAGCGGCATCGCCATGCGCGCCAGGGGATTGGGCGCAAACGTGATCGTCACCGAGGTGAACCCCTACCGCGCGCTCGAGGCCGCCATGGAAGGTTACCGCGTGATGAAGATGGACGACGCGGCGCCTTTGGGCGACATCTTCATCACCGCGACCGGCTGCAGGGACGTGATCGCGCGCCGCCACTTCGAAAAGATGAAGCACAACGCCATACTCGCAAACGCCGGCCATTTCGACGTGGAGTTCAGCAAGAAAGACCTTCGCGCTATGACTGTGCGCGTCGAGCAGAGGAAGCCCTTCATCGACGGGTATTGCCTGCCCGACGGGCGCGTGCTCAACGTCATGGCGGACGGGCGGCTCGTCAACATCGCGGCGGGCAACGGGCATCCGGCGGACATCATGGACCTTTCGTTCGCGATACAGGCGCTCGGCGCGAAATACATCGCCGAGAACGGCAAAAGCCTCGGGCCGGGGCTCTACGACATCCCCGATGAGATCGACCGGGAGGTCGCCGTACTCAAGATCGGCGCCATGGGCATAGGCCTCGACGCGCTCACCCCCGAACAGGAAAACTACATGAAAGGCGAATACTGATGCAGATCACGAAATTCGGCCTCGGCATCCGCTTCGCGGCCATGGCGGAGCTGCCCGAAAGGGAGTTCGCCCGCATGGTATACGAGGAAATCTTCTCCGTGCTCACGCTCACCGAGCTCGAGGGCTTGCAGGTATACGGCGGCAACGACCCGCTTTTCGTCGAAGCGGGCGCGCACGGCAGCGGGGATATCTTCCTCGCGGTGCTCATGGGCGGCAAGCACAAGCAGATGCGCCGGGTCTTTACCGCCATAGACGAGGACGCGGCCATAGGTATGTATCTCACGCACACACGCCCGTACATCGAGAACAACCGCCTCGAGCGCGTGGAGGGGCTTTCCTATTACGGAACCGTCCAGAAGAACGGCCGCGTCGCGGGCGGGGACGGCACGCTCGACGGCCTCACCGTGCCGCACGCGCGCGGCAGGCGCAGCCCCGTGGGCAAGGGCGTCAAGCTGCTGCTCGCGCCGGAGGATTACCAAAAAGGCATCTCCTCCGTGGACGCGATCAAGCTTTTGACGCTCGCCGCGCGCAAGCACTTCCAGGGCGTCAAGCTCGTGCCCATGCCCGTGAGCCGCGGCGGGCCGGGCTTCGCGCGCGCGCTCATCACAGCGTGCGACGGCGCGCTTCGGCGCGCGGAGGTATCCTCTCCCGACGGCGCGGGCAAGGTCAGGGCCGAATACGCGGTGCTGCGCGGCAAGCTTGCCGTCATAGAAACCGCGCCTTCCCCGGAGGCCGCCTCGCGCGCCCTTTCCGGCGACGCTTCCTCGCGCGGCACGGGCGAGCTGATCCGCCGCGCGCTGGACGAGGGGCTTCGCCGCTTCATCGTGGGCGTGCACGAGCGCGCGGTGTACGACTGCGGCTTCGGCCTCGCGCGCGCTCTGGGCGTGAAGTTCTTCGACGCCGCGTGCAACGAGCTCACGGGCGGCGCCGCGCAACTGCCGCTCGTCGCCTCGGCGGACGCGGAGTTCCTGAATCCCGCCATAAGGGCCGCGAAGTTCGTCGTCGCCGACGCGGGCGCGGATACGCCCCTGCCCGAAGGCGCGGAGAACTTCCTCGCGGCGCTCTCCAATGCGCTCGGGCGCGGCGTATCGCCCGGGGACGGCTTCGCGGGCGCGCTCGCGGCCATCACGGGCGGCGAGCTTTCGCGCAGCTTCGATTCCGTGCTCGACGCGCTCGAGTTCGAGAAGCTTCTAAAGGGCGTGGCGCTCGTCGTATCCGGCACGATGAGCGTGGACGAGGGTTCGCTCGCCAAGGAGCGCGCGCTCGCGTGCATACTGCGCCGCTGCAAGGCGCGCAGGATCCCCGTCGCGCTCATCGCGGGCAAAAAGGATGAAAACGAGGCCGTCCTCTCCGCGCTCGGCGGCGCGGGCGTGATGTGCTTCGGCATCCCCGCCGAAGGCGCGGACCCCCTCGCCCCGTTCTCCCGGGCGGCGGACAGCATGTTCCGCTTCATCCGCATCGGCCGCGACGTCGAAAAAATAGGCGCGCCCAGAAAGCCGCGCCAGAAATCGTTCGTCCGCCTGTTTTGGGACAGCGTCAGGGAGAGGGCGAAGAAAGACTAGCCCTCCAGCAGCGCGCAAACCTCATCCTCGTCGGCAATGCTCGGGAGACCCCCGGGCTTTTTCGTCGAGAGGGCTGCGGCCGCCGCGCCGAAGCGCGCCGCTTCGAGTATCCGCTCCCCGCCGAGCCGACCGGGCGGCAAACCGCAGCGGAGCATGCGGCTCATCGCCGCGCCGAAGAAGATGTCCCCCGCGCCCGTGGTATCGACCGAATCCACCTGGAACGCCTCGACGAAGCCCTGGAAGCGTTCGCCGGCGACATAACAGCCTTGCGCGCCCATGGTCGCGAACACGAGCCTGCCGCCCTGCGCGAGCTCGCGCGCGGCTTCTTTCCACGGCGCGCCGCAGGCAAGCTCGAGCTCGTCCGTCCCGGCCTTGATCACGTCCGCGTGGGCGAAGCCCCAGCGCATGGCCTCGCGCGCGTCGCGCGCGTTTTTCCAGAGCATGGCGCGGTAGTTGGGATCGAAGCTTACCGTCACGCCGCGCTCGCGCGCGAAGCGCACGGCCTCCATGGTCGCGCTCCTCGAAGGTTCGTCCGTCAGCGACAGCGTGCCGAAATGGAACGCGCGCGCCTCTTTGATGCGCTGGTACGGCACCTCCTCCGCGCGAAGCAGCGTGTCCGCGCCGGGTTTCCTGGCGAAGGAAAACGAGCGCTCCCCTCCTCTTGTCAGCGACACGAAGGCGAGCGTCGTGAACGCTTCCCCGGTCGTTTGGCCGAGGAACGCGATGCCCGCCTCCTGCAGCGTCTGGATGAGCTGACGGCCGAACGCGTCCGCGCCGACCTTGCCGATCATGCCGCAGGAGCAGCCGTATTTCGCGAGCGCGCCCAGGTAGTTGAGCGGCGCGCCGCCGGGGTTCGCGGCCAAGAGGGGCGATCCCCGGTCGGTCGTACCTGTCTGCACGAAGTCGATGAGCAGTTCGCCCAGCGCGATGACGTCCATAAAGCCGGCCTCACTCCGCCGCGGGCGGATACTCGTTGCACAAAAGCCGCCGCGCGGGCTCGTCCTCCTCGATGTGGGAGAAGCGCCGCGGCACGTCGTAGAAGCGGTTGTCGGTGTTGTCGTCGTTGGTCATGGAGACCTCCCACGCGAGCACGCGCTCCTTTTCCGCCCAGAAGGCGTGGTAGAGCCGCGGGGAGAGCGTGACGCTCTCGCCCGGCGTAAGGCGCAGCACCGATCCCGCGGGAAGCTCGAGCGCGCGGCCGTCCACGCGCACCCGCACGGGCTTGTCCGAGAGGGAATCGCCCTCTTCGCTCGCCCAGAGCTGCATCATGAGCTCGCCGCCGCCGCGGTTGATGATGTCCTCGCTCTTATACCAATGGAAGTGGTTGGGCGAAAGCTGGCCGGCCTCGCAGACGAGCATCTTCTCCGCGTAGGCTTTGGCGAAGCGCGGGTCCTTGAGGTTGCCGTTTCGTATGGTAAAGAGGAGCAGGCCGGTCTTTGCGAAGTCGCCCAGGCCGTAGTCCGTGACGTCCCAGCCGAGCATGTTGGCGCGGATCTCGTCGTACTCGTGACCCTTGCGCCGCCAGTCCTCCGGCGTCCAGTACGCGAAGGACGGCAAAAAAACGCCTCTTTCCCGTATCCATTCCTCGGCGCGCGATATGTATGCGTTGATTTCGGAGCGTTTCATACGGCTTCCTCCCGCGATGCGATTTCCATTTCATTCTAGCAGAGAGGGAAGCCGTTTTCAATCGCCCCGATCGCGCTCAGGCCTCCTTGACGTTGGAGATGCGCTCCTCGCCGAAGTCGAACTCGAACACGCGCGCCGCGCATACGCTGCCCTCGGAGAACGACACGAGGCCGAGCGTTTTGCCGCTCCTGTCCGAGAAAGGCGCGCGCGGGTAGGCGAATTCGCCCAGGAAGCCGCGCAGGTCCTCGAAATCGAGGCTGTCCGCAAGCTCCGGCTCGAGGCAGGCGGCGGCGTCCTCCTCGCGCCCGTCGCGCACGGCCTCCGCGAAGGCCATGGCCAGCGCGAGCTCGGGCGGCGCTTCCTCAGGCGCGGGCTCCTCCTCGACATACGCGCCTGTGAAAAGCATCAGCTCGAACACCCCTCCCGGCCATACGCAGACCGAAACGTCCGGCGCGAGCTCGCGCAGCAGCGCGCCGTTCTCGAAGGAGATCCTCCTTGTGACGGTACGCCACTCGCCCTCGAGCGGGGCGACGCAGACGTAGTAGTCCCCCGTGTCGGAAACGGGGATGGACACATGCGACGCGCGCGAGCATTCGCCCACGATCCTGCCGTTGACCGTGGCGAGGCAGAGCGTGTCCGCGCGGATGACGAGCGTGGGTACGGGTGCGTAAAACATAGGCGCGCCTCCGATATTTGATTCTCCAAGCCCCCGCGCACTTGCCAAGCCTGCGCGATTGGGCTATAATTCAACTCTGATATAACCTTATTTTCAAGGAGGAACTCCTATGCCAAAGCTGTGCGAACTCGTGCGCGCGCCGGAGGCCCACAAGGGGCCGGCGGACGTTTCGGGTTGGATCAAAACCGCGCGCGAGAGCAAGAACGCGGGCTTCATAGAGCTGAGCGACGGAAGCTGCTTTAAAAGCGTGCAGGTCGTCTACGAACCCGGCCGCATACCGCAGGAGCTCGCCAAAGCCCTCGGTACCGGCGCCGCCATCCGCGTCAGGGGGGAGCTTGTGCTCACGCCGGACATGCCGCAGCCCTTCGAGATCAAGGCCGATGAGATCGAGCTGCTCGGCGCGTGCGACGAGGATTATCCATTGCAAAAAAAGCGCCACACGCTCGAATACATGCGCACGATACAGCACCTTCGCCCGCGCGCGAACATCTTTCAGGCGACGTTCCGCGTGCGCAACGCCGTCGCCCAGTCGATCCACCGCTTCTTCGACGAGCGCGGCTTCCTCTACGTGCATACGCCCCTGATCACCCCAAGCGATTGCGAGGGCGCGGGCGAGATGTTCCGCGTGACCACACTCGGGCTCGACGAGCTTCCCAAAACCGGGGACGGCGAAGTCGACGCCTCGAAGGATTTCTTCGGGCGCGAAGCCAACCTCACGGTCAGCGGGCAGCTCTACGGCGAGGCGTTCGCGCTCGCGTTTCGCGACATCTACACGTTCGGGCCGACGTTTCGCGCGGAATATTCCTTCACGGCGCGCCACGCGGCCGAGTTCTGGATGATCGAGCCGGAGATGGCCTTCTGCGACCTCGCGGGCGACATGGACCTCGCGGAGGATATGGTCAAGTACGTCATCCGCTCCGTCATGGAGCGCTGCCCCGACGAGCTCGCGTTCTTCAACAATTTCGTCGACAAGGGCTTGCTCGCGCGGCTCGAGAACGTGGTCAACAGCGAGTTCGCGCGCATCAGCTACACCGAGGCGGTCGGCCTGTTGAAGAAATCCGGCGCGGAGTTCAAATATCCGGTCGAATGGGGCTGCGACCTGCAGACGGAGCACGAGCGCTACATCACCGAGCAGGTCTACGGCAAGCCCGTGTTCGTGACCGACTATCCCAAGGGCATCAAGGCGTTTTACATGCGCCTCAACGACGACGAGCAAACCGTCGCCGCGGCCGACCTGCTCGTGCCGGGCGTGGGCGAGATCATCGGCGGCAGCCAGCGCGAGGAAAGGCTGGACGTATTGAAGCGCCGCATCGCCGAGATGCGCATGGACGTTTCGCAGTACGGCTGGTACCTCGACCTCCGCCGCTTCGGCGGCGTCAAGCACGCGGGCTTCGGCCTGGGCTTCGAGCGCATTCTGATGTACGTTACGGGCATGGCCAACATCCGCGACGTTCTGCCCTTCCCGCGCACGACGGGGAGCATGGAGATGTGATTGAGTAATTGACAATTGATAATTGACAATTGAGAATTATGTAACAATAATCCCCCGGCGTAGCCGGGGGTTTTGCATATGCGGGCATAGCCCTTTAATACTAGCAGCGCCCAAATAGGCGCATATACGATCTGGCATTTGCGTGGAGCTGTTACTTGCTACCCGTAAACGGGTGTTTAGGGTCTGGGATTCTTAGCTGTTCTCCCTGCTTATCCTCGTCAAGTTGGTGCTTGATATACTCTGCGATTTTCTTCGCATCTTTGCCTGAGGTATCTACATAGTATCCTCTGCACCAGAACTCGCGATTTCTATATTTGTATTTCAGATCTCCGAATTGTTCGTAGATCATTAAGCTGCTTTTACCTTTCAGGTAACCCATAAAGCTCGACACGCTCATTTTGGGTGGTATCTCTACCAGCATGTGGATATGATCCGGGCAGCTTTCTGCTTCTACTATCGTTACCCCTTTCCATTCACATAATTTCCGCAATATCTCCCCTATTACCCGGCGTTTTTCCCCGTAAAATACCTTTCGTCTGTATTTGGGTGCAAATGCTATAGTTATCTGAATCACACATTGGGGGCAAAACAGCAACCAAAGCGTTACGCTCTATGTAATCGGCTGCGCCGAACAGATCGGAATAATCCTCTGTAGCGCAACCCTTAGCCCTCCACCATATCGAGGGCGTTGATGTGGTCGTCGCTGCCCGCCGCGATGCGGATGACCTCGCCGCCCATGGCGCGCACCAGGGAGGCGTACTCGCGCTCGGGATCGCAGACCAAAATATCATCGTCGGTGGCAAGGGCAAGGAAAGCGATCAACTCCTTTGCGCTAAAGGATTTACCGGAGCCTGGCACGCCCAGCAAAAAGGCGTTGGGATTTAAGAGCTTTGCCTTATTGCACATGATGAGGTTATGGGAGATGGCGTTCTCGCCAAAATACACGCCGCCCGTGTCCATGATTTCCTGCACCCGAAACGGGATGAGCACCGCCAGACTTTCGGTGGTCAGCGTTCGCAGCGCGTTGATCTTTCGCAGACCAATGGGCAGCGCTGTGTTCAGCCCGTCCATCTGCTGGTATTTGAGCGCGGCGAACTGGCACAGGTGCTTGCGGGCCGTGGTCAAAAGCGCATCGGTGTCCGCGTCAAGCTGTTCTAAGCTGTCGGCGGTGTGCACCAGCGTGAGCACGGCGAACATCATGCGCTGGTCGCGGGTGGTCAGATCGTCCAAGAACTCCTTGCTCTCCTTGCGCTGCAATTCCATGTCATACGGTATCACAGCCGAAAAGTTGTTGTTCTGGTTCTGGCGGCGTTGCCAATTTGTTATATTCGTCTCAACACCCAGCAGCCGGTTTTCCACCTCGCGTACCGCCTCGTCCGTGGGCACGGGTATCACGTCGATGCTCATCATGAGATTGCGGTTGAGGTCGGTCAGTTCCGTCACCATATCGTCCTTAATATAGGAAGCATATTCCCGCAGAAACAGCACCCGCCCGAATCGGCTGCCCATCTTGAAATGATCAGCCGCAAACTCCAGCGTATCCGGGCAAATGAAATCCCTGAAATCGTGGCCCTTGCGCATGGTTTCGGAAAGCTCAAAGCGGAAGCTGGTTTCCTCGCCCGTGCGGTAGAAGTCGTGCAGCGCCC
>ERZ795058.5695-NODE-5695-length-11145-cov-3.841749_pt1 | contig 11145 bp, 8 predicted proteins | sample MGYA00375142_ERZ795058 | MGnify/ENA primary metagenome ERZ795058 (study PRJEB30187, sample SAMN05720210) | activated sludge metagenome | isolation source: anaerobic digester from wastewater treatment plant | place: Japan | collected 2015-04-20 ...
GACCGGCAGCAGGAGCACGGCCGCGATGCGGACGGCTTCGGCCGCCTCGTAGAGGATCTGGGCGAGGCGCGCCGCGCTCGCCGGGTCCTTCGCCAGCTTCCACGGCTCGGTCTCGGCGATGAAGGCGTTGGCCGCATCGACGACGGCGAAGGCGGCGCCGGCGCAGTCCTGCAGCGCGAACGACTCCATCGCCGCGCGGTAGGCCGCGACGCTGTCGGCCGCAACGGCCGCCAGCCGCCCGGGCCCTGCGGAGGGCCGGGGCAGCCTGCCGCCGCAGTACTTGTCGGCCATGGTCGCGACGCGGCTGACGAGGTTGCCGAGGTTGTTCGCGAGGTCGGAATTGTAGCGCTCCTCGAAGCGCTCCCACGAGAAGTCCCCGTCCTGGCCGTACGCGAACTCGCGCACGAGGTAGAGGCGAAGCGGATCGGGGCCGAACTTCGACGCCGCGTCCAGGGGGTCGACGATCGTGCCCAGCGACTTGCTCATCTTCTCGCCCTTGAAGTAGACGAACCCGTGGCCGAAGACGCGCTCGGGCAGCGGCAGGCCCGCGCTCATGAGCATCGCCGGCCAGATGACGCAGTGGAAGCGCGTGATGTCCTTGCCAATCACGTGCAGCGAGGCCGGCCACCACCGCTCGAACGCCGCCTCGTCCGGGCCGCCGAACCCGAGCGCCGAGATGTAGTTGATCAGCGCGTCGAACCAGACGTAGACGACGCTCTGCGGATCGAAGGGCAGCGGGATGCCCCACGCCTGGCCCGCGCGGCTGATGGAGATGTCCTCGAGGCCGCCCTGGATGATGTTCAGGATCTCGTTCCGCCGGATCTCGGGCTCCAGCGCCTCGGGATGGCGCGCGTAGTGGTCGAGGAGCGGCTGCTGGTACTTCGAGAGGCGGAAGAAGTGGTTTTTCTCGCGGATCCACTGCGGCTTCGTCCTGTGCGTCGGGCACAGGCCGCCCTCGAGGTCCTTCTCCTGCTTGAACGCCTCGCAGGAGTTGCAGTACCAGCCCTCGTAGTGCCCCTCGTAGATGTCGCCCGCGGCCTGGATGCGCGCCACGAGCGCCGTCACGCCGGCGCGGTGCCGGTCCTCGGTCGTCCGGATGAAGTCGTCGAACGACACGTCGAGGCGCGCCCACACCGCCCGGAACTCCAGCTCCATCCGGTCGCAATAGGCCTTCGGATCGAGGCCCTCCTCCTTTGCCCGGCGGAAGACGTTCAGTGAATGCTCGTCGTTGCCCATGAGGAAGTGCGTGGGCACGCCGGCCAGCCGGCGGGAGCGGGCGATGACGTCCGCGGTGATCTTCTCGTAGGCCGTCCCGAGGTGGGGGCGGCTGTTCACGTAGTCGATGGCGGTGGTGAGGAAGAACTTGGACATACGGGGTCCCGGCTGAACGTCGACCGGATCATGGTATCAGGTCGGGCGGGCGTCCCGCGCGGGGGCCGGGCTATACTGAGGCCATGCCGCTGTACGAGTACGCGTGTGACGGCTGCGGAACGCGCTTCGAACTCCTCGTGCGTGAAGGGACCGTCCCGGCCTGCCCGGCATGCGGCAGCCCCCGCGTCCAGAAGCAGCTGTCCGCCTTCGCGGTGGGCTCGGCGCCGCCGCGAGGGGCCTCTCCACCGTCCGGCCCCGCCTGCGCGGGCTGCCCGCACGCGGGCCGGCCCGGCGGGTGCGCGCTCGGAGAAACCTAGGGCCTGGCCCCGAGACCCGGTCTCCACGAGAACGGCCCGGCAGGCCTGCTCCCCTACGCGCCGGCTGCACCCGCGTCGTCGTGGAAACGGCGCCGGACGAGCGTGACCGTCCGGCCGTGCCCGACCAGCGCGTGCGTCGTGCGGGCGGCACGCCGGTCGCCGACGGCGCCCGCCGCGGCAGCGCCGCCGGCAGCCGCCGCTCCGACATCGACCCGGCCGCGCCTGAGCAGGTCCTCGACGAACGCGCGGCCGGCGACGTGGGGCTCGGCCGCCGGCATGGAGCCGAGGTCCGGGGCAGCCGACGCGGCCGACTCCCGCGACGGCCCGAGGGGCGCCTCGACGAGCAGGCGCCTCACCCGCAGGCCGTACGCGCGGCCGTCAACCGCCACTTCGATTGGGCGCAGGCGGTCGCCTCCCTTCCTGGCCGCCGTGCCAGATGGCCGGCGCGCCGCGCCGCGCCGCAGCGACGCCGCCGATGCCATGGAGAGGATGCCTCGCCCCACGAACGCCCGCTGAATGGCCGCGCGGTAGCGGCCGTCGCAGAGGTCGGCGTCGGCGGCCAGCAGCCCGGCGGCAACCTGGGCGAAGTAGCTCGAGGTGATGCGGGCGTGCGCGACGGCCGACACGAGGAGCTTCCCGGCATCGGCCGCCACCACCGCCAGCCGCGACGAAGTGGGAGCGCCGGCGTCGAACATCCCGGCCAGCGACTCGAGCCAGGCCGCCGTGAAGACCCGGCTGAACGAGTGCGGCTCGGACGACAGCGAGCTGGCCGGCGCCATCGGCGGCAGGCTCTCCGGCTGGCGGTAGAAGAACGAGTTCGCGGCGTTGCGCAGGCAGTCGGGATCGACGGCGTCGGGGTGCGACTGCCGGATCGCCCAGCCCAGCTGCTCCGCCAGCCGCGACAGTCGCGAGGCGCGCGCGAGCCGCCCCTCGGTGGCCGCCACCACCATCGCCCGGACGGAGTCCACCTCCAGGGCCGAGAGCATGGCGGTGATGTCCGCGAACGACTCGTGCAGCGAGGCCACCTCGATGCTCGCCGCGTTCCACAGCTGCGGCCGGACCGCATCCAGGATCGCGTGCCCCAGCTCGTGGCAGAGCACGTCCGGGCTCTCCCCCGAGTACACCGTGACGCCGCGGACGGTCTCGTGAAAGAAGCAGATTTCCTGGCGATCGTAATACGCGTTGAGGTCGCGCCCGGCGTCGAGATCGACGCCCAGCGGCTTGCCAGCGTGCCACCGGGTGTCCGGCCGCAGGACCCGCCCCCAACAGCGGACCGTCCGGCTCAGGGCCTCGGCCGCATTCCAGTAGCGGAATCCCGGCGTCCCGACGGGATGCACACGCGCCTCGGGCGCCTTGCCGACGAAGGACAGGGCCAGGCCGCCGGCGCCGAGGGCCGGAGCCTGCCGCCTGACGGGCTTGAGGGGGGACGCGGAGAGCGGGTCGTCTTCCCAGACGGCAATGGCGGGCATGGGCATACCTCCTTGGCTGGCCAAGGGTAGTGACTACCCACGCCCGTCTCAATGGATCCTGCACGCGAATCGAGCGCGCGCCCGATTCAGTGTGCAACGCAGGCGGTTAGGCGCGACGGCGCCTTGCCCATTCGGTGTGTTCGGCGACGACCGGGTCCGACACTGAGGGGCGCGCCGGATCGCCAGCAGCCGTTTCGGCCCCGCCGTGCGTGCCGGAACCGCCGTCGGCAGGCTTCGACGGCCGCAGCGGGGCCGGGTCGCCGGAATTGCCGATGGCCACCGCGAGGTTCCTCCGCAAGCCGCTGACGCCGATCCGGCTCACGGGAGTGCCGGCGATGACCCGTTCCAGCTCCGCGTCTGCCGCGCTCCAGAGCCGATGGAGGCTGGCCTGCTCCAGCTCGGGCCGGGGTTGCCACCGCGACCGGCTGGACAGCGCCACCCCCGCATTGTGCGGGCACACCTCCTGGCAGATGTCGCAGCCGAAGAGGTGGCGCCCGACGTCCGCGCGCTGGTCCGGCGGGATGCTCCCGCGCAGTTCGATGGTGAGGCAGGCAAGGCACCGCCGAGCGTCCAGGACGAAGGGCTCGACAATCGCGCCCGTGGGGCACGCCTCGAGGCAGCGCCGGCAGGTGCCGCACCGATCCTCGATGGGCAAATCGGGCTCGAGGGCCAGGTCGGTCGCGATCACGCCGAGCACGATCCACGAGCCGAACCGGGGATTGATGACCAGGGTGTGTTTGCCCGTCCACCCGAGCCCGGCGCGCCGCGCGTAGACCTTCTCCTGGACCGGCCCGGTGTCGGCGCTCCACCGGACACTGACGTCCGGCCCGGCCTCCTGCCGGAGCCAGTCGGCCATCGTCTTCAGGCGCTGCCCCACGATCTCGTGGTAGTCGCCGCCGCGCGCGTAGCGGGCGACTTGCCCGCGAGGACCGTCTTCGGGGGTGGGCCCGTCCGGCTCGGCCGTCGCGTAGCTGCAGGCGACGACGATGACGGACCTGGCGGAGGGGAGCCAGCGCCGGACATCAGCGCGGACGGCGGCGGTGCGGTTGAGGGAGGTCATCCTCCCGGCGAAACCGCGGTCGAGCCACTGGCGGAGGAACGCGAGCTCGGGATGGTCGCCGGCCGACGCCACGCCGCACAGGTCGAAGCCGAGTTGCTGCGCCCGCGCCTTCACGGACTCTGCAGACACCATCAATCAGGAGCCAGAAGCCAGAAGTCAGAATCCGGAATTCAGAACCCGAGTCCCCAGCCCCCGAGTCCCGAGCCCCGAGCCCCGTTTACTTCTTGAGCAGCTGCCTCAGCACGTACGGCAGGATGCCGCCGTGCCGGTACGCCACCAGCTCCTCCGGCGTGTCGATGCGCACGCGCGCGTGGAAGGCCTTCACGCTCCCATCCTCCGCGGTCGCGCGCACCGTCACCGTGCCGCGCGGGACGAGGGCGTCGGCCGCGCCGACGACCTCGAACGTCTCGCGGCCGGTGAGGCCGAGCGACGCCACCGACGCGCCCTCTTCGAACTGCAGCGGCAGCAGACCCATGTTGACGAGGTTGCTCCGGTGGATCCGCTCGAAGCTCTCGGCGATGACCGCCCGGACGCCGAGGAGCGCCGTGCCCTTCGCGGCCCAGTCGCGCGATGAGCCCGATCCGTACTCTTTGCCCGCCAGGACGACGAGCGGCACGCCGTCCGCCTGGTACTTCATGGCGGCGTCGTAGATCGGCATCACCTCGCCGTCCGGCAGGTGCGCCGTCACGCCGCCCTCGGAGCCAGGCACGAGCCGGTTCTTCAGGCGGACGTTGGCGAAGGTGCCGCGCACCATGACTTCGTGGTTTCCGCGGCGGGCGCCGTACTGGTTGAAATCGCGCGGGGCCACGCCGCGCTCCTGCAGGTAGCGGCCTGCCGGGCTGTCGGCCTTGATGCTGCCGGCCGGCGAGATGTGGTCCGTCGTGATGCTGTCGCCGAGGACCGCGAGCACGCGCGCGCCGGCGATGGCGCGCAGCGGCGGCGGATCGAGGGTCAGACGGTCGAAGTACGGAGGGTTCCGGATGTAGGTGGACTCGTCGTCCCACGTGAAGCGATCGCCGGATGGCGGCACGATGGCCTGCCAGCGGGCGTCGCCGTCGAAGACGCGCGCGTACACCTTGCGGTACATCCCGGCGGACACCGATCCGGCGACCGTCGCCTGCACGTCGCGCTCCGACGGCCAGATGTCTTTCAGGTACACCGGCTCCCCGTTCGCGCCGATCCCGAGGGGCTCCGTCGTCAGATCGACGAGCATCGATCCGGCCAGGGCGTAGGCGACGACGAGCGGCGGCGACGCGAGGTAGTTGGCCCGCACGAGCGGCTGGACGCGCCCCTCGAAGTTCCGGTTGCCGCTGAGCACGGAGGCGACGACGAGCCCGCCCGCCTCGACTTGCGCGCCGATGGCGTCGGGCAGCGGCCCGCTGTTGCCGATGCAGGTCGTGCAGCCGTACCCGACCAGGTTGAACCCGAGGGCGTCGAGGTACGGCGTCAAGCCGGCCTTCTCGAGGTACTCGGTGACGACCTTCGAACCCGGCGCCAGGCTGGTCTTGACCCACGGCTTGCTCCTCAGCCCGCGCTCGACGGCGCGCTTTGCGAGGAGGCCCGCGGCGACCAGCACGCTGGGGTTCGACGTGTTGGTGCAGCTCGTGATGGCCGCGATGACCACGGCGCCGTGGTCGATGGCGGGCTCGCGGGGCTCGGGGGCCGCCGCGCGCCCGACAGGCGGCGCCTTCCGCTCGGCCAGCATCTGCGGCAGCGCGCTGGAGAACATCGCCTTCGCCGCCGAGAGCGGCACGCGGTCCTGCGGACGCTTCGGGCCGGCCAGCGAGGGCTCGATCGAGCCGAGGTCCAGTTCGACCAGCTCGTCGTACCTGGCCTCGGGCTGCCCGGCGCGCGCGAAAAGCCCCTGGGCCTTCGCGTAGGCCTCGATGAGCGCCACGGTGTCCGCGTCGCGCCCCGTCAGGCGCAGGTACTCGATCGTCATCGCGTCGATTGGGAAGATCGCCACGGTCGCGCCGTACTCCGGGCACATGTTCGACAGCGTCGCGCGGTCCGCCAGCGTGAGGTTCGCGAGGCCGGGGCCGAGGAACTCCACGAACTTCCCCACCACGCCGTGCCTGCGCAGCCGCTCCGTCACGGTGAGCACGAGATCGGTGGCGTTCGTGCCCGGCGGCAGCGCGCCGGTCAGCCGGAAGCCGACGACGGTCGGGATGAGCATCGAGATCGGCTGCCCCAGCATCGCCGCCTCGGCCTCGATGCCGCCGACGCCCCATCCGACGACGCCGAGCCCGTTGACCATCGTGGTGTGGGAGTCGGTGCCCACCACCGTGTCCGGGTAGGCCCAGGCCGCCCCGTCCCGCTCGGCCCGGAACACGACGCGCGCGAGGTGCTCGAGGTTCACCTGGTGGACGATCCCGGTTTCCGGCGGCACGACGCGGAAGTTGGCGAAGGCGCTCTGACCCCAGCGCAGAAGAGTGTAGCGCTCGCGGTTGCGCGCGTACTCGATGTCGGCGTTCAGGTGAAACGCGTCGGCGGTGCCGAAGTGATCGACCTGCACCGAGTGATCGATGACGAGCTCCACCGGCTGCAGGGGGTTCACGCGGTTCGGGTCGCCGCCGAGCGCCGCCATCGCGTCGCGCATGGCCGCCAGGTCCACGACGGCCGGGACGCCGGTGAAGTCCTGCAGGAGCACGCGCGACGGCGTGAACGCGATCTCTTTCTCGATCCCGACGCCCGGCTCCCAGTTTGCGAGCGCCTGGATGTCGCCGGCCCTGACGGCCCCTCCGTCCTCGTGGCGAAGGAGGTTCTCGAGGAGGATCTTCAGGGAGAACGGCAGGCGCTCGACGCCCGGGAAGCCGATCTGCTGGAGCGCGGGCAGGCTGCAGTACTTGAGCCGGCCGCCGCGGAGTTCGAGGTCCCGGACGGCGCCGAAGGAGTTCGCGTGGGCCATGGGTTGACCGCCTCCCGGCAGTCGAAGGCCCTATTATGCCGCGTTTCCCGGCCGCGCCCCAGAGGGCCCGGCTCAGGACCCAGGCCGCCGCGGGCGCGCGGCGCACAGCGCGAGGATGCGCTCGGCCGCGCGGCGGCTGGCGCCCGGCTCGCCGAGGCGCATGCGGACCTCGCGAAGCGCCGCCCGCGTCGCGGCGGCATGTGCGGGATCCTCGAAGTACCGGGCGGCCGCCTCGGTCACCGCCTCCGGCGTGAACCCGTCCTGGATGAGCTCCGGCACGATGCGGCGGCCCGCGATCAGATTGGCCATGCCGAAGGTGTCCAGACGGACGACGCGCCTGCCGAGCCGGTACGTGAGCGGCGCGACCCGGTAGACGATCACCATCGGGCACTCGTGGATGGCCGCCTGCACGGTGGCCGTGCCGGAGGCCGTCACGACGGCGTCGGAGGCGCGCAGCACATCGTCGGCGCGGCCCTCGACGAGCGCCACGCGCGCGCCGGCAGCGCGGCGGAGCGGATCGAAGAGGGAGCCGTCCAGGTTCGGCGCGCACCCCACGACGAACTGCACGCCTGGGATCCGCCTGGCCATCAGGGGCACGGCGGAGGCGAGCGTCGGGATCGTGCTCCGGACTTCGTTCGGCCGGCTTCCAGGGAGGAGCGCCACCAGCGGCGCGCCCGGCGCTAGGCCCCACTCCTCCTGCAGCGCGCGCCGATCTCCCGGCGGCGGCGCGAGGTCCAGCAGCGGGTGGCCCACGAACTCGGCTGGCACGCCGGCCTCGCCGAAGACGGCCTCTTCGAACGGGAAGATCACCAGCGCCCGATCGACGAGGCGCCGCATCACGCGGAGCCGCCCGCGGCGCCACGCCCACACCTGCGGGCACACGTAGTACACGATCGGCACCCCGGCCGGCCGCAGCGACGACGCCAGGCGGAAGTTGAAGTCGGGGAAATCGACAAGGACGAGCGCGTCCGGGCGAGACCGCCGCGCGCCGGCGACCAGCGCGCGCTTCATCGACCAGGCCCGCGGGAGCACGGCCAGCGCCTCGACCAGCCCCGTCACCGCCAGTCCGTGATAGTCGCCGATGAGTTCCGCGCCCGCGGCGCGCAGCCGCTCCCCGCCGAGGCCGATGATGCGCACGCCGGGCTCCAGGCGGCGGAGTTCCCGTGCCAGGGCGCCGGCGTAGGCATCGCCCGACGGCTCGCCGCACGAGATCATGAGGGTGCGCATCGCCGGGCCGCTACTCGCCCTTCGCGAAGTGCGACGGGGCGAAGCTGGTGTTCATCTGGACCTCGTTCAGGCCGCGCTCCGGCACGAGATCGCCGCCGCGCCGGATCACGCCGACGCACGGGCACTGGACGGCGCGCTCGCGGACGAACGCGCTCGGCTCGATCCGGAGGCTGACCCGGCGGCCGGCTTCCATCCAGAGGACGGCCGGCAGGCGCTGCGCCGGCACGGTGTTCCAGTGGCCGGTGACGTCCTCGGTCGTGCGGGCGTTCGACTGCCCGCCGCAGGCGCCGACAGCCGCGGCATGTTCGCCCGACGGCACGTTCGCCGGGCCGGCGTGGTCCCACACCTGAGCGCTCGCGATCGGCGTGGAGTGATCCTCGTGGACGACGATCCGGAGGCCGTTCGGCAGGGCCGTCTCGGTGAAGTTGGTCCTCGGCGGCCCGATCGCCTCCGAGTCGCGCTGCGCGCCGGCAGCGGCGGAGGCAGCGGCGACGAGGAGCGCGCCGACCGCCAGCGCCCGGGCCGTTCTGCGCGCGGCGAACCCGGCGTGCGGGGCGGTCGAGGCGGTCATCGCAGCGATTATGGCACGAGCCGCGCGTCAGCGCCGTCCGAGGGTCACGCGGCTGACGAAGGCCTCGAGGTGCCGGAGGCCGAGCCGCCCGGCCACCTCCCGCGCCAGCGCCACGCGGCGCTCGCCGTCCATCGAGGCCGCGCGGCGGAGATCGGCGAGCGGGGCGCTGGGCTCGAACCGCCAGCGGACCCGGCGAAGGCCCCGCCGCGCACCGAGCCACGAGAGCAGGTGGCCGATCGCGCGGAAGGAGAAGTAGATCGAGGGCACGTTCGGGCCGGGGAGCGGCGTCAGCGGCAGGGCGGCGAGGTAGAGCAGGCCGTCGACGATCATCAGCGCGAAGTGATACCGCCCGTCGTGCTGCAGGCTGCTGCGCACGATGCGGTCTGCGCCCGCCTCGTCGTCGTCGTCCGGATAATGCAGGGTCACAGCCGTCTGGCCGCGCAGGATCCACAGGAGCCGCTGCTCCGCCACGCGCTCGGCGATCCACGCGACGGCGCGGTCCCGGATCCGCTGCAGCCGCGTCCGCGCTGGTGCGGCCGAGGCGCGAGCCAGCCGCTTCCGGCGCTCGGCGTCGAGGCTGGCCAGGCCGTCCTGGAACCGCCGGCTGAGCCAGCGCCTCCAGCGCGACCGGCCGTCGGCGCCGGCCGGCGGCTGGCGCTCGTCGAACTCGCAGTAGAGCTCGTGGCGACCCCGGGGGATGGGCAGGAGGTAGATCTCCATGGAGCCGCACCAGCCCGCCTAGCGGGCGCCCGGGGCGGCATCGTCGAAGATGTCCGCCTCGAACAGCGAGACGCGCGCGCCGCGCCTCCACGCGTCAGGCGCGAGCCCCGCCTTGCCGCAGGTACGCTCGAGGAACGTATCGCGGTCCCAGCGCTGCTCGACCGCGACCTGCGGCAGCAGCAGGCCCCGCTGCCGTCCCTGCTCGACGATCAGCCCGTGCCGGCCGACGACGATGTCCTCAGGGTCGTCCATGGGCGAGACGGGGCCGAGCACGGAGATCTCGATCACGCAGCCGTCCAGTTCGCCTGCGCCCACCGGGTCGAACCGCGGGTCGTCGGTGGCGGCCGCCACGGCGCAGTCGGCGACGACGGCGGCCAGGGGCTGGGTGGCGCCGAGGCGCCCGATGCAGCCGCGGAGCGCGCCGCCGCTGTGAAAGGACACGAAGGCGCTCGCGCGCGCGCCGAGCGCGCCCGTCGTGTCGACGGCGGCGCGCGGCCGCCCGGCCAGGGCGTCGGCGACGGCCCGCCTCGCGATCGCCAGCAGGCGGCGCCGATCCTCGTCGGTCAGCCTCGCGGCCATCGCGCCCACCCGGCCCGATCAGGCCGCCGCCCTGAACGTTCCGAGGACGGCGGCCATGTAGCCGACGACCGCGCTCGTGTCGCCCGACACGGCGCCGGAGTCCGCGTAGCACAGCACCCGGGCGTCGGCCGCCCCGAGGGCGCGGGCCGCGCGCATGACGGCGACCATCGGGCCGCCGCCGCAGGCGTGCTCGGGGTTGCGCGCCAGCGCCCGCTCGACCGCTTCGGGATCGAACCGCTCGACGGCGGTGACGATCACCTGGTCCAGCTGCGCCGCGCGCCTCGAGTCCTGGTAGTGGGAGAGATCGCTGCTTGCGACGAGCAGCGGGCGCCGGTGCGCCAGGGCGGCGGCCAGCCCGTCGCCGAGGGCGGCCACCGTCGAGCGCGACTGGTGGCCCATCACGAGCGGCACGATGGGGACGCCCGGCAGCATGCGCTGGATGAAGGGCAGCTGCATCTCGACGGAGTGCTCCCGCCGGTGCGCCGCCGGCAGGTCCTGCACGATCGGCGACGCCGCCATGATCGCGTCGGCATCCGCCTCGGAGATGGGCAGATCGCCGAGCGGCGTCTCGAAGACCCCGCGCGGCGCGATGGCCACGCCTTCGAACCCGACGTGGTGGGACGGCCCGACGAGCACCACGACGTCGTAGGCGCGGCCGTCCAGCTGGCGGTACGCGTGCGCCGCCACCGGCCCAGAGTAGGCGAGGCCGGCGTGCGGCGCCACCAGGCCGACGATGTCGCCGCTGATGCGCGCGGACACGGCCTCCGTGTAGCGCTCGATCTCCGCCGCGAGGCGCGCCGGCTGCCCCGGATACCAGGTGCCGGCCACCGCGGCGGGCCTGCGGACTGGTTGCGGTGCCATGATCGTGAATGTTAGCATCGGCCATGGCCGGCGCACGCGACGACTTCGACATCGCCCGCGTC
>ERZ795058.5696-NODE-5696-length-11142-cov-10.495355_pt1 | contig 11142 bp, 7 predicted proteins | sample MGYA00375142_ERZ795058 | MGnify/ENA primary metagenome ERZ795058 (study PRJEB30187, sample SAMN05720210) | activated sludge metagenome | isolation source: anaerobic digester from wastewater treatment plant | place: Japan | collected 2015-04-20 ...
TACGATCTTTGATCTTTCCGGACAGTATTGCCCAAATCAAAGCGATACCTGCCGGAATAAGAATCATCATTTTGAAATATCGATATTGAAAGACAGAATCGATTCTATCAGATACTTCATTTCTCAACCGAATTCGGTAACCGGTCAATCGATATACAGCGAAAGTCAACGAGGCAATCATCAAAAACAACCAGACTGTATTTGCTTTTGATTTCGCTTCTTTTCCCTTGATCAATTCTTCGGATAGCGCCCACAGGATCCCCACTGCCGCCGGTGCTAAAAATATTGCTCGCGCATGGCCCATATGACGAGTCCAGTCTACCCGGTCATAATATTCAAATGCCAGGGAAAACAGGACCACTGCCATCCCAAACAGAACAGCCGTATACAGCGGGTTCAACAGCCTGTTCAGTCCCCCATCCTCCCTTTTGCTGTCGATGATCACCGTCGCCCCGATTTCTATGCCAAACAGTATCCCCCATACAAATATCCCTCCGTATCGGGATACAAGAGACGAAATCAACGTATCATATTGTCCGATATCGCTATAATTCAGAAGAAATATCAGAGCACACAGAGTGAAAATCAGTGCGCTTCCCCCGAATGTTATCTGCCGAATAATTACAGAATATCGTCCTCGCTTTCTCAATAGAAAGAAACCGATCAGAAAGATTATCCCCAGAATACAGATCGCTGCAATTGCTAACCGTTCCGCCGAATAGCCGAGAAAAACGGCATTCCCCGCTTCAGAGGGTATTTCAAATAATGTGGCTGTCGACCAACACCCTTCTATTATGGACAGGATCACCAAAACGGAGCCCCAATCTGACATCTTCTTCTTATTCGTTTTTTGGCATTTCTTTTCAACTTGTTCTGCCATGTCCGTGTCCTTCGAGATTATCTTTCAGGCTCTGCCGATATACCACCAGTAGGTGGAGAGCAGGTTGATCGCTACACCCAATATCGTCAGCGCCTTGAACAGGATCCCCGGTTTCTTACCGACCCCTACACCCAACAGCAACATCAGCGGAATGATCGCATCCTGTATATAACGATACCCGACTTGGCTTGCTCCGGTATTGTGATACAGCAACAGTAACCCTACCGTCAGGATGACCGATACCCATGCCCCGATCACCCACCAATTCTTCTTTATCCCTCGAATCAGGTAGATGAATGCCGGCGTCATCGCAAAGATGCTGTACCCCGCATATCCCGGCTGAAAGAAAAATCGTTCCCCCGTTGTGTCTATCCGCGGCATCCGTAAAAACATTACTTCAAAATTCTCTCGCAAAAAATGCGGGTGAAACATTCCGTATTTTTGAACGGCTTCCACTATCGATTCCGCCCCATTGATCGTGACATAACCGAAGTCAAACCAGTCTTCAAATCTCAGATAGTTGTAGAGCAATTCCATAAAAACACAGATCAGTACCGGTATCCCAAACCCAATCGCCCATCGCACCGCTTTCCCCCACTCAACCTCCGGATACGGCTTCGCTTTCCATAGGTAGATCCCCATCAGAAAAATCGCAATCGGAAATATGTTCGGTCGCGCCATCACTGCCATCCCGATCATCAGCCCGCTCACCCATGCCGGTTTCCCCCTGATCACCGCGATCGTCCCTAATCCGATAAACAATATCGTCACCAATTGACTGATAAACCACATCTGCCCGGTCGTCGCTAACCAGATGTGATTCGTGCTCAGCGCAAATACCGCCGTCAACCATAGATTCGCCGATCGCTTGCATGCTGTCATCCCGCTTTCCGCCGCATACCGCAAGACCAAATAGACGATTACCGCATTCAGTGCCCCCAACAGCGCCGAGACAATCGTCATGTTCACGCCTTCTACCCCTAACAGGGCAACAACCGGCATCAACAGGATCGCCGGCAGCGGCGGGTTCGGTACATACCATTTCCCGTTATACAATGTCAGATCGTGTGTCGTCGGCGGAGCCGTCAGATCCAGATGCCCGTGATTAAAGGCGTCTGCCAGTAAGTCCCAATAGGCTTTAGATGGAGAATTGATTCGTTTTACGCCTATACCTACCGTTCGGTATATCGAAAATGTCAAGACACCGATAAAAAAGCAGGTCCAAAAAGTATTAATTTGGCTTTTATGTTTTGAGAAAAATTTGCTTTTCTTGAATATTGTCCATAACCAAACAGCAATCATCAGAAGAATACAAATACCGCCGATAAAAATCCCCCAATGTCCCCAATCCATATGACCGTAAGACAATAAAACAAAGCAATATCCCATCGTAAACAATGCCAAATAAACCGGTAAATCTCCGGTCACAAAAGCGATATTCTGTCTTCCCAGATTCAAATAAATCCATATCGGGATTTCAATCGAAAGAAGCAATCCCCAACCGATTATCCCCCATATCCTGCCAATGACAGATGAAATTGCGCTGTCAAAATTTCGTTGAGGTGAAAAATATAATACGAGCAAGAAAATCCCTAAAAGAAAAGCATACCAACACACAGCAATTATGAGAGAAGGAATAAATGAAAAAGGAGCATCGGAAAATTGACTCCCTTTCTTTTCGACAGCGAAAGATCGGGAAAAAAGGACTTGACAGCTTATCAGCAAGATCATGATACACAAACAAGCCGCTACTATTACCAAACGACTCTTGGATAAACCAAACAAAACAGCTCGTTCCGGTTGAAAAGGAATCCTGAAAATCGATAGAACCGCAAGAAGTCCTTCCAGAATCATTAATGCCATAAGTATTTCTGAAAAAAGGAGCTTTTTGCTTTTTCCTGCCATTGAAACTTCCTTACCCTCTTAAATATCTTCCTTTTTGAATTTTTACTTCTGTATAAAAAATGCAGCAGAAAAACAAGAAAATATATTGGTTACATTACGATTTTTAAATAATTCAGGCTCTGCCGATATACCACCAGTAGGTGGAGAGCAGGTTGATCGCTACACCCAATATCGTCAGCGCCTTGAACAGGATCCCCGGTTTCTTACCGACCCCTACACCCAACAGCAACATCAGCGGAATGATCGCATCCTGTATATAACGATACCCGACTTGGCTTGCTCCGGTATTGTGATACAGCAACAGTAACCCTACCGTCAGGATGACCGATACCCATGCCCCGATCACCCACCAATTCTTCTTTATCCCTCGAATCAGGTAGATGAATGCCGGCGTCATCGCAAAGATGCTGTACCCCGCATATCCCGGCTGAAAGAAAAATCGTTCCCCCGTTGTGTCTATCCGCGGCATCCGTAAAAACATTACTTCAAAATTCTCTCGCAAAAAATGCGGGTGAAACATTCCGTATTTTTGAACGGCTTCCACTATCGATTCCGCCCCATTGATCGTGACATAACCGAAGTCAAACCAGTCTTCAAATCTCAGATAGTTGTAGAGCAATTCCATAAAAACACAGATCAGTACCGGTATCCCAAACCCAATCGCCCATCGCACCGCTTTCCCCCACTCAACCTCCGGATACGGCTTCGCTTTCCATAGGTAGATCCCCATCAGAAAAATCGCAATCGGAAATATGTTCGGTCGCGCCATCACTGCCATCCCGATCATCAGCCCGCTCACCCATGCCGGTTTCCCCCTGATCACCGCGATCGTCCCTAATCCGATAAACAATATCGTCACCAATTGACTGATAAACCACATCTGCCCGGTCGTCGCTAACCAGATGTGATTCGTGCTCAGCGCAAATACCGCCGTCAACCATAGATTCGCCGATCGCTTGCATGCTGTCATCCCGCTTTCCGCCGCATACCGCAAGACCAAATAGACGATTACCGCATTCAGTGCCCCCAACAGCGCCGAGACAATCGTCATGTTCACGCCTTCTACCCCTAACAGGGCAACAACCGGCATCAACAGGATCGCCGGCAGCGGCGGGTTCGGTACATACCATTTCCCGTTATACAATGTCAGATCGTGTGTCGTCGGCGGAGCCGTCAGATCCAGATGCCCGTGATTAAAGGCGTCTGCCAGCAAATGCCAGTACGCTTTGGAAGGAGTGTCAACTCGATTCATGAAATAACCCGTGACACGATAAATCGTATATGTCACACTACCTATGAGAAGGCAAAGAAAAATGGTGTCTAACTTTTCGGCATGTGTACGATCTTTGATCTTTCCGGACAGTATTGCCCAAATCAAAGCGATACCTGCCGGTGTAAGAATGGTTATTTCCGAATACTTGAATTTTCGAATCCAATCAATTCGATCATAATATGAAATAAACAAATAAAAAACAATCAAAAAAAGCGCAAAGAAAAACGCTTTAATATAATTATTAAATATTTCATGCCAATAATCCGTCTGGAATTGAATCAGAAAAATCATCTGTACGGAAAGCAATGCCCCCCATAAAAGTACATCCCAAATTCTGAAAGCAATCGATGATACAGTGGAATCCGATTTTTGAACAGGCAAAACAGACAACAGTAAAAAGAAAAAAATACCCCAGAAGATTACCCAAAAAATTGAAATCAAAATTCGATACAACCAAATATTATTGCGACGGTCGGGAAGCAAAAATCCCTTTCGCAGGAATCGGATTAACAGAAATGCATAAAAGATGCTTAAAAAAACACAACTCACAATCAGTAGCAAACGACTTTTTGAAAATCCCAAAAGGAAAGCGCTTTCGGATTCGGATGGAATTGAAATCAAATGAACAAATACCGCAACCCCTTCCAAAAAGGAAAGAATCAGGATAAAAACGGTGGTTTTTTTTCGGGGTGATGATAAATCGTGAGGTGGGCGAATCATACGGATATTTATATCACGCTTCCTATTGAAATTCTCGTAACGAGGCGGAGAACGATTTTCGATATGCGATATAATCAGCATGAAAATTGGAAAAATATTATGATGAAATCAAATAATCTTTTCCGCTTAAATGTCGGTTTTTTAATTAACCAAGCGGTAGGCTCTTACCGGCAGTTTGAAATTGATGCACCTTTCATTCAAATCGATGAGGATACCCGATTTAACAATGTAAAAACAGATATCCGTGTCAGTCGTGTACAGCAGGGAATTCTGGTTTCCGTGGAAGCCGGAGCCGTAATAGATTTGGAATGCGTCCGATGTCTGGATCCATACGTACAAACCATCGATTGTAATTTTGATGAACTTTATGCATTTCATATTCGGCAAAATATCGGTGCGGAATCCTATTTACCAGAGAATGGATTTATCGATCTTTTACCCCTTTTAGAGGAATATCTCACCCTCGAAATCCCCATCAGTCCTCTTTGCGATGAAAATTGTAAAGGGCTTTGTGATGTTTGCGGTGCGAATCTCAACTACGAGACTTGTATCCATCATCAAAAATTGGAGATTAAATCATGACTGCAAAAAGTCTGTATATGAATAACTTTACGTTCAGTCTTCAAAATCTGACTTGTATTTTGGACGCAAAATCAGTCGCACCCGACATCGAACGATCCAATTTCGGTACGGTACTGGATGAAAAGAAAACGGTGGATGAAGTATTCTTATTCATGCCGATCGAAGCAGCAAAAGAACTGGGGATTTCGATTTTGCAAATGGTCGCAGCACAAGAAAAACGGACACATTTAAAAATCAGGCTTGAACCGGAAAAACAAGCTCTCTGGGATTGCTATGTAAACGCAGCCGAAGAGTTCCGGCAACAGAACAATGAGGCCAAAAAAGCGGATGAAAAAGATACTCCCTCTGTTTAAATCAATGAAGCTTCAGAAAACGAAATTAAAAAACGATCTCACCGGAGTGAATTTTCCGGAATGAGATCGCCTATTGAATAATTGAGAATCTTGTTTAAAACCTATCCATTTCCGCTAAGTTTAAAATAAATCAGAATCATTTTTCCGATTTTTTTGTGCTTCCTTCCACCGTGGTCTTAGATGCGGACTGATTTTCGGTGATCTTTTCTTCCACAAAATCTTTTGTTTTCTTTGCGGTATCAAGAATAGTTTTACGTGCCTTTTCAAGCCCGGTATTTACTTTTTCACGGATGTTGGTTTCATGTTCATCCACCCAACGCAGCAAACCTTCATGTGTATCACCATATGGCGCACCGGCTTTTCGGTATTCTTCCTGAATACCTTCATAAATTTTTGCCTTGGTCTTCTTCACAACCGGTTCCACTTTATCCGATACGGCATCGAACCAACCGGTGACGACATTTCCCGCATCTTCTAAGATATCCCCGATCTTATCATCTGAATCTTTATACTTATCAAACATATCGCTCTCCGTTACCGAATCGGTGACTTTTTCAGAACCCGAATGAATGGCATCCTGAACTTCTTTAATAATTTTCTCAATATCCGCCATGATTTCCTCTTTATAAATTCCGATAAAACGTATACGAAATAATATCCGAATAGTTTCAAAGTATATGATAGCGCATCTATGAGAAAATGTCTCGAGATATGATTGGTCCAAAAAAGCAGAACTTTTGAACCATTCGGTTCAATCAAAATAAACCTCTCACATGCTTTTTAACGATTTGATTATTCAATAATTTTCTATCTTACAAAACAACAAAACGAATGCCATTAATCGCGTTCAATAAACTATAATTTGATTCAAAGTGATAATGAAAATTATCGACAATCGGATTTGATATGGATCTCATCGGACAAAAATACCGAATCATTGAAGAATGTGGCGAAGAATCTGAAAATTCCTTTTATCGAGTTGTAGACGAGACAGATGGAAAACACTACTATCTGGATTTAATTCGAACGGACAACCCATCGCTCAGTGCAAAAGGATTAATTGAACTACAGGTTCGCGCACAGGAACATTCTCGCTTTAGACATTCCAATGCGATTCCATTTTATCCTCCTGAAGTTACGGACAACGGATTAATTCTTATCCAAAATGATATTCCGGGGAAATCATTAAATTATGTTATGAAAACCCGTGGCCGTCCTTTGCCACAAAATCAGGCATATCGTATTACTTATGCGGTTGTTTCGGCATTGGCAGCTATGCATGATCTTCAGATGACCCATGGGGAACTTGATTCCAGTCATATTTTGATAAATGATTCCGGTGATTCTTTTATATCATTTCTTCCTCTTCCGGATGATTTTAACGCCCAAAATGCTTTATATCGTTTTCCCGAGACGGAATCCACCGTCAAGTCCAAGTTCAGTGATGATATCTATGCGATGGGTGTGATTCTTACAGAAATGTTTACTTCGTTAATCCCCTTTGGTTTTGCTGAAAATAAAGACGGTAAAAAGAATACCCGGGCATTTGAATACTACAAAATAGGGCTGGCGCAAATCAGCGATGAATCGAACGAAGCAATTATCCCGGTGATTTTACGCTGTCTGAATCCCGATCCGAAAAATCGATATGAAAATGCAGTGGAGTTGTTCATTGATATTCGAAAAATCATCGAAGCGTGGGTGAATAATACTCCCGGACAAGAGAACATCTTGGTACTGCCTGTCATAAAGAAACCGATCGATCAAAAAGAAGAGGATTTTGAAAACAAAATAAAAAAACCGTCATCTTCTTCCAAAGAAAGAGTCCGATCCCAACGCAAAAGCAATAAGAAGAAGGGCTCCTTGTTGATTTCTTTTATTTCAGCTGCGATTGTAATTACCGGCGGAATTGTTCTATTCTTCTATCTTTCGGAAGTGGCAGATACCAAAACCTCCGTGACCAACTATCAGGGAACTCTTGAAAACTTAAATAATACACAGACAGCTCTGGCTTATAACCCCGCAATCATTACTCCTCAAGTGACGAAAAAATCTTCTTCGAGCATAAAAAAGACAGCTATCCCCACCCCTCTGCCGACATTTACATTAACGGCGACCGCGACTTTCACTCCGGTTCCGATTCAAAGGTCCATCGGAGCCGCCATTCATTGGACTGCCGATCAATCCGAGATGGTATTTGTGCCTTCGGGGAATTTCCGGATGGGTATGGATGCTACTTTCGGGTTCGCGATCGAAAATCTTTTTCCGGTGCATGAAGTTGATCTGGACAATTATTGGATCGATCGAACGGAGGTAACATTTGAACAATACGGCCGATGCGTTAAAGCGGGAGCGTGCCCGGCTTCGGAAGCTGCCAGTCCGATAACAGCCGATCAAAAAAAACCTGTAACCGGTATTTCTTGGGAAAATGCGGCGACTTATTGTAAATGGGCCGGCAAGCGTCTTCCGACCGAGGCGGAATGGGAAAAAGCGGCGCGCGGTACAGATTTAAGGCTTTATCCTTGGGGAAACGACAGCCCTCAATATACCGATCAGGGAAATTGGTTCTCCACCGAAATCCAAAATGCAGATGAAATGAATCGAGATATCAGCCCTTATGGAGCAATCCATATGAGTGATAATGTCAGCGAATGGGTAAATGATTATTTCAGTCCGACATTCACAACGGCAACCGAATATCAAAACCCGCAAGGACCGGTCAGCGGAGCTATGCGAACGGTCAAAGGAGGGGCGGCGACCAATCAAGATCCTGAAATCGCTTCGTTTGTTTTCAACCGTTGGAGTGCCGATCCGATCCGTCCACAGGATTATGGATTCCGGTGTGCTGTCAGTGATTCCGATCAAATTCAAGAGAAGGCCGACGGTTCGGAAAAGCCGGTCCCGGTTTCACCTCTCGGAACAATTCCGGAAACCGGTTGTGAAAATCGAATCGGTTTTGTAGCCGATATAACAATTCCGGACGGAACGCCTGTTCATGCAAATGAAATCATCACAAAGACGTGGCGGTTAAAGAATATCGGCACCTGTACGATTACAAAAAATTACAAAATTGTCTGGGCGGATACAACTTTTGTGAATCCCCAAAAATTATTTGATTTCAATACCGAAATTCTTCCCGGGGAAGAAAAGGAAGTAAGCATAACTTTCCCCGTCATCGGTAACGGGAAAACCCGAATTAATTTTAAATTTGCCGGGTTGGACGGTGTTCCGTTCCAACTGGGTGAGAGAGGTCGTGGAGCATTCTGGATCGAATATGTGATCCAATAAAAATAGAATTGATTCTCCCAAGAGATCCGATTCCTTTTTAACGACTCAGATCAGTTATAATCGCATTGTCGAATGACTGATCGAACAATGACGAGATCAAAAAATAAATCCGGAAGCGATATGACAGAAAACCAATCAAAGAAAAAAGTAATTATTATCGGCGCAGGCCCGGCAGGATTGACAGCCGCATTTGAACTTCTCAGACAGGAACCGGAATCTTATAACGTTACCGTTTTGGAAGAATCCGCTGCCATCGGCGGCATTTCCCGAACCGTTCAATATAACGGTAATCGTATGGATATCGGGGGACATCGTTTTTTCTCGAAAGATCAACGGGTGATGGATTGGTGGAAAGAACGAATGCCGATACAGGGAAGCCCTTCCAAGGATGATATTCTGACTCACACCGTAAAGCCGTTGGATCCCAAAGGACCGGATCCGGAAAAAGAAGATATCGTCATGCTTTTTCGCAATCGCGTTTCCAGAATTTATTATCTGAAGAAATTTTTTGACTATCCGATTTCATTAAAAGCCCAAACTTTTATCAATATGGGGTTAAAAAATACGCTGATATCCGGTTCCAGTTATTTGGTTTCCGTTTTCCATAAATTACCGGAAACTTCACTCGAAAACTTTTACCGTAACCGGTTCGGAAAAAAATTGTATTCGATGTTCTTTGAAAATTATACGGAAAAAGTCTGGGGCAGGCATCCTTCGGAAATCTCCGCCGATTGGGGGGCTCAACGGGTTAAAGGATTGTCCGTCACAAAAATTATCATCGATATGTTTTCAAAAATTTTGCCGGCTCCCTTGAAAAAGAACCGGCCGGTTGAGACTTCACTGATCGAACAATTCTGGTATCCGAAATTTGGACCCGGCCAACTTTGGGAACTTACAGCGGATCAGATCACTCAAATGGGAGGTATCATCCGAAAAAATTGCCAAGTAACCGGTATCAAACTCGTAAACAATCAAGTACAAGCGGTGACGGTTATTGAAAACGGAGAACAAAAGGAAATCGAAGGCGATATTTTTCTCTCCAGTATGCCGCTAAAAGATTTGGTCATGGGAATGGGATCGGCAGTTCCCGATGAAATAGCGAGAATCGCAAAGGGATTGCCTTACCGGGACTTTATTACCGTCGGTTTGATTCTGTCGGATCTGAAACTGAAAAACCAAACGAAAATTGTCACTCCTTATAACCGGATCCCGGATTGCTGGATTTATATTCAAGAATCGAACGTAAAGATGGGGAGGATGCAGATTTTCAATAATTGGTCCCCTTATATGGTAGAGGACTTTGAACACACGATCGGGGTGGGACTTGAATATTTCTGCACAGAAGGTGATTCGATGTGGACGATGCCCGATGATGAATTTATTCAATTCGCAATCCGAGAATTGGTTTCGATGGATATTATCGATAAGGATTCCGTCAAAGAAGCACATGTTGAGCATGTAAAAAAAGCTTACCCCGCCTATTTTGACACATATGATCAAATCGATATCTTGATCAATTGGTTAAATCAAATCGATAACTTATATTGCATCGGACGAAACGGTCAGCATCGCTATAATAATTCCGATCATTCGATGGCAACGGCGTTCGAAGCGGTTAAAAATATTCGCGGAAATATCCGATCCAGAGAAAATATCTGGAATGTAAATACCGAAAAGGTTTATCACGAAACAACCTGAGCAGAAATGAAAGGTTAAATATGAATCAGTTTTCGAATGGAAGATAATTCTTCCACTTTGAAAATGAAACACATTCCCGCATAAACCGATACACCAAGAATTACTCCGACGATTACAATAATCAAGTCGGAAGACCTGACGCTGAATCGAATCCAAACTTCCAAAACGATGACCATTAAAGTGGCAGAGACGCCGCTTTGCATTAACGCCTGCAAGATTCGTTTTCCTTCCAAACCATGCAATTTTCGCCGCATCAGAGTCAACAGAGTCGTCATCTCCAATCCCGTCGCAATCGTATTAGCCAAAGCCAACCCACCATGAGGCATCCAGCCTAAACTTCGAAACAAACGAGACAGCAGGATGCTGAGTCCCATATTCAGCAACATGGCAATTAAAAGGACCAAAACCGGCGTTTTTGTATCATGAACGGCATAAAAAGCCCG